>Ga0105047_10002578_pt1 | contig 32283 bp, 31 predicted proteins | sample MAT04_FD_78384 | JGI IMG/M metagenome (GOLD analysis project Ga0105047, IMG submission 78384) | Freshwater microbial communities from Lake Fryxell liftoff mats and glacier meltwater in Antarctica - MAT-04 (megahit assembly) | ecosystem: Environmental > Aquatic > Freshwater > Ice > Liftoff... | reverse complement strand
GGCGCTCTTCGGCTTGCTACGCGTTGGCGCTCTTCGGCTTGCTACGCGTTGGCGCTCTTCGGCTTGCTACGCGTTGGCGCTCTTCGGCTTGCTACGCGTTGGCGCTCTTCGGCTTGCTACGCGCTGGCGCTCTTCGGCTTGCTACGCCTGTGCGCGCTTCTGCGCGGCGAGGAACACCGGAGCGATGTCAGCCGGTGCAATGCGCAGCTCGCGGCGCAGCGCAGCGACGTCGCGCTCCCACAGCGTCTCCCAGGGCTGCACCGGCAGCCACTCGGCGGCACGACCGCGGCGGTAGCCATCGAGCGCCATGCGCGCGATGCGCGGCTCCTGCAGCCAGCGGATCGCGCCGACGACGCTGATCAGCAGCGACGCCGGCATGCCCATCTGCGCGAAGGTGAAGGCCTGCAGCGCGATCTCTCCCGCGACGTCGGTGCCATAGCCGGTGAGCACGTGCCAGAGATCGTGCTGCTGACGAATGCGCTTGGCGACGAACGCGATCATCGACGGAAAGCCGGGCGGCGCCTGAAACAGATCCGGATCGAGTCCATTGCCGTCGAGGTAGCGCGCGTATGCACCGCCGAGCGTCGTCTCCGGTAGCTGGCGGAGCGCGGCGAAGTCGACGTGTGCGGTGTCGATGCTCGGCTGCTCGCGCAGCAGCGCAGCGCCGCGCTCGTCCGCGGCAAAGCGCGTGAAGAAGCGCGGAAAGTGGCGCGCGTTGAGCGTCATGCCGAGCAGGAACACGCGCGTCGTGTCGTTCGGATCAGCGAGGAGCTCGCGGGTCGCGCGCGCCGCGATGCGGGCCCGCTCGAGCGGCGTTCCGAGCATCACTGCACGGGCTGCGGCGCGTTGCTCGTCTTCGGCGTGGACGGTCTGCATGGCGGTCTCTTTCGTTGGCAGAGCTGACAATAGTGCTCGACCGGCTATTGTCAACCGTGCCAATGATTCGCTAGGGTGCGCTCATGCCGCGCAGCGAGAAGGAAACGAAGCCGAAGAAGCCCGCCCGTGAACGCGCGCTCGAGAAGCCGAAGAAGCCGGCTCGTGGACGCGCTCTCGAGAAGCCGCAGCCACGCCCGCGGCGCAGCCCCGAAGAGGCGAAGCGGACGATCCTGGAGGCGGCGCGCCAGCTGCTTGCGGAGCGCGGGCCGGACGCGGTAGGCCTGAAGGACGTCGCGCGCGCCGCGGGCGTGAGCCACGCGCTCGTGTCGCACTACTTCGGCACGTACGGCGAGCTGGTCGAGGCGGTGATGGAGGCGCACGTGCTGAGCTATCGCGCCGAGCTGCTCAGCGAGATCACCCGCTCACCGGACGCGAGCCCTGCGGCGTGGCTCGATCGGCTTTTCGAGCAGATCGCCGATCCGCTGCACGCGCGACTGTCGATGTGGGCGGTGTTGTCGGGGAGACTCGAGCGCGACGACTTCTTCTCGCGGCGCCAGCAGGGCCTGCGCTTGGTCGCTGACGCAATCGAGGCACGCATCGGCGATCTGCTGCCGGGCGCGACGCCGCCCGCGCGCGAAGACCTCGAGCGCTTGCTCGCGCTGGTGATCGTCTCAGCGACGGGCTATTCGGCGATGCGCTCGCTGCTCTGGCCGATGTTCGGCCGCGCCGCGACGCTTGAGCGCGACCGAAACTTTCGCGCGCTGCTGCTGCGCGTGGTGCTGCGCGAGGCGGAGGACGTCGCGCTCGAGGCGCAGGATGTCGCGCGCAAGACGTGACGACGCGCGGCGCGCAGAGCGGCGCTCGGCGCCATCAGAACTCGGGACGATCCGAGTGCTGCCCGAACACGTCGCGCAGCACGTCGCAGATCTCTTGCTCGCTGCAGTACGCCTTGGCCGCGTCGATCATCGGCGGCATCAGGTTCGCATCGCTCAGCGACGCCTCGCGGATCGCCGCGAGCGCGTTGCGGACGCGGTCAGCGTCGCGGCTGCGCTTCACCTCGGCGAGCGACGCCATCTGATCGCGCTGCACGGTCTCGTCGACGCGCAGCAGCGGGATGCGCGACGGCTCTTCCTTCTGCTTGTAGCTGTTCACGCCGACGATGACCTTGTCGCCGCGATCCACCTGACGCTGAAAGCGATACGCGCTCGCCGAGATCTCGCGCTGCGGGTAGCCGCGCTCGACGGCGCTGACCATGCCGCCCATCTCGTCGATCTTGCGAATGTAGTCGCGCGCCTCGGCCTCCAGCTTGTCCGTCATCCACTCGACGAAGTAGCTGCCGCCGAGCGGGTCGATGGTGTTGGTGACGCCGGTCTCCTCCGCGATGATCTGCTGCGTGCGCAGCGCGATCGTCACGGAGTCTTCGGTCGGCAGCGCATACGTCTCGTCGAGCGAGTTGGTGTGCAGCGACTGCGTGCCGCCGAGCACCGCCGCCATCGCCTGCAGCGCGACGCGCACGACGTTGTTGTACGGCTGCTGCGCGGTGAGCGAAACGCCGGCCGTCTGCGCGTGCGTGCGCAGCATCAGCGACTCGGGCTTCTTCGCGCCAAAGCGCTCCTTCATCAGCGACGACCAGAGCCGGCGCGCCGCGCGGAACTTGGCGATCTCCTCGAAGAAGTCCGAGTGCACGTCGAAGAAGAACGAGAGGCGCGGCGCGAAGTCGTCGACATCAAGGCCGCGATCGACGCAGTGCTGCACGTAGGCGAGGCCATCGGCGATCGTGAAGGCGAGCTCTTGGCCCGCCGTCGCCCCCGCCTCGCGGATGTGATAGCCGCTGATCGACACGGTGTTCCACCGCGGGACTTCGCGCGTGCAGAAGGCGATGGTGTCGCCGACGATTCGCATCGCGGGACGCGGCGGCACGACCCACGCGTGCTGCGCGATGAACTCCTTCAGGCAGTCGTTCTGGACGGTGCCGCCGATCTTGTTGCGCGGCACACCACGCACATCGGCGAGCGCGACGTAGAACGCGAGCAGCACCGCCGCCGGCCCGTTGATCGTCATCGAGGTGGTGACCTGATCGAGCGGGATGCCGTCGAAGAGGATCTCCATGTCCTTCAGCGTGTCGACCGCGACGCCGCACATGCCGACCTCGCCGAGCGAGCGCGGCGAGTCGCTGTCGTAGCCCATCAAAGTTGGGAAATCGAAGGCGGTGGACAGGCCTGTCTGGCCCTGCGCGAGCAGGAACTTGAAGCGCTCATTGGTCTGCTTCGGCGAGCCGAAGCCAGCGAACATGCGCATCGTCCACAGCCGGCCGCGGTACATCGTCGGCTGCACGCCGCGCGTGTAGGGGAACTCGCCGGGGAAGCCGAGCGTGCGCTCGTAGTCTTGCGGTGTGTCGAGCGGCGTCGCGAGATCCGGCACGTCGACGTCCGAGAGCGTGGAGAAGCGCTCTTTGCGCAGCGGCATCTTCGCGGTGGCCTTGGCGACGACGCGCGTCTCCCAGTCCTCGCGCGCGCGGCGCAAGCCGGCGAGCGCATCGCCGTCGAGCCCGAGCTCTGCGCCTTCTGCCGTATAGATGCCGTCATCGCTGCGTGCTTCGGACATGTGGTGTGGCCTCGAGAGCTTCAGTTGACGTCTTCGCTCGGTTCGGCGGCGACGCCAGGAAAGGGTATCACCTCGCCGCGCAGGGTCTGGAGCATGCCGCTGACTTCGAGCGCGAGCTCTGCTTCTGGCCGCGTATTGAGGAAGCGCTCGAGGTGCGCCGTCGCCGCCGCGCCATCCCCACGCGCGAAATGGGTGAGGCCGAGGAGATAGAGCGCGTCGCCATCTTCCGGCGCGCGGCTGAGGATCTCGCGCCCGAGGCGGATTGCCTCATCGTGGCGTCCAAGCAGCCTCAGGGTGTGCCCGAGGTTGACCATCGCGCCGAGGTACGCGGGCGCGATCTCGAGCGCGCGCACGAACGCCTTCAGCGAGGAGCCGAGCTCGCCTTTCTCGAAATGAGCACAGCCGAGGAAGAACCACGCGTATTCGTTGCGCGAGTCTCGACTCAGGACGTCCTCAGCCGCGGACACTGCGCCATCGGGATCGCCGTCTTTCAGGCGCTCCGCGGCTTCTTCGGCGTCTTCCCATCGTGATTCCAGCGAGTCGCTCATCGCGGCGATCATTGTCTCCGCGAGCGCGCCGAGCAAGCGCGGGGCCGTGAGCGCGGCGCGCATACGTCGGACGCGCCGTGCATTTGGACTTCAGGACACGGTTCAATCGGCCGTTCCCATGGCCATGGCTGCTGCAGAACGTGCCGGGTCCGAATCGCCGCGCAAGAGCGCGCCGCCGACTATGAGCCTACCGACGAACTCGAATGGCTCCGGGGCGCGCCTTCTCACGCCATCGCCAGGCGGGCGGGTGCTCGTCGTCGATGACGAAGAGCTCTCGGGGCGCGCGACGGTCCGCACGCTGTTGCTGCGCGGCTTCGACGTCGACTACGTGGCGCGCGCCTCGGAGGCGCTCGAGCAGGTCCGCGCTGGGCTCTACGATGCCGTCGTCACCGACTTGCAGATGCCGGATCTCGACGGCGTCGCATTCCTCCGCGAGCTACGCCAGCGGCGCGCCGATGTCGCGGTCGTGATCCTCACCGCGCACCCGAGCGTCGAGACCGCAGCGTCGACGGTCGAGCATGGCGGCTTCCGCTATCTGACCAAGCCGTTCGATCCCTACGTACTCTCGGGCGTCGTCGAGGCCGCTGTCGCACGCACGCGCGGCGAGCGCGAGGCGCGCCTCACGCCGATCCCATCGCGGGTAGAGCCCGGCTTGGCGGAGCGCTTCACGCGCTCGCTCGATCAGATGTGGATGGCGTTCCAGCCGATCGTCTCCTCGGAGACGCACGAAGCGATCGGCTACGAGGCGCTGCTGCGCTCGCGCGAGAAGTCGCTCCCACATCCGGGCGCGATCATCGAGGCCGCGGAGAAGCTCGACGCGCTGCCGACGCTCGGTCGCGCGGTGCGCAGCTGCATCGCGCGCTCGCTCGAGGCGCTCCCCGGTACCGGCACGATCTTCGTGAACCTGCACGCGGTCGATCTGCTCGACGAGTCGCTCTACGACGAGCGCAACCCGCTGCTGCCGTTCGCCCATCGCATCGTGCTCGAGATCACCGAGCGCGCGTCGGTCGATGGACTCAGCAACCTTGCGGAGCGCGTCGCGCAGCTACGCAAGCTGCGCTACCGCATCGCGGTCGACGACCTCGGCGCCGGCTACGCGGGGCTCGCCGCGCTCGCGACGATCCAGCCCGACATCGTGAAGTTCGACATGTCGCTCGTGCGCAACATCGACGCCGACCCGGTGCGTCAGCGCATCGTGCTCGCCATCGCGACGCTCGCGCGGGAGCTCGGGATGCAGGTCGTCGCGGAAGGCGTCGAGACGATCGCCGAGCGCGACCATCTCGTCGGGCTGTCGTGCGACTTCTTGCAGGGCTTTCTGCTCGCGCGGCCTGGGCCTGCGTTCCCGACCGTCGTGTGGCCGTAGCCGCGGCCCGCCGTCACCGCGTCCAAGAGGAGAAAGACGCGATCAGCTGTCGCGCGCGAGCTCGCCGTCCGGGCGCCAGCCTTCTTGGTCGTCGAGGCCGTGGCGGATCGCGCGGATGATCATGTTGTAAAGCACCGAGCCGACGATCGCCCAGCCATCGGTCTCCGGCGCGCTGAACGAGCCGGAGACTGGCACCACGACCGCGAGGCGATCGTGTTTCCAATTCGAGAACACCTGCACGACGAGGCCGACGAGCGCGTCACCGACTTTGTCGAGGAAGTCGCCGTCCTCGTCGAAGCGGAAGATCGAGAGGTTCTCTGCCATCGGCTTCACGTAGCCGCGAAAGCGACCATTTCGAGCGCGCAGCTCGCTGTAGAGGAAGAGCTTCCCGCCCTCCGCGTCGACGCCCGCGTACGCGCGCAACATCGGGTTGATCTCGCGCGCGGGCAGCGCGCGCAGGCGCAGCGAGAGGTTGAACGTGGGATCGGTGTTCCACGGGTCGATGCGCGCGTCCGCGACGAGCGTGCCGCTCCGCTGCACGCGCGCGTCGACGTGGATGCGCGCGGGAAGGCGTCCGTCTGGTCGACGCTCCGTGCTCAGGCCTTCGGCCACCGCGGCGATGCGATCAACCCGCATGTCGAGCCGCGGACGACTGCCGAAGTCGCGGTAGTGAACCTCACCGCCGCGCACGATGAGATGGTGGACGGTGATCGGGACGAGATCGTCGATCGCGTCGCGCCAGTCGACCTCCGCGCCGGTCTGCGCTTCGGAGCCGCCACCCGCGACGACGAAGTTGAGCACGGGCCGATCGATCATGACTTCCGCGAGGATCTTACCTTTGAGCAGCTCGCCCCAGTCGAGCGAGAGATCGATGCGCTGCACCGCGACGAACGGCACCGGCACGTCGCCCTCCGTCTTGACGATGCGCAAGCGATCGACCGCGTACGCCGCGCGGATCAGCGAGATGTCGACGTCGTCGACGCGCCCGGAATAGCCTTCGAGATCCGCCAGGCGCTCGTTGATGACGTGCTTGACGATGAAGGGCAGCGCGACCCGCGCCGCAAGCAGCAACACGGCGAGGAGTGAGAGGCCGAGGACCGTGCCGCGCTCCAGCGCGACGATGCGCCGCCACGCCCGACGAGGAAGAGACCCGCGCGCCCGCGGCGCAGCGCCCGGTGGCTCGGAGCTGCGCGGCTGGTCTCCAACGTCCGAGAGCGACGGCAGCGTCGGCGGCTCCAGCTCGCGCGCGTCGTCCTCCATCGGCTCAGTCCGCGTCCACGGTCAGCTGATCATCGACGCTGCGGACGCCCGTCGCGCCGCGCGCGAGCCCCGCGATGATGGTGCGCTCCTGCGCCGAGTTGACCTCGCCGTGCAGCGTGACGACTCCGGCGCGGGTGACGATGGTGCAGTTCTTCGCGCCGAACGAGAGGTCGTCGTGCGCGACGACGCGCTGGCGAATGTCCTGCGTGATGCGGACATCGCCTTCGTCGTTGCTCTGGTCCTGCGCGGTGATCTCGTCGCGCGGCTCGGCCTCGCGTCGCTCCTCCCGGCGTTCCTCGCGGCGCTCCGCGTGGCGCTCGTCCGCCGCGGCGTGATGCTGCTGTGCGCGGACCGGCTGGGGCTCTTCGGCGCGCAGGGTGCCGTCTTCCGATGCGCCACCACAGCCGACGACAGCAAGCGAGAGAGCGAGGAGCGAGAGCAGTGTGTTCTTGCGCATGACGATGATCTCCGAGGCGCGGTGAGCCGGCGAAAAAGCTCGCCGACGCGGCCGCTCATTCCATCGAACACAGCAACGCACATGCCATCCGCGCTCTCGGTGCGTCGCGAGCTGAGCGCGCCCCAGTCTGCGCAGCCTCTGGTGGACGACGCACCGCCGTAGAGCGCGCTGCAACTCTCGGCGCGAATGCGACCGCGAGCCAGGCTGCCCCGGCGTCGTGTGTGCGACGCCGCAAAACGCACCACTGCGCGCGCGCCACACGAGAGGCGCCACGCCGCGCATAGGTGCGGTTTCTGACCGCGCGCGCCGCGCCGGCCGCGCCGCCCACGACGCCGCGCCGCCTACGACGAGGCGCGGCGAATCACCAGTGGCGCACCAGGCACGTCGCGCAGCACGCGGACGACGCGTGAGTCGCGGTAGCCGTCGGCGCGCAGCGTGTCGTCGGCGACGCCGTCGACGATGATGTGGTCCCCTTCGCGCACGATCGCCTCCGCGAGCCGCACCGCTCCGAGCTCGCTGTAGGCCCCGCGCTCGTCGAGGAAGGCGCGCAGCGCGTCGTCGGGGCGCACGGTGCGCGCGGCGCTGTCCGGCTCGATCGCGATCGTGCCGACGGACTCCGCGATCACGCACACCGATTCGTCTTCGCGCACCACCTCGAACGGCGTCATCCCGGCGTCGTCGATCACGCCCCCGGGCGCGTCGCCGACGATGCGAAACGCGACGCAGCGCTCGTGGCCGACGGGCGAGATGAGCGGGCTGCTGCAGCGGACGCGGCCGTGAAAGCGCTTGCGCTCGGTGGTCGCTGCGGCGACGGGCGCGGGCAGCGGCAGCACCTGGCGACGCACTGGGCGCGCGGGCCCGCTGCGGCCGAGCGGCCTGGTGATCGCCGCGAAGACGCGCGCCAAGACGGAGATCACCGACGAGATCCCGACCAGCGCGACGACGACGACGATCTGCGCGATCGCGGCGAGCATCGCGACGAGAAACCCGCCGCTCATCGACGAGGTCTCGAGCCCACCCACGACGAACGCGACCGCGGTGATCAGCGCGAATCCCCAGCGCACGTACGCGACGAGCGCGCGCTCGACCGCCTCTGCGAGCCAGTCGGCGCGGCTGCTCGCGACGGCGCGCAGCAGCGGCAGCGCGGTCTTGCGGTCGTGGGCGCGGCGCAGATCGTGGAGCCGCGAGTCACCGCAGCGCGGACAGCGCTTCGCCGGCGGAAAACGCACCGCACAGCGCGTGCAGAGCATCGTCTGATCGGTGCGCATCGCTCAGTCTCGGAGGACGGTGCGCGCGATCACGATGCGCTGAATCTCGCTCGTACCTTCGTAGATCTGCGTGACGCGGACATCGCGGAAGCGCCGCTCGACGTCGAACTCGCGGATGTAGCCGTAGCCGCCGTGGACCTGCACGGCGCGGTTGCAGACGCGCCACGCGGCCTCGCTGGCGAACAGCTTCGCCATCGAGGCCTCTTTGGTGAAGGGCACGCCGAGCTCCTTCATCTTTGCTGCGCGGAGCGCGAGCAGGCGCGCGGCATCGAGCTCGGTGCGCGAGTCGGCGATCATCCACTGGATGGCTTGGAACTCGGCGATCGGATGGCCAAACGCTTGCCGCTCTTTCGCGTAGCGGATCGCGTCCGAGAGCGCGCCCTCGGCGATGCCGAGCGCCTGCGAGGCGATGCCGACGCGCCCCCCATCGAGCGCCATCATCGCAATGCGAAAGCCCTGTCCGAGCTCGCCGAGCTGCGCGCTCGCGGGGACGCGCATCGCCTCGAACTCGAGGCCGACGGTGTTCGAGCCGCGGATGCCGGTCTTGTCTTCGTGGCGGCCAATCTTCAGGCCGGGCGTGCCGCCGTCGACGAGGAAACACGAGATGCCCTTGGTGCCGGCCTCGCTGGTGCGCGCCCACACGACGAACACGCCAGCCCACGCGCCGCTGGTGATCCACTGCTTCGCGCCGTCGATCACCCAGTCGTCACCGTCGCGCCGCGCGACCGTGCGCATCGCGCCGGGATCGGAGCCTGCGTCGGGCTCCGACAGCGCGAACGCGCCGAGCGTCTCGCCGCTCGCGAGCCACGGACAGTAGCGCTTCTTCTGCGCCTCGTTGCCGAACGCCGCGATGACCTCGTTGACCATGTTGGTCACCGCCATCGTCACCGACGTCGACGCACACGCCTTCGCGATCTCCGACATCGCGACGCTGTAGGAGACGACGCCGGCCTCGGCGCCGCCGAGCGACTCCGGCACATTCACCGCCAGCAAGCCGAGCTCGCCGAGCGCGCGCAGCACAGACTGTGGCACGCACTCTTCGGTCTCGATGCTGCGCGCCAGCGGCGCGAGCGTCTTTTGCGCGTAGTCGCGCGCGGTGTCGCGCACCAAGCGCTGGGTCTCGTCGAGCTCGAAGTCCATCGGGCCGTCCTACTGAATATCGAAGGTGATCTTCGCGGGATATGGACCAGGGTTCGGCATCGGCCAGGCGCGCACGGCGTCGAGCACACAGTCGACGGCGTCGACGCCATGAAGTGCGCTCGGTGCGCCACCCGCCGCGAGCACTGCGCCGCCGGGCGCCACGTACGCGGTGATCGAGAACGTCACGTCGGAGCCGGCGGGCCGGCATCGCGAGCCGAGATCGAGGTTCTGGGCGAGCAGCGGCGCGACGTGATCCGCGGTCCAGCTGAGCGCCGGGCGCACGTCATCCGGCGGCGCGACCTCGAACGGCCAGCTGAACTCCGCCTCGCCGCCGTTCGGGCGACGGAAGCGCACCGTCGACGCGACGCCGAGGATGCAGCGCTCAGTCTCGCGATCGCCGACGGTCGAGCGCTTCGGGTAGACCCAGAGCACGGTGCCGTCGACCTTCACGCGAAATGCCAGCTCGATGGTGCCGCCGAGGACGTGCACGTCGTCGAGGCGGCGCATGAAGCAGTCGAGGAAGCGGTCTTGACGCATCTGCAGCGTGTCGCGCACCGAGTCGGGCGAGATCGTTCCCATCAGCCCGCTGATCGCCACGCCATCACGCGGCTCGTCGCGTGGGCCGTCGTCACGCTGCGTAGCGACAGTGGTCTCCTCCGTCTGCGTCTCCTGCGCGGCCGCGCCACAGGCCGCGAGCGGCGCAGCGAAGAAGCAGAGCAGCAGCGCGAGGCGTGTCGTCGGGTACTTCTGCATGGGGACTCTCACGCCTTCAGCGCGTTGGCTGCGATCACGATGCGCTGGATCTCGCTGGTGCCTTCGTAGATCTCGGTGATGCGCGCGTCGCGATAGTGGCGCTCGACGTCGTACTCGGTGGAGTAGCCGTAGCCGCCGTGGATCTGCAGCGCCTTGTGCGCGACCCGCGTGCACATCTCGCTCGCGTAGAGCTTGGCGACGGCCGACTCGCTGGTGTGGCGCACGCCCTTGTCCTTCATCGTCGCGGCGCGGTGCGTGAGCAGGCGCGCGGCGTCGAGCTCGGTGGCCATGTCGGCGAGCATGAACTGGATCGCCTGCTTGTCGGCGAGCGGCTTGCCGAACGCCTTGCGCTCCTTCGAATACGCGAGCGCCTTCTCGTACGCGGCGCGCGCGATGCCGAGCGCCTGCGCGGCGATGCCGATGCGACCGCCGTCGAGCGTCGACATCGCGATCTTGAAGCCCTGCCCAGGCTCGCCGAGCTGCTGCGACTTCGGCACCTTGCAGCCCTCGAAGAACACCGTGCACGAGTGCGCCGCGTGGATGCCGAGCTTGTGATCGGGCTTGTTGGTGGTGAAGCCCGGCGTGCCCTTCTCGACGATCAGCGCGGTCGTGCCCTTCGCGCCCGCTGCGCGATCGTGCGCCGCGAACACGAGGATCACGTCGGCGTGGGGCCCGTTGGTGATCCAGTTCTTCGCGCCGTCGAGGACCCAGTGATCGCCAGCGTCCACGGCGACCGTCTCCATGTGACTCGCGTCCGAGCCGCTTGCCGGCTCCGTGAGGCCAAAGCAGCCGAGCTTCTTGCCGCTGGCGAGCGGCGTCAGGTAGTCGCGCTTCTGCGCGTCACTGCCGTATTTCAGCAGTGGGTCGCAGACGAGCGAGTTGTTCACCGACATGATCACGCCGGTCGACGCACACGCGCGGCTGACCTCTTCCATCGCCAGCGCGTACGAGACGGTGTCGGCGCCGGTGCCGCCCCACTCGCTCGGCACCGCGACGCCCAGCAGCCCGAGCTCCGCCATCCGCGCGACGAGCTCCGCCGGCCAGCGCGCCTCGCGATCGAGCTCGCGGGCCTCCGGCGCGACCTCCCGATCGGCGAAATCACGGGCGGTCTGCTGAATGAGGCGCTGCTCTTCGGATAGCGAGAGATCCATGGTGGCGGGACATTAGGGGCTCCCCCGCCTCCCCCGCAAGCGCTCACGCACACTGTCGTCGAACAGGCTTGCCGCAATTCGTTGAATGCTGTTGGATCTGCCTCGTCACAGCCGGCCGCGACGCCCAGATAGCGTCACACGCGGCCAACCGAACCACGAGGAACCCCCGATGCTCGACCTTTCGCAGAAGTCGCTCGCAGTCTTGACGGTCATCGCCGCTATGTTCGTCCCCGTCGCCGCCTCGGCGCAGCGGCTCAACACTGGCGGTACGCCGAACTACGGCGCGCGCAGCCTCGCGCCCGGCTTCACCCCGGACCCGATCCAGATCGCGGTCACCTCGGGCGGCACGCTGAACGTATCGACGATGAACCTCGGCGCCGACTGCACCGGCTTCGCGACCGCCGCGCCCGACTTCAACTTCACGCTGACCGGGACGAGCTCGTTCCTCCGCCTCTTCGTCGACGCGGGCACGCAGGACACGACGCTGATCATCAACAAGGCCGACGGCTCGTGGGCGTGCAACGACGACTCCAACGGCGGGACGAACCCGATGGTCGATCTGCGCAACGCCGGCCCCGGTCTCTACAACGTGTGGATCGGCAGCTATCAGTCGGGCACCCGCGCGCGCGGCACGCTCAACGTGACCGAGCTCGCCAGCCGTCGCCCCGGCGCCGGTGGTGGTGCAGCGCCCGCGCCTACGCCGCCCTCGGGCAGCAGCGGCGGACTCAGCGTCAGCGGCACGCCGAACTTCGGCGCGCGCAGCATCGCGCCGGGCTTCACGCCGGATCCGATGCGCATCAACGTCGTCTCGGGCGGCACCGTCGACATCTCGCAGACCGGCCATGGCGCGGCGTGCACCGGCTTCGCGACCACGCAGCCCGACTTCAACTTCACCCTCACCGGCACCAGCGCGTTCCTGCGCGTCTACGTCGACCGCGTGCAGCAGAACAAGGACACGACGCTGGTGATCAACACCGCGAACGGCCAGTGGATCTGCAACGACGACTCGAACGGCGGCACCAACCCGGCGATCGATCTCACCAACGCGGGCCCCGGTCTCTACAACGTCTGGATCGGCAGCTACCAGAGCGGCGTGCAGGCGCGCGGCCGCCTCAACATCACCGAGCTCGCGAGCAATCACCCGTAGTCTCACGCCGCACTCACACGAAACATTCAACGGAGGGGAACATGATGACGTCATCCAGATCTCTGTCTCTCGCGACGCTCGGCGCGGCTCTGCTGGTCGGCGCGCTCGCACCGCTCGCGGCATCCGCGCAGCAGCTCAACGTCCAAGGCACGCCGAACTACGGCGCGCGCAACATCGCGCCGGGCTTCACGCCGGATCCGATGTCCATCGCGATCGTGTCCGGCGGCACGATCAACGTCACCGCGCTCGGCCACGGCGCGGCGTGTCAGGGCTTTGCGACCGCGCAGCCCGACTTCAACTTCACGCTGACCGGCGTGAGCCAGTTCCTGCGCGTCTTCGTCGACGCGGGCAACGCGGACACGACGCTGATCATCAACAAGCCCGACGGCACCTGGGCGTGCAACGACGACGCGAACGGCGGCCGCAACCCGGTCGTCGACTTCACCGGCGCGCCGCGCGGCCTCTACAACGTGTGGGTAGGCAGCTATCAGACCGGCACGCGCGCGAGCGGCACGCTGAACATCACCGAGCTGCGCAATCGCCTGCCGGGTGGCGGCACCGTCGCGCCGACGGGCCCAACGCCGACGGGCCCGACGCCCACCGGCACCACCGCGCTGACAATATCCGGCCGCCCGAACTTCGGCTCGCGCAGCATCATGCCGGGCTTCCGCCGCGATCCGATGCGCATCAATGTCGTGTCGGGCGGCAACGTGAACGTGCGCGCGCTCAACCTCGGGCAGAACTGCACCGGCTTCTCCACAGCGCAGCCCGACCTCAACTTCACCCTCGGCGGCACCAGCCCGAGCCTGCGCGTCTACGTCGATCGCGTGCGCGGCAACGGCGACACGACGCTGATCATCAACAAGCCCGACGGCACGTGGATCTGCAACGACGACTCGTACGGCGGGCGCAACCCGACCATCGACCTCGCCGGCGCACCGCCCGGTATCTACAACGTGTGGATCGGCAGCTACGAGAGCGGCGTGCAGGCGCGCGGCCGGCTCAACATCACCGAGCTGGCGCAGAATCATCCGTAGAGAGCTGCGCGGCTTTCCTCGCGGGGCGGGGCTACTTTTGAGCCTCATTCCCCGCGCGGGAGCGCAACGATTGAGGCTCGAAAGAGAAGTGATGAATCTTGAGCGCGCGCTGGGACCGGCACGACTCCGCGTTTCGGCGCGCGGTGCTGGACGCCGCCGGCGGCAAGCGCGGCGAAGAGCCGTACGCGACGTTCTTCGGCAAGGCGCCGCCGTCGACGGTCAATGCCTACGGCATCGAGCGCGAGGTCGAGATCGGCCGCGGCTACGTGGCGCTGCTGGCGAGCGAGGTCGGCGCTGGGCTGCGTACCGCGTGGAGCGCGGGCTGGGCGACGATCAACGACGCGCTCGCCGCCGCCTCGCGCGCGAAGAAAGACGCCGTCTTGGCCGAGGCGCCGCACGACGCCGCCGAGACGCTCTACATCGACGACATCAACAAAGAGCTCGACCGCCTCGAGGGCGATCTGCTGAAGATCTTCCCGGGCGAGCGCGTCGGCCATGAGCGATGGCGCGCATCGCGAAATGCGGGCCGCGATGCTACCGTTTCGACGTGACGTCTATCGCAAAACGCATCCTCGACGAAGCGCTCGCGCTGCCCGAGCACGAGCGCGAGGAGCTGACTTCGGCGCTGAGCGACAGCCTCAGCACGGATTCGGTCGCGCTCAGCGCGGAGTGGACCGCTGAGCTCAACGCACGGCTCGAAGCGCTCGAACGTGGCGATGTCGAGCTGGTCGCGTGGGAGGACGTCGAAGCGCGACTCCGTGCCCGAATCGGCGGATGACGCCTCGTTTTCACCCCGAAGCCGCCCTCGAATTCGAGGAGGCCGCGAGTTGGTACGGCGCGCGCGACCTTCAGATCGCTGCTCGATTCGTCGCTGAGGTGCGGCGACGCCTCGTGCAAGCCGCGCGGTTTCCACACAGCGCCCGCAGGATTCGTGGTGCGGAGATCCGCTTCGACGTGCGCGCGTTCGCGACGCGCGGCTACCCCTACGTCGCGGTCGTTGCGCTGATCCAAGGCGAGCGCGTGTGCGTCGCGGTTGCTCACACGGGCCGTCTGCCCGGGTACTGGCGCGAGCGCTTGCGTTGAGTGGTCGCGGCCGCGGTGCCGACGCCCGCGGCACCGAGCGCGATCCACCGTGTCGCTGACGCGCTTCGCCGCGCTACCTCAAAACGGCAGTAGCCGCAGCGCGCGCTTGGCCGCCGGGCCGACCACGTTTTGGCGCACCGTCTTCGCCGCGTAGAACACGCCGGCCGGCAGCGCGCGGAAGGTGACGTCGACGTGCCCCTCGTCGGTCTCGATGCCGTGCAGCGTGATCAAGCTGGTCACTGCTCCGAGCGCGCGACGCATGCGCGAGCGCTGATCGGCGAGCTGCGGCAGCTTCGCTAGATCGAGCACGATGCGCTTGCCCTCGGCCTCGATCACCATCGGCGGGATCGTCGGCAGGTGCTTCACCAGCGTGCCGGGGTTCGACACGTCGAGCGCGCCGGAGCGCACGAGGAACGCGACCGGCGACTCTTCGCCACCGACGACGCGCAGCCGCGTGTCCTCGAGCCGCAGCTCGATGCGCATCTCCGACTCGTTGATGCGCAGCCGCTCGATGTAGATCGTCGACGTCGCGCGAATCTTCGTCTTCATCTGCTCGATCGTCGCGGCGATGCGGAACCCCGGCGGTGCGCTCTCGATCTCGAGATCCTCAACCTTGCCACTCTTCGACGCCTGCTCCGCGAGCCAGCGAAGCGCATCGAGCGGCAGCCCAAGTCGCAGCCCGAGCGCGCTGCGCACGATGCGGGCCGCCTCGACTGGATGTGTGCGGAGATAACGAGAAGCGGTGTCGAACAGCGTGCGTCGGTCCATCGGGGTGCGCGCAGAATACATCGCCGCAACGCCACACAAACGAGAAAGCGCGAGCATCTTTCGATCCCCTCGCTGACGCGTCGCGTTACTCGGTTGCTGCGGCCTCTGAGCGCCCCTCCGTACTCCCGCCTCGCAGCGACCTTCCGAAAGCCCCCTTTCCAAGGGGGTTGGGGGTGCTTCGCATCGTTGCCTGGCGAGTGCACGCGCCTTGACCCGACGCCATCGGAAAGCCCCCCTCGAACGAGGGGCTGGGGGAGGGGGGAGGTTCCCGGCGCGGGAGCGCAACGAATGAGGCTCAAAAAGAAAAGATGAATCTTGAGGGGGGAGTTCCCCGCGCGGGAGCGAAACCTTATGTCGTCATCTTCAGGATGAACTTCGCGTTGGCGAACATGTCGACGTTGGTGAAAACGCAGAAGGTCAGCTTCGCCTTGGAGTCGCGCACCGCGTTGACGACGCCCTCGAGGGCGGCCTCTTCGTAGCGCGAGCGGTGACCGGCCGGGCCGTGCAGGCGGAAGTAGAGGAACGGCGCCTTCGTCGGCCATGCGCTGGCGAGCGGGTTGTACGCGGCGTGTGCCCCAGAGTCGCCGACGGCGCTCGCGACCTCTTCGGCGTCCCAGGCGGGGAGGTCGAACACGACGGGCGGCAAGCCACGCGGCAGCGCCTCGGCGAACGCCTTGAGCTGCGCTTTCACGATGCGCGACGGCAGCAGCTCGGGTGGGGCAGCGAAGACGAGCGCCTTGGCGCCGAGCGTCTTGGCGACCTCGCCGGTCTCCATCAGGCCCGGCGTGCTCTTGCCTTTTTGCAGGAAGCCGCCGGCGGCGATCGCTTTGGGCGCGAGCACCGTGAAGGCGAAACCCTCGGGCGCCTCGCGCAGCCAGCGGCGCACGGTGCCGGCTCCGGGCACGGCGTTTTCCGTGTCGGAGATCTCGACGGAGGGAAGCTCAGCCCAGTAGCGGCTGACAGGAACCGGAAATCCCGAGCAAGCGACGAACTTCATTGGCGGCCGGAGTATAGCGGACATCCACGGCCCGGCGGTGCCAAGTTGCAGGAGCGCCGCGAAAGGCCTGCGCCGTCCGTTGCGCACACAGTCTTTCCCGTCCGGCTGTGTTTTCGATAGGATGCGGCTCGTGACCGACTTCGCTTCGCGGATGGGCCGTACCCGGCCCGCCGCGGCCGCTCGCTTCGTCTCTGCGCTCGCTGTCTTCGCCGTCGCGCTCTCCGCTGCGGGCGCCGTGCATGCGCAGGAGCTGCGCGCGATCGATCCGCAGCTGTTCGTGATGCCGACCGCGGGCGGCACGACGTTCACCATCGATCGACCGTCGGTCCCGCGTCATCTGACATTCGTGTTCGGCCTCGGCGCGCAATACGCGCGCGCGCCGTTCGTGCGCGCCAACGCCGACGGCAGCAGCACGAACATCGTCTCGGACTTGGTGCAGACGGACCTGATGTTCGCTGCCGGCTTCTTCGAGCTGGTCGAGCTCGGCGTCGCGGTGCCGCTGGTGCTCGGCAACGTCGCCGATGACGCGACCGCGGATAGCCCCGGGAATGCGTGGCATTTCGCGCCGGGCGACGTTCGGCTCTCGGCGAAGTTCCCGATCTTGCGCGGCGACTTCTCGCTCGCGGCGCGCGGCGTGTTCACGCTGCCGACGGGCGACGACGGCAACTTCCTCGGCGCACGCAATTGGACGGCGTGGCCGGAGCTCGTCGCGGCGTACGCCCTCGGCAAGCTCACGCTCGCCGGCGATCTCGGCTATCGGCTGCGGCGCCGCGCAGCGCTCGGCAACTTCGAGCAAGACGACGAGATCCACTTCGGCGCGGGCGCGACCTACGCGATTACCGAGAGCTTCGCGGTCATCGCCGAGACGCAAGTGCGCGTCGGTCTCGGTGGTCGATCGCTGCGCGCGAACGAAGGGCCGATGGAGGTCGACCTCGGCATCCGCTGGCGCTCCGGCGGCCTCACGCTGGAAGCGGGCGTGGGCACCGGCGTGCTCGCGGGCTACGGCGCGCCGACGGTGCGCGTGTTCACCGCGCTGCGCTATCAGACCGAGAACGAGCCGTGCGCGGCGGGTCCGGAAGACTTCGACGGATTCGAGGACGGCGACTTCTGCGCGGATCCGGACAACGATCAGGACGGCGTGCTCGACGACGCCGACGAGTGTCGCAACGACGCCGAAGATCGCGATCGGTTCCTCGATGACGACGGCTGCCCGGACACGGACAACGACGCCGACGGCGTCATCGACGGCCGCGATCGCTGCCCGCTGGCGAGCGAAGATCGCGACGGCTTCCAAGACGAAGATGGCTGCCCCGAGCCAGACAACGACGAGGACGGCATCTCTGACGGTCTCGACGACTGCCCGATGGAGCCGGAGGATCGCGATCAGTTCCAAGACGACGACGGCTGCCCGGAGCCCGGCCCGCGCGCCGCGACCGTCACCGTCACCGACACGCGCATTCTGATCTCGGAGCGCATCTACTTCGACTTCGATCAGGACACGATCCGCAGCGTCTCGATGCCGCTGCTCGATCAGGTCGCCGAGGTGATGGCCGACATCCCCGCCGGTCGCCGCGTGCGCGTCGAGGGCTACTCCGACAACCAAGGGCAGGAGCGCTACAACGTCGACCTCTCGTATCGCCGCGCGCGCGCCGTCGTCGAATACCTGGCGAGCAAGGGTGTGCCGCGCGGTCGACTCGAATACGCGGGCTACGGCAGCCGCCAGCCGGTGGCGCCGAACGACACCGCCGACGGACGCGCGCTCAATCGGCGCGTCGAGTTCACCATCCTCGACGCGCGCGCGAGCGGCGGCGGTGGCGGCGCTGCACCGACTCCCGCGGGAGGCGGCGCTGCAGCGCCTGCCGACGACGCAGCGACGCGCCGGCAGCGCCGGCGAGAGCGACGCGAGGCAGCGCAAACGGCGCAGGGCAGCGGCGCTCAGGGCACGGCGCCGTAGCGTCGGGCGCCTCTGAGCCGGCGCGTCGCGCGCGTCGGGCGTCTCTGAGCCAGCGCGTCGCGGAGCGCGTCAGTGGCGCGTCAGTTACCCACGACGTCGCGGAACGCGTCGTCGGCGACCTCGCGGCGCTGGAACGGTGAGCCGATCACGCCGGGGTCGACGGGAAAGTGCTTCTTCAGCGGCAGCATCGCGGCGCCCAGCAGCAGCATCGCGACGAGCCCGACGAGCAGCGCGCGGGTGGCGCGACCGCGCACGCCCGCGGCCGTCGGTGGGCGGGCGACGAGCGCACCGACGACGAAGCCCATCACGAAGCCGCCGCCGTGCGCCCAGCCCGAAATTTGCGGTATGGCGAAGGAGATCACCGCGTTGATCGCCACGAACTGGATGAGCTGTCCGCGCATCGCGCGGAGGAAATCCGCAGGGATGTTCTTGCGCTGCACCACGAGGTAGCCGCCGAGCGCGCCGAACACGCCGAACACCGCGCCCGATGCGCCGACCAGCGGCCCCGTTGGTCCGAACGCGAGCGCGGTGATCGCGCCCGCGAGCCCGCTGACCGTGTAGACGACGAGGTAGGCAACGTTACCGAACATGCGCTCGCTCAGCCGCCCGCCGAGCCAGAGGACGTACATGTTGGAGCCGATGTGCAGCAGCCCCGCGTGCAGGAACATCGAGGTGAGCAGCCGCCACGGCTCGCCGTGCACGACCTTTGGGCCGTACGCTGCCCCCCAGCGCAGCAGGTCCATGCCCTCGGGCATCATCGGCGAGATGCCGAAGATCAGCACTTGTGCGGCGAACACTGCGACGTTCGCGATCACCAACGCGAGCGTGACCCACAGCTGCGGCGTCGCATTGCGCAGCGCGCGGCCGTAGTCCTCCATGGCAAGCGCGGGACCGCCCGGCGGATCGAGGCGTGTGACCGGCGGTGGTCGTCGTGAGTCGTCGTTCACTCGTCTGGGTCCTCGACCTTCCAGCTGCCGCCTTCGCGGATCAGCCGCGCCGTACGTCGATTGCCTTCGCCGTAGCGCAGCGTCGCGTGATCGCCGATCTCTTCGATCGGTGCGTCGAGGCCCCCGCGAAGCTCGGTCAGCAGCCGCGCGATCTCCTCGCGGCCTTCGCCCGCGAACGAGGTGCGCATGCGCTCGGGCGACATGCCCTCGCGGTCGGCCTCGGGGACGAAGCGCAGCACGACCTCGTAGCGCTCGCGCTCCATCGCGCGTACGAACGAGCGGATCGCCGCGCGCGGGGTCGACTGATCGTAGAAGTCGACGAGGTTGGTCGCGATGCGCCAGTCGGCGCCGTCACGGACGAGCTCGACGGTGTCGCCATCGGCCAGCAGAACGCGCGCGACCTGCGTCGCTGGACCATCGGACTGCTCGAGCGACGCCGCGGCCTCGCGCGCCTCGGCGGGGCTGTCGGCGAGGTGGCGGCGGAACTCTTCGAGCGAGACGCGACGCCGATAGGTGCTCGACATCAGCGCGTACGCATCCGCTGGGCGTCCGCCGCGGAGCGCGCCGGCGAAGTCGCGCACCACGAGCTCGGGCGCGCGCTCGACGGCACCGCCACCGCAGCCGGCCGCCGTCGCGCCGACGGACGCCGCGAGCAGGCTGATCGAGAGTGCCCAGCGAGCCGCTCTCTGCGTGTCGAAAATTCGCATCGCAGCGCGGTTTCTAGCAGAAAGCGCCGCGGTTGGGTGCCGCGCACGATGGGACGGAGAAAACGCGCCGGAGGGGCGCGCGATTTTGCTAGGATGCGCACCCGTGGACGAATCGAAGGGTCTCACTTCTCAAGGGCTCGACGCCCGACTCCTCCGCTTTCGTTCGCGCGCCGGGAGCGAGCCGCTCGCGCCACTCGCGCGGGATCTGCTCGCGGCGGCGCGTTCCCAAGAGGCGCTCGAGGTGGTCGCGTCGGCGTTGCGCGCGACGCCGAACGACTGGCAGCTGCTGCTGGTCGAGGGCCAGGCGTGGCTCGCCGAGGGGCAGCTCGATCGCGCGCAGGCCGCGCTCGTCGCGGCGGGCAAGGGCGCGCCGAAGGACAAGAACGTCTTCCGCACGCTCGGCGAGGTCCTGCTGAAGCGCGGTGATCCGGTGCGCGCCGCGAAGGTGCTGGAGCGCGCCTCGTCGCTCGATCCGAGCGACCGCGCGGTGCGGCTGCTCGCAGAGCGCGCCACGCGCCTGGCCCGGGTCGCCCTCGACACGGGCGTCGATGAGCCGCCGGCCGCAGTCAGCGAGCCGCCGGTGGATGCTGGCTTTGACGAGGGCGAGCGCACCTTCGTCGCCGATGCCTCACAGCTCCGCGCTGCGCTCGAGAACGACGCACGCCACGCGCGCGCCGATCAGCCCACGGCGGCCCAGCCAGCCGGGCGTCCCTCGCCGTGGGATGCGCCAGCCGAGGCCGCGCCCCCGCCGGCCGCGCCAGTTCACGCGCGCAAGGCGACACTGATGGGCGTGCCCGCGCCCATCGTTCCGCCGCGGGCCGCTCCCGCAGCGCCTGCGCCGCGCCCCGCGCCTGCGCCGGTCGCTGCGCGCCCCGCGCCGGCACCCGCTCCACGCGCACCAATCCCTGCACCGGCTGCCGCGCGCCCGGCCCCCGCGCCGCTCGCCGCCCGTGCGCCGGTACCAGCCGCGCCTGCTGCGCGTCCGCCCGCCGCGTCGCCGCAGAAGTCAGCGTTCGGCCTGTCCGATCCGTTCGCAAAGGATCCATTCTTGGAGGCCGCGGCGGACCCGTTCGCCGCGCCTGCGGCGGACCCCTTCGCGCCAGCCGACCCGTTCGCGGACGACCCGTTCGCGGCCGCGCCGCCCGCGTCTCCACCCGCCGCAGTGGTTCGCGCACCGGCACCCGTCGCCCGCGCCGCAGCGCTGGCATTCGCGCCCGCGCCGGCTGCACCCGCCTACACCGCGCCCGCCTACACCGCGCCCGCATACAGCGCGCCCGCATACATCGAGCCGGCGGCAGCCGACGACGCGCCGGAAGAAGCGACCAACATCGCCGGCCGTAGTCCCGTCGACTACGACGATGGCTACACCGACGAAGAGGCCTCCGCCGAGACCGCGCCCGACGTCGAATCCGGCGCAAAGTTCGGCGCCGAGGAAGACGCGGACGCCGTGCTCGCGATGCTCGAGCAAGAGGGCATCTTCGAGCCGCCGACGGGCACGCCCGCGGTGTGGGCGACGCGCAAAGAGGTCACCAAGACCGGCTCGCGCGTCGGCCGCTTCATTGCGCTCGCGTGGGGTCTCTCGCTGGTGCTCGCGGCGGGCGGCTACTTCGGCTGGACGAAGTACGTCGAGCAGCGCCACGTCGAGTCCGGCAAGCTGTTCGTCGCCGCGAAGGGCGAGTCGCTCGACGGTGATCACGCCTCGCTCGTCGACGCCGAGCGCCACCTCCGCGAGGCGCGCGATCTGAACCCGCACGACAAGCGCGTGCCCGCGCTGCTGCTGTTCGTGCAATCGCAGCGCGCGCTCGAAGAGGGCGCGTTCGACGCTGGCTATCTGCGCCCGACCATCGCGCTGGCGGGGCGCGCCGGTGCCGAGCGGGCGTGGCTCGAGGCCGCGAAGGCTGTGCTCGATGCCGCCGATGGCAAGCCGGACGACGCGCGCCGCCACCTCAGCGCGGCCATCCAAGCGAAGCCGAACGACGCGTCGGTGCTCTACATCGCCGGCCGGCTCGCGCAGCGGCTCGGCGACGACAACGCGCTCGAGCGTCTCGCCGCCGCCGTCGCTGCGGATGCGACCATCTACGCGGCGGTGATCGCGCTCGCCGAGGCCAAAGCCGACGAGGGCAGCCGCGAAGAGTCGCTGCAGCTGCTCGACGGAATCCTCGGCCGTAAGTCGACGCACCTCCGCGCGAAGCTGTGGCGCACCTTCCTCTCCGCCGACGAAGGCGAGCCGGACGCCGGCCTCGCTGCGCTGCTCGCGCTGCAAGAGCGCCTCGATCAGGGCGCGCCGACGGATCGCGTGCTCGCCGAGCTTTCGCGCGCGCGTCTCTATCGCCGCAAGGGCGACGCCGTTCAGGCCGGTGAGGCCGTCGATCACGCGCTCGCCGCCGGTGCGAGCGAGCCGCGTCTGCTGGCGCTCGTCGCCGCAGAAGCACGCGGCGCGGGCCGCCTCGATCGCGCGCAGCAAGCGGCGCTGCAGGCCGTCGAAGGCGCGCCGACGAACTCCGAGTTTCGGAAGACGCTCGCCGAGATCCAGGTCGCGCGCCGCGACGGCGTGCACGCGCTCGCAACACTGTCGACGCTGTCCACGGACGACCCCGATGTGCTCATGCTGGCCGCGCGCGCCGCGCTGCTCGTCGGCTCCGACGACGCGCTCACCGCGACCAAAACCGCGCTTGACGCGTTCGTCGTCGCGCATGCGGAGAGCGTCGAGGCGCGCGCGCTGCAAGTGCGCGTAGACGTGCGCCTCGGCGACGCGACCAAGCTCGTCGCGGCGAAGGCGCTCTCGCGCGAAGCACCCGGCGATCCGCTGGTGGCGCTCGCGCTCGGTGAAGCCGCGCTCGCTGCGCGCGATCCGGAAGCGGCGACGACCGCGCTCGATCTACTGGTGCGCGCTGCGCCGACCGACGCCGACGCGCACTTCTTGCTCGGCCGCGCGCGCCGCATGGGCGGCAATGCCGCCGGCGCCGAAGAGAGCTTCCGCAAGGCGATCGAGCTGCTCCCGCAGCACGTCGAGGCGTCGATGGCGCTCGGTGGGCTGCTACTCGACATGGGCAAATACGCCGACGCAGAGCGCGTCTACCAAGACCTCTCGCGCCGCGGTGGCGTGACCGGCGGCTCCGCGTCGTCGCTGTTCGGTCGACTCGGCCGCATCGAGGCGCTGGTCGGCCTCGGCCGCTTGCCGGACGCGCGCGTCCAGCTCGAAGGCATGCGCGCAGCCGATCGCGAGATGCCGCCCGCGCGCCTCGCCGCCGCGCGCCTCGCGCTCGCTGAGGGCAAGCCCGGCGAGGCCATCGCCGCGGTGCGCCCGCTGACCGAAGGCGAGGGCCCGAAGAGCGTCGAGGTGCTCGCGCTCTACGGTGACGCGCTGTTTGACGCTGGCGAGATCGAAGCGGCGACCGCGCAGTACGATCTCGCCCTCGCGCAGGACGCGGCGTCGCCCGAGGCGCTGCTCGGCCGCGCGCACGTCGCGCTGCGCGCAGAAGAAGCCGGCGACGCGAGCGACTACCTCGACCGCCTCAAGACCGCGCTCGACAGCCGCATCCGCCCGCCTGCGCTGCGCGCGCGCATGCTGCTCGCGCAAGGGCGCGGCAAGATCCTGACCGACGACGAAGCCGAAGCGCGTCCCCTGCTCGTCCAAGCAACCGCGCTCGAAGGTGTTCCCGCCGACGCGTTCTTCTGGCTCGGCGAAGCCTCCTCGAGCGTCGACACGGCCGCCGCGCGCACCGCCTATCAGCGCTACATCGAGCTCGCGCCCAGCGGCGAATTCGTCGCCCGCGCCCGCCGCGCGCTCGCCCCCTGAGCCGAGCGCAGAGGCACCGTCATGCCGCTGCACCCCGCGCTCGTCCACCTGCCAATCGGCCTCGCGCTCGTGCTCGGCGTCGTCCTCGCCGCGCTCGCCTGTCTGTCGCGCGCCGACACTGCGCCGCGCGCCATCTGGTGGGTCGGCGTGCTGCTCGCCACGATCGTCGCCACCAGCGCCCTAGCATCGAGCAGCGCTGGCGAAGACGAAGCGCTGCGCCTCCGCAATGTCGTTCCACATGCCGCCATCGAAGCGCACGACGACGCCGCCGGCTACTTCACCTTCGCGAGCGTGATCGTCGCCGTCCTCGCGCTCGTCGCTGGCGTCACCGCCAAGCCGCGCATCCGGCGCGCGCTGCAGATCACCGCTGCGGCCTCGGCGTTCCTGCTCATGCCGCTCGCGCTCCGCACCGGCTATCTCGGCGGCGAGCTCGTGTGGGTGCACGATGCGCCGCGCGCGGCGCCGGTGACTTCCACGGAGTGACTCATCACATCTCGCGCGGCCCGTCCGTCGATGATCGCCCCTTGGCAGGGGCAGGCCTCCCCCACCCATCCCCCCTCCCCCAGGCCCTCGTCCGAGGGGGGGTTTCCGGTGGGCGTGGTTGGAGTCGACTGCACTCGAGGGGCGGTGGTGCGAGGCACCCCCAACCCCCTTGGAAAGGGGGCTTTTGGAGGGGAGTCAGTCGCACAGCGCTTTGAGCGCGGTGATGAAGTCACTCGGTGGCGGCGTCTCGAAGCGCAGCGGCTCGCCGCTGATCGGATGGGCGAAAGCGAGCAGCTGCGCGTGGAGTGCTTGGCGCGCGAGGGTCGTCGCTGCGGCGCGGAGGCGGGGGTCGCGCGGTGGCTTGCCGTAGACGGGGTCGCCGAGTAGCGCGAAGCCGGCGTCGGCGATGTGCACCCGGATCTGATGCGTGCGGCCGGTCTCGAGGCGGCACTCGACGAGCGCTGCGCCGTGCAGTCGTTCGCGCACGCGGAGATGCGTCACGGCGCGCTTGCCGCGCGTCGTCTTGGTGGTGAAGCGCTTGCGATCGGTCGGATGGCGGGCGTGGAGCGTGTCGAGCGTCATCACATCCGGAGGCGCGCCGACGGCGATGGCCAGATACATGCGCTCGAGATCGTGCGCCGCAAACGCGCGCACCAGGACCTCGCGGGCGCGAACCGTCTTGGCGATGACCATCACGCCGCTCGTGTCTTTGTCGAGGCGATGGACGATGCCCGGGCGCGGCTGAGCGCCCTCATCTTCGATGCGCGTGTGATGCAAGATCGCGTTCACCAGCGTGCCATCGGCGTGGCCGGCCGCCGGGTGCACGACCAGGCCAGCGGGCTTGTCGACGACCAACAGATCTGCGTCCTCGAACAAGATCACCAGTGGGATGTCCTGCGGCAGCGCGTCGCTCGACGGCGGTGGTCCGGGCGACACGTCGATGCGCTGACCTGTGCGCACCTTCGCGCTCACCCGCGCGGCCGCGCCATCGACGCTGACCCTGCCCTCCTCGACCCAGCGCTGAAACGTCGCGCGCGACACCGACGGAACGCGCGCGGCGAGCACCCGATCGAGTCGCTCGCCGCTCTCCGCCTGCTCGACCGTGATCACGAAAGGAAGCGCCGCATCCATCGCTGCACCTCGGGTCAGTCACCGCCGCGCCAGGTCCAATTACCGCCGCGCCATGCCCAAGGGAAACCGCTCACCAAGAAGCAAATCGCAGTCCCACCCTCGGGCCCACGCCGCAAAGCGCGCCATTCCCACTCCGAAAGCCCCCCTTTCCAAGGGGGGTTGGGGGGTGCCTCGCATCGCCGCCCTCCGAGTGCAAGCGACGCCCACCGACACCACCGGAAAAGCCCCCCTCGCGAGGGGGGTTGGGGGGTTCTTCACCACATAGGCGATTTGATGTGGCCCTTGGAGCGCACGAGGATGTCGATGATCGCGCGGTCGTAGAAGTTCTTGGCGTAGAGCTCCGGGGCGACGCGGCTCTTGAACAGCGCGCGTCCCTCCTCGATCTCTTCCGACAGGCTCTCGAACAAGCGGTCGTTCGTGATGCCCTCGACGATCTTCTCTTCGTTGTAGAGCGAAAGGTCGCTGGCGATCGCACGTGCGAGCCGCCGGGCCGCCTCTTCTGTCTCGATGAGAGCCATGGTTCCGCAATTCCTATCGTGCTCGGGGCCCGGCTGTCAAAACTACGGTGAGTGCGCGCGGCGAAATGTTGGCTGCGCGTGGCGAAACGTTTGGCTGCGCGTGGCTCAGCCGCGGCGGACTTCGTCGTTCGGATCGAGGGCATGCAGCACCACGCCCGTCGGCACTTTCGGGTAGAAGAACGTGCTCTTCTGCGGCATCACCTCGCCCGCCTCGCACGAGCGGCGCACGTCGGAGACCGGCGTGCCGTTCATCAGGAACAGCACCTGCGCAGCGTCGGCACCGCCGCTCGCGCCGCGCGTAAAGAGCTCGCGCACGGCGTCCTGCGCGACCTTGAAGTACGCGAGGTTCGTCTGCTTCGCCTGCGCCTCCGCGGTGAGCCCGAGCACCGGCTCGAGGATGCCGGCGTGCAAGAGCACGCAGTCGGTGCGGCGCAGCACTTCCGCGCGCGAGCCGAGCACAGGATGGCCGTCGACGTCCGCGTGCTCGCGCAGCGTCAGGATCGCGGCCGCGCCATCCGGGAACACCGCCGCCACCGCGGGCCGCACGCGACCAGCTGCTGCGAGCGCTGCAACCAGCGCTGGCACGTCGTCAGCGCGCGTCGTCGTGACGTCGAACAGCGGCGCGACCCCGGCGAGCAGCGCCGCACGATCGAACGACGGCAGCGCGCTGACGAGGCGATGCGTCGGGAAGACGACGAGCCCGGGATCGTCCGCGTCAGCGAGAAAGGCGAGCACGAACTTGTGCGCCCCGTTGGGCGCCGCGGGCAGGCCTTGCTCGGCGCGCTCGGCGTCGATCGCGGCGCCGTAGCGCAGGGTGGTCTCGTAGCGGTGATGACCATCGGCGATCAGCAGCGGCTCGTCGCGCAGCGCCTCGGCGATGGTGTGAATCTCGGCGCCTTCGCTGATTCGCGCGATGGCGTGGTCGATGCCGTCGTCGCTGGTCCAGCGGAACGTCGGGCCGGTGTCGGTCAGCGCGCTCGCGATCGCACCGCTCTTGTCGCGGTACAGCAGGAACACCGGCGACAGCGCCGTGGCCGTCGCGCGGAACAGCTTGTAGCGATCTTCCTTCGGGCCGCTCAGCGTGCGCTCGTGGGGCAGCACCACGCGCGCCTCGTACGGCTCCGCGCGCACCAGCGCGAAGAAGCCGCGACGCGTGATCGGCGCGCCACCACCCGGCGGCGAGAACGTCTGCTCGTAGCGCACGATGGTCCCGCGCGGATCGCGCCGCAGCACGCCTTGCTTGCGCCACAGCGCGAGCAGCTCGGCGGCCTTCGCGTATTTCGCATCGCCGTCACCCTCGGGCAGATCGAGGTGGACGACGTTGTGCGGTGAGCGCGCGGCGAAGGCGGCGCGCTCGGCCGGGCCGAGCACGTCGTAAGGCGGTGCGACGACCGCCGGGAGCTCTACGTCATCGAAGCGCAGCGCGTGCAGCGGGGCAATCTCGGCCATGGGATCTCCGTCCTCCGGGGCCGCGCACGGTCGCATGAGCCGCGCGGCCGCACAAGCAGGACGGCCGGCGGGTCGCGCGGAGCCCGTACGAGCGACACAGCCGCCGGCGCTCGAGAGCGCGCGGCGGCTGGGTGGCGTTCGAACGATCGTCGTCGGCGCTCAGGGGGTCGCGGCACACGCGCCGACGCGCGAAACGCTCGTTCCCGCGGCATTGGCGCGGCACTCGTTGTCGTAGGTCATGCCGTTGCAGCCGCACACCGGCGCGAAGATCTCGGCGCATACGATCGGGAGCGTGTGGCAGACGCCGGGAGCGTCGGCCGCGCCGCAGATGTCCTCGAGCGTGTAGTTGCAGTAGTAGCCGGTGGGGCAGCCCGGGCTGCCGGCCGGCGTTTTTCCGCCGCACGACTGCTCCGCTGGACACTCGCGGAACTCCCAGCCGCAGCTGCCCGAAGCAGGATCGCGGAGGCAGTTGCCGGTGTTGCCGCCGATCGAGCCATCAGCGCAGAGGATCGCCGGTGCGCCGGGCGCTGGGCCGCACTCTGCGGCCGTGCAGCCAGCGGGCATTTCGCATGCGCCGTCGTGCGAGAGGCTGGTGCCAGCGGCGTTCGCGACGCACTCGCTGGTGTACGTGACCGCGTCACAGCCGCAGACCGCGCCGGCGATCGCTGGGCACGCCTCTGGCCGCACCATGCAGACGCCGGTCGCGTCGGCCGCGCCGCAGATGTCGGCGCGCGTGTACGAGCAGAAGAAGCCGTTCTGGCAGACGGCCGCTGCCGGGTCCGCGGTGAGCCCGCCGCAGCTTCGCGCCACGGGACACTCGCGCAGCTCCCAGCCACAGACGCCCGCGGCGTTGCGCAGACAGTTGCCAGTGTTGCCGCCGATCGAGCCGTCCTCGCATAGGATCGACGGAGCTCCGAGCGGCGGGCCGCACTCGGCAGGCGCGCAGTCGGGAAGCGGGCCGGCATCCGGCGCGGGGCCGGCGTCGAGCGTCGTGCCCGCGTCGTGGCCGCCGATGGGCACATCGTCGTCTCCGCAGCTGCTCACGCCAGTGAGCATCGGCGTGAGCAGGAGCAGCGCCGCGAGAGAGCTGAGAGAGGTCGTTCCGGCAAGCAAGTTCGTCATTCGCATCGTGGGCTCCTTCAGTGTCCGTACGCCCTACCGTGGCCGCCGCGGACGCCATCCGTCACCAAAAGTGAAGCGCGTCGATCACGCCACCGATCGACGTTGCGCTCCGCCGGCACACCGCGCACGGTGGCATCGGATGGGGCGAGCGAAGCGGCACCGATCCGCCATGAGTCGGCTCGCGGCCGCGCTCGACGTCGCGATGCTGTGGCTCCGCGTCGCGATGCTGTGGCTCCGCGTCGCGATGCTGCGGCTCGGCGTCGCGATGCTGTGGCTCGGCGTCGCGGTCGGCAGTGCGCGCGCGGACGCTCCGCTGACGCTGACGTGGAGCGCGCCCGCGGAGTGCCCACAGCTGCCCGCGGTGCAGGCAGAGCTGCAGCGCTTGCTCGGCGCGGAGACGCAGGCCGGGGCAGACACCGCGGTCGACGTGCAGCTCGCTCGCGCGGCCGATGCGCGCTTCGTGCTCACGCTGATCGTGCGCAGGGAAGGCGGCGAGGCGACGCGCACGCTAGAGGGCGCGAGCTGCGAGGCGCTGACGCAAGCGGGCGCGCTCGTCATCGCGCTCGCCATCGATCCGGACGCGGTGGCCGCGCACACCGCCGACGCGCCAGCCGACGCGCCGCAAGACGCCGCGCTCATCACGCCGCCCGCGCAACCCACCCCGCCGACCGAGCCTGCGCAGGCTCAGCCCGACCGCGATCAACCGAGCGCCGCCTCACGCCGCGACCCGCGCACACGCGGCGCACGAGCGCGCGGAGCGGCGCAGCCGGCCGCCGCCGATGGCGCACCGCGCTCGCACCTGCGCGTCGCCGGCAGAGTGTTCGCGCACGCCGTCGCCGAGGCGCTGGCAGTGCCCGGCGTCAGCGCGGGCTTCGCCGCAGGAGCAGGCGTCCGCGTCGGCGTGGTCGACCTGACGCTCGAGGTCCTCTGGGCGGCGCCGCGCGGCATCGAGGTCGCAGCGCCGCCCAATGCCGGCGCAGATTTCGCGCTGACCGCTGGGCGGCTGCGCGGCTGCGTCGCGCTCACCGGGGGCCTGGTCGAGCTCGCCCCATGTCTCGGCTTCGAGCTCGGCGTGCTGCGCGGCGAATCGTATGGCGTGAGCGCGCCCTCCTCCGGTGGAGCGCTCTGGGCAGCGCCCATGGCAGGCGCCGAACTACGCGTATTCGTTCACGATCGAGTCGCGGTGACGGCGCGCCTCGACGTCGCCGCGCCGCTGCAGCGGCCGGCGTTCGTGATCGCTGGCATCGGCGCCATCACCGAGCCCGGTGTCGCCAGCGTACGCGGCGAGCTCGGCGTCTCGCTCTACCTTCGGTGATTGGGAACGCGTTTCACTTTCCGTGACGGCTTCGCCCGGCTGCGGCCACTGTCGATGCGGAGAATGCGTGCGACGATGGACCTCGCGATGAGCGGCTACTCGAAGGTCGGTGCGGGCCCTGCGCCAAGCGCAGCGCAGCGCACGCCAGCTGCCACGGTCGACGACGACGAGGTCGACGACGACGAGGCTGCACGCGCCGTCGTTCCGAGCTTCGACGAGGTCTACGACGCGCACTTCAGCGCGCTGTGGCGCAGCGCGCGCGCGCTCGGCGTGCCCGAGAGCGCGTGCGACGACGTGCTGCAGGAAGTGTTCATCGTCGTACATCGCCGGCTCGCCGAGTTCGAGGGACGTGCGGCGCTGCGTACGTGGCTGGTGCGCATCCTCGTGCACGTCGTGTCCGAGCAGCGCCGGCGCTTTCGCCGCAAAGAGGATCACGCCGAGCTGCCGGAAGAGGTGCGTGACTCGCGCGCGCCCGGTCCGCTCGAGGAGCTCGCGCGCGCGGAAGCGGTGAAGCTTCTGGCGACGATCCTCGACGCGCTCGACGACGATCAGCGCACCGTGTTCGTGCTGGCGGAGCTCGAACAGCTGCCGATCCCGGAGATTGCCGCGGCGCTCGGGCTGAGCCCGAACACCGTCTACTCGCGGCTGCGCTTGGCGCGCCGCGAATACGAGCGACAGGTCGCGCGGGTGCGAGCCCGCGACGCGTGGAGGAAGCCGTGAGCGCAGACACAGGAACGCCCGACGACGGACCGGTCGGAGGCGAAGGCCGCGCTCTGCTCGACGCCGCGCGCGCCGGCCTCGAGCCGAGCGAGGCTGATCGCACGCGCGTGCGCCGCTCCCTCGCCGCGGCGATCGCTGCGGGCGCTGCGGCAGCAACGGCGGGCGCGACTGGGAGCGCGGCAGCAAGCGCAACGGCCGCGAGCGTGCCGCTCGGCGTAAAGCTCGCGCTCGCGGCAGCGCTGTTGGCCGCCACCGGCGCTGGGATCGCGTACGTCGAGCACGTCGTCGTGCGCGAGCGCGACGCGACGCGCCGCAACGACGCGCCAGTCGCGCGGAGCGCGTCGAGCGCTGCGCTCCCTGGCGTTGGCGACGCACGCGGCCGCGTGGCTGCGCCTCCCGCTGCGCAAGCGAACGACGGCGCCGCTTCGGTCGCGCTCGACCGGGCCCCAGCAGCTGCGGCAGCGACGAACCCACCGGCAGACGCACGCACGACGCGTGTCAGCGCGCCTCACGCTCGCGCGACGAGCGCACCGAGCCTCCACGCGACGAGCGACGAGCGACCGGCACAGCCCTCGCTCGCCGCGCTTAGCGACGAGCTACCGGCGGAGACGGCGCTGCTGCGCCGCGCGCACGCCGCCCTCGCGGCACCGAGCGCTGAGTCCGCGAGGGCGGCGCTCGAAGCGCTCGACGAACACGCACGCCGCTTCCCGACAGGAACGCTCGCAGAAGAGCGCGACGCGACGCGCGCCATCGCACTCTGCGCCGCGGGACGCGTCGACGACGCTTCCACAGCGGCGCGCACATTCCTCGCGGCGCACCCCGGCTCACCGCTCGCCCACCGCGTGCGCACCGTTTGCACACAGCCGCCAGCGCCGCACTGACTCTCACCCGGTGAGCGCGAAACTGACAATCAGTCGGTCAGCCCGACACTGACTCTCCGCCGGACAGCGCGTGCAGCACTTCCGCGATCGCGAACGGCTTGTGAACGACGCTGGTCACCTGGCCGCTGGCGACGGCGCGGCGCGTCTCGCGCTCGTCAGCGCCGGTACAGAGCACGATGCGCGTGCCCGGGTGACGCTCGCGCACGAAGCGCGCGACCGCGAGCCCGTCGATGCCCGGCATGTACGCGTCGACCATCACGGCGTCGTAGGCGGGCTCGCGCGCGCATGTCGCGAGCGCCTCCGCGCCGCTCGCCGCGAGCGAGACGTCGAAGCCGTGGGAGCGCAACAGGATCGCTAGTGACTCGCGCATTCCGCGCTGGTCGTCGACTACGAGAACTCTGCTCGTCAGACCCATGGGCACTCTCTCGGATACGGTTGACGCGCGGCGGACTTGAGTGTGTGCGGCAAACCACTCGCGCGAGTTGACACACTTCTACGAGCGCGCGCGCCAGCCGATGTCGCGGCGCAGCTGCTTGCCGTCGAAGACGATCGCGTCCGCGGCGCGATAGGCGAGCTCCGCGGCCGCGTCGATCGTCGCCGCGCCGGCACACACCGTCAGCACCCGGCCGCCGCTCGTGCGCAGCAGCTCTCCATCGCGCTTCGTGCCGGCGTGAAAGACGCGCGCTCCGGGCGCCGCGGCGGCGACTCCGTCGAGCCCGCTGATCACGTCACCGGTACGCACGCGGACCGGATAGCCCGCCGCTGCGAGCACGACGCACAGCGCGGCTCCGGCGCCGAAGCGCGG
>Ga0105047_10002577_pt1 | contig 32285 bp, 25 predicted proteins | sample MAT04_FD_78384 | JGI IMG/M metagenome (GOLD analysis project Ga0105047, IMG submission 78384) | Freshwater microbial communities from Lake Fryxell liftoff mats and glacier meltwater in Antarctica - MAT-04 (megahit assembly) | ecosystem: Environmental > Aquatic > Freshwater > Ice > Liftoff... | reverse complement strand
GCGGGTGGACGTCTCGCCTTGCGAAACTAGATAAGGTTCCAAGTGCTTGGGTCGGTAGATGGCGGCCTTTGACAAAAGGGGGTTCACTTTCAATCACACCCGCCAATCCGGCCAATCCGGGCCAATCCGTGTTTACCCATTTCCAAGCTGGATTTCCTCTGGGCGTTCGCGTTGACTCCCCGCCTTTATTTTAACCACCCCTATGTCTCACGTCTTTTATCCCCGCATCGCACGCTCCATTTGTATCGGACTCATCCTGTCCAGTTTCGCCGTTCAGGCTGAGGACAAACCGGTTCAGGTTCCTCTCGATCTCTTCACAGTGCAAGACGATCTCGAAGTCACGGTCTGGGCGACGAGCCCGATGTTTCACAACCCGACCAATATTGATTTCGACAAGGACGGCCGTCTCTGGGTCGCGGAAGGCAGCAAGTACCGCGGCAAAGACAACTCTCCCGATGGCGACCGGATCGTAGTGTTGGAAGACACCGACGGCGACGGCAAAGCGGACAAGACGGATGTGTTTGTGCAGGAGAAAATGTTCCAATCGCCACTTGGCGTTGCAGTGCTGGATAACAAGATCGTCGTCTCGCAACCGCCGGACATGATCGTTTACACCGACGTCAACGGTGACCGGAAGTTTGATCCCGCCGTGGACAAGCGCGACGTGCTGCTCACTGGGTTCTTTGGGGTCAATCACGATCACAGCCTCCACTCCGTCACCGCCGGGCCAGACGGCCTCTGGTATTGGAACCAGGGCAACACCGGTGGTGTCTTTACCGATAAATCCGGGAAGACATTCCGCATCGCGAGCGGTTACGAAAACCCTGAAATCGCCGGAAAAACGAGCGACGACGGGCATGTGTGGGTGGGCGGATTCGCCGCGCGCATGAATCCAGACGGCACGAATGCCACGATCATTGGTCACAATTTCCGCAACAGCTACGAACAGGCTGTGACTTCTTTTGGAGAGGTCTTCCAAAGCGACAACGACGATCCACCGGCCTGCCGCGTCGGTCCTATCCTGGAATATGGAAACGCTGGCTTCGCCTCACGCGACGGCAAGCGCACTTGGCAGGCAGACAAACGCCCTGGCCAGGAGACGCCTGTGGCGCATTGGCGACAGGAAGATCCGGGCACGATGCCTTCGGGCGATGTTTACGGCGGAGGCGCACCGACTGGAGTGGCCTTCTACGAAAATGGCGCGCTGGGCGACAAATGGAACGGTCTCCTCCTCGCCTGTGAAGCCGCTCGCAATGTGGTCTTTGGTTATCAGCCAAAAGCAGACGGCGCTGGTTTCAAACTCGAGCGGACGGACTTCTTCACGTCTAACAAAGAAAAGAAATTTGCCGGCACCGACACCGCTGCGATTGGCAACGAAATCCACAGCTTCTTCAGGCCTTCGGATGTCACCGTTGGTCCCGATGGCGCGATTTACGTGGCAGACTGGTTTGATCCCCGCGTAGGCGGACACGCAGCGCACGACGACACCCGCTCGGGCACCATTTACCGGATCGCTCCGAAAGGCTTTAAGTCAAAAGTGCCCAAGATTGATCTCGCAAAAACGGAAGGTCAGATCGAATCGCTCAAGAGCCCCGCACCAAACGTGCGCAACAGTGGCTTCACCCGGCTCAAAGCACAGGGCGCGAAAGCGGTTCCCGCTGTGTCTGCAATCCTGAAAGACAAGAACCCTTACATCGCCGCACGCGGAATCTGGCTTCTCGCCCAGCTCGGGCCTGAAGGCGTCGCCAAAGTTAAGCCGCTCCTCGAATCCAAGGACGAAAATGTCCGCCTCGTAGCTTACCGCGCACTGCGTCGTGCAAATCAAGACGTTCTCAAGATCGCCGCGAAGATGGCAAAAGATCCATCGGCCGCCGTCCGTCGTGATGTTGCGCTCACCATGCGCGACTTCAACGCCGCCGAGAGCAAAGACATCCTTGTGGAAATCGCCCGTCAGTTTGACGGCAAAGACCGCGCTTATCTCGAAGCGTTCGGCACCGGTGCAAAAGGCAAGGAAGGGGTAATCTACACCGCGATCGCAGCCGACCCAGTTGCGGCAAATCCAGAGGAATGGAACGAAGCTTACGACTGGATGTCCTGGCGTCTCAGCGCTCCGGAATCCATCGGCGCCCTCAAAACACGGGCCTTGTCTGCCAAGCTCTCCGATTCCCAACGCAAGCACGCAGTGGACGCACTCGCGTTCATCCACTCTAAAGATGCCGCCGCCGCCCTCATGGACGTCGCCGCTACCAAAGACAACTCCGCAGCAGGTCACGCCCGTTGGTGGCTCACCAGTCTCCGCTGGAATGAGTGGAAGGATTTCGATCTCACACCTGAACTGATCAAACGCGGCATCGTGGAAGCCCCCGCCCCACTGGTCAGTGTTCCTTATAACGAACCACCCGATGAACCCACCAAGCTGCCGCCGCTCGATGAGGTGCTCAAACTGAAAGGCGATGCGACCGCCGGAAAAACCACAGTGGCCGCCTGCTACGCGTGTCATAAGATCGGCAAGCAAGGCGTCGAATTTGGTCCGGACCTTACCCAGTTTGGAAAAATCCAGCCACGTGAAGTCATCGCCAAAGCGATTCTCACCCCGTCGGCCGACATCTCTCATGGCTTCAATGGATTCCGAGTAGAGACCCACGACGGCGTTAGCATCACCGGTTTGATCATTGATAAGGGCGATCCAATCGTCGTGAAATCCATCGGCGGCATGATCCAGAAAGTCCCGCGTGATCGGATGAAAATCGACCATGAACTGTGGGGTCGCTCGTTGATGTTCACTCCTGACCAAATGGGACTCACCGGCCAGGGCGTCGCCGACATCGTCGCCTTCCTGCAATCGGATCTTATCGAGAAGTAAGACGCTTCTGCATGGAGCGCATTACAGCGACTTATCTGATTGAGACGCCGATTGCGCTGGAGGAGGCAGCGGAGAGTCTCGCGGGTGAGCAATCGTGTGGGACCTTTGTCGCGCTTCCTGACGAGACAGCAGAACTCAAAGAGCGCTTTGCTGCGCGTGTCGAAAAGATCACCCCGCTCGACACGGTCAGCACCCCTTCCCTCCCTGGCAGTCGCGGCGGATCCGGGAGCTACCAGCGGGCGGAAGTCGTCGTCACCTGATCGCTCGAAAATGTCGGCTTTAATCTACCGACGCTCGTCTCCACCATTCAGGGCAACCTTTACGAGCTGGCACAATTCACCGGTCTCAAGCTCCGCGACTTCGAGGTGCCGACGTCTTTTGTGGGGCATTTCGGCGGACCTAAATTTGGCGTCGCTGGAACACGGAAGCTCGCCGGGGTAGAAGGGCGTCCGCTCATTGCACGATCATCAAGCCAAGCGTCGGACTCTCTCCTCAGCAGACCGCCGGAATCGTCAAGACCCTCGCGGAAGCCGGGATCGATTTTGTGAAAGACGACGAGCTGATGGCAAATCCGCCGCATTCGCCGTTCGACGACCGCCTCGAGGCCGTAATGCGAGTCATCAACGATCACGCCCAGCGCACCGGCAAAAAGGTGATGTACGCTTTTAATATCACCGACGACCTCGATCTCATGCAGCGCAATTACGAAAAGATCGTCAATGCCGGGGGCTCTTGCGCGATGATCTCCCTCAATAGCACAGGCATGGCCGCCACACGCAAAATTGCAGGCAACGACGCACAGGTTATTCACGGACATCGCAACGGCTTCGGCATGATGAACCGGCATCCTCAACTCGGTATCGAATTTCCGGCGTATCAGACACTCTGGCGTCTGGCGGGTGTGGATCACCTCCACGTCAACGGAATCAAAAACAAGTTCTGGGAGGACGACGATTCGGTCGTGCGCTCAATCCAGGCATGCCTGCACCCGCTTCACGACAGCGCGACTTTGATGCCAGTTATCTCCTCGGGACAATGGGGCGGACAGGCTTGCGAGACCTATCGACGCACGCAGGCGGCGGATCTCCTCTATCTCGCAGACGACGGATCTCCTCTATCTCGCAGGCGGCGGGATCATGGCGCACCCGGACGGCCCAGCTGCCGGATTGCGTTCGCTCCAAAAATGGTGGGAAGCAGCCGTAGAAGGCCTTACGCAAGACCAAGCAACGGCCAAGTATCCCGAGCTGCAAAAATCAGTGGAGAAATTTGGTGGCAGATAACAGCAATCCGGGAACCTTCACTCCCCCATATCAACTTTCATCACGTCACATTATCCGCCGTTTCCACCTGCATCGGGAACCGGATTCCCTCCCTGCAAGCCGCCATTGGCAAATAGTTGTTCCACCAGAAGAAGTCCGCCTTCCCCAGCACGTTCAACGGTTTTCAAAAGCTGCTCCGCTGAAGCGACCTCTTCAAGTTGCTCGGTGATAAACCACTGAAGGAAGGTCGTCGTGAGATGATTATTTTCCTTATGCGCTAGGTTTTGAAGTTCGTTGATCGCATCCGTCACCTTCATCTCACTTTCGAAGGCAAGCTTCACCGCATCTTTAGCGAACTGAAACCGGTCCTGTGGCTTTTCCAGGGCGGGAATGACAACGCGCGCGCCGCAATCGATCAGAAACTTCATGAACCGGTGCGCATGACCACGCTCTTCAGTGGCTTGTTTGAAATAATGGGTCGCTAGCTTGGGCAGCGATTCCGATGCAAAGTGCGCACCGATGGCGTCATACTGCAATGAAGCGTGATATTCCATGCCAACTTGGGCGTTGATGGCATCTGTGATGGTTTGAGGGATAAGCATGAGATTTTGTAACCTTGATTCAAAAGCACCGCCAGCTTGGAAACTCAGATTTTAACATTTCATAAATGGAACCAGCGGCGAGCTCGGGTGACGTGAAAGCGAGAGAAGTAGCCAAGCCAGAAGAGTTAAGAAACTGTCCATGACGCAGCCCGGCCAACGGTCAGCCGAAAAGAAATTGAGGAGTATGCGAAGACACTCTCAAAAAATGATCGTAAACTTTTGGAAAAAGCACTGAAGTAACAGACCCTCTTTTTTGCCCCCAGCGGGAAACCTTCTTGATTATCCGAAATCCACAGTTACTGTGTAAACATGAAGAATATCACAGTAACTGTGGAGAATGACCTATACCATGAAGCCCGTGTGTGTGCGGCGAAAAGGAAAACCACGGTTTCGGCTCTGGTCAGGCATTTTCTCACGGAAGTAGTGGAAATGGAATCCGAGCAGTCAGAGTTTGAGCGTTTAAAACGACAGGAGCGCGAAATTCGCGAGTCCATTCAAAGTTTCACTGCAAGCGACAGGCTCAAACGCGACGAAATCCACGACCGCAATGCGCTTCGTTGATACCAATATTCTCCTGTATTCGATCAGCAGCGATCCTGCGGAATCGGAGAAACGCTCAAAAGCTATTTCCCTGTTGGATGCCGGAGATCTATCGCTTTCCACTCAAGTCTTGCAGGAGTTTTACGTTCAGGCTGTTCGCGCGAGTCGTAAAATGCCGCTCACTCATGCACAAGCAGTCGGTCTCGTCGAAAGCTGGATGCGCTTTCCTATGCAGGATATTACAGCGAATATTGTTCGCGCTGCGCTTGCCACGAAAGAGCGTTACAAGACCTCCTATTGGGATGCAGCCATAATTGAAGCCGCACGATCAGCCGGTTGTAACGAGGTACTCTCGGAAGATCTCAACCACGGACAAGATTATGGCGGTGTCCGCGTGGTAAATCCGTTTGTCTGATAACAGCTTGAGGAAGAACCTCGGTCAAAACTGTCTCCGGTAATCAGCCTCCTTGCGCGCCAAGGACACTCTCTGTATTGCTGGGCGGTTCATGGCGTCTTCAAAGACGAAACCGGCTGACTTACTCGACTGTCTCGCTGCGGCTCCGGCGCTTGCGGACAGGCTGCGCGTGCTTGGATCGAGCAAAGCGCCCGTTGCGTTTGAGCACGTCCATGACGCCGCCCAGCCTACAGTCGCCGCGTTAATCGCCCGTCATGCCGGACGGCGAATCTGGTTTGTCTGTCCAACTTTGCGCATACAGGAGGATTTCCACAACGGACTGCTCCATTGGTTTCCAGAGACCCGCTTTTTCCCCGAGCTTGAAACCTCGGCAGTGGAAGGCTCGGTCGCAGATCCGGAAACCGTCGCCGAGCGGCTCGCTATTTTGGAAAAACTCACGCGGCTGAATACCAAGACCTCAGGGACAGCGGAAATCATTGTCCTCACGGCAGCATCGCTTGAGGACAACGTCCCGTCGGCAAAGGCGTTCGCCCGGATGGAGCGCCGGCTGGAAATCCGGGAAAAGCGGGACCAAGGTGAAGTCATCAAGGACCTCTCGACGGCTGGTTACGAGCGTGTCTCGCAAGTTTCCATTCGTGGACAGTTTGCACTGCGCGGCGGGATTCTTGATGTCTTCAGTTTTCATCATCTCCTGCCGGTGCGGATCGAATGGTTCGATGACGAGATCGAGAGCATCCGGCAATTTGATCCCGACGCGCAGACCAGTGTGGAGCAGCTGGAATCCTGCACGCTGCTTTTGGGTGAAACGGAAGACGGCGGCACGGTCTCGCTGAGGGAATATATCGGTCCGAACGATCTCGTCGTGGATTGCGGCGCAGAGACGGCGGATGCTCAGGCCGGGATTTACACCGGAACGGCACCGCTTCCCGATGAGGAGATTGTTTCTGCGGAGGACTTCACGACGGCTTTCTTTGATCATGGCCTCGGCGAGTTTGAAGCAGGCGACTTCGTGATTGATGAAGGCAAGCGCGAGCGGTTCTTCAATCAGCTTCAGGAATGGCGCAAAGACGGCTGGACGACTTTTGTCTTCTGCAACAACGAAGGCGAAGTCGAGCGTCTGCATGAATTGATTCCCGCCGTGGAAGCAGACGCACTGCGATTCGAGATGGGAAATTTCACGCGTGGGTTCATTTTCCCGGCTGCCAAAGTTGCGGTGCTGTGCGACTCCCAGTTATTTGGTCGCTACCGCAACAACCGCGCCCGTCTCCTAAACGCGCGCCGCACCCGAGAAGCTGCACGCAGGAGCCCGCTCGATTTCAGCAATCTCATCGAAGGCGAACTCGTTGTGCACTTGGAACACGGCATCGGGCGCTTTGATGAAATGCGCCTAATTGAACGCGGAGACGGCAGTCGCGAGGAAGTGTTGGTCGTCGAGTTTTCCGAAAAGGCGAAACTGTATGTTCCGCTCGAACAAAGCTTTCTTCTCTCGCATTACGTCGGTGTCGGTAAACGTAACCCTCCGCTGAGCAAGCTCGGCGGCGACGCATGGTCAAAAGCCAAGAAGAGCGCGGAGAAGGCGGTTTTTGACTACGCCGCCCGTCTCCTTGAAACCCATGCCCAACGCGAAACCCAGCGCGGTTACGCCTTCCCGCCCGACAACAAATGGATGCGCGAATTCGAGTCGTCGTTTCTCTACAAAGAGACGCCGGATCAGCTGACGTCTATCCAGGCGGCTAAAGCCGATATGGAAGACGAGCGTCCGATGGATCGCCTCATCTGTGGTGATGTCGGCTTTGGAAAAACCGAGGTGGCGATTCGCGCTGCTTTTAAATCGGCCACCAGTGGCAAGCAGGTCGCCATCTTGGTGCCAACGACCGTTCTGGCCGAGCAACACTACCGCAATTTCCGCGAGCGGATGAGCGATTACCCGGTGCGCGTGGAGATGCTTTCACGCTTTCGGACGAGACGGGAGCAAAACGAGACTGTGCGTGGACTCGCCGACGGCTCGGTGGACATCGTGATCGGAACGCATCGGCTTATTTCAAAAGACGTATGTTTTAAAGACCTCGGGCTTGTCGTGATTGATGAAGAGCAGCGCTTCGGCGTCCTCCACAAGGAGAAGCTCAAAACACAGTTTCCCCTCGTTGATCTCCTCACGCTGTCCGCCACGCCGATTCCTCGCACGCTGTATCTCTCGCTCATGGGGGCGAAAGACATGAGCACCATCGAGACGGCTCCGCCCAACCGCGTTCCTGTCGAGACGATGATCTGCCCTTACGATGAGCGCATCATTCGCGACGCAATCAACCGCGAGCTCAAGCGACAGGGTCAGGTTTACTTTCTACACAACCGGGTCGGCGACATTGCAAACGTCGAGGCGCGCATCAAGAAGCTCTGCCCACAGGCCCGCACAATTGTCGGGCACGGTCAGATGGAGGAAGGAGAACTGGAGGAGGTCATGCACACGTTTGTGAAAGGCGACGCCGATGTGCTCATCTCGACGACTATTATTGAAAGCGGCGTGGATATTCCGAACGCCAATACCATTATTATTGATCGCGCAGATCGCTTTGGGCTCGCCGATCTCTATCAGCTTCGCGGACGTGTCGGACGCGCCCAACACAAGGCGTTCGCCTATCTCATGCTCCCGCGCGACATGATGGCGGCAGGCGAGGCGCGCAAACGGATCAATGCTATTAAACAATACGGCTCTCTCGGTGCGGGATTTAAAATCGCCATGCGCGATCTGGAAATCCGGGGTGCTGGAAACATCCTCGGCACCGCGCAAAGCGGACACATCGTCACTGTGGGCTTCGATCTCTATTGCTCACTGCTCAAGCAGGCGATCTCCAAACTTAAAGGCGAACAGGTGCGCTCGCGGCTGGACGTCGATTTGCACTTCGATCGCGTCCTGCTCCGTGAAGTGGAATATATCAGCAAAGGCAAAAACTCCGGCTTCGCGCCTGCATTCGCCCCGCAAGATTACATCAGCGACAGCAGCAGCCGGATCGCCGCCTATCGGGAACTCAACCAGATCACTACACCGGAACAGCTTGCGGCGTTGCGCAAATCCTGGCGCGACCGATACGGTCCGTTCCCAAAAGCCGTGGAAAACCTTCTCCTACTCACCGAGATCAAACTCTCTTCCATTTCCCGCAAGATTGCCGCCATCGAGGTGAAAGAAGACAAGCTCATGCTCACGCGCAACAAAGACTTCGTCCTGATCGGTGGCAAATTCCCCCGCCTCAACGCCAAAACCGCAGAAGCGCAGATCAAAGAAGTACTGGCGATGATCCGAAGTATTTAAGATTTAATCTCCGCCAAACAACGACGATTTTGGAACCGATTGCTTTGAGCAACACAACATTACTGGTAGGTTTCAATATTTGTCAGTTGGAACTCTGAAGAGCGAAACAAAGCGGGTTGCCACGTCCATCCGCCACACCTATCCTCACACCATGAGCGATACTCTCTCCATTGAACCTTCCATCCTCATGAGCGACTTGATCGTTCAGTATCCCGGAGCGCAGCGGGCGCTGTTCCGAAAATATCATATCGGCGGCTGCGCGAGCTGTGGTTATCAGCCGACAGAAACCCTCGCCGATGTGTGCAAGCGCAACGAAAACCTGCCAGTTGGGGATGTCATCGGAACCATTTTGGAAGGGCACGAGGCGGATCTCAAAATGCAGGTAGATGTAAAGGAAGCCGCCGAACTAGTAAAAGCAGACAAGGCGAAAATCGTGGATGTCCGCAGCAGGGAGGAATATGAGGCGGTGAAGATTGAGGGCTCCACCTTTATGACTCAGGAGCTGATGCAGGTCCTGGGCAACTGGCCCCGCGAGCAGCTGATTATTCTCGTCTGTCACCACGGTTTACGCAGTCTCGACGCCGCCGCTTATTTTCAAGGACACGGGCTTCATAATGTCCGTTCCATGCGTGGCGGGATCGATGCGTGGAGTCTTAATGTCGATCCGTCACTTCCCCAATACGAGCTTGAATAGCTCCCGATAAATCGAGACGCAGATGTCACCTGCGATGAACGCCTTTTTCCATAAAGTCACTTTCCGTCTGAGATCGCTAGGAATCAGACTCTTTCGCCTATGGCCTCGCACCCTTTATTGGCGCACCCTGGGGTTGCGCTGCGGACCCGACACGCTCCTGTCGTTGATGCACGTCTCGTGGCCTCATCAGGTGAAAATTGGCGCGCGCTGCATACTGGAACACGACATCCATTTTAAATTCGACGGAATCTACAAGCCCGGACCCACCATCATCATTGGTGACGACAGCTTCATCGGCGCAGGGTGCGAGTTCAACGTCCGAGCAGGCGTTGCCATCGGCTCACACGCACTCATCGCCTCTGGCTGCAAGTTCATCGATCACAATCATGCGTTTGCAGCTCGCAATACTCCGATGAAACAGCAAGCGGACGGCTTTGAAAAAGCCATCATGCTTGAAGAAGACGTCTGGCTCGGTGCCAATGTCATCGTCCTCAAAGGAGTCACCATCGGTCGCGGAGCCATCATCGCCGCGGGTTCTGTTCTCACAAAACCAGTCGGCGCTTTTGAAATATGGGCGGGAGTTCCAGCAAGAAAGATAGGTGACCGGCCCGACTACAACGTCACACCGGGGAAGCCTTGAAGATAGCCACGCTCACCTGCAAAAGGGACCTGACTCTCGCGCTTCAGTGTCTCGGATCGCTTCGGCGGCATTGTCGCGACATGACTGCACTCACGATCTTTGAGGACGGTAGTCTGAGTGATGTAGACGCTGAGACGCTTCGAACCGCCCTTCCCGGTAGTCGCGTTGTGCGCCGGGAGGAAATGGACGCACAGGTGCGTCCCCGTCTATCCAGCCATCCAAACTGTCTGGAACTCCGGGACAAAAACGCATTCGGTCTCAAGCTTTTGGATGCCGCGATGCTCACTGAATCCGGAACTATTTTCTTCGACAGCGATGTCATGTTTTTCAAACCCTTCACCTGCGAAAGCCTTGTCCCCTATCAAGCCAGTCATTTCATTTTTATGGGTGACGAGAGGCAGGGATATTCGGCCCGGATATTTGGTCTCTTCCGCATCATCTGGAAACACAAGCTTACCTTGCCATCGAGGGTGAACACTGGCTGCTGGAGTTATCCATCGCATCTTTACGACCTCGATTTCATCGAATGGTTTTTGACCCTCCCGGAATTTCGCCGCTTCCCTCAACTCATCGAGCAAACCTGCTGGGCGGCAATGGCGGGACAAAGCAAACGTGATGTGATGATTCTGGACAGAAAACAGATTTATTGTGCCACCGACAAACTCAAGATCCGCGAGCAGACGATCAGCGTTCACTTTGCTGACTATCATAAAAAACGGGTCGCAGAGTTCGCACCGTTTTCTGAAAACCAATCCAGCGAGGAAATCACCTCATTCCATCTCGTTCCTGCCTCCCGGCTCACTTTCTTCAAGATGCTGATGAACAGCGTCAAAAACCGCTGGCGGCGTCTCTGGCTATGAAGATTCTGATCTCATCCCATTTTTTTCACCCAAGCGTCGGGGGAATCGAGGAAGTCAGCTACGCGCTCGCCCATGAATTTGTCGCATCCGGACATGAGGTAAAGGTGATCACCCAGACCACTGAAGACAGCGACGCGAAGTTCCCTTTTGAAGTGCAGCGACAACCGGGCGTCGGTGGTCTGCTCCGACTGGTGAAATGGTGCGACGTCTTTTTTCATAACAATATCTCCCTCCGGTATGCGTGGCCACTTTTGTTGATCAAACGCCCGTGGGTCATCGCGCATCACACCTGGATCGCACGGACCGACGGCCGGATCGGATTGCGCGACCGCATCAAGCAATCTGTTCTCCAGCGAGCCAGCAACATCACCATGAGCAAGGCGATGGCGGCAACGATCAACGCGCCAGTGACGGTGATTGGAAATCCCTATCGCAACGAGTTCTTTCAACTTCAGCCCGACATAGCACGGGATCGCGAACTCGTCTTTTTGGGAAGATTGGTTTCGGACAAAGGCGTGGATATACTTTTCAATGCGCTCGATGTCCTCGCAAAACGTGGCCTGCACCCAAAACTCACCGTCATCGGAACCGGTCCGGAAGAGAGCGCTCTACGAAAACTCAGCGCGCAATCAGGCATTCAGGATCAGATTGAATTTGTCGGAAAAAAGTCCGGAACGGAATTGGTTCACCTATTAAACCGACATCAAATTATGGTGGTGCCGTCTCGATGGCAGGAACCTTTCGGTCTCGTAGCACTGGAAGGCGCGGCCTGCGGGTGTGTAATCATCGGCTCTGAATGCGGCGGGCTGCCCGATGCGATCGGACTTTGCGGCATCACTTATACGCACCACGACGCCACCGACCTTGCCAACTCCATTCATCAGCTTTTGACTCCAGAGACTAATCTGGAAAAGTTCCGCTTAGCAGCTTCTGCCCATCTCGCCAAACACACCGCAAAAGCCGTTGCCGCTCGCTACTTGCAAGTGATCCAGGCAGCGTCAAACCACCCCAAGCCTCAATAAAGATGTCCACGAAAGACACCAAAAACACGAAAAGGATCACTATGAGATTGAGGGTGTTGAGGAAAAGACTTTCGCATGTTCTGCGTGTTTCGCGGACAAATAAAAACCCAAGCGCACCGACTCAAAACTCCTTTCTACTCAAATCCATTTTTGTGTCTTCAGTTTCTTTCGTGAACCATTTTAAACCAACCAACCCATGAACATCGCGCTGAGAGCATTCATCCGACAGATCGCACCGCCTTTTCTGGTTTCGTGGGCGCAAAAGCTTCTGGCACGCAAAGCCATCCATTCCTCCGAGGACAAAGACATCCCCCTGCTCTACGAGGCATTTCAAAAGAGGAACGCCGGATGTGCCGAAAACGAAATCGTGCTCCGAGAAGACCTCCGGCTTTTCATCCATCCAGATTCTAGGAACGCCTTCGAACATTTTTGCTATATCGCGCCGGAGATGGTTCGGGAGCTCGACTGCTTTATTGAAATGACAAAGGATAGGACACGCCTGCTGGATGCAGGAGCTCTGCATGGAATTTTCTCCCTCGTCTTCGCGCATGATTCAATGAAGCAGGCGCTCTCCGTGGACGCCTCACCGCTGGCATTCGGACGCTTGCTCTACAATATCCACAGACATCCCTTTCCAAATATTACCCCCGTGGAATCCGCCCTATCCGAACGCGATGGCACTTTAAAAATGCACTACGAATGGGAACACGCTGTCGCTGCGCAAGTGGACGATCCCGAACAGCGCAAGCTCTCCGTCCCCATGCAGACCGGCGACGTCCTATGTAATCAGCGACAGTTTGCGCCCGACACCATCAAGATCGATGTCGAGGGGCATGAAATCAAAGTCCTCCGAGGATTGATGCAAACGATCACTCAAAACCGTCCCCTGATCTTTCTGGAAATACACCCGCGACGTATCGTGCACGAGGGAAACTCTATTTCCGAAATCGCCACCCTGCTTTCCCCGCTTGGCTACACCGCCACGAATCTCGACGAATCACTACTCTCCTACGAAGCCCTCGCCAAAATCGAGACCGATTGCCGAATCGTCCTCTCCTCCTCACATTAAAGCGACAACGCTCACACCCAACTATGAAGCTCATCGCACTTGGAAAACATGTTCCCCGTTCGGAAAAGTAACACTACCATACAGAGACAATGACCAAGACGCTATTTCCCAAACTACCGGGTAAAATCATCCGACTCCTGGAGTCTTGGTTTCAATACGGCAATCCTTGGCAGGTTTTGGGGCAGCGTATGAAAGGCAAGTCAGTGACCGAATTCCGTGTGGTGGACAGACAAAGTGGGGTGGTCTGTCTCTGCAAGCCGGATGCCCATCGGATGTTTGGCGAGGTATGGTTTGATCATGACTACGATGTCCCCGGCACACCTTTGCGCACCGGAGATGTCGTGCTCGATATTGGAGGAAATCAGGGGTTTTTCACCTGCTACGCAGCGTGGCTGGGTTGTCGCGTGCTAAGCTATGAGCCCGACGAAGAAAACATCAATTTGATGGAGAAGAATCTCCACGCAAACGATCTGCACAGCCTAGTTACCGTCATGCCCGCAGCAGTGCAGGCACAGGAAGGCGAAGTGGAGCTCTTTCGGACAAAACAACTTGGAGGCGGGATGAACACTACCGTAACGCGCATCGCAAACGACCCATCTTTCAACAAGCGCGACAGCGTCACAGTGCCGGCAGTGAGCATTCGGAGTATTTTACGGGATGAAAACCTTGAGCAAATAAGGCTTTGCAAGATGGATTGCGAAGGGGCGGAACTGGAAATCATCGAGAGTATGTCCGAAGAGGATATGAGACGGATTGAATCATTCGCGATCGAGTTTCACCGGGGAGCGTATCCCCCCGCCCGGCTCGTCGCAGAGCTCGAACGTTGGGGCACTCACCATGTCTTCCCGGCGGCAGCGAAGTCCTACTGTCAGCGCGACATTCTCTACGCGATCTCGAAGGAGACGCTCCGGAAAATTTCGTAGTTATCTGTTACTTCCTATTCTTTGTCTTACTCTTGGTCTTACTCCGTCTCAGAGGCGTCTCAGAGGCCGAGTTTTAAGTGTGAAGTTTTAAGAGTGGGCAATGCCCACTCATCGTCTGCCGCCGCCTTCACTTAAAACTTCACACTTCAAACCCGGCTACTTCTTTCCCCACCGACGAGCCAACGCGTGACTCGACCGCTCGAAAAGCACGTAAAACAGCCACGCAACCGGAATCATCGCGATGCAGAATAGCAGAGAAATTAAAAAATTGGCCGGTTTGCCTCCGAAACCACTGACCCACATGGCTCCAAGCAGACGAAAAAGCGGCGAGTGCACGAGATAAAGCGAATAGGAAACTGCCCCGAGCTTGACGAGCCATGACCAGACTTTGGTGTGCGACTGATTTTGAAAAGGCGCGGCGGCGAGACACCACAAAACCAACATGAAATAAAAAGCGCCCCAGATGAAATGCTGGATAACGATGGGATGATTCCGAAAAGTGCTCCACACGCCAGCCGCCAACAGGAGGCCACTCAGCAGCGTTTTCCAATGTGACCAAGGTGCGAGTTTTCCAGCGGAGACCTGATCCGCGAGCCACGCGCCGCTGCACCATAGCAGCCAGTACTCAGCGAAGTTTCCCAGCAACCAGCTCTGTCCGTAAATCAGATCGATTCCAGCTCCCACAGCGGAAAAGGAACCCGAGACCAACAACCATCCCGCACTTCCCATTTTGCGGCCAAAGACAAGGAGCAGCGGATAAAGAATATAAAACTCCATCTCAACCGGCAGCGACCAGAGCGCGGGATTGGAGATCAACTGCCCTTCTCTAGGTGGGTAATTTTGAACCATGAAAATCGTCTGCAGATACTTTCCAACAGATGTCGCCGGAGTTGCGAAATACTCCGCCAGCAAAAGTTCCACGCCTAGAGTTAAAATCACGGCGGCAAGATAGGGCGGATAAATACGCGTGAAACGACGGATCGTATAAGGCAGAAGACGAAACGCTCCCGTCGCATACGGCAGATGCACACAAAACCCACTCACGACAAAAAAGAGCATGACCGCATGACCCAACACCGGCGCAGGCAGGGAGAGCCAGGCAGCAAGGCGATCCCAAACAGAAAAGGCTTCGGGATGCGCCTGAATTTCCCTCCAACCCACCCACAAATCCACCCGAACGTGAAACACCACGACCGCCAAAGCAGCGAGTCCGCGCAGAATGTCTATGATTTCAAAGCGTCTATTTAACGACATGAGAGATAATGCAGAAAATCATCAGGGAAATTCGGTCGGCACGGTGTTCTCCATCGCCTCAGGAATCAACGCATATCTCTCCCATCACGTGGTTCAGGATGTGATTATCCACGCTCCTTTCCAGTGTAGTCAGCGCAGCCTTTGGCGTTATAACTATTCTCTATCTTTCGCCTCAGGTGAGCACGCAGTCAGCGTAGCCCATGCTGTTGCAATAAACGTCCTCGGTGTGATCTACAGTCCTGCAATCAACCCGGTGAAATTTCCTTCACGGGAAGCGTCTTGACCCGCTTTTCAAAACAGTCCGGACAGATGCCGTGGCTGAAATTACTACCGGTATAATGCGCTATGTAGCTTTCCACACCCTGCCAGTAGTTGTCGTCATCGCGCACCTTCTTACAATACATGCAAATCGGGATCAGCTGCTTGAGGTGACGAATCTGGGTGGTGAACTCAATGATACGCTCCGCAACCCGCAGGCGCATCACGATGCCTTCACGATCCAGCGGTTTTGTTAAAAAGTCGTCCACTCCCGCGTCCATCGCCTTGCGTAAATTCTCGCTCCCCGTGTGAATCGCAGTCAGCAAAATAAAGTAGGTGTAATCCGTCTTTGGACGATTGCGGACCTTGTCGCAAAGCTCCAGACCATCCATCTCGGGCATCATCCAGTCGCTTACAATCACGCGCACTGGGTCGCTATCAAACGCTTTCCAGGCAGTGGCTCCGGAGCCTGTTACGATGACTTCATGCCCGCAGTTTTCCAGTGTGAACTGGAGAATTTTTGCGGATACAGGGTCATCCTCTGCGATTAAAATCCTCATGGCTTTTGTGCGGTATTCGATACGATGGACTGAAGGGCAAGACGGGCCTTACCAAACTCCTCCTCCACTTCATCCAGTAGTTTGGCCGCTGTCGTCAAGTCTCCCTTTTTCGCGGTCTCCTCCAGATTAACACAGGCTGCATACATCCGCTTCGCCCCGAAGTTGGCGCAGCTTCCTTTTAAAGTATGTGCAGCGCGCTTCAAAACCTCAATATCACCGGTTTCACAGGCAGTCCTTCCCTCCTGAATCACTCCCGGTGAATTTTCCAGAAACAACTCCACTAGGCCAGCCAGCACACTTTCTCCAGTTTCACTTTCCATGTCCCGGAACTGCTGTAACGCGTCGTCTTCAATTGCCGTTTTCCATGACGCATCGGTCGGACGGACAAAAACCTTGCGCGTATGGCGGGCAAAACGATCCAGCGCAGCCTCAAGCTCCTCAATCCGGACTGGTTTTGTAATATAGTCGTCCATGCCAGCAGCAAGACACTTTTCCCTATCGCCAGCTAGTGAATGAGCAGTCATCGCCAGCACCCAAGTGCGACGTCCCGCCAGTGCCTCGAACTGCCGGATACGGCGCGTCGCCTCATATCCATCCAGCTTCGGCATCTGACAATCCATCAGAATAATCTCGTAAGGAACCTGCTGCACCGCCGCCAGTGCAGCTTCACCGTCGGCCACCAAATCTGCCTTGTAACCGATCTTCTGCAACTGGAACTGCACGACCTTTTGATTCACCGGACTGTCTTCTGCGATCAGCATGCGCACGTCCTTGCTCGCTGGCAGATCCTCCTCCTCGGCTGCCGTTTGTGCCGTAGCTTTTGTCTCCACCACAGGGCCTTTTAAAGCATCGGAAATCGCACGATGCAAAGCCTCGCGCTTGATGGGCTTGGAGACATGGGATCTCACACCCGCCTCCCTGAACTGCTCCGGCGCGTCCCCTCTTTCAATCGGCGTAAGAAGCACCATGTCCAACCCACTCAATAGGGAGTCCCGTTTGATGACGCGTGCAAGATCAAGAGCCACCTCACTCCTTGATTCGAGATCCAAAAGCGCCAGATCAAACGGCTTTCCCTCCTTGGCGGCCTTGCGCAACACAGGCACCGCATCCATATCGCTTTTCAGGATCGTGCAGTTGCCTTTCCACATTTCGATATAATGGACCACGGCTTTGGTGGTGCATGATTTCCGGCTTACCAAAAGCACGGACTTCCTCTGAAGCAAAGGCTCCAGGCCAAGGTCCATTCCAGGAATCGGTGGTTGTTTCGAAAAACGCGCCGTAAACCAAAACGTGGAACCCTTGCCGATTTCACTCTCAAGTCCGATTTCACCGTCCATTTGATTCACAAGACGCTTACTGATCGCAAGCCCGAGTCCCGTGCCCCCATACTTTCTTGTTGTAGAACCATCCGCCTGCACAAAAGCTTGGAACAACTTCGACTGCTGATCACTGCTAATTCCAATTCCAGTGTCATGCACTTCAAAGCGAAGCAACGTATCGCGCTCGTTGTCTTCCATGAGCTTTACTTCGATCAACACCTCTCCCTTTTCCGTAAACTTCACGGCGTTACCCACCAGATTGGTCAGAACCTGACGCAACCGCCCCGGATCTCCACGCAGGTGCGGATAAATGTCACGGTGAACCAGCGCACCCACTTCAAGATCTCTGCTAACCAGACGCGCACCGAATAACTCCATCACTCCCTCAGCAACATCCGGCAATTCAAAATCGATACTCTCAAAGCGCACCATTCCAGCCTCCATCTTCGAGAAGTCCAGAATGTCATTAATAATCTGGAGCAGCGCCTCTGCGCTGTCTCCAATCGTCTGCGCAAAGTCACGCTGACGATGATTTAACTCCGTATCCAGCAGCAGTCCCGACATACCGATGATGCCGTTCATTGGAGTGCGAATTTCGTGACTCATGTTCGCTAGGAACTCACTCTTAATGCGCGCCGACTCCAGCGCCGTATCGCGCGCTTCTGCCATCGCCCTTTCCGCTCCTCGACGTGCGGTAATGTCTTCCACCGTGCCTTCATAATAAAGCATATTCCCTTTGGCATCCCTGACTGCATGGGCGTTCTCGGAAATCCAAATCACGGTCCCGTCCTTCCTGCGAACCTCCGATTCAAATTCTGCCACGGAGTCATTCTGCTCAATCATCTTACAGAATTCCACCCTGCGGCTCGGATTTACATAAAGCTGCGTTCCGATGTCACTCACCACTTCCATCAACTCATCCGCAGAGCCATATCCATGAATCGTTGCCAGGGCGGGATTTGTATTAAGGTAACGTCCTTCGGGAGTCGTCTGGAAAATACCTTCAATAGCGTTTTCAAATATCTTTCTGTATTTCTCCTCCGCCTTACGCATCTCCATTTCGGCGCGCTTCAACTCGCTGATGTCCTGCATGGTCGAACGCATTCCTGTGACCCTGCCGTTTACATCACGAATTAATCGATCTCTCACCAGCGCAGGCACAAGCGTTCCGTTTTTTCGACGGAACGTGTATTGATACGCCTCATCCACCGGGATTGCCCCATCCAGCTTCTTTAAAATCCCCTGCTTGGACTCGGTCTCAACGATAAACTCCCATACCGCACGGCCCACCAGCTCGCCCGAATCATATCCCAGTAACGCAAGCTCCGTGGAGTTCACGCGGGTAACCCGCCCATGCGTATCGAGCTCATGGTAAGCAACCGGCGCGTCATCAAACAGATCACGGAACTGCCCCACGCTTTGCTTGAGCGCACGTTCAGCCCGGCGCTGTTCCTTCATATCCACCCCGATGGCACCCAAAAATTTTCTACCAGATCCGCTCACAATTGGGAATTTGATCACCAGCCACTCGTGCATTTTACCGTCCTGTGTCGTGATTTCCTCAACGCGTTGCGAGGAGCGGTTGGTATTCAAAATATGCTGCTCATACTCGGTAACCGCACGTGCTGCATCCGCCGGCAGTAAGTCCTGATTCCCCTTGCCTAGCATTTCCTCGGCCTTCATTCCGTAAGTAGCAGCCATCACCTGATTCACAAATACCAGGTTCCCATTTTCATCCTTGATGAAGCACAAGGTCGGGCTGTGATCCATGATCGCCTGGAAACGATCTTCACTTTCACGCAAGGCCTGCTCGGCCTTCTTGCGTTCAGTCAGGTCATACCACACACAAAGCAAACCCCTCCGACCATCGAGCACCACGGGGGTCAGTGCCGCCTCCACCTGAAACTCATCACCGTCACGACGCTTGCACGTCCATTCAAAGCGTTGTTGTCCTTTTTCAAATGCATCCCTCCAGTAAGCCTGACGTCTGGTGATCGAAGGCGAACCATCCGGTTGCTTCGCCGGAGACAGCTCCTCCGGCTGCATCGCCATCACATCCAGCTTACTGGAGCAGCGCAAAATCTCCACAGCGGCGTGGTTGCAATCCACAATTTTTCCGCCTTCAAAAACGAGATGCGCGTTGGAGGAACATTCGAAGAGCATCTGAAACTTCTCCTCTGCGGCACGAGTCAGCGAAATATCACGCGCTACGGAAAGGATTTCTTCGGTCCTGCCTGTCGCATCCCTCACACCGGTCAGCATGACATCAAAAACACGCGACTCACCGCTTCGAAGGAAACAGGGGCCCTGAAAACGCCCCACCCCTCCGCCTCTTACCACAGCAAGAGCCTGCTCTGCGGCCTTGCGCGACTCACCCGCCCACCACTCAAGCCATGACATTCCCGGCGTAAATTTGATTCCAATATCTTTGATGAATTGATCCGCCGCGGAGTTCACCACTTTTACGCCGCCATTGGAATCGAGCACCGAAACCGGGTCCACGATACTTTCAAACATACGCGCCTTAAACTCCTCCGCCTCGCGCAGAAACTCCTCCGCCTTTCTCCGCTCCTTCATGTCCTGCAAAGTCCGCCAGTAGATCACCCCCAATGCACCAAACTGCGCCAAACTTCCCAAAATAGCTGCGAGCCCCAGCGTGCGTACAATATTAGTCGCGTCTTCATTCGACTTTTCCACCCGTGACATCTCCCACGCCTCAAGATCCCCCATTGCCTTGCGGATTGCTCCGCCTTTGCGGGGTAGTAGGGCAGTGGAATCTAGGGTGGTGGAATCCAGAGGCGGAGGCGGTGTAGTGTCCGTCCCAAGGTTACTGCGTAAAGTATTGATTTCCTCCCCAACAAGCACACCCAACTCCTTAATCATCCTCCCCCGCTCTCCCTCCTTATACCGACTCAAAGCCCTCGTTGCGTCCTCGATCTGTTTAATAATCGGTTCCATTCTGTTGGCATTCGCACCCTCCATTTTAGTGGCGATTCTTTCCTGTATTTCCTCGGCTTCAGTCAGGTCTTTGCGGAGTTCCAGCAATCTGGCGAGAATCTCCGTGCTTTCAGGGATACTTTCCTGGCTATCCTTCAAGCGCATCACCTCCCACAGCGTAATACCACCTATACTGAGAAAGATGAGAAAGGCGGCGGTAACTCCCGCGAGAATATTATTTTTGAGGGGGGACTTCATCCTGTGAGGTATATTAAGCTCGTCAAAACATCAGTCCTGCAAGCGTTCACCATCCCTACAAGACTGTTCATTGAACTACTGTAAGTAATTGCATCTTGCTCACATCCCCTGTCGCAATCAACACCCAAGTCTTAAAACTCACACACTAACATCAACAGGGGTAAGATCAGGTTTTCGGCAAAAAATCCCCCAAGCGGCCAGTATGACAATCCCGGATAACGTCAACCAAACTCCGATCCGAAAATTCAGTGGATCAAAACGGTATTCAATCGTACTAACGCCTGCGGGAACTTCGACTCCGCGTAATACATGATTCACCCGATGAATGGGCATTTCTTTTCCGTTCACCCATGCACGCCATCCGGCATACCAGTGATCAGCCAAAACAACCATTCCCGGAGTTTCCATTTCCGCCTTTACGGTAACTCTGTCCGACACTTCCGATATCACTTCAGCCTTACCCTTCGCATCTGTGATCTTCAGCATACCGTCATTATAAGAGACTGCTGCCGGATCAAAATCTTTCGACATCATCAAAGCCAGCGTGGAATCCTCTCCCGGCGCAGGCTCTATGTTTGTTGGCACAAACGCCCTTGGAAGTGCAGCTACGTTTTCAATCACCTCACAGTTATGATCTTTAAAAACAGGGCGCAACTCACTGGAGCTGCCTCGGAAAAGAAGCCAGCGCACGTTCATCATGTTTAGCACTGGATGAAGCCGGATTTGTCCCTCCTTCGTATAGTCCATGATTGGAACATAGCGTTGTGTTCTAGCCCAGCTTGGAGATCTGCTTTTTTCTGTATCCTCCCCAATCTGCATGACCTGAACGATACGCACCGGATCAATCCCGTCATAACCACGAATATCCCGCAGGCCATGCATTACCAAAATATTCGGAAGCCAGTCACTTACTCCCATAACGCGGTCACTTTTCTCACGTAAAAAAGAGAATAACGGACGGTCTGGATAGTACAAACCCGGATCTCCCCTAGGACTGAACGGCACAGCAAAACTTAAATACTCGACCAGCATTACAGTCAGTAACAGCGGAGCATTCCAGCGCCTGTAACCATTCCCCGCCAAAACAAAGATCCAGCAGACAAGACCGAGCAGACTATAGATTATTCCCTTAAGATAGGCCCCTTGAAAATTCTCCAATATCACCTCCATATGTTTGGCTGAGAGGCCCGATTTCAACAATGTCTCCGGTGGAAATTTCCACCAAGACCACATGCACACAGTCAATAGCGCAACAAGCATTAAGATAGGGATCACAAATCCCCAATGCCTGACTGGATTTGCTGTCTGTTTGTCTCCCGATTCCAGACGCTTCCGAATTGCATCCATCCCCATCCCCGCAAGTACAAGCAGGGCAAAGTTGGTGGCAAAAGTAAATCGATTGAAAGACATCATATTGAGCACCGGTAGCCTCAGCAGTGAAACAAACCCCGAAATATTCAATGTCCAGCTCAGGGTGAAAACAACAATTCCCAGCCAAAACCAAAACTCCCGGCGCTTATCACGACAACACCATGCAAGAGGCACCAAAAAGAGGGTAACAATCACTCCGGTATATCCTGATGCAGCACTTTCAGGAACATTGAGCGCGCCGAGATACACCCAACCCGCTTGCGACAACCCGTAAATCTCAGGAATCAATAACTGGGGCAACGCCGTTATTCCCACAGGTGGGCGTGCCACAAATCCCTCAGCTCGCTCAGTCATACGTATACCTGTATTAATATAATCCTTCAACGGTAGCAAGAAAGGAGCTGCTAACATAAACCCTACAACCCATCCTCCTATAACCATGAGCGTCCGGCGAATTCTGGAAGCCAAACCTGACTGTAAGCGTGTAGCCAGCAACCAAAGCGCATAAAGGCCAGAAATCAGCATTGATTGCAGCGCAATATCGATCTGCCCACTGGTTAAAGTCAGCGCCGTAATAACGGCCAGTAATATCTCGCCTCTACGTGAACCGCAGATCGCCCTGTGTGTAGCAAGTAGAAGCCATGGTAAAAATGACACCGTGCAAGTTGCATAAAATCCCTGCCAGACAGTGTAAAAGCCAGTCAGGGGCAAACACCACGCCACTATTACCGCAGGCCAGAAGCCAACACCCACCGCACGCCGCATAAACAAATAAATCCCGACACCTGCAACCAAGACCTTCAACAATTGAATCCACACCAAACAATGAGGGGAAGGCCACAGCGCATAGATTAAATTGTAAGGTGAGTAACTGGGGAAACAAAACGGCACCCCCGCAAAAACATTTGGATCCCACAATGGCAGCCTTCCAGCAGCCATCTCGTTTGCATAAAAATGTCGCCATGGCTCAAACGCGAACACCATATCAGCGAGCGATGGATCATGAGCTTGAAACACCCTAGCATCATAAAATCCCGACAGGATATCGAGCGGAAGCAGCACTCTCCCTCCAAAAAAACAAGGACCGCAAATAATCAACTGCGGAATGATGAGCCCAAGCAGAAGAATTCCGAACCCTCTTGCGTGGATGCCCTTTAAACTCTGAAATAAACTGCCAATCCAGTGTCTCATTTCAACAATACAGGATTCTCCCAATTTTGATTCCGCTTCATCATTCAGCGGCGCTGCTTATCTCCCGTGTCGTTTATCATTAACGTTTTAATCAAGAATCAAACAAGGAGCACAAACTGCCAGCGCTCCTTATTTTATCGTTTTCTTTCGGATTTTAGTCCGCAAGCACCGGACCGCTGCCGGTATCGCGAATCTGATCTTTGGATTTCGAGTTCATGAGTTTTTGGAACGTCTTAGCTGCAACCCTGGCTGGTTCCGCATTCGGTGCAGCAACCGCAGGCACCGGTGCGAATGACTTTACTGCTGCCGCAGTGCGAGCAGGTGGTGTCCATATACATATTGCCAAGCGCTTCTTTCACGCGTTCCGCATGGGTCCCGCCTTTCGACTGGATATGTGGCGCACCTTCGCTGCTGCCATTGAATCCAAGCACATCCACAAGCTCCTTGTCCGATGTCTGTTGGAGATCTTTTACAGGGCGGTTCATCGCCTTTTTATCCATGTCCGGCAATTCCTTGAGCGGAAGATCAGCCTGTCCTTTGCTCGGTGAGGTTGCCTCTTGGTAACCCTTGATGAACTGACACGCCAACCAGCGGAATACATAGTCGGCAATCGAAGTCGCAGTCCGAATATCAGGGTTCTTTGTGAAGCCCGATGGCTCAAAGCGCGCGTAGGCAAACTTGCGAACCATGCTTTCAAGCGGCACCCCGTATTGCAATGCCATGCTGGTGAGGGCTCCGATGGTATCCATCAGACCACCTATCGTGCTGCCTTCCTTTTGCATCTGAATGAAAAGCTCACCCGGCTGGCCGTCATCGAACATGCCCACTGTTAGGTAGCCTTCGTGCCCGGCGATTTCAAACTTGTGATTGATCGCTACGCGGGTGTCGCTCATACGCTGGCGCACCGGCATGTCCGCTCTCACGCGGAGTTCAGAGATGACTTTTTCCAGATCAAGGATGTGATTTTCCATCGCCGCCACGTCTTCATTTAAGACGCCGTCAACATCCGCAATCGCGTCCCCGGTGGTATGGCTGTGGCTTGAGTGCTTCTTCTTATCGGCCGAAAGCGGCGCGCTACGTTTGGAACCATCGCGGTAAATCGCAATTGCCTTGAGGCCGAGGTGCCAGCCTTCGATGTAGGTATTGACGATATCATCCACCGTCGCGTCGCTTGGAAGATTGACCGTCTTTGAGATCGCACCACTGAGGAATGGTTGCGCGGCTGCCATCATGCGAATATGCGCACGATAGTGAAGCGAGCGCGTGCCGTTGTGCGGCTTGAAGGCGCAATCAAACACCGAAAGATGCTCGGGTTTGAGGCCGGATTTAATCATTTCGCCGGTCTTCTCATCCTGCGCGTCCTCAATGGTGTCGTGTTTGTCGATATGGGCGATAATACGCTCGATCTGATCGTGTGCGTAATGCAGCGATTGCAACGCGGGCTCGATCGTTTGATTCACAATCTTGAGCACGCCGCCACCTGCAAGCAGCTTGTATTTCACCAGCGCGATATCGGGCTCGATGCCCGTCGTATCGCAGTCCATGAGAAATCCGATCGTGCCAGTAGGTGCGAGCACGGTGACTTGTGCATTGCGATAGCCGTGCTTCTCGCCGAGCGAGAGCGCTGCATCCCAGGTCTTGCGAGCCTCTTCCTTCAAGTAACCAAAGCGGCTGCTTTCCTGAATTTGCTCAACACTGTCGCGGTGCAATTCCATCACTTCAAGCATCGGCTTCACGTTGTCCTTCGCGAGCGGTTTGCTCACGCCACTACAGCGAGAGTCCTTGTAGCCAGGGAAAGGTCCGGTCACCTGCGACATCCGCGCACTTTGTTCATAGGCGTGTCCGGTCATGATCGAAGTAATCGAACCAGCCAGCGCGCGACCCTCGTCGCTGTCATAACCAAGACCGTAGCTCATGATCAGCGAACCGAGATTGGCGTAGCCGAGACCCAAGGTGCGGAAGATGTGTGAGTTTTCAGCGATTTCCTTGATCGGATAGCTGGCGTTATCAACGATGATTTCCTGCGCAGTAATATAGACACGCACTGCGGCCTTAAATTTCTCCACATCAAATTCGCCGTCCTCCTTTTTGAATTTCAGGAGATTGAGCGAAGCAAGGTTGCACGCGGTGTTGTCGAGGAAGAGATATTCTGAACAAGGATTGGTGCTGTTCTGACGCTGGGTGCCCTTGCAGGTATGCCACTTGTGAATGGTTGTATCGAACTGCATTCCTGGGTCGCCGCAAACGTGGGTGCCTTCTGCAATCTTACGGAGCAGGGCTTTCGCATCCTTTTTCTCACAAGGCTGGCCGTCAGAAACCCGCTTTGTCCACCACTCGCGTCCTTCGATGGCGGCGTGCATGAACTCGTCGCTCACGCGAACGCTGAGATTTTCGTTCTGATACATCACGGAGCCGTATGCCTCGCCGTTGAACGAGCCATCATAGCCCTGTTCGATCAATGCCCAAGCCTTGCGCTCTTCTTTGGATTTCGCCTCGATGAACTCTTCTATGTCAGGATGGAAATCCTTCAAGGTGTTCATCTTCGCCGCGCGCCGGGTTTTCCCGCCGGATTTCACGACATTCGCAACCTGATCATACACTTTCAGGAAGGAAAGCGGACCACTTGGCTTCCCACCACCGGAAAGCTTCTCACGGGTGGAGCGCAGTGTGGAAAGATCGGTTCCAGTGCCGCTGCCATACTTAAAGAGCATCGCCTCGGAGTAAGCCAAGGCCATGATGTCTTCCATCGAGTCGCCTACGGACTGGATGAAACAGGCGGAACACTGCGGGTATTCATATTGAGTCGGAGCGCGATGCGCGGTGCGCGTGGCAACATCCACATAGAAATTCCCCTCACCCCGTCCCGTCCCCGTCTTGTATTGCTGCCAGAGACCGCAGTTAAACCACACAGGCGAGTTAAACGCACCGTATTGGTTCACACAAAGCCAGGTCAGTTCATCGTAAAAAGTCTCTGCACTCTCCTTGTCTGCAAAATAGCCGTCTTTAATGCCCCAATCAGTAATCGTGCGGGTCACGCGATTCACCAGCTGTTTCACCGAACGCTCACGCCCGCCTTTGTAAGGATCATTCCCCTGCGAAATGTCGCCGTAAAAATACTTGGAAACCGCAATCTTCGTCGCCAGAGCCGACCACCCCTCAGGCACTTCCACGTTCTCCTGCTTGAAAATCGCCTTACCGGTATCGTCCGTAATCTCCGCAGTGCGCATCTCCCACGTGATTTCGTCAAACGGAGCGATCTCCGTGGTGCTGAATTCGCGACTGAACTTAAGGCCTTTTTTAGAGGCTACAGGCGCCCGACGGCTGGATGCGGGCGTGGAGGGTTTTGCGGCACGACGGGCGGGCTTGAGCTTGGACATGGTCACCATAAGAATAACTTTGTGAAAAACTGCGGTTTGCGGAGTGTATAAGATGTGAATTGGATGCGTATAGCGTCCAATAACCACACCCTATTGGGCGTGAGGTCGGATTACATCACAACATATGGGGGTCGCAAAGATAAATTAAGATTCATTGAGCGAAAAAATTATTAGCAAAAATAAGCGCTTGCCGACTCGCAAACGATGCGCTCTCCAGCACCAAAACAGACTTTCGAGAGCTCTATTCTCGCAACCGCTTTTACAGCCATGCTTTGAGGACCTTAAGAAGCCGAAAACCGCTCTCCTGCTTGGCTCCTTTACGACCAGCTACTCATCCACACACCAAATAGGGCGATAAACTCAAAAATCAGCGCAATTAAAAATAAATCCAGGAACGGCATCTTTCGCTCAGGCAGACCACTTTGCACTTTTCAGAAATCAATATAGCATCACAAACCGGGTATACCGAATCCGCCAACTGCTACCTTCTTCACACTCATGCTCACGCAGTCCCTTCGAATTCCCTGCACCGTCATCTTTACATGGGTTGTTTTACTCATGTCCGGCTTTTCCTCTGACCCGGTGCAAGTTCAGGAGAAATGCCCAGCTTGTTCCAATCGACTCATCACTGTGCCTATTCTCATCGGACGTCCCAACCAGAAAATGATTACTGAGGTTACTCACGGAAGAGCACTGCTTGGCGGCTGCATTGGAAATCCTTCCGAGCCAGAGAAGGCGTTTGCGTGTTTAAAATGCCGAAAATCGAAAGACGAATCCGCAAAGCTGTGGCAGGACTTGCCAAAAAACTTCGGGAAGTACTCAGCTAAGCTGACACAGGACAGAACATCTGATCGCTAAGCAGTGAGCGCATCTTCTGATTCTTTTCTAGAATGGATCATGGATCAGCTTGAGCAGGTCTCCTCGCTACGATTCCAGCGGATGTTTGGCGGATTCGGGCTCTATTCTGAAGAGCGGTTCTTCGGCATCATCCACCAACGAAGACTCTATTTTCGCACCCCTGATGAGACGCGGCGCGCATACGAAAAGGCCGGGATGTCCGTTTTCCAGCCCAGCGCCAAGCAGTCGCTGAAAAGCTATTACGAGGTTCAATCGGGGTGATAAAAGACCGGGAAATGCTGGCTGCATGGGCGCAAAAGGCGATCAATGCCGCCCGCTAATAATCTACTGATCAGACCGATCTGTCTGATTACATCCGAGCCACCTGCCCGCAGTGCTACGCATAATGCTGCGGGCGGGTCTGTAAAATCCGTGGTTCATTTTGTTTTCAAAACACTCCCTGATCCTTTGGGCGAGACGCCCAAACTTCGCCGCGCACCCAATTCTCTATCATGTCTTTTATTTCGCATGCCCGTGTTTAGCGGATCACAATGCATTTCACTACCGTGATCTCCCGTGTTTCGCGGACTCTAATGCGGTTTCTAAGGTAAAGCAGCGCCCGGGACGGATCGCTGGCCGCACAGGATTCAATCTTCAATCCTGTGCTCCATCAAAACCCGTCCTCAGCAGCGACCGGTAAATCGAAACGTATTCCTGAATCATCCTTCCGGTGGAAAAGCGGGCGGCATTTTCCATTCCCTTGCGAATGGTGAGCTGCCGTTGAGTGGCATTTTGCTCCAGCACCTGTGCGATGAGAGCAGCTCCTTCGAGAGCGTTTTGCGGATCATTCACGTAGAAGGCAGCGTCTCCACCGACTTCGGTCATGGGCATTTTGTTGGTGGTGAGCGTCTGGCAGCCGCAGGCTTGAGCCTCGATGACAGGCCAGCCAAAACCTTCTTCAAGCGAGGGAAAGAGCAGCAGCTCAGCGCCGGAGTAAAGTGCGGCAAGTTGCTGATTGTCCACCCCGCTGCGTGATTGCACGCCAGTTGGTGGATTATGCAGAGGCTTGCCGACAACAAGGAGCGAGGGCGCTTGTTCGCCGAGCTGCTTTTGCAAGGCGGCGCACATCGCGAGAACGCCGTTCCTGTTTTTATACCACTGCGTGCCTCCGACATGGATGAGGTAAGGTTTTTCCGGCAGCCCATGTCGCGTGAATACGCCGGGATCGAAAGCGGCATTGTTGCGGCGAGCTTCCGCTGCGATGGAAATTTCCTCCACTGGCGCGTAGGCGAAGTTTTGTCCCATGTAAGTCACACTGACTCGCTCTCTCGAGTGTCCGGTCAGTCGAATCACATCACGCTGCGTCGCGACAGAAATACAGGTCAGACGTCTTGCGCGTTTGAGCCCTGCGAGAATCCAGCTTTGGAGAATGCGTCCGGACCATTCCGTTTGATTTTGCGGAAACTCACCCAGCGCGGATCGAATCGCGAGCATGTCGTTGCACGTTATCAAATGCGGACGGGATTCCACGTGCCGGACATACATGGCATTGGAGTGGTCGCAGATATGGACGATGTCGGCTTCACGCGCGAGACGCCTGAGTTTTCGAGGAAAGAACGCGAACTTGTCGAGATACCCGAGCCATTTTCCAAATCCAGAAGCGCCCGTTTTTTTAAAATGAGGCTCTGGATGTACAATCTGAACCTCCAGTCCCGCCAGCTGTAGCCCCTCGTAAAGCGCGCTTGCGAAGCGCAGCATGCTTTCCTGTGCGTCCGGTTTGTAATTGGCAACCAGCAGGATTTTCATGACTGCGAATCGTCGTGCAGCCGTTCCGCATAGGGCGAGCGTCCCATTATTATTGGAGCATGCTGGTTGGGTGCAACCGGGACAGGAATTTTGGTTTCGGTGCGGCTACGAGGCTGGGCTGCCGCATATGCGAGGCCTGAGACGAATACCGCAAAGCCGAGGGTGGTAGGCTGTCCAAACTGACCATTGATCAAAATCAAGCCGGAGGCACCGACTAGCAAAAGCGAAAGCGTCTCGCCAAACATATAGGCTTTGAGTGCCTGCATAAGAATGAAGAGAAACATGGCAATCCGCAGGGCGATATAAGCCAGACCCATGGCCGGACCACTTTCGAGAATAACGCGCCCCCACTCGCCTTCGCTGAGGGTGAAGTCGCGTTTTCCGGTCATCATTGCTGCGCCCGCATTGGTGCCAACACCGAGTCCATGACCCAGCATAGGGGCAAAGAAGACTGCATCCAATCCAGTGCTGAATCCATCCACGGTGCGCTGGGCAATACCTTCTTTGAGTCCGCCGCCGCTTTTGAAACGGTTGCGGTGCACATCAATCCCTTCTTTGAAAACAGGGGATAGAGCGGAAACCGCAGCTACGGCGATCAATGTCAGAACCATGGGTTTGATTGCGCTCCCGAAACGCTCAGGAAGACGGATACTGATGTATAAAACCATCACACAAACCACTCCCACGGAAATGACCGCCGCCCGGCTTCCCGAGACGGCGAGGGCAATGATCAGTGCGGGTAGTGCGGCCATCACGAGCTTTTTGGAGTAGATGTTTTTCTCGAGAAGATTGTAGAGAAGAAAGGCAGCGCTCAAAGCGAGATAGACGACCATGCCTGACACGAAAGAGAAGGTTCCGGATGCCCGCATTTTTCCTTCGGCTACCACGAGCTGCCCCGCCACCTCTCCGCCCGCGCCATAATTCCAGCGCGATTCGGTTCCGCCTTTAAACTGTAAGACGGCGAGTAACGCCATTAACGGGAGGACAAATAGCACCAGCTTGCCCATCTCCTTCACATCCTCCACTCGCAAAATTTTTGGCATAAGGAAAATGAGTGGCAGATGGAGGAAATTCGCCCGCATCCCATAGATGGTGATGAAGATGCTGCCTATTCCCGTGAAGGAAATCGCGAAGCTGATAAATCCAAGGATGAAAATCCACGCGATAAAGGCGGAGCGCGGGAATACATTGTGACGGAATGCCATGGCATAAATGGCAATCACGACGGGATCACGAATGATAAGCAGTGGGGCGGACAAACCGGGAAAAATCCATTTCCTCAAAGCGCCTTCAAAAAGCAGGAGCCAGAGATACAGCCAGACAAGCTTCCTCACGCCATCAAGACGGTCTTTCATGCGAGTAGGTCAATCGCGGTCATTATCTTGTGGGTATAGTCCGCCCAGGTGTATTGCGCAGCTTTTCTTTGTGCGGCGAGACGCAGGTCGGGAAGCAATTTTCTATGGTCTGCAAACCAATGAATTTTCTCTACTATGGAATCGGGATTCCGGATGGGAATAAGCCATCCGGTAACTCCCGGTTCAATCAAGTCCTCTCCTCCGGCATTGGCGGTGACGATGAGTGGCAGCCCGCGACTGAGCGCCTCCTGCTGCACCAGCGCCCTGCCTTCCACGATGCTCGGTAGTAAAAGTACATCGCAGGTTTCCATCAGCGCGAGCACCTCTGAATGCGGGCGCGGCTTCTCATAGATGAAATCCGGATAAGCTGTGCGGTAGAACTCCATCGGAGCAACAGGCGAGCCGAGGACAACCAGTTCCACGTCGTTGCGTCCGAGTTTCTTCATGGCGATGAAAATGTCGGCGAGTCCTTTTCTCTGGGTCATGCTTCCGACAAAAAGCACGCGTAGCTTTGATGAAGTATGGCTAACATTCTCGCCTAAAGGTGCGGGGGAACCGAATGCTGCGACTATACTATGAGTGCCAATCGGAAGTGTGTCCTGCACGAATTTGCTGGGACAAACGACCAGTCCGGCGGCGGCAAGCTCGCGCGTCTTGCGTTCGAGTTTTGCTTCCGAGTCCTGCGGTGCACCGAGAGATTCCACCCATTCCGGGAGCCGTTCAGCTTCTTCATTTAGGAGACGTTGCACTGTCTGCCAGTAAGCTATGGGCAGTTCATAGATCCTGTGTAAACCTTGCATCTGCGCTGCGAGAAAAGTAGCCAGCGCGCCGTCTTCATAGGCATACACTGCGGTTGCGCCTTTTAAATTTCGGGACACCGCCCGGTCGAGTGATTGGTAAACTGCATCCACACAGGCAACGCCATTTTCATGACGGATGACGGATCGAACTCCGAGCCGAGAAGCGGCGAGTCGCAACACCTCACGCCAGGGGTGGAGTTGCAGCTTTCCTGAGCCTAGCTTCAGACTCCGTCTTCCGCTTGCAATGGTCGTATGAAAAGCCACCAGCCGTCCTTTCTGATCCAGTGCCTCCGCAAGTGCGCGCACAAAGGCGTTTACGGTAGGGTGGCTTTGAATAATCATGCGTGGCTTGGGCTGAGCGAACGGGGTGCTTTCACGTTACATGAAACCTCACCTTCGAGGCCCCGCCAAGCCAAGTAGAGTCATCAAAGCAGGTTTGACGTAGCACTAAAAAATTGGGTGGGATCACTTGCCGCATTATGAACTCGTTGGCGATGCGCAAGCAAGCTCAGCCGTAAGTCAACAACGACAACGGGTGTGATTTTGAGTGGGTGAGGTTGGAGAGCGCGCGGAGGCGATATTCACGGGCACACTAGGGTTGGCATCTTGCCCGCCGTTTCCAGCGTCTCGCTGGAAACAAGCGTGTGAGTTGCAAAGATCCTCTTTCTCAAGAGCCATCTTCGTGCTCCGCAAGGCGATGCGCCTCGCGGAAGGCGCAAATCGCTTCTGAAAAGACAATTTCACGGACTCCCCATGTTGCGTTTCCAG
>Ga0105047_10002576_pt1 | contig 32285 bp, 25 predicted proteins | sample MAT04_FD_78384 | JGI IMG/M metagenome (GOLD analysis project Ga0105047, IMG submission 78384) | Freshwater microbial communities from Lake Fryxell liftoff mats and glacier meltwater in Antarctica - MAT-04 (megahit assembly) | ecosystem: Environmental > Aquatic > Freshwater > Ice > Liftoff... | reverse complement strand
GGAGACACTCCGTCGGTGAGCAGTTGGCGGCGGGTGACGAGGCCGAGTTGGGTGGCGGCTCGCCGGGAGATGACGTGATCTGACATGCAAGACACTGAACTTCATTCGCCTTCAGATCAAGGATGACGACTCCGCGCGGCCGTCGCACCACCCACCGCGAGATCCCTCCTCGTTTCGGGCAAGGAATCCCTGCCAGAGAGGCCCTTACTTGCCCAATTGGGGGTGGGGGTGGGGGTGGGGGTGGGGGTGGATCTAGAGGGAGGCGTAGGTGGCGTCGATGAGGCCGCTGGTGCGGGGGTCACCGGACAGGCCGAGGAACATCCGGTTCATCACGTAGCCGAAGCCGAGCTCGGCGTCGGGGTCGGCGAAGCCCACCGAGCCGCCGGCGCCGTAGTGGCCGAACGACCGCTCGCCACCCAGCTTCACCGCCGCGCCGGGCAGGTTGAAGCCCACCCCGTATTGCATGTCCATGCCCATGATGATGTGGTCGACGCCCTCGGTCTGCGGCTCGATGACCGTGGCCACCGTCTCCTCGGTGAACAACCGCAGCGACCGTCCGTCGGGCGTCGGCACCTCACCCACGCAGGCGGCGTAGAGCTTGGCCAACGACCGGGCGTCGGTGATGGCGTTGGCCGCTGGCACCTCGGCCGCCCACACCTCGGGCTGGTTGAACGAGCCGAAGCCACCGGCGGCCCACGCCCCACCCGGGGCGAACAGCGCACGACCGAGCGTGCTCTGCGGCCCGATGAACTCATCGACCATGGCCGCCATGGGACCGTCGGTGGGCAGCTCGATGACCTCGAGCGGGGCCACCCGAGACGCCTCGGTGCCAGGCAGACCGATCCACAGGTCGAGGCCGAGCGGCTCGGCCAACTCCTCGCGCACGAAGGCGCCCACCGACCGGCCGTCGACCCGGCGTATGACCTCGCCCACCAGCCACCCGAACGTCGTGGCGTGGTAGCCGTGCTGCGACCCCGGCTCCCAGACCGGCGCCTGCACCTCGAGAGCGGCGATGACCTTCTCCCAGTGCAGCGCGTCCTCGAGGGCCATCTCGACGTCGACCCACGGCAGGCCGGCCCGGTGGCACAGCAGCCACCGCACCGGGATGTCGGCCTTGCCGGCCTGGGCGAACTCGGGCCAGTAGTCGGCCACCTTGGCGTCGAGGTCGAGCAGCCCGCGCTGCACCAGCAGGTTGGCGCAGATGGCCGTGATCCCCTTGGTGGTCGAGAACACGAGCTGCAGGGTGTCGCGCGTCCACGGCCGCTGTGTACGGCGGTCGGCCTCGCCGCCCCACAGGTCTACGACCAGCTCGCCGCCGCGCCACACCGACACCGCCGCGCCCACCTCGCACCGGTCGATGCCGAGCAGCAGGTTGAGCGGGTCGGGCTCCAACGCGAAGTTGGCCGCGAACTGCTCGGCCACCTTCTCGAAACCGGGAGCGACGGTGCCGTGGACCTCGACCATCAGGCGATGGCGGCGTAGCAGGCGTTGATGAGGTTGTACGACCGGGGGTCGCCAGCCATGCCCAGGTCCATGCGGTTCATGATGTAGCCGAACGACAGCTCGGCCTCCGGGTCGGCCCAGCCGACCGAGCCGCCGGCCCCGAAGTGGCCGAACGACTTCGGGCCGCCGAGGGCCAGCAGGTCGCTGCGCACCATGAAGCCGAGGCCGAACTGCACGTCCATGTCGAACAGGATCGTGTTGGGGCCCGACGTGCGCTGGCGGGAGGCGTCGGCCACCTGCGCCTCGGTGAGGATGCGCACGCCGTCGACCTCGCCGATGCAGGCCGCGTACATGCGGGCGATCGAGCGGGCGTCGCCGATGCCGTTGGCGGCGGGGACCTCGGCCGCGTGCATCTCGCGCGAGTTCCACAGGTCGGCGTCGGACAACGCGCCGCCGGGCGCGAAGAGGGCTTTGCCGAGCGGCGTGTCCGGGCCGAGGAAGGCCCGCATCATGTCGGCGACGGGGTTCGGCTCCGCCGCAGGGTCGTCGTCGCCGGGATCGAGGCTGACGCCGGCCGGGATGAACGAGATGAGCGTGCCCACCCGCGACTCTTCCTCGGCCGGCAGGCCGATCCAGAAGTCGAGGTCGAGGGGCACGGCCACCTCGTCGTGGAAGTAGGTGCCGACGCTCTTGCCGGCGATGCGCTTGACGACCTCGCCGACGAGCCAGCCGTAGGTGGTGGCGTGGTAGCCGTGCTGCGTGCCGGGCTCCCACGACGGCTCCTGGCGGGCCAGCGCAGCAACCACCGGATCCCACGACAAGGCCTCGGCCTGCGACATCGTGCCGTCGACCCAGGCCAGGCCGGCCTGGTGCGAGAGCAGGAACTCGACCGGCATGTCCTCCTTGCCGGCCTGGCCGAACTCCGGCCAGTACTGCGCCACCGGTGCGGCCACGTCGAGCTTGCCCTCCTGCGCCAGCTTGTTGGCGCAGATGGCGGTGGCGCCCTTGGTGGTGGAGAACACCAGCATCATGGTGTCCTCCTCCCACGGCTTCTCGGTCTCGGCGTCGCTCACGCCGCCCCACAGGTCGGCCACCTTCTGGCCGCGGTGGTAGGCCGAGAACGCCGCACCCACCTCCGACCCGTTGTCGAGGTTGGTCTGGAAGACGTCGCGCACGCCCTCGAAGCCAGCTGCCGTCCACCCCTGGGCGTCCACCATCGTTCCCCCTGTGCTCCCGACGCGTCGTCCGACGCCCCGTCGACGCGAGGAGTTGCTCCGCCGCGGCCGGAGCAGCGTTTCACCCCCGCCGGGCCGCGGGCAAGCCGCGCCGCCCACCACCTGACGGGATGTCAGGTGCAGCCGCTGCAGGTGCCGACGAGGTCGAGGCGGTGGTCGGTGATGCGGAAGCCGGTGTCGGTGGCCACCTGGCCGAAGGCCCGATCGAGGGTGGTCTCGAGGTGACCGGCGATGGTGAAGTCCTCGACGCGGCCGCACGCAGTGCAGATGAGGTGGTGGTGGTGGTGGCCGGTGAGGTCTTCGGCCAGCTCGAAGCGGGCGAACTCGTCGTCGGTCACGACCCGCCGCACCACACCGGCCTGCTCGAGGACCGTGAGGTTGCGGTAGGCCGACGACTGGGCGATCCCGTGGCCCCGGGCCAGGAGCTCGGCGATGGTGAGCGGACGCTCAGCGCCGGCCAGCAGATCGACCAGGGCGCGACGGCCGGCGGTGTAGCGCTGGTCGTCGGCTCGGAGGCGAGCGGCGATGGCGTTGTGGAGGTCCGCCGAGGCGGGCGCAGCGGGCGTGGTCTTGGCCATCCTGCCAGCCTATCGGGGAGTGAGAATGAGTGAGAAACCCTGGGTGGGTGGAGCGGGCGACGGCACGGCGACTGAGGTGTGACGCTCGTCCTCTTCACTTGACCGCTCGGTCAAGTTAGGGTGACCGCATGACCGCACTCGACCGGACCCCGGCGGGCAGCGGCGGCACCGCCTCAGCCAAGGTTGGCTGGACGGGGCGCGTCGACCCCATGATCCCCCCACCCATCGACCAGGCGACGGGCTCGTTCACCGGTGCACGGCGCCCCGACCGCTCGTGGTGGGCCGACTCCGGCGGCCTGCAGTTGGCCGTCTACGAGTGGGGTGCCCCCGACGCGCCCATCATCTTCATGTCCCACGGCGGCTTCGACTTCGCCGGTACGTTCGACGTGTTCGCCCCGCGCCTGGCCGACGCCGGCTGGCGCTGCGTGGCCTGGGACCACCGCGGCCACGGCTCGTCCGAGCACGCCGACCTCTACTCGTGGGCCGCCGACACGCGCGACGCGCTGGCCGTGCTCGATGCCGTCACCGATGACCGCGTCGCCCTGCTCGGCCACTCGAAGGGTGGCGGCCTCATGCTCGAGCTGGCCCACGCCGCCCCCCACCGGATCAGCCACCTGGTGAACCTCGACGGCCTCCCATCGCGCAATGCCTGGCCCGACCTGGCCGAGCACGAGCGCACCCGCATGCTGCACGGCGAGCTGGTCGGCTGGCTCGACCACCGGCGCCGCGTGGCTGTGGCCGAGCGCAAGCCCGGCACCCTCGTCGACCTGGCCGCCCGCCGACAGCGGATGAACCCGCGGCTCTCGGTCGAATGGCTCGAGTACCTCGTGCCCGTCGGCGGCTGGGAGGCCGACGACGGCTGGCGGTGGAAGATCGATCCGTCGCTGCGCTTCGGCGGCTTCGGTCCGTGGCGCCCCGAGTGGTCGATGCAGAAGCTCCCCGGGATCGGCGTGCCCGTGCTCGGCGTGCTCGGCCTCGAGATCGAGGTCATGGGCTGGGGCACCCGTCCCGAGGACGTCCTGCCCAACCTGCCGCCCCGGGCCCGCTTCGAAGCCCTCGAGGGGGTGGGCCACTTCGTCCACATCGAGCAGCCCGAGCTCGTGGCCGACCTCGTCCTCGACTTCCTGGGTCCGCCCCCGACGACCGGGGGCGGCCGGCCGCCCGCCGTGCGCGCCCCACGCCCGCTGCCCGCCGGCACGCTCGAGGACAGCCCCGACACCACTGCCTTGCAGCACGGCAAGGCCCGCCTGGCGCTCCACCGTCTGCGAGCCGGCGAGGGGCGTCCACTCCTGCTGCTCCACGGTCTCGGCGAGCGTGCCCCGGCCGAGGTCCCCGACGAGCTCGACGCGTGGCCCGGCCCCATCGTCGCCCTCGACTTCAACGGCCACGGCGACTCGACCATCCCCCGCGGCGGCGGGTACACGGCCGAGATCCTGATGGCCGACGTCGACGCCGCCCTGTCCGAGCTCGGCCCCGTCACCATCCACGGCCGCGGCCTCGGCGTCTACATCGCCCTGCTCGTTTCCGGCGCCCGCGCCGAGCTCGTCCGCGGCGTGATCCTGACCGACGGCCCCGGCCTCGTCGGCGGCGGTATCCGGCCGAGCACGCCGAGCATCGTGCCCCTCGACCTCTCCCGGGCCAGCACGCCCGACACCTTCGCCTTGGTCGAGCTCAGCCGCGACGTGCGGCCACCCGACTATGCCGTCGAATACGTTCGCCAATCGCTCGAGTGGTCGGGGCTCGAGCACCCGGTGGCCGTGTGCACGGTGGTGCGCCCCGAGTGGCTCGATGCCGTGGCCGACAACCCGAGCGTGCTCGTGACCGACGTGGGCCACGCCCTCGCCACCTTCGCCGCCCTCCCCTGAGGTTGGGTCAGGAGGTGGTGGCGAGCCCGGCGATCACGGTGTCGAGCACCGAGTTCACGTAGCGCTCCCGGCCGTCGTCGTCGAAGCCGAAGCCCATGCGCAGCACCTCCGTCGCGCCGTGGATGCTGGTCCACAGCACGAGGGCGATGGTGATGGTGTCACCGTGGAGTCGGCCGGCGTCGACGGCCGCCTCGATGTCGGCCAGCGGGCCGGCGAACGCCTTGGTGGCCGCCGGCAGCTCCTCGCCCGTCGGGGCGCTCACGCCGAGGTCGGGCGGGAACACGAACATCGTCTCGAACAGGTGCGGGTTCTCGATGGCGAAGTCGATGTAGACGCGGCTCGATGCCCGCATGCGGTCCAGCGGGTCGGTGTCGCCCACCGCATCGAAGCCGGCGGTGAGCTGTTCGAAGGCCGACTCGGCCACGGCCCGCAGCAGGTCGCGCTTGTCGGTCACGTAGGCGTAGAGCGCCGGTGCCGTCACCCCGAGATCGCCGGCCAGCCGCCGCAACGACAGGGCATTCAGGCCATCGCGCTCGATCATGGCACGGGCAGCGTTGACGACCGCCTCGCGGGTGAGGACGGTCCGGGCGGCATCGGACATGCCCCCGACGCTAGCCGGGGCGGCCCTGGTCCACCCCGCTCGATGGGGTGTCCGTCCTCCCCCGTCCCCGCCCAAGTGAACGGTGTACAGTCCGCGTCGTCCGCCGTCCGCACCCGGAGGTCCGCCGTGCCCATCCCCCACTCGATCCTCGACCAGAGCGGGTTCGCCGACCTCGACCTGAAACTCACGTCGGGTGCGTGGCCCGCCGACCTGTCGGGCGAGATCGTCCTGTCGTCGGCCGACCAGGCCACGTCCGGCCCGCACGCCTTCTTCGGCGACGGCTCGATGCTGCGCCTGTCGCTGCGACCGGGCACCCACGACTCCCCGTCCGACCGCTTCGCCTGGCGCACCGGGCTCCTGCGCACGCCGTCGCGTCGGCTCCGCGAGGTCCGGCCCGACGCCTTCGAGGCCACGGCCATCGGCACCCGCTCGGCCTTCGGGTGGTCGAACTCGGCCAACACGGCGCCGCTGCCCTGGGGCGACCGGCTGTTCGCCACCTGGGATGCCGGCCGCCCCGTCGAGGTCGACCCCGTCACCCTCGAGGCTTTGGCCGAGGTCGGCCACCGCGACGACTGGGGCTCGGCCTTCCCGGCCCCCATCCTCCCGCTCGTGCCCTCCACCGCCCACCCGGTGATCGACCCCGACCGCGACTGCCTGTGGTCGGTGGCCCTCGACCCGATGACCCAGCGGCTCACCGTGATCCGCTGGGACGGTGCCTCGAGCCGGGTGCAGACCTGGCCGTTGGCCGACGCCCCCGTGCAGCAGTCGATGCACACCATCACCCAGACCCGTGACTGGCTGATCTTCGCCGATTGTGCCTTCCGGGCAGACCCGGCCGAGATCTTCGGCACGGGCGAGCGCACCGTCACCAACCTCTCGAGCGAGGCCGTCTACCTCGTGCGCAAGGACGCCCTCGAAGCGACGCCCGTCGGTCAGCCGGTGTCGGCCACCGGCTTCGAGGTCGCCCCCGAGGTCATGCACTACTACGCCACCTACGACGACTCCGACGGCATCACCGTGCTGTTCGAGCACACGGCCGTGACCGACCTGGCCATGGCCCTGCGGGCCGACGACATCGATGCCTGGGGCCGCCCGATCGACCCGGCCATGATCGGGATGTACAACCACCCGATGCACCCGGCCGTCGTCAGCGTGCAGCGGTTCGACCCCGAGACCGGCGTGGTGTCGGAGCGATCACGCTTCACCGACCCCGAGCGGTGCTGGTCGACCCAGCTCAACGCCATGGACTGGAGCACCGAGGGGATGGCTGCGCCCACCTCGCACCACCTGCTGTTCTCGGGCTTCCACGCCGAGGCGGTCACGGCCCGGGCCATGGCCCTCTACGGCGACCGCGTGCCGCCGCTGCCCGACCACGAGATCCCCGGCCGGCTCGTCAGCCTCGACCGCCAGTCGCTGGCCGAGACGAGCGCGTGGACGTTCGCGCCCGACGACTACGCGTCGTCGCCGTGCTTCGTGCCCCGCCATCCCGCCGGCGGCGATGCCGGCAACGGGCGCAGCCGCTACGCCGGATCCGCACCCGGTGGCCACGACGGCTACGTGGTGGTGCCCGTGCTGGCCGACGCTGCCTTCCGCGTCGAGGTGTTCGACGCCGCCGACGTGTCCCGAGGCCCGATGGCCACGCTCACCGCCCCGGGCGGGCAGACCGTCCCGTTCCTGCTCCACTCGGCCTGGATGCCACGCGCCGTGCCCGCCGACCCCGGCCTCGAGCGCCTCCGCTTCGCCGACGAGGTCACGGCCGAGGGCCTGGCCCAACTGTCCGACGACCTGGCCGCCGGCGTGCACCAGGTGCTCGACGACCTGGGTTGAGCGCGGCTCGGCAGCCAGAGCTCACCAGCGGGGGTTGGTGCGCAGCAGGTTGGCCAGCTCGTCGCCCGACGCCGGACGGGCGAACCAGTAGCCCTGGGCGTAGTCGCACTCGAGGCGACGCAGCTCGGCCAGGTGCTCCGGCGTCTCCACGCCCTCGGCCACGGCCTTCAGGCCGAGCGTGTGGGCCAACGTGATGATGGCCTCGACGATGGCCGAGTCGCTCGGATCGTCGCCCAGGCCATCCACGAAGGAGCGGTCGACCTTGAGCACGTCGACGGGGAACCGACGCAGGTAGGACATCGACGAGTAGCCGGTGCCGAAGTCGTCGATGCCGAGACGCACACCCAGGCGATGGAGCTGGGTGAGCGTCTCCTCCGACATCTCGACGTCATCCATGAGCACGCTCTCGGTGATCTCCAGCTCGAGACGGGACGGCTCCATGAGCGTGTCGTCGAGGATCGCCGCCACCGAGTCGACCAGGTTCGGGTGCCCGAGCTGGCGGCCTGAGAGGTTCACCGACAGCGAGAGGGCGGCGACCCCGGGAAGCGAGGCCCGCCACCGCTGGACCTGGCGGCATGCCTGGTCCAGCACCCACTCGCCGATGGGGACGATGAGGCCGGTCTCCTCGGCGATGGTGATGAACTCCGACGGCGACAGCAGGCCGCGCTCGGGGTGCTCCCACCGCACCAGGGCTTCGACGGCACGGATGGCGCCGGTGTCGAGGGCGACGAGCGGTTGGTAGAAGACGCGCAGCTCGCGACGCTCGAGCGCACGGCGCAGGGCGTTCTCGATGTCGAGGCGGTCGACGGCGCTGGCCCGCATGCCGTGGTCGAACACCTCGTAGCGGGCACGTCCTCGGGCCTTGGCCCGGTACATGGCTGCGTCGGCGTCGCGGATCAGCGTGCCCGGGTCGACGTTGGGGTCGTCGTCTGCGGGGAAGGCGATGCCGATGCTCAGGCCGACGAACACCTCGGTGTCGTCGATCACGAACGGACCGGCGATGGCGTCGTTGATCCGCTCGGCGATGGCCACGGCGTCGGCCCGCCCCACGAGGTCCTCGCACAGCACGACGAACTCGTCGCCACCGAAGCGGGCGATGGTGTCGCCAGGTCGCAGCGCCACCCGCAGCTCGTCGGCGATGGCAACGAGCAGCTTGTCGCCGAGCTCGTGCCCGAGCGAGTCGTTGACCACCTTGAAGTGGTCGAGGTCGAGGAACAGCACCGCCACCCGGCTGCGGTTGCGGTGAGCCCGTTCGAGGGCATGGCCGAGGCGATCGAGCAGGAGCGTGCGGTTGGGCAGGCCGGTCAACGGGTCGTGGGTGGCCTGGTGGGCCAGCTCGGACTCGAAGCGCTTGCGGTCGCTGATGTCGCGCAGCACCCCCGAGTAGAACTCGAGCTCACCGTCGGCATCGAGGTGGGCGAGCACTTGGGCCAACATGGGCACGATGGCACCGTCGGCCCGCTTCACCGTGAGCTCGCCGCTCCAGATCCCCTGGACCTGCAGCAACGATCCCATCACATCGTCGTTCAGCGTCTCGAGGTCGAAGGCGAAGATGTCTTCGAGCTGCAGTCCGACGAGGTCGCCGTCGAGGGAGAGACCGAAGAAGCGGCGAGCGGCGCGGTTGGCGTAGAGCATCTCGCCGCGACGGTCGGCGATGCCGACGAGGTCGTGGGTGGCCTCGAAGATGTCGACCAGCCGGCGGTTGTCGCGCTCGGTGGCCCGTCGGTCGGTGATGTCCTCGAGCGTGCCCACGTGCGAGCGCACGTTGCCGTCATCGTCGAGCAGCGGCGTGGTCGTGGCCGTCACCCACCGCACCTCGCCTGACGGCCGCAGCACACGGAAGTCGAGCGTGAGGGGCTCGCCGCTCAGCTCGGCCGCCTCCTCGGTCAGGCCCATGGTGGCGCGGTCGTCGGGGTGCACCGAACGCACCCATCCCGAGCCGCGCGCCTCGACCAGCGGCACGCCCGTGATCTGCTCCCACTCCCGGTTGACGTACACGCAGCCGCCGTCCCGGTCCTGTTGGAAGATGCCGATGGGCGACGCCTCGGCGAGCAATCGGAAGCGCTCCTCACTGGCCGACAGCGCCTCCTCGGCGGCCCTGCGCTTCGACACGTCGCGGAAGTGCAGCACGACCCCGTTGACCCGCTCGTCGTCGATGAGGTTGGTGACCGTCTCCTCCACCCACCGCCACGAGCCGTCGGCGTGCAGGGCACGCGAGCGGAGCGTCACCCGAGAACCCGGCGTGGCGAACACCGGCCCGGCGGCGGCGATGACATCGTCGAGGTCGTCGGGATGCGTGATGTGGACGCCGGTCGTGCCCAACAGCAGCTCGGGCTCGTGGCCGAGCACGTGGCGGATGGCCGGGCTCACCCACTGGATGATGCCGTCGCTGTCAGCCAGGAACACCACGTCCGAGCTCTCCGAGACGAGGGCCCGGAACCGCTCCTCGCTGGTCCGCAACGCCCGTTCGGCTTCCATGCGCCAGGTCACGTCGCGGAGGTTGAAGATGGCGCCGTCGCTGGCACCGTCGGCGTCGAGCATCTGCGTCGCCGACACCTCGATGGGCGCGTACGAGCCGTCGGCTCGCCGCAGGCGCACGGTCACCGGATCGCCGGGGGTGCCGTCCACGAGGGCGGCAGCGGCACGCTCGAGGGCCGGTTCGAGGTCGTCGGAATGGACGAGCTCCAGCATCGACCGACCGACGACGTCGCCATCGGACACGCCCAGCATCTCGAGCACACCGGGGCTGGCCCACGTGACGCACGCCGAGTCGTCGAGCAGGACGACCACGTCGCGGCTGTGCCGCATGACGGCCTGGAGCCGCTCCTCGCTGGCGCGCAGGGCGGCCTCGGCCACCTTGCGATCGGTGATGTCGCGGAAGTTCGAGACGATGCCCCGCACCGACGGCGTCTCGAGGTGATTGGTGAGGATGGCCTCGATCCAGCGCCAGCTCCCGTCGGCGGCGCGCACACGTGCCTCCCACCGAACCTCGTTGCCGGGGACGTCGACCAGGGCCGCGAAGCGGTCGGCCACCTGCCGCTGGTCGTCGGGGTGCAGGATGGTCACGTCGGCGACGCGTTTGTACTCCTCGGGCGTATAGCCGAGCGTGCGCTCCACGCTCGCCGACACCCACTGCACGACGAACGACGCGTCCATGACCGAGACGACGTCGCCGGGGAGGCGGGAGAGTCCGGCGGGTGGCTCGCTCGTGCTCATCGTGTGGCGAATGGTAGGTCGACGGCGATCAGGAGGAGCGTCCGACGACATCGTGGGCCAAGCCGACCAAGGCTTCGGCCACGTGGGAGGCGAACGGACCCGCGACGGCCGCAGCGACTGCGGCTGCGTGGAGATCGCCGATCACCGTCTCGATGGCGTCGACCGCGCCGCAGCGCACGAGCGCGTCCTGGGCGCCGAGCACCTGGTCGTCATCGAGCGTGATCGAGCCGACCAGCGCCAGCAGGGCGCGATCGTCGCCCGTCGCTCGCAACCGTCCGACGGCGAGCAGTGGCGTCGGCTTGCCCTCGCGCAGGTCGTCGCCCACGGGCTTTCCCGTGACAGCCGGATCACCGAACGCGCCGAGCAGGTCGTCGCGGAGCTGGAACGCCTCCCCCAGCGGATCGCCGTAGGCCGACAGTGGCGCCCGGAGCTCCTCGAGGCGGCCGGCCAGCGCGGCCCCGACGTGCAGCGGGCGCTCGATCGTGTACTTGCCGGACTTGTAGCGGGCGATGCGCCGCGCCGCGTCGAGGGGGACGCCGCCCTGAGCGGTGCCGATGACGTCGAGGTACTGCCCGACGTTGATCTCGACCTGGAGCTCATGCCACACGTCGATGGCCTCGGGCGGCGCGCCCACCATGAGCCGCTCGGCGTAGACCTGGGCCAGATCGCCCACCAGGATGGCCACGCCTTCGCCGAACCGCCGCGACTCGCCGTTCCACGCCGCGCCGGCGTGGTCGCGCTCGAAGCTGGTGTGCACGGTGGGCTGGCGGCGGCGGGTGCCCGAGCCGTCCATCACGTCGTCGTGCACGAGGGCGAAGGCGTGGAGCAACTCGAAGGCGGCGCCGGCATCGATCACGCGCGGGTCGTCGGCCCGACCACCGGCGGCCACGTAGCCCCACGTGCAGAACAGCGGGCGCAACCGCTTGCCACCCGAGGTGACGAAGGCCTCGAGGGCGGCGAGCGGCGCGTCGAGGGCCGGATCGAGGGCGCGCCAGCGCTGGCGCTCGGCGGTCAGCACCTCGCGCACACGGGCGCCGACGCGCTCGACGACCTCGGCCGAGGTCGGCGACGTCGGTGTCATCGCTCCGCCGTGTCGTCGGTGGGCGCCATGGCCGCCACAACCTGCTCGACCTCGAAGCGGGCGGCGGCCACGCGCTGGCGGCACCAGGCGATGAGCCCGGCGGCCCGAGCCACCCGTCGCCCGAGGTCGTCGACGTCGAGGCCGTCGTCGTCGAGCGACGCCAAGATGCGATCGAGCTCGGCCACGGCTTCGGCGTAGCCGGCCGGCTGGTCGGTGTCGGTGGTGGTGTTGTCGTCGTCGGGTGGGTCGGTCATGGCTCCGCTCGAGGATCGGGGACGTCATCGGCGCTGACCACGGATCGAAGCCTGCCACCTGCCAACGTGGTCACGAGCACGTCGCCGAGGGCGACGTCGGCCGGGTCGCGCACGAGCGTGCCGTCGACGGTGCGGGTGAACGACCACCCACGGGCCAACGCCCGAGCCGGGTCGGCGGCCGACACGCGGGCGTCGGCCAGGTCGAGCCAACCGAACGCCCGCTCCACGCACCGCTCGGCCCGCGCCGCCACGCGCCCGTGTCGCTCGTCGAGGGCCCCGGCCGCACCGTCGAGGGCGCGGGGCACGAGCCACCCGATCTGGGCGGCGCCGGCTTCGACCCGGGCGACGGCGTCGAGGGCCAAGCCGACCACGAAGGCCGCCGCCGCGGTGGGCGTCTTGCACGCGGTGTGCACGACCTCGTCGACCACCGTGCGGTCGATCTCGTGCCCGATTCCGGCCACCACGGGCACGGGGCAGGCGGCCACTGCCCGGGCCACGGCGGCGTCGTCGAAGGCGAGGAGGTCGGTGCGGGCTCCGCCGCCGCGGGCCAGCAGCACCAGGTCGACCGACGACGCCAGCGCCCGGAGCGCGGCGGCCACCGAGCGGGCCGCCCCCGGCCCCTGCACCTGGGTGTCCACGACGAAGAGGTGGAAGCCGATGCCCGACGACGACAGCTCGTGCAGGACGTCGGCGTGGGCGGCGCTGCCCGCGCTGGTGACGATGCCGACCCGCAGTGGCAACAGGGGCACCGGGAGCCGGCCGTTGCGGGCCAGCAGCCCGTCGGCGGCCAGAGCGGCGAGCACGGCGTCGCGATCGGTGGCCATCTGTCCGAGGGTGAACGTCGGGTCGATGGCCGACATCTTGAGCTGGACCCGGCCCGAGCCGGCATAGAAGTCGAGCTTGCCCCGGAGTCGGATGCGCACGCCGTCGCTCATGCGCACCCGACCCGACGAGCCGAGGGAGGCGTTGACGTCGCGCCGAGCGCGGTCGAACAGCACGACCGAGATCACCGCCGGGTTCGCCGTCCCCCGCGCCCCGGGCCCGGCCGGATCGACCAGGTCGAAGTACACGTGGCCGGGCTTGGTGCGACGCAACGACGAGATCTCGCCCTCGACCCACACCTCGTCGGGGAAGGCCACGACGAAGACCTCGCGCACCACCTCGAGCAGCAGGCCGACGCTGAAGGTGGGGAGCTCCACGACGGGCCACGGTAGCCGTCGCCGCCCTGGGCCGAACGCCCTACCTCGGTCTCGGGCGTTGTGGAGGGGTGTGTGCTTGACCCTGCCGTGGTTCGCTGCAACCCTTGTAGCTCGCGGCCCCGGCGCTCTGTGTCCGGTTCCCTCGGTCGTCGCCCGTTTCTTTCCCTTCTCGCGTGCGCGCGCCGGAGTCCCCCATCCCTTCCCTGCTGCCAGACGAACCGGCGACGCCTGTGGCGCCGCCGCGCGCTTCCCACGACCCGGAGGCGAACACCGGCGCGCCCGAGGTCACCGCCACCCCCGAGGTCGAGGTGATCGACGACGAGCCGACCGCGATCCATCTACCGATGGCGTTGCGCACGGTCGTCGACCGCTCGTCGGACGCCGTGGCTCTGGCCTCGACCACGCTCGACGACCCGGTCATCCGGGTGCAGTTGGCCAACGAGTCCCTCAATCGGCTGTTCGGCTACACCACCCGTGACCTGTTCGGCCGCTCGCCCGATCTGCTCGTGGGCCCCGAGACCGACCTCGACGCCCTCCGGCGCATGCAGGAGGCGCTGCGCACGAGCGGCACGGCTACCGAGGAGGTCACCTTCCACCACCGCGACGGGCGGCCGGTGTCGGTCTACGCCACCTACGACCGGGTGACCGGCGACCACGGTGGCGAGTGGTACATCGCCACCTTCCGCGACCGCACGGCCCAGGCGGCGGCGGCCGCCGCCCAGTGGCGGACCGAGGAGTGGGCCCAGGCCGTGCTGCGGGCCAGCACCGACGTCATCCTCGTCACCGATCCCGACACCACCATCCGCTGGGTCAGCCCGTCGCTCGTCGCTCGACTCGGTTACTCGCCCGACGACCTCGTGGGCACGCTGGCCTGGTCGCTGCTGCACCCAGACGACACCCACGCTGCGGCCCACGCCTGGGAGCAGGTGCTCGACGGCACCAACGACTACAGCCCCAACGAGCTGCGCGTCGCCCACCGCGACGGCACGTGGCGGGTCATGCGCATCGTGGCCCGCGACCTCACCTCGCACCCCGCGGTCGAGGGCGTGCTGCTGGCCGCCAGCGACGTGACCGAGACGTCCGAGGCCCGCAGCCTGCTGAGCGAGCAGACCGATCTGCTCGAGTCGGTGGCGCGGGGCGCGCCGGTCGACGTCACGCTGCTGCGGGTGGCCGAGATGGTCGAGCGTCGCCTGCCCGGGGCCAAGGTGTTGCTTTCGGTGGCCGGCATCGACGGTCGCCTCCGGGTGAGGGCCGCCCCGTCGCTCCCCCACTCGACGATTGCCGCCATCGACGAGTTCACCCACGACGTGGCTGGCAAGGTCGACTTCTTCGACTCGTCGGGCTGGATGACCCTCGACCTCCACCACGATCACCGCATCAGCGAGGTCGGCCGGCTCGAGCGCGTCGAACTCGAGTCGTTCCGCCAGTGCGTGGCCTCGGCCCTGCGCTCGCCCGGCGATGCCTCGGTCATCGGCGCGCTGGCCGTGTTCCTCGACCACGAGCACACCTCCGACCTCGACGACGAGGTCCTCGACCGGGCCCGCAACCTGGCCGCCATCGCCATCGAACGGCAGCGATTCGAGACCGCCCTCGAGCACCGCCTCAACTACGACGAGCTGACCGGCCTGCCCAACCGCACGCTGCTGCTCCAGCGGGTCGACGCCTCGTTGCGTCGCGCCGTGCGCCACGGCCACGGCGTGGCCATCTTGTTCATCGACCTCGACCGCTTCCGGGTGGTCAACGACAGCGTCGGCCACGTGCTCGGTGACCGTCTCCTGCACCTCGTCACCCTCCGCCTCACCGAGGGCTTGCGCCCGGGGGACACGCTCGGCCGCTTCGGCGGCGACGAGTTCATGGTCGTGTGCAACCGGGTCGTGGGCGAAGACGATGCCTCCGACGTGGCCCACCGCATCCTCGCCTCGCTGTCGGCGCCGTTCGACCTGGGCGCCGACTACGGGTCGGTCGTGCTCACGGCCAGCATCGGCATCGCCGTGTCGCTCGACGGCGGCGAGGAGCCATCGGCCCTCGTGCGCGACGCCGACGTGGCCATGTACCGAGCCAAGGATCAGGGCCGGAACCGCTTCGCCGTGTTCGACGACACCCTCGACCTGCGGGCGGTGGAGAAGCTCTCACTCGAGCAGGCCCTGCGGTCGGCCATCGAGGACGGCGAGCTGTCGTTCCACCTCCAGCCCGTGGTCCGCTTGTCCGACTCCCGCACCACGCACTTCGAGGCGTTGGTGCGCTGGCAGCGCCCGGGCCACGGTCTGGTCATGCCGGCTGCCTTCATCCCCGCAGCCGAGGAGAGCGGCCTGATCGTGCCCCTGGGCTGGTGGGTGCTCGAGCAGGCCTGCGCCGAGGCCGCATCGTGGCCAGATCCGGCCGACGGCCCGCCGGCCGGCATCGCCGTCAACCTCGCCGCCCGCCAGCTGGCCAGCCCCGACCTCGTGCCCCGCGTGGCCGAGGTGCTGCGCCTCACCGGCCTCGCCGCCGAGCGCCTCTTTCTCGAGGTGACCGAGAGCGCCCTGGTCCACGACGTCGACCTGGCCCTGGCCGCGCTCGACGACGTGAAGCGACTCGGGGTGCGGATCGCCATCGACGACTTCGGCACCGGCTACGCCACCCTCGACTACCTCCGGCAGTTCTCGATGGCCGACGAGCTCAAGATCGACCGCTCGTTCATCGAGGGCGTCGAGCTCGACGGCAGCCGCGAAGAGGCCATCGTGGCCGCCGCCGTGTCCATCGGTCGGTCGCTCAGCATGGACGTGGTGGCCGAGGGCGTCGAGACCCGCGAGCAGGCCGTGGCCCTCGAGCGTCTGGGCGTGAAGCTGGCGCAGGGCTACCTCTTCGCACGCCCGCTGCCGGCAGGCGAGATCTCCGTGCACCTGCCCTGACGTGGTCGGTCGCGTCTCCAGGTTGTCCGAGACCATCGCACCACTGAATCGGTCGTCAGATCAGCGCTGAACGACGAAATCCATCGAACCTGAGTCGAAGGACCCAGATTCGCGGCATCGAACTCGGTAGCGACAGCGTTCTTGATCGTATCTTGAGGTTTTGTGGAGTCACGCCTGACCCGACGCCCATACACTGCTCATTGCTCGGTCCCCGCCGAGCCGCACGACCAAGCGTCGTGCACCCATCCCAAAGTCGCACATGGATGTCCCTCCCCATAAGACGCCATGTGCCGTGTGCCCCGGAGATCCCGCCCTCCGGGGCACACCCTTTTTTGGACTCTGCGAAGATCTGCCCAGGGGATGGGAGGCACTCGGACAGTGGGGTGATGACGTCGCCCGCAGCGCGACGGCGATGCCGAGCACGGGCAGCCACACGACCAGCGCAGCCGCCCACATGCCGACTGCCGCCAGCGCGTGCCGGGGGGCGCCGTAGAAGAGCAGAAAGGCAGAGAAGCAGACGGCGAGCGCGATGAACGCGAGCTTGCCGAGGTCCATCGCTGCGATCCGCCTCTCGCGTCAGCCCACACCGGCGACGTCGCCGCGGACGAGGGTGCGGAAGAGCTCGGCGTAGAGGCCGCCGCTGGCCAGCAGCTCGGCGTGGGTGCCCTGCTGCACGACCCGGCCGTGGTCGAGCACCACGATGAGGTCGGCATCGATGATGGTCGACAGGCGGTGGGCGATGACCAGCGCCGTGCGACCAGCGAGGGCGGTGGTGAGCGCTTCTTGCACGGCCACCTCGTTCTCGGCGTCGAGATGGCTGGTGGCCTCGTCGAGGATGACCACGGTCGGGTCCTTGAGCAGCATGCGAGCGATGGCCAGCCGCTGCTTCTCGCCACCCGACAGCCGGTAGCCGCGCTCGCCCACGATGGTGTCGTAGCCCTCGGGCAGCGCCGCGATCACGTCGTGGATCTGCGCCGCCCGACAGGCGGCCACGAGCTCGTCGTCGGTGGCGTCGGGACGGGCGTAGCGCAGGTTGCCGCGCACGCTCTCGTGGAACAGGTGGGGGTCCTGGCTGACCACACCGATGGCGTCGCGGACGCTCGACTGCGTGAGGTCGCGCACGTCCTGGCCGTCGAGTCGCACCGCGCCCTCGGTCACGTCCTGCAGGCGGGGCAGCAACGACACGAGCGTGGTCTTGCCCGCGCCGGACGGTCCGACGAGGGCCACGACCTGACCGGGCTCGATGGTGAGGTCGATGTCGTGCAACACCTCGGGGCCGTCGCCCGACGCGGCCACGGGTGTCTCGCCCTCGAGCGACGCCACCGACGACTCGTCGCCCGACGGGTAGCGGAAGAACACGTGGTCGAGCTCGACCTTGCCGGTGGGGTCGACGAGGTCGACCGCGCCCGGTCGGTCGACGATGGGGTTGGGGGTGTCGAGCACCTCGAACACCCGGTCGAACGACACGAGCGCCGTCATCACGTCGACCCGGGCGGTGGTGAGGCTGGTGAGCGGCGTGTAGATCCGGGTCACGAGCGCGGCCATGGCCACCATCGTGCCGAGCGTCATGGCCCCCGAGATCACGAGCTGTCCGCCCACCCAGTAGACGGCGGCGGTGCCGACGGCCGCCACCAGGCCGAGGGCGATGAAGAACGTGCGGCTGTACATGGCCGACTTCACGCCGATGTCGCGCACCCGGCCCGACCGGTCGGCGAAGCTCTGGCGCTCCTGGTCGTAGGAGCCGAACAGCTTCACGAGCATGGCCCCGGCCACCCCGAAGCGCTCGGTCATGGTGTTGTTCATCGAGGCGTTGAGGTTCATGCCCTCGCGGGTGATGTCCTGCAGCTTGGCCCCCACACGCTTGGCCGGGACGATGAACAGCGGCAGCAGCACGAGGGCGAGGATGGTGAGCCGCCACTCGAGCCAGAACATGGCGGTGAGGGTGGTGGCCAGCACGATCACGTTGGACACGACCGACCCGAGCGTCTGGGTGAGCGCCCGCTGGGCGCCGAGCACGTCGTTGTTGAGACGGCTGACGAGCGCCCCGGTGTGCGACCGGGTGAAGAAGCCGACGGGCATGCGCTGCACGTGGTCGAACAGGGCAACGCGCATGTCGTAGATGAGCCCCTCACCGATGCGCGCCGACCAGTAGCGCTCGGCGAACGACAAGACGGCGTCGACCAGCGCGGCCAGGATGACCAACCCGGCCAGCACGTGGAGCAGCGACCGGTCATCGTTGGGGATGGCCTGGTCGATGATCTGGCGGAACAGCAGCGGCGGCGCCAGGCTCACGATGGCGGCCAGCACGATCGTGACCAGGAAGCCGAGGATCATCTTCTGGTAGGCGCCGGCGAACACCCAGACGCGGCGGAGGATGTCTCGTCCGAGCTTCGAGCCTTCGAGTTCCTTGGGATCTGACCCGAGGGCCATGTGGGGGGCCATGCGCACCCCAGGAGCCTACGGAAGCCGAAGCCGGATGCACGCGAAGCGGTCGGCGCCCCCTAGGGAGCGCCGACCGTCGATGGCGGAAGGTATGGGATTTGAACCCATGGTGACCCGAGGGCCACAACGGCTTTCGAGGCCGCCCCATTCGTCCGCTCTGGCAACCTTCCGGGGCGGACCCTAGCCGCCCGCCCCCACCCGTCTCCAACCCCGTTCCCGCTCCCCGCCCACCTCGTTTCGGGCAACAAAGGGCCCCAATAGCAGGGATTGCTTGCCCAAATTGGCAGGGGGGTGGGCGTGGGGGCGTCAGCGGCGGGCGGCGAAGAACTCGGTGAGCAGCGCAGCGCAGGCCTCGGCCTGCACGCCCGAGCGCCACACCACCTCGTGGTTGAGTCGGGGGTCGGCGGCCAGGTTGTAGAGCGAGCCGACGGCGCCGGCCTTCAGGTCGGCGGCGCCGTAGACGACCCGACCCAGCCGGGCGTTGACCATGGCCCCGGCGCACATGGCGCACGGCTCGAGCGTGACCACCAACGTGGCGTCGGACAGTCGCCACCGACCAACGGCGGCGGCGGCGTCGCGCAGGGCCAGGACCTCGGCGTGGGCCGTCGGGTCGTGCGCCAGCTCGCGCTCGTTGTGGCGACGGGCCACGACCTCGCCGTCGATGAGCACGACCGCCCCGATGGGCACGTCGCCGTGGGCCAACGCGGCGGTGGCCTCCTCGAGGGCCAGGGCCATGGCCTCGTCGTCGTCCACGGAAGCTCCTCGCAGGTCTGGCGAGGGGCCCCCGGCCGAGTGGCCGAGGACCCCGTCGTGGCGGAGGGAGAGGGATTCGAACCCTCGGAGGGTTGCCCCTCACACGCTTTCCAAGCGTGCCGATTCGGCCGCTCTCGCACCCCTCCAGGAGTGGTCCAACCAGCCGGCACAACTGCGCCGGTCGACGGGACGGAGAGAGAGGCTAACCTAGACAGCGGTCCGCTCCCGTCGTGGTGGTCGGGTCCTGTGCAATCGGAGCCCGTGAACCAGGTCAGGGCCGGAAGGCAGCAGCCTTCAGCGGAAACTCCGGTGTGCCGCAGGTCGCCTGGCCACCACCGCGGGAGCGGGCCGTCTCGCGTCTCGAACCGGTGGACGTTGCTGCGCGCATAGCGGCATCAACGTCCACCGGTTCACGGGGATTTCTCGGCCGGTAGTGTCGACGCCGATGGCCTACCAGTCGCTCTACCGCCGCTACCGACCGCAACGCTTCGCCGAGGTCTACGGCCAGCAGCACCTCGTCCAGGCCCTGCGCAACGCCGTGCGCGAGGAGCGCGTCGGGCACGCCTACCTGCTGAGCGGCCCTCGCGGCACGGGCAAGACCACCACAGCCCGCATCCTGGCCAAGGCCCTCAACTGCCCCGACCTCGTCGACGGTGAGCCGTGCGGCGTGTGCGCCTCGTGCACGGCCATCGCCGACGGTTCCTCGTTCGACGTCTTCGAGCTCGACGCCGCCTCCAACAACGGCATCGACGCCATCCGCGACCTGATCGACCGCGCCTCGCAGGGCAGCCCCGGACGGCGCAAGGTCTACATCCTCGACGAGGTCCACATGCTCTCGGCGGCGGCATCCAACGCGCTGCTGAAGACGCTCGAGGAACCCCCCGAGCACGTCGTGTTCGTGCTGGCCACCACCGACCCGCAGAAGGTGCTCGCCACCATCCGCAGCCGCACGCAGCACTTCGAGGTCCACCTCATGTCGGCGGCCGACCTCACCGCCCTCGTCACCTACGTGGCCGGCGACGCCGGGATCGACCTGACCACCGAGGCCCTCGACTACGTGCTGCGCGTCGGCGGGGGCTCGGCCCGCGACACCCTCTCGGCCCTCGATCAGGTGGTGGCCTTCGACGGCGTGCCCGACGACGGCGATCCGGTCGACGACATCGTCGAAGCCCTGTGCGAGCAGGACACCGGACGCGCCCTGGTGGCCGTCGACGCCGCCGTGTCGGCCGGCCACGCACCCCGCGGCCTGGGCGAGGCGCTCATGGCGCGGCTGCGCGACCTCTTCCTGGCGTCGGTCCACGCCGAGCTCGATCGCGTCACCCCGGGCGACCGCGAGCGGATCACGGCCCAGGCCGAGCGCCTCGGCGCCCGTTCGGCCACCCACGCCCTCGAGGTCGTGGCCGATGCCTTCGTCGGCATCAAGGACGCCCCCGACCCGCGCATCGTGCTCGAGGTGGCCCTCGTCCGCCTGACCCGTCCGTCGCTCGACGCCTCGCCCTCGGCGCTGCTCGGTCGCATCGAGGTGCTCGAGCGCCAAGTCGCCTCCGGCGCGGTGGCCGCCCCGACCGGTGGCGTCCCACCAGCGCCGGCAGCCGATCGCGAGTCGGCACCGCCCGCCGAGGCACGCCGGCCGCCAACAGCGCCCCCGACCGCGCCGAGCGCACGAGCTGCACCAGCGCCCGCCGCCGCGCCGCAGGCCGCGACGCCGAGCGCGGCGGCGCCGACCGACAATCCCAACGCCACCGGCGCCAGCGCCGCTCGCCAGGCCCTGGCCGCCAAACGGGCCGAGGGCACCACCGGCGGCAGCGCGGCGGCGCCGACCCGCGAGCCTCCGCGGCGCGGCGGCCCGTCCGGTCCGGCGCCGGCACCGCCCGCCACCGCGCCCGCAACTGCGCTCACCGCGACCGAGCCGCCCTCAGCCGAGGGGCCGGCGCCGAGCGCACCCGCACCGAGCGGCGCGCTACCCGACCGCCAGACGCTGGCCGACCTGTGGGCCGACGCCCTCCTCGGGAAGCTGCCGCAGAAGGCCCGACCCCGCTTCCGCGGCGTGCGCCTGCTGGCCGTCGAGGGCGACACCGTGGTGTTTGGCGTGCCCAACGAGGTGCACCGGGCCAAGTGCGCCGAGGTCCTGGCCGACGCGGAGCGGGTGCTCGCCGAGCACTTCGGCCGACCCGTCCCGTTGCGCCTCGACCTCGATGACGGCGCCGACCTCCCCCGCACTGCCGCCACCACCGGCGCCGGCGTGGGGCCCGACCAGCGGGTGGCCGCGCCCGAGGTCGAGAACGAGCACGAGGTCGACGTCGACGATCTCGTCGATGCCCCGGACGCCATCGTCGACGATGTCAGTCTGGTGGCCGACATCTTCGGCGCCGGCGTCCAGGACGTCTCCCCCCAGGAGGGCACCCCATGAGCGACCAACCACTCGACATCCCCGACGACGGCACCGCCGACGACCCGATGGCCGGCCTGCTCAGCGGGCTCCTCGGTGGCGGAGGCGACGGCACGAGCGGCGGGGGCTTCGACCTGGGCGCCATGCTCGAGTCGGCCATGGGCCTGCAGGCGCAGCTCCAGGTGGCCCAGGCCGAAGCGGCCGCCACCGAGCTCGAGGGCGCAGCCGGTGGTGGGTTGGTGCGCATCACGGTGACGGGCGGCTTCGAGTTCCGCGCCGTGGCCATCGACCCGAGCGTGATCGATCCCGACGACCCGGAGCTGTTGGCCGACCTCGTGCTGGCCGCGTTGCACGACGCCTGTGCCCAGGTGGCCGACCTCCAGGCGTCGGTGCAGGAGGGTCTGGGTGTGCCGTCGATGGACGAGCTCGGTGGCGCCCTCGGCTTCGGCGAGCCCGGAGCCTGAGGACCGCCTCCGTGGCCAGCGCCTACGCCCCCGCCGTCCAAGACCTCATCGACGAGTTCGGCCGTCTCCCCGGTGTCGGCCCGAAGTCGGCACAGCGCATCGCCTACCACCTCCTGAAGCTGCCGGCCGAGGACGCCCTCCGCCTGGCTCGGGCCATCACCGAGGCCAAGGCCCGCGTCACGTTCTGCACGCGCTGCTTCAACATCGCCGAGGGTGCCGAGTGCGGCATCTGCGCCGATCCCCGTCGAGACGCCACCATCCTGTGTGTCGTCGAGGAACCGCGCGACATCATCGCCGTCGAGAAGACAGCCGGCTATCGCGGCCGCTACCACGTGCTCCAAGGCGCCATCTCCCCTATCGAGGGCATCGGCCCCGACCAGCTCCGCGCCAAGGAGCTCCTGGCCCGCATCGAGCCCGAGGGCGTGGCCGAGGTGATCCTGTGCACCAACCCGAACATCGAGGGCGAGGCCACGGCCATGTACCTGTCGCGCCTGCTCAAGCCGCTCGGCCTGCACGTGACCCGCATCGCCAGCGGCCTGCCCGTCGGCGGCGACCTCGAGTACGCGGACGAGCTCACCCTCGGCCGGGCCCTCGAAGGCCGTCGCACCGTCGAAGACTGACACCCTCGCCCCCGCCGGCGCTCCAGATTCTCGACGTCGCCTCGCGCCCTAGGATCGACCATGTGGTGAACGCGGAGACGACCAGCGACGACACCACCCCGCGCGCGACCAGGCCGCTGCTGACCATCAAGCCGCGCCGCACCTGGCTACCCACCAACCCCCGCGAGCTGTGGCAGTTCCGTGAGCTGATGATGCGTTTCGCCGCCCGCGACATCACCTTGCGATACCGACAGGCTGCCCTGGGCGCGATCTGGGTGGTGCTCGTACCGCTGCTCGGCGCGGGAGTCCTGTCGTTCGTGTTCGGCGGGGTCGCCAACCTGGACGGCCCCCCGGGCATCCCCTACTTCGTGTTCACCTTGTCGGGCATGGTGGCGTGGACCGCATTCAGCCAGATCGCCACCCGCTCCAGCGGCGTGCTGGTAGGCAACGCGGGCCTCGTCGGCAAGGTGTACTTCCCACGGCTGCTGCTCCCGTTCTCCACCGTCTTGTCGACGTTGGTCGACGTTGCCGTGTCTCTCGCTCTCTTGATCGTGTTGCTCGGCATCAGCGGCGTGCGGCCCGGGCTCGGCGTGATCACGTTTCCGATCTGGTTCCTGTTGGTGATGTCGCTCGCCTTGGGCATCGGCCTCGCCGCAGGGGCGCTCATGGTGCGGTACCGCGACATCCAGTACGTGCTGCCGGTGGGCATCAGCTTCCTGCTCTTCGCCAGCCCGGTGGCCTACACGCTGGCGTCCGTGCCAGCCAGCGCCCAGACCGTGTATCAGCTCAACCCGCTGACCGGTCTGCTCGAGGGGATGCGGTGGTCGCTCATCGGGACCCAGAAGCCTTCGCTCGGGCTCATGGTGTATTCGGCGACGTGTGCCCTGGCGTTCCTGGTGATCGGCACGATGGTGTTCAGTCGGATGGAGAGGCAGTTCGCCGATGTCATCTGAGCTCGCCATCCGGGTCGAGGCGCTCGGGAAGGCCTACACGATCCGCCATCAGCACAGTGACCACGTCACACTCGCCCAGGTTGCGCTCGAACGAGCCAAACACCCGCTCCGCCGCAGCGAGATCGAGAAGTTCTGGGCGTTGGAGGATGTGAGCTTCGAAGTCAAGAAGGGCGAAGTGCTCGGGGTGATCGGTCACAACGGCGCCGGCAAGTCGACGCTCCTCAAGTTGCTGACCCGGATCACCGGGCCCACGACCGGCCGCATCGACTTGTGGGGCCGCGTCGGCTCACTGCTCGAAGTGGGAACGGGCTTTCACCCCGAGCTGACCGGCCGGGAGAACGTGTACCTCAACGGCTCGATCCTGGGGATGACCCGGAAGGAGATCGACCGCCAGTTCGACGCGATCGTCGACTTCGCCGGCGTGCAGAAGTTCCTCGACACTCCGGTCAAGCGATACTCCAGCGGCATGTACGTGCGCCTCGCGTTCGCCGTGGCCGCGCACCTGGAGACCGAGATCCTTCTCATCGACGAAGTGCTCGCGGTCGGGGACATCGCGTTCCAACGAAAGTGTCTGGACAAGATGCATGATGTCGCCGAAGCAGGCCGGACCGTCCTCTTCGTCAGCCACCACATGCCCTCGATCGAGAGCCTCTGTGATCGAGCCATCGTGCTCAGTGCCGGTGGCGTCGAGTGCGATGGCCCGACCTCTCGAGCCATCGGCCAGTATCTCGCCGCGGTGCGGAGCGCCGCCGGGACGCCAGTCATGTCGCGACGAACAGGCACCGGAGAGGTCCGCATGGCGTCGGTTCGCCCATCCGATCCGTCGTTCGATCCGGCCGAGCCCAAACGACTGACCCTGACCATGGCGAAGAACGACTTCGGCGCCGACTACTTCATCTCGGCGCACATCGTGGACGAGATGGGGAGCATCGTCGCCCAGTGTGATTCCCGGCTCACCGATACGTGGCTCCCGGGCGGCGCCGAACAGACGGCCGAGTTCATTCTCGAATCGCCGTGGCTCCGTCCGGGGGAGTACCGCGTGGACACGTTCATCTGTGCCGCCGGCGTTCTCGATGGATGGGAAGGCGCCTGCGCGTTCACCGTCTCGCCGGCCTTGCCCTACAAGGTGGTGGCCAACGACGAGGCCATGGCCCACGGCCAGACGCTGGCCTCGTTCTCCTTCGCCACCGGCGGGCAAGCAGCCGATGCCGCCGGCCGAGCGCGAGCCGAAGCGACGAACGACCCATGAGTCCCGAGGTGTACGACTGCTTCACGTTCTCGACCGAGCTCGACCTGCTCGCGTTCCGATTGGACCTGCTGGCTGACGTCGTCGATCACGTGGTGATCGTGGAAGCGACCCGAACGTTCAGTGGGCTGCCGAAGACGCTGCTCTTCACGGAGAACCGAGAGCGGTTCGCGGCGCACCTCGGCCGCATCACGCACGTCGTCGTCGATGACATGCCTGACCCGGTGCCGGACCGGTGGGTGCTGGAGCGTTTCCAGCGCAATGCCATCGCCCGCGGGCTGATCGACGCAGACGCCGGTGACATCGCCATCATCACCGATGTCGACGAGATCCCAGACCCCGCGCGCCTGCGAGCGCTTCGCGACCTCGAGTTCGATCACCTCGCCCTGGAGATGAGGCTGTGCTACTACCGTGCCGACCTCGAGAGCCCCCAACGGTGGACCCAGGCCCGGGCCGCGCGCGTTGGCGCCTTGCTGCCACCGGATGAAGAACGCGCCTTCGAGCCCACACTCGTCGTTCGTGAAGCCGGAGCCCACTTCTCCTACATCATGAACATCGATGAGGTTTCTCAGAAGTACCGCTGGTTCGCGCACGACGAACTCGATTCGGCCCGGAGCAACGACCCCCGATTCCTCGAACTCGCCATGCATCTCGGGATCTTCGCACCGCACCGCTTGATGCTCGACCAGGTCCCGCCCGAGACGTGGTCACCGGTGCAGCGCGCACTCTACGAGGTGCACCCTGAGTTCTTCCGCTCCCGACCGTTGCCCCCGAACGTCGTGCGCCGAGCGTGCCGTGCCTACTTCGGCGCCCGCAATCGACCGCGCCTGCCCGACATGGCTGTGCACACGCTCGATGCAGCGCTCGCTCGCATCACTGGATCACGATGACCGAACCGACCCGATCACCCCCAGACCCCGGGGAGGGCTACATCTTGCGAGAGCCGGCGTTCTCGATCCTGAGATCTGCGCTCGTGCCGGGAACGACCGTCCTGGACATTGGCTGCGGCTACGGGAACGTGGGCCGCTACCTGTCCGCGGCAGGGGTCTCGGTGGATGGGATCGAACCCGACGAAGTGCGCGCCTTGGCGGCCGATGCGCGACTTCGCCATGTCGCTCACTGCGGCCTTGCATCCGCAACGAACGATCCAGAGCTCGGTCATGGTTACGACGTCGTAACACTCCTCGATGTCGTCGAGCACTTCATGGAACCCGCCCTGGCGCTTGGAACCGCGCGCGACTTCCTCGCCCCATCTGGACGGCTGTTCCTCTTCGTTCCCAACTCGGCACACTGGAGCTTCCGACTGAAGATCCTGCGCGGCAACTGGGCCTACCACGACAGCGGACTTTTCGACCGAACGCATGTGCGGTTCTTCGATCTGACCACGTCGGTCGAACTGTTCGAGCAGGCTGGATTCGTTGAGCTGAACCGCTGGTACACCAGCCCCTCCTCCGGACGGGCCACACAGACGGCGGTCCAGCGCCTGCCCAACCTGTACGCACTACATTTCCTGTTCGAGCTGCAGGCGCGCTAACGAGGCTTGCACCTCACCCGGTCGCCAGCTGCTCAGAGGCCCGTTGTCCGGCGGCCTCTCAGGGAGCGCCCCCGTCGCGCATCTCTCGCTCGGCCCGCGGCTGGATGACGGGCTCAGCCGAGCGCACGATGTGCCCGGCCGGGACGTCGTTGAGCACAACGACGTTGGCGCCGATCACGACATCGTCACCGACGGCGATGCCTCCCGCGACGACGGCATGCGACAACGCCACCACCCGATCCCCGAGACGCGGTTGATTGCTCTGCCACTCGTCATGGTGTTGGGCGCTTCCTCCGAGGATGACGCCCGGGAAGAGCACGAGGTCGCAACCGGCCACGACGGCGTCTCCGACCACGATCCCCGAAGCGTGGGCGATCCGGAACCTGGGTCCGATCGATGCGCCAGGCCAGATGTCCGCGCCCCACACGATCTGGCCCCAGGCCCGCAGGACGTTCGGTGCAAGTCGGATGCCCTTCTGGCGAAGTCCGTGGGCGACCCGATGGAGAGCGATGAGCCAGAAGGGTGCGGCAGCCAGAGCGCCGAGCAGAAGCTTCGTGGGTGTGGCCAGGCCGTTGGCTTGCGCATCACCCTTGATGAGTTCCCACGTCGTCATCGGTTCAGCCATCGCGTACGACGCTACTCGTGGCCCGTTGGTCGGTGGACGGGGACCTCGAGGCTCCTTCGCGCCCGGCCGCACGCCCGAAGTACCCCACGCCTGCGGGAGTAGGCTGCGATGCGCGCCGCCGGTTCGTGACCCGTAGATTCGGAGCTCGATGCAGATCGCCATCACCTCGCTCTACCTGCCGGGGAGCAGCAAGATCGGCGTCGGTCATCAGGTGCACGCGCTGGCCAACGTGCTCATCGAGCGAGGTCACGGCGTCACGGTCTTCAGCCCCGACCTGCCTGGAGAGGGTGCCCGCTACCAGTACCAACAGGTTGCCCTGGGAGCGAAGCCGCGCCTCGTCCGATTCCCCTGGGCACTCCGGGGGGTGGACCTGCGTCCGTTCGACGTGATCCATGCACACGGCGAGGACTGGTTGCTCCCGCGGGATCGTCCGCCCACCGTGCGCACCGTCCTGGGCTCGGGATTTCGCGAGATGCAGCACATCGAGGGTCCGAAAGCCAAGGTTCGCATGGCCGCGATCGGTCTGACCGATGCCCTCGGCGCGTGGCGAGCGGACCGCTCGACAGGCATCTCGGCTGACACGAAGAAGATCTACCCCTGGATCGACGTGGTGATCCCGTGCGGCGTGCAGCTGGAGCGCTTCGTCGCCCGGCACGAGCCTGACCCGGCGCCAACCATCCTCTTCGTGGGTACGTTCGAAAACCGAAAACGCGGACGTCTCCTCTGGGAAGCCTTCCGCGATGTCATCCGACCCGCGATCCCCGACGCCCGACTGTGGATGGTGTGCAGCGACGCGCCGGAGGCTCCCGGGGTCGAGGTTCTCGGCCGCCTGAGCGACGTCGACCTGGCGGACCGCTATCGCCGGGCCTGGGTCTTCTGCTTGCCGAGCTCCTACGAAGGATTCGGCGTCCCGTACATCGAGGCCATGGCCGCGGGCTGCCCCGTGGTGGCGACGCCGAACCCGGGAGCAGAAGAGGTGCTCGAAGGAGGCCGCCTCGGTCTGATCGCCACCCCCGAGCGACTGGGGGCGACGATCGTCGGGCTGCTGCAGGACGCTCCGGCACGCGAGCGCCTCACCGCCGCGGGCATCGAGGCCAGTCGGCGCTACAGCTGGGACCTCGTGGCCGAGGAGTACGAAGCAGAGTACGAACGGGCGCTCGAGGTGGCCTCCCGTGGCCGACGGGTCAAGCGATCAGGTGCCGGACGGACCGATCACACCATCGAAACGGCACCGGGACCGCCGCACGACGTCGCCATCGCCGCGAGCTCCTTCTTCCCCCATGCCGGTGGGGTCGAGGAGTTGGTGCGCCAGCTTGCCCATGAGCTCGCTCGCCGGTCGATCACCCCGTCGGTGTTCACGATGCGTTGGCCGAGGAGCCTTCCGTCTCGCGACGAGGTGGAAGGAGTACCGGTGCATCGCTTCACGTACCGCTTTCCCGAGGAGTCGGCGAAACGGATGGCCACGGCGACCCTGCTGGGCCCTGTCACCTTCGTGGCCCTCCTCGCTCGGCTGCGCACGCAGCGGGCACAGTTGGTGCACATCCAGTGCGTCAGTAGCGGGGCCGCCTACGCGTACCTGGCCGCCCGCACCCTGCGACTGCCCGTGGTCGTGACCCTCCAAGGCGAGCTCACGATGGACGCGACGGGCGTCTACGACCGGTCACCGCTGCTGCGCCGGACCCTTCGCCACCTGCTCGGACACGCCGAGATCGTGACCGCCTGCTCGGCCGACACCTTGCGCGAAGCCCAAGCATGGGCGGGTATCGACCTCGGCGACCGCGGTCGCGTGATCTACAACGGCATCCGAAGCGCGGACTTCGAAGGCGTGGAGCCCTACCGTCACCCCCGGCCGTACGTCTTCGCGATCGGCCGGCTCGTCGAGGAGAAGGGCTTCGATGTGCTCATCGAGGCGTTCGCCCGCCTGCGCGCCTCGCCTTCAGGAATCGCAGACTCGGAACCCTCCGCTCGGCGGCCGAGCACGACCGTCGACGCGGCGACGGCGGGCGTCGGGCCAGACGGGCCGCTGGACCTGCTCGTCGCCGGTTCCGGGCCCGAGCAGGCCGCCCTCCAGACGCTCATCGCCGACTTGGGCTTGGCCGATCGCGTCTCGCTCATCGGTCATGCCGACCGACCAACGGTGGCCGCGCTGTTCGCCGGGGCCACGTGCTTCGTGTTGCCCAGCCGACACGAGCCGTTCGGCATCGTCAATCTCGAAGCGATGGCCTCCGGCTGTCCGGTGGTCGCGACCCGCGTCGGAGGCGTCCCCGAGTTCGTCCTCGACGGGACCACCGGTCTGTTGGTCGAACCGAACGACCCTGACGCGCTCGCCACCCGCATCAGGGAGCTCCTCGCCGACTCGGACCTTCGGACACGATTGGCTGCCCGCGGGCGCGAGCAGGCTGCGCGCTTCGACTGGCGCCACATCACCGATCAGTACGTCGACTCCTATTCCCTGGCGACGGCCGTCCGTGCGTCGCGCCGCCCAACCTCGAAAGCGATGGCCACGAACCATGCCCCATAGTTGGCACCACCCCACCGGTCCGATGCTCAACACCATCTCCCGCCTCCAGCCTTCCTCCGTCTTCGAGATCGGCGTGGGCTACGGGAAGTGGGGGTTCTTGGCGCGAGAGATGCTGGACTGGAACGCGGGACGGATCGAGCCCAGCACCTGGCGCACCCGCATCGAGGGCGTCGAGGTGTTCCCCTACGAGTCACCGCTGCACGACTGGGTCTACGACCGTGTTCGGCAGGCCGACGCCACGGACATCGCGGAGGAGATCACCGGCTTCGACCTCGTGATCATCAGCGATGTGATCGAACACATCGAGAAGCAGGAAGCGCTCCGCCTCCTTCGCACGCTGTTGCGGAACAACCGGAACGTGCTCATCTCCACACCGCTCGACTTCTTCGAGCAGGAGATCGCAGACAACGAACACGAGCATCACGTGAGCCACTGGACGCTGGAGGACTTCGACGAGTTCACCTTCGACGCGGAGACCGCGGGCGGCGCGGCGCTGATCGTGCTGCTCGCCGGCAAGGCAAGCACGACGCCGACCGAGCGCGACAAGCGAATCTCACGTCTCGCGCTCGGTCTGCCGCTCATCGGCAGGCGGAGCTCCCTGGCCCGGCTCACGAAGCAACTGCTGGGCGGTCACAACTGACGAGCTGACGGCGAGCCCTCGCCGTAGGATCACGGGCGTGGTGACCGCGGACACGACGAGAGCGGACTGACGCCATGGCCACGGCCCCGGCCTGGGGCTTCGACCTCCACCCTCACACCCGGGTCGTGCTCAGCACCGGGCTCCCCCACCGCCCGGCGAGCCCGGCCCCGTTCGACCGGGCGCTGAGCCCCACGGCCTGGGACCGGCTGCGAGGTGAGGTGGCGACGCACCGGCTCGACGGGCTGCTGGTGGCCGCCGTGGCCGGCCGCGTGCTCCCGGTGACCGACGAGCAGAAGGCGGAGGTCGCGCAGCTCGAGATCGACCTGACGCTCGCCCGGATGTGGCACGAGCATCGGATATTGGACATCATTGGCGCGTTCGATGCCGCCGGCCTCAGCGTGCGCGTGCTGAAGGGGCCCGCACTGGCCGCGCTCGACTACCCGGATCGGCAGTGGCGCCCCACGCGCGACCTCGACCTGCTCGTGCGCGGTGAGCAACTCGACGCTGCCGTTTCCCTGCTGGCTCGAGTGGGGGGTCTCCGGACCGATCCCGACCCCGTGCCGGGCTTCTCGGCCACCGTGGGCAAAGGCGCCACCATGGCCATGCCCGACGGGCTCGAGGTCGACCTGCACCGGCTGCTGGTGTGGGGCCCTCTGGGGGTGCGACTGCCACCGGAGGAACTGTGGGCGACGAGCCGTTCGTTCTCGGTGGGCGAGCTTCACTTCGAGACCCTGGGCCGGGAGGAGACGCTGCTGCACGCCTGTGCCCACCTGCTGGTGCTCGGGTGGCGCCGGGCGCTCGGTCTGCGCGACATCGCCCAACTTCTCACCACCCCCGCACTCGACGCCGACCGCGCCATCGGCCTGTCCCGCCGGTGGGGAGCCGAGGCGTTGCTGGCCACCGGCGTGCTGATGAGCCAACGCGAGCTCGCACTGGTTGACGACCTGCCGGTGCTCGACTGGGCCCGCGGCGTTCCGCTGCGACGACGCGATCGCCTGTGGTTGCGCGTCGACCGACCCGACGCCCCGCTGCCGGGCGTCGAGGCCCTGGCCACCTACGTCGAACTGCGGACCGCAGACCAACGGCGGATGCTCCGCGCCGCCACGCTCCACCCCGACCCGGGCACCTGGCCGACGCCGGGTCAACGGGCCGAACGCCTGGCCCGCCGGCTGCACCGAACCGTCATGCGTCCGTTCCGCTGACGCGCCCGGCGTCGTCGGCGGGGGCGGCCACCAGCCGGGACAGGGTGTCCACGTCGGTGGTCGTCATCAGTGGCACGGCGAAGCCGGGCGTCGTCTCTGCCAGCAGGGCCAGCGCATCGAGGTCGAGGTCGTCGCCGGCCGCGGCCGCCAGCGCGTCGAGGAGGCGGATCGGCGACTGTGGCCCGGGCGCCTCCGTCCCGTCATCGACGACGATCAGTGCGAGCACGCGAGCACCCGAGTCCACGATCGCTCGTGCATGCGCATCGATGCGGATCGGGTCGGTGGCGGTGGCGGTGGTGGCCGGGTCGAGGCGGGCCGGCAACACGAGCAGCACTCCGCCCTCGACGGCAACCAGTCGGCCCCGCAGCGTGACCAGGGGTGGACCACCACAGGGCTCGGCGAGGGGCGGGCCGGCGGCGCCGTCCCGCGCGTCCTCCACCAGACCGAGCGCACGCAGTCGCCGCACCGCCTCGACGAGGGTCGAACCGAGCCCGTCCTCGTCGTCGACAGGCAGGGCCGACGTGATGATCTCGCCCAGCGGGCCACCGTCGAGGCTCGCCCACAGCGCTGCGGCCCCCGGGCTCAGCTCGTGGAGCGTTCGCGTGTGGGGCTCCCACACGACCGGGCTCGCCGCCACCTCGGTGTACCGCGTTCCGGCCCGTCGCACGGGGCGGGAACGACCGCTCACCGGCTCGGTCACGTTCGCCCCCTCGGGCACGGCCGCCAT
>Ga0105047_10002575_pt1 | contig 32299 bp, 26 predicted proteins | sample MAT04_FD_78384 | JGI IMG/M metagenome (GOLD analysis project Ga0105047, IMG submission 78384) | Freshwater microbial communities from Lake Fryxell liftoff mats and glacier meltwater in Antarctica - MAT-04 (megahit assembly) | ecosystem: Environmental > Aquatic > Freshwater > Ice > Liftoff... | reverse complement strand
GGAATTTAACATTTAGAGTTTAAAGTTTTGAACACACTGTTTGTCGAAAAGCTGCCTCCCTTCGCCTCCGAAGCCTCCCACCTCCTCCACGATCTTCGCGAGTCCCTGAACCTCCCCGGCATCCGGAATCTCCGCCTTATCAATCGCTATGATACCGAAGGCATATCCGATGAGGAGTTCGCAAGCGCCAGCTCCACCGTCCTCTCCGAGCCTCAGATCGACACCACATCCACCTCCCTCGGCCTCCAGGAAAACGAAACCGCCTTCGCCTACTCTTATCTCCCCGGCCAGTTCGACCAACGCGCCGATTCCGCCGCCCAGTGCATCCAGATACTCACTGGAAAAGACAAACCCACCGTTTTCTCTTCCCGCATCATCATCCTCACCGGCGAGCTGTCCGCTGCGGATCTCAACGCCATCAAATCCTACGTCATCAACCCTGTAGATTCCCATGAACAAGGAGTCGCTGATGCCATCCAACAGACACGCGTCATTCCTCCCAAGGACATAGAAATCCTGGAGAGTTTTCCAACAGACTCCCCAGAGTCAATCCGCAAGGAAATGTCCCTCGCCATGTCCGAGGCAGACATCGCTTTCACTCAAGCTTATTTCAGAGAAAAGGAAAACCGCGCCCCGTCCCTCACCGAAATCCGCATGCTGGACACCTATTGGTCCGACCACTGCCGCCACACCACTTTCCTCACTGCCATCGACGATATCACCTTCGGCCCCGGCTCCGGACTGATCGAGGAAACCTACAACATCTACCGCGAAGTCCGCAAAAAACTCAACCGCGACGACAAACCCGTCACCCTCATGGACATCGCCCTCATCGGCATGAGGGAACTCAAAGCCTCCGGCGAACTCGACAACCTCGAAGTCTCCGAGGAAATCAACGCCGCCTCCATTGTCGTCAAAATTCAGATCTCAAATCTCAAATCCCAGGAAGAGCTGGATTCCACCATCCACAATCCACCACCCTCTATCCCCAATCCCTCGCCCCGCGAGGAAGAATGGCTGATCCAGTTCAAGAACGAGACCCACAACCACCCTACCGAGATCGAACCCTTCGGCGGAGCGGCGACCTGTCTTGGAGGCTGCATCCGGGATCCGCTATCCGGACGCTCATACGTGTATCAGGCCATGCGCGTCACCGGCGCGGCAGACCCTCTCACTCCGTTCTCAGAAACCCTCCCCGGGAAACTCCCTCAGAAAAAAATCTGCCAGGTCGCCGCCCACGGTTACTCGTCCTACGGGAACCAGATCGGCCTCGCCACAGGCCAGGTCGCGGAAGTCTATCATCCCGGATACGTCGCCAAGCGTCTCGAAATCGGAGCCGTCGTCGCAGCCGCCCCGCGTTCCAACGTCTTCCGCGGCAGCCCGTCCCCCGGCGATGTCATCCTTCTCATCGGTGGCAGAACCGGCCGCGACGGAGTCGGCGGAGCCACCGGTTCTTCCAAGGAACACACCGAAACCGCTCTCGAAAATTCCGCCGAAGTCCAGAAAGGCGACGCCCCCACCGAGCGGAAAATCCAACGCCTTTTCCGCAACCCGGAGCTCACCCGCAAGATCAAGATCTGCAATGACTTCGGAGCCGGCGGAGTCTCCGTCGCCATCGGGGAGATCGCCCCCTCCCTTCTCATCAACCTCGATGCCGTCCCGAAAAAATACGACGGCCTCGACGGCACCGAACTCGCCATCTCCGAATCACAGGAGCGCATGGCCGTCTGCGTCGATCCCAAGGAAATCGACTACTTCATCCAGGAAGCCGACAAGGAAAACCTCGAATGCGTCCACGTCGCCGACGTCACCGACAGCGGCCGGCTCATCATGACCTGGCGTGGCAAGGAAATCGTCAACATCTCCCGCGCTTTCCTCGATACCAACGGAGTCCAGCAGACCGCCGCAGTAGAAATAGGGAGCGCGGGTTTGAAACCCGCTTTCTCAGATTCCGCCCCCACGGAATCTTCTCTCCCCTCCACCCTATCCGATCTCCGCTTTTCCTCCCAGAAAGGGCTCGGCGAAATGTTCGATTCCTCCGTCGGCGCAGGCACCGTCCTTTGGCCCTTCGGAGGAAAACACCAGCTCACCCCACCCGATGCGATGGTCGCCAAACTTCCTCTCCTCGAAGGCGAGACCGACCACGCAACCTACATGTCATGGGGCTTCGATCCGTATCTTTCGGAGAAATCCCCATTCCTCGGAGCCGCCTACGCCGTCACGGAATCCGTCTGCAAAGCAGTCGCCGCAGGCGCGCGCCTCAGCGATATCCGCCTCACCCTCCAGGAATATTTCCCACGATTAGGAACTGATCCGAAACGCTGGGGCCTTCCCTTCGCCGCACTTCTCGGAGCCTTCCGCGCCCAGCACGGGCTTCGCCTCGCAGCCATCGGAGGCAAGGACTCGATGTCAGGCTCCTTCAACGAGCTCGATGTCCCACCCACACTCGTCTCCTTTGCTCTCGCCCCCGGTCTTGCATCTCTCGCGCTCTCGCCAGAGTTCAAGAAGAGCGGATCTACTGTTTCCCTAGTAGAAACGCCAATCCTCGAAAACGGCCTCCCCGATTTCGAGACACTGAAACAAATAGCCGGGTCCCTCCATCAGCTCAACAAAGCCGGAAAAATCCTCGCTCTCCACCACATCGGCGCAGCAGGCATCCCGGTCGCCCTCACCCGCATGGCTCTCGGCAACCGCATCGGCTTCGTGGCGGCGGATTGCATCCGCCATGCCAACGACTTCCCCAACTCCACCTACTTCGCCTTCCTCATCGAGCACGAACAAACCATCTCACTGGATCGCTCCATAGTCATCGGCACCACCACCGCCGCCGAATCCCTCACCCTACTCGGAGAAACCCACGCCCTCACGGATTTACAGTCCGCCTGGCAATCCACACTCGAACCCGTCTATCCCACAAAACCAGAGTCTTCCCTTTGCGATCTTGGCGTCTTGGCGGTTAAATCCTCTTCTTCACAACCCGCGTCTTCCGCTGATCACCGATCACTGGTCACTAGACACTCCAAACCTCTGGTTCTGATCCCCACCTTCCCCGGCACAAACAGCGAGTATGATTCCGCCCGCGCCTTCCAACGCGCCGGAGCCGAAACCCACATCGAGGTCTTCCGCAACCTTTCCGCAGAACATATCGAGGAATCCATCGCCTCGCTTGCGAAGCACATTTCCGAATCAAATATCCTGTTCCTCCCCGGCGGTTTCTCTTCTGGCGACGAACCCGACGGTTCCGCGAAATTCATCGCAACCATTCTCCGCAACCCAAGAATCTCCGATGCCATCTCCGATCTTTTGGAAAACCGCGATGGACTAGTCCTTGGCATCTGCAACGGCTTCCAAGCACTGATCAAAACCGGACTCGCCACCCACGGAAAAGTCATCGAGACAGGCGCGGAGTCGGCGACCCTAGTTCACAACGACATCACCCGCCACATTTCCCAATACGTCCACACCCGTGTCACCACCAACTCCTCCCCTTGGCTTGCGAACATGAAGACCGGGGAAATCCACACCGTCCCCGTCTCCCACGGCGAAGGCAAATTCCACGCGCCGACGGAAGTCATCGAATCCCTCTTCGCAAGCGGCCAGATCGCGACCCAATACTGTGATCCCGAGGGCAATCCCACCATGACCCACCCTTTCAATCCCAATGGCTCGCTAGCCGCTATCGAAGGGATCACTTCCCCTTGCGGTCGCGTGTTTGGGAAAATGGCGCACTCGGAGCGCTATTCGGAACACGTTGCGAAAAACATTCCCGGGACCAAGATGCAGCCGATTTTCGCAGCGGGAGTCGCGTATTTCTCGTGATCGCCTGACAATTCCCACAACCGGTTTCCTCCGTAAAACCGGACTTTGGAGTTAGTCAAACGGATTTATTTTTCGACTGGCATAAATAATGCTTCAAATTTTCCGATTCAATTCATAGGCTCCGCCAGTTGACCAACCCGTCAGATGGCCGAAGCAGGATTATATCAGTCTCTCTCCCAGTCCCAGACCCTCGCGCCGCAGATGCGCAAGAGTCTGGAGATATTGCAGGCGAGCACTTTGGAACTCTCCCAGCTCATGCGTCAGGCGCTTGAGACAAACCCCACTTTGGAAGACATCACCGAGATCGAGTCTCTGGATGACGATGGACAGGATGATGACGAAGCGGATTCCCTGGAATACATGAATGAGACGGACGACGATTGGCGGGACCGGTCCATCCTCGAAGGACGTTCTTCACAATGGACCCAGGAGGACGAGGAGCGCCGCCAGAGACTCTACGACAACATCGTCGGCCCTGAAACCCTCCAGCAGCATCTTCAGCATCAGCTCGATCTCTCGCTGCTTGAGCCGGAAATCCGTGCGGCGGCGCAGCACATTCTTGGAAATCTGGATGATCGCGGATTCCTGGAAATACCCCTTCAGGAAATCGTCACATCCAGCCCCTACCCTCTCAGCAAACTCAAAGCCGCTCTGGCGGTGATCAAAACTTTCGACCCGGCCGGCATCGGCGCGACTGGCATCGCGGAATCCCTGCTCATCCAGCTTGAGCGCGGCAGCGGAACCGAGACGCTGGAATACCGGATCGTCCGTGATCATCTCGAGGATCTCGCGCGGAAAAAACATCCGCAGATCGCCCGCTTCCTGAACACCACCGTGGAGTTCATCGCGGAGGCGGCGGAAAAAATCAGTAGGCTCTCACCGAACCCGGGCGGCGAGTTCGATCCCACCGGCAATCCCTACATTCTCCCCGATGTCATCATCGAGAAAAACGACGATGGAGTCTGGGCCGGCCGACTCACCGGAGAGCACCTTCCCAGCCTACGCATCAATGATTTCTACAAGGACATGATCGGCAAGAACGGGGTCGATGCCAAAGCCCGCGCCTTCCTCCGGGACCACATCCGGGATGGGCGCAGCCTGATCCGGTCGATCTCGCTCAGGCAGGAAACCATCCTGGGCATTGCCCACAAACTCATCGAAAAGCAACCGGCTTTCCTTGAGAAAGGTCCCCGTCATCTGCGCCCCTTGACGATGAACGACATCGCCGATGACCTCCAGCTCCACGCGACCACCGTCTCCCGTGCCGTCGCCGGGAAATATATCCTCACCCCGCACGGCCTCATGGAAATGCGCGCTTTTTTCGCCACCGGATACCAGACGGATGGCGGCGCGGAAGTCTCCAACGCCGGTGTCCGCGAGGCGATCCAGCAGCTCGTTGACAAAGAGGATCAGGCCAAGCCGCTCTCCGACGATGCGATCGCCAAGGCGCTACAGGACCAAGGTATCAAAGTCGCCCGCCGAACCATCGCGAAATACCGGGAGCAACTCAACATCCTGCCCTCGCATCTGAGGAAATCATACTGAGAGCATTCTAGCCCGAATCGGTTCGGGCATTCCAGCCCGCAATCGCCCCAGACGGCTTGACAGCCTCGCTCATGTCTTCCAACTCTGAGGGGCAGCTATTGACTCATCGGATTTTTCGTATAAATCCAAATTTCAATCCTCCCCTTCCATTCTTCTTTTCCATTCCTCGTGCGCCTTTTTTCCCATTCCTTCGCCCGTTTTGCCGCCGTGAGCCTCGCCCTAGGCTTTGTTGTTTATCCCTACGCGCTCGCCTCCGGCCAGACCCTTCCCCCGCCATGGAGTTTCGCCGCAGTGGGTGAGGCCAAATCCGCGACGGCCACAGGAACGGCGGAGGGGATCAAGATCGGCGGCAGCGAAGTATCCCTTTGGGCAAAGGCAGACCGAATCCCATTTGCCTTCCAACTGCCCGTGGGGGATTTTGAATTGACCACCCGTCTCGGCGAGTCCAGTCCGGACGGGACGGAAGGCCTGGGCGGTGTTGAGATACGTCTGCTCGAAAAAGACGGTATCCCCCGTCCGGATGATGCCCAGACGTACCTCGGGCGCCGGTTCAAGGATGCCATGCTGCAAATGCTTCGTCGTCCGATCCGGGGAGCGGACACCTTCCATAGGGATCTGGGACCGAGCCCGGGGGAGCTGTGGCTGCGTGTGATACGTGCCGGCGACGTGATTTCCATTTGGTTCTCGAAGGATGGAAAAACCTGGTCAAGTCCCCGGTTCAGCGCGATGCGTGCCAACGGGCGCGTCGCCGTCGGCATTGTCGCAGGGGGCACCAAGGCGGTTCCCGCCTCCCTCCTCTTTGAGTCGGTGCGATTGGAGGCTCCGAAATTCGGAAACACCACGAGCTGGCTTGGAAATTCCCTGCCGGGCGGCGGACCCACCGTCGGGCATGTGATCAATTACGGACGCGCAATCTGGACCGACCCCGCGAACGGGGAGTTTTTCCTCAACGGCGAGGACGAAAATTCGAGTTTCAGCGCCTGGAATGCGGACGGCACCTTCCGCTGGTTCCGGGAGAACCCGAACTTCCAGCACGGCAGTGCCGTGGCCGCCGATGCCCTTTGGGTTTACCAGGCCCTGCATCGTGCGAGGGGGCAGAATGACGGATTTATGCGGATCGACCGCACGAACGGCCAACTGGCCGGCGGCCCTTTCCTGGTGGGCAAACTGATTCTGGGAATGGATATCCTCAAGCAGACGCTCATCCTTTCCGACTCCACCGACGGCGTCATCCGGTTCTGGAATACCGCCGATATGAAGGAGACGGCCTCGATGCCGTTTACCCGCCCTGGACCGCTGGCGGTGGACCGCCGCACGGGCGAGCTCTGGGTCATCCGGATGGATGAGGCCGGGCGGGGCAAATCGGTCGTCAAACTCGCTGCCGACGGCAAGCCGACGGGCGTTGAAATCACCTCGCTGGAGTGGCCCCGCGGACTCGCCGTCGGCGCGGACGGTCGCGTGCATGTGGCGGACAGCGGCCGTAGCCAGCAGGTTCATATTTTCGATGCCCAGGGTCGGGAAACAGGGCACCTTGGCGCGGAAGGCGGCATGGGCTCCAAACATGCGGGCACCGTCCCGGGGCAATCTCACCCCGAAAAGTTGAATTTCCCGAGTGCTGTCGCGACCGACGATGCGGGAAACGTGCTGGTGCTAAGCTCGGGACCCAAGCAATCCTGGGGCGTTCTCGGTACCGGTTCCGGCACGGATATCCGCAAGTTCGATTCCTCGGGGAAACTTGTCTGGGACCTGCTTTCCACGCAATACGTGGACTGCGGCGATTTTTTCCCCGGCTCGGACGGCAAGCTCGTTTACTCCCGTGATTCCATTTACGAGCTCGACCTCTCCAAGCCTCCCGGACAGGGCTGGAAGCGGACGGCCTTCACGGTTGATCCCTTCCGCTTCCCCGACGATCCGCGGCTGACTACCGCCCGGTCTGGCGGCACTTGGATCCGCATGATCCAGGGCAAACCCTTCCTCATCGTCTCCGATATGGTCAGCGAGACCCTCAGCTTCTTCCGATTTGAAAAGGGCACCAAAACCCTCATCCCCTCCGCCCGCTTCAACCGAGGTGCCGACAACCGCCCGCAGGATTTCTACATGTGGCGCGATGCCAATGGCGACGGCCTCCAGCAGGCGGGCGAACTGACTGCGGGCGAGTATCAGCGCGGCATGTGGGGACTCTGGGTGGACTCGAAAGGCGATCTCTGGACAGCCACCAAAGGCGGCCCCATCACCCAAATCCCCGTGCAGGGCCTCGACGAACACGGCAACCCCATGTTTGCCTTCACGCAATCCAGGACATGGCCCCGCCCTGAAGAGTTCTTCGGCACCGGCGCAGGGACGGACCTGGAGCGGGTCTATTACATCCCCGAGACCGATACGATGTTCCTGAGCGGCTACACCAGCCGTTTGCCGAAGGCGAAGGACGCCCGCGAGTGGGGCACCTTTGGAACCGAACTCGCCCGCTTTGACAACTGGACTACCGCGCCGAAACTGCGCTGGCGGATGGATCTGCCCTACCAGCCAAATCGTGGCGGGCACCAGTCGGCTGTCATCAAGAGCGCGGCTTTCGCCGGGGACTACATCTTCCTGATCCGCTCGTCCGACGCCCGCGTGTTTGTGCACCGCTTGAACGACGGGCAGCTTGTCACCACCCTCCAGCCAGGACCTGAAGTGGGCGGCCACTGCGGACTCATCGACATCATGCACGGCATGAACGCCACCAAACTCTCCACAGGAGAATACCTCGTCCTCATCGAAGACGACGACAATGCCAAAAACATTATCCTGCGGTGGAAACCCTAGCCAGCCCGAGCCTCGCTCTCGCTCACACATCCAGTAAACCCCAGTAAAATTCTTGCCGACCTGTTCCATCGCCTCCAACATGCCCCACCACTCTCCCGAAAAAACCCGAAAAACAGGGAACCGCATTTACGAAAATAAAAATTAAAATATCATGAAATCAAAATTCTTCCTCAACACCCCGCGAGTTTTGCTCGCCTCCGCTACCATCCTTGCTTCCGCAGGCTTTTCTTTCGCGGCGCCCCTCCAGTGGGATGCCGACGGCGTTGGCCCCCTCGGCGGAACCGGCACCTGGGACACAAGCAATTCCGAATGGTTTAACAACGACCTATCAAGCGTGGGTTAACGGCAACAATGACGACGCCTTTTTTAACACCACGGCGGGCACCGTGACTTTGGCGGAAGCCATCACCGAACTCCCTTACCTTCGACATCTCCGGCTACACCGTGACCGGGGGTGGGTTCCCGCTGACCTTGACGAGCGGAAATGCCACTGTCACCACCGCGGCTCATACCGCAAATGTCAACGCAGCGCTTGGCGGAACGAACGGCCTCACCAAGTTGGGAGCCGGAACTCTGTCGATCGGTACGGCTGGCACCTACATCGGAAACACCACCGTCAGCGCCGGAACACTCGCACTGGGAGCAAACGACGTTTTCAATGCCAGTGGCCTACTCGATATCGCCTCCAGTGGACGGTTCAACGTCTATACCGGCAGCGGCTCGCGTTCAGTGGGCAACGAGGGACGCACGCAGACGTTCACCGGCCTCACCGGCAGTGGCACGCTTGCATTCGGGCAGGGCAACAGCTCTGCCGAGCGGTTCAAGATCAATCTCGCTACCGGGGATACGCAGACATTCTCCGGTGCGTTGGTGACCGCCGGTTTTACTGGGAACAACAACCGGCCGTTATCGTGGATTTAACCAGCAAGTGGCCGGCATCACCAATACAGATACGGTTACCGGCTACACCGCCCGCGTGATTAACAGCGGTGCTGCCGCAACCCTTACCGTCAACAATGCTGCCGATAACACTTACAACGGCAAGCTAGGCGACACGGGAGGCGACAACTTCGGCCTGACCAAATTGGGCGTCAGCTCGCTTACCCTCTCCGGCACGAACACCTACACCGGCGCGACCACTGTCACCACCGGTACGCTGCTTGTGAACGGCACTCACAACGGCGGAACTACGAACGGCTACGCGGTGGGAGCCGCGGGCACTTTAGGTGGCACGGGAGTCATTACCACGGCGACTGTGACCACAGTGGCTGGCTCCAAACTGCTGCCCGGCGGAACTGGAAACGCGTCAAAACTCGAGTTCACCCTGGCTAACGCCGCTTCGGCGATGAACATCTCCGCGAGTTCCAACGGCACGGGTGCCTACATCTTCGATCTCGCGGACCCAAGCGCCAGCGACAATATCCTATTGACGTTGGGAACCCTCAGCATCGGCGCCATGACCAACGGGGACTTCGTATTTCACGAGCTGGGAGGCTTCACCACCGGCACTTACGTTCTGTTCGATGCGCCCTCGGCGATCACCGGGTCGGTCAACAGCGCGTCCAACTCGATCATGTTCAGTGGTGGCCGCACTGGAACATTGTCACTCGATGGCATGAACAACAATGTGCTCCTGACGGTGATTCCCGAGCCATCCACAGCCCTGCTCGGAGCCTTCGGTGCCCTCGTCCTTCTCCGCCGCCGACGTTGAAGCCGCGGAAGGGCCGGACCCTCAACTCCATCCATGACCCATCGGTTCCCCGTGAGCCGATGGGTTTCTTGTTTGCTGCCGCAGGTTCTGGAAATGGATTCACCGCAAAGTCGATGGAGTTGTTGGGGATGGTGAGCGTGAGAGAATCACGCGCAGTGGCTCCGGTCCAATTGATCGTGAAAGTCGCGGAGAACGGCTGATCTAGCCCTGCGCAATATCAGTTCGCGCTGCAGGCTCACCGTCCCGCACTGGCACGAGGCGCTCAACCACGGAGCTACAAAAGAAAACTGCCGGAATGTTCTCCCGGCCGTTTTTCTTTGATGAGGGTTTTCCCTATCCGATGACGTCGGGCCAATCGGTGTGGAAGAACTCGCCGCGGGGCTTGTCGGTGCGCTCGTAGGTGTGGGCGCCGAAGAAATCGCGCTGGGCCTGGAGGAGGTTCGCGGGGAGGACAGCGCTACGGTAACTGTCATAGTAGCCGAGCGAGGCGCTGAAGGCCGGAACCGCGATGCCCGCGAGGGAGGCGATGGAGACGACCTCACGCCAGTTCTGCTGGAACTCGTTGAGGAGCTTCGTGAAGAACGGAGCGAGCATGAGGTTGCTGAGCTTCGGATCGCTGCGATACGCGTCGGTGATGTCGTTGAGGAAACGGGCGCGGATGATGCAACCCCCGCGCCAGATGGCGGCGATTTTGGCGAGATCCAGACCCCAGCCTTTTTCCTCACCCATGGTCGCGATGAGGTCGAGACCCTGCGCGTAGGAGATGATCTTGGAGGCGAAGAGGGCGTCGTGGACTTTTTTGACGAGTTCGGCTTTTTCAAGGGAGATTCCCGTTTCCGGGCCTTTGAGGACTTTGCTGGCGGCAACGCGCTTGTCCTTCATGGAGGAAAGGATGCGGGCCTCGACGGCGGCGTTGACGGTGGAGATCACGACCGCGTTTTCCACGGCATTGATGAGTGTCCATTTCCCGGTGCCCTTCTGGCCAGCGGTATCGAGGATCACATCGACAAGCGCGCCGCCGGATTCGGGATCGTTCTGTTCGAAGATTTTCGAGGTAATCTGGACGAGATAGCTTTCGAGATCGCCGGCGTTCCAGTCGGTGAAGACTTTCGCGAGCTCCGCGGGAGTGAAGCCCGCGGCCTTGAAGATGTTGTAGGCCTCGCAGATTAGCTGCATGTCGCCGTACTCGATGCCGTTGTGGATCATCTTCACATAGTGACCAGCGCCGCCGGTGCCAATGTGGGTGACGCAGGGCTCGCCATCGACTTTGGCGGAGATGCTTTCGAAAATCGGTTTCATGACATCCCATGTGGAAACCGGGCCGCCGGGCATGATGGAAGGGCCTTTGCGCGCGCCTTCCTCACCGCCGGAGACACCGGCGCCGATGAAGCGGAAGCCGAGATCGCCGAGCCATTTGTCGCGGCGCTCAGTATCGGTGTAGAGGGAGTTGCCACCATCGATGATGATGTCACCCGCGTCGAGGAGCGGGATGAGTGACTCGATGACGGCATCGACGGGGCCGCCGGCCTTGACCATGATCATGATCTTGCGCGGGGAGGCGAGGGATTGGACAAAGCCTACGAGAGTTTCCTCGCCGACAATATTCTTGCCCGGGTGCTTGGCGACGAAGTCCTGCATCGCACTGGTGGTGCGGTTGAACACGGAGACCTGGAAGCCCCGAGATTCCACGTTCAAAACAAGATTCTGACCCATGACGGCCAGTCCGATTAGTCCAAAGTCACTGTTGCTCATAGTTGTTTCCGGGGCTGCCGGTGACGACTTTTTAGAAGAATGACCGAATCAACGCAACCCCTTGTTGCGTTTTCCTCCTCAATTTTCCACATTCTCCCTGTGAACCTCCCGAATGCGATCACCCTCTCCCGCTTGTTCCTGACCGCAGGTTTCATAATTTTCGTCGCTTGGAAGAGCACCTGGGGGCACACGGTCGCACTCATCCTTTTCGTCATCGCGGCGGCGAGCGATTTCCTGGACGGCTACCTGGCGAGGAAGCTGAATCTCGTGACTCCGCTCGGAAAGCTGCTAGATCCACTGGCGGACAAGATTCTCGTTTGCTCCGCTTTCGTTTTCCTCACCGCGAAGGGACTTTGCCCGGTGTGGATCACGGCGCTGATCATTTGCCGGGAGTTCCTAGTGACCGGCCTGCGCCAGATCGCCATCGAGGCCGGGCAGGTGCTCGCGGCGGATAGGCTGGGGAAATGGAAGACCACCTTCCAGCTCACCTATCTTATTTCCGGATTGATCTGGCTGACTCTGGAGACGATGGATCGCGTGCCCTCTTTCCTATCCATTTTCCACAACCTGACCAAACCCTGGGGAGAAGGCGCGTGGCTGATGCCGATCAGCCTAGTCCTCGCCGTGGCGCTGACCGTGATCTCAGGCTGGAACTACGTCTGGTCCTCCCGGTACTTGCTGAAAGGGTAAGGAAATCGCAACTGGGAGTTTGGTAGAAACGCCATCCCGTGCAAGCTGATGCTCCCCAATCGAGTCACCCTTATGAAACCATGAACCTCCCCTCTCCGGAAAAGGCCTCGTCGCTTGAGCAGCGTATGGAGAGGCTTGGGATTTATCCAGCGGATCTCACTGAGAAGTTCGTCCGTGGCTCCGGAGCGGGCGGCCAGAAGATCAACAAGACCTCCAATTGTGTTTTCCTGAAACACGAACCAAGCGGCATCGCGATCAAATGCCAGATGGAACGCTCGCGTGAGATGAACCGTTTCCTCGCCCGCCGGGAACTCTGCGACCAGTTCGATGCCATCGCCAACGGCAAGGCATCGGCGAAGACCCAGGCTCTCGAGAAACTGCGTAGGCAGAAACGCAGGCGCTCCCGCCGGTCGAAGCAACGCTCCGTGGCCGACAAGCGCGCCCTGTCACAGAAAAAATCCCTCCGCAGACCGCCGAGCGAATAGACGCTTACTCCTTTTCCAGATCCGCGAAAATCCGGGTCGCAGTTTCACGGAGATCGTGCTTTTCCACTTCGCTGCGGACACAAAAAAGCCGGACAGGTTTCCCTGCCCGGCCTTTTGTGATGAGACGTTTAGTCTTCGTCGCCCGGGCTCCACTCTTCGGAGGCGGCTGCGGCGAGGTTGAAGGCTTGCTCGAGGCCGACCATCTCGCTGGATGGGCGGAGGGACTCGAAGCTGGCGCTTTCCTTCTTGAGTTGCTCTTCGGAGTAACCGACGGCCTTGATGGAAAGGCCGATGCGGCGCTCGACCTTGTCCACCTTGATGACGCGGGCTTCGATGTTGTCGCCGACCTTGATGACGTCCTTGACCTTTTCCACATGGTCTTCGCTGAGTTGCGAGATGTGGATGAGTCCGTCGATATCACCTTCGAGGGAGACGAATGCTCCGAAGGAAGCGATCTTCGCGACCTTGCCTTTGACCAGATCGCCGACCTTGAAGCGGTCGTCGATGGCGGACCACGGGTCGTTCTCGGTTTGTTTGATGCCGAGTGAGACGCGCTGGTTGCCCTTGTCGATCGCAAGAACGATGGCCTCGATCTCGTCGTTCTTTTTGAGAACTTCGGACGGGTGGTTGATCTTGCGGGTCCAGGACATGTCGGAGACGTGGATCATGCCGTCTATGCCTTCTTCCAGCTCCACGAACGCGCCATAGGCGGTGAGGTTGCGGACAGGGCCGGTGATGGTCGCGCCGACAGGGTAGCGGAGCTCGATCTCGTCCCATGGGTTGCCTTCGAGCTGGCGGACGCCGAGGGAGATTTTCTGCTCCTCGATGCTGATGCCGAGAACGACGGCGACGATTTCCTGGCCGAGTTCGAGAACGTCGGACGGGCGGGTGATGCGCTTGACCCAGCTGAGTTCGGAAACGTGCACGAGGCCTTCGACGCCGCGCTCGATTTCGATGAACGCGCCGTAGGGAAGGAGCTTGGTGACCTGACCTTTGACCTGCTGGCCGATCGGGTACTTGCGCTCGATGTCTTCCCATGGATTTTCGGACATTTGCTTGAGGCCGAGCGACACGCGCTCTTTCTCGCGGTCAACGTCCAGGATAACCACGTCAACCGATTGCCCGATGTGAAGCAGCTCGGACGGGTGGTTGATACGACCCCACGACATGTCAGTGATGTGGAGGAGACCGTCCATGCCCTCGAGATCGACGAACGCACCGAAGTCGGTGATGTTCTTGATCGCGCCGACGACCTTGTCGCCGACCTTGACGGTCTGGAGGAACGCCTGGCGTTGCTCGGAGCGCTCGGCCTCGATGACTTCGCGGCGGGAAAGGACAATGTTCTTGCGCTCGTCGTTGACCTTGACGATTTTGAACTCGTAAACGTTTCCGACGTATTCGGAGAGGTCTTTCGGAGGGATGATATCGACTTGGGAACCGGGAAGGAAAGCCTCGACACCGACATTGACGGTGAGGCCGCCTTTGACGACTGCCTTGACTTTTCCGCGAACGAGTCCGCCGTCCTGATAGACTTTGACGATCTTGTCCCAGTTCTGTTTGTAGGCGGCTTTCTCCTTGGAGAGAACGACCATGCCTTCGTCGTTTTCGAGGCGCTCGAGGAGCACTTCGATTTCATCGCCGACTTCGATTTCCTCATCCTCGAACTCGTTGGATGGGATTGCGCCTTCGGACTTGTAGCCGATGTCCACTAGGACGATCTGCGGGCGGATTTCGAGGATAGTTCCTTTGACGATGGATCCTTCACGGAATTCCATGAACTTGGAGTCGATCAGGTCGCTAAGCTCCTGGTTAATTGGTTCTGCGATGGCAGTACTCATGTGGTCTGGTTAATGGTTTGGTTAGTTTGGTTACGTTTTCCTTCCGACAATTGCCCCGGAAAAGAAGCGTCTGACGGGCACCGGGGCTCCAACCGCTCGCCAGACAAAAGAAAAACGGAGGGAGAAACTAGTGTTCCACCCCCCGTTGGCAAGCCTAAAGTAGCTTGATCAAACGCTTGTTTTTCGAGCCGTTTCCGGATCAGTAGCGGCGGTAATGTCCGTGGTGGCCATAGTAGCCGCCGTTGTAATTGCCGCGTCCACGGTAGTAGTCGTTCCGGTTGTCGTTCCGCTTGTTGGCGAGCGCGTATCCAAGAACGCCCACTGCGGCTGCTCCTGCGACCGCGACGCCTGGATCGACTGACTGTCTGGGATTGCCGTATGCGTCGTAAGAGGTCTGGCAGCTTATGCCGGCAAACGAAAGCGCCGCTATCAGTGTGATGGTAAGTGTCTTTTTCATGGTATCTGTTAGGAGTGTGGTTTTGGCGAAAACATTCACCGCTTTCTAGAGACGAGGGAAACCTACAAGGGAATCGCTCGCTGTCAAAAAAACGGTTTTGCCATCTTTCCCTCCAAAAGCCACATTGGCAGTTGGCTTTCCGGTCAGGACGCGGCCTAGCAATTTTCCGTCCGGGGAAATGACCAGGAGCCCGCCCGGTCCTGTTGCCCATAGATTTCCTGCAGTATCGACTTTCAATCCGTCCGGAGCGCCTTTGCCCTCCAGGTTCTTGGTATCGAAGAAGACCTTCGTTTCGCCGCCACTACCGTCCTCTTTCATGGCAACTGAAAGGATGATGGCCCGGGGACCGTGCGAGTTCGCGACGTAGAGGGTTTCTTCGTCAGGGGAAAAAGCGAGTCCGTTGGGGCGTTCCAGATCTTTAGTGACGAGCGTCACCGTCCCGTCCTTCGCGATCCCATACACCCCGCAGAAATCGATTTCCCGTGCATGATCATTTTCGCCGCCGGCGAGTCCGTAGATTGGATCAGTGAAATAAACAGCCCCGGACGAATGCACCACGACATCATTGGGACTGTTCAGACGTTTCCCATCGAATCTGTCGGCCAAAGTCATTTTCCCGCCACCTTTCGTGAGGAGAGAAACTCGCCTGTCGCCATGCTCGGCGGAAACCAGTCTACCATCGCTATCGAAAGTCAGGCCGTTGGATCCAGGCTCTTTCCCGTAGTCGGCCACTCCGGTGTAGCCGGAGGGTTTCATAAAAACGCGCGCCTCCTTGCCGTTCCATGCGTGGATGACGTTGTTTGGCACGTCTGAGAAAAGGACTTCCCCGGTCTCCGCATTCCACACCGGCCCCTCCGCCCAGGTATATCCGTTCGTCAGGACCTCGACCTTCGCGTTCTTCGGGATCAGGGCGTCAATCGCAGGATCCAGCCTCTCGATGGTCATTTCCTCGGCAGCGAAGGCAGCTCCCGCCGCTATTGAGATCAATCCAATGCAAGTTTTCATAGTTCTTGAGTGAACCAGGATCTGCCTTTGTCGCGCAAGCCGATTCGCTAACTTGCAATCCTCGCTCCGCCCGCCATTTTCTCCCCATGCCTTTCACACCGAAGCCAAACTCCGCCCTTCTCATCGTCGGCCACGGGTCCACGGAAAATCCGGATTCATCCACACCCTACTTCGATCACGCTGCCGAAATCCGGAAACGTGGGCTCTTCGCCGAGGTTCATGTCTGTTTCTGGAAAGAGGAGCCATCCATGCGCGAGGCGCTGTTCATGATCGACGCTCCGGAAGTTTACATCGTCCCCGATTTCATCAGCGAAGGCTATTTCACCCAGGATGTCATCCCACGCGAACTCCAGCTCGAAGGCCCGACGACCGTCCGTGATGGCAAGACGCTGCACTATACCCTTCCGGTCGGCGTTCATCCGTCGATGACCGCCCTCATCCTACGCAGGGCGAAGGAAGTCGCCCCCGGCGCCGATCCCTCCGACACGACCCTCATCATCACCGGCCACGGCACCGGTCTGAATCAGAACTCAACCAAAGCCATCAAGGACCAGGCGGATCTCATCGCCGCATCCGGAGCCGGTTACGCGAAAGTCACTGATGCCTACATGGAGGAGCAGCCTTTCATCGCCGAGTGGGACACGATGTCGGAAACGGAAAATGTCGTGGTGGTTCCGTTTTTCATCTCCGACGGCCTGCACTCGTTCCAGGATATTCCCGTCCTTCTCGGGATCGAACCAGAGGTCGGTCCAGCGGCCAGCCAAACGGAAGTTTTCCGGAAAAATCCCCATCATCTCCGTGGGAAAAACCTCTTCTACTCCTCCGCGATCGGCACCGAGCCTCTCCTCGCCGATGTGATCCTCGATCAGATCGCTGACTTCGATGCGCAGCATTCCCCCACCCCTCCGCCATCTTCCGAAGATACGACTCTTCCGCAGCATTTGAAGAAACTCATTCGCTCCGGAGTCCACCAGATTGGTCAGATATATATATACCGGGATCTTTGCGAGTTCTCCTACGCACTCTCTCATATCGAAGACGAGGATCTTGCCACCCAGCCCGCCTACGGTGGCCTCGATCAATACCACGGCTCATCCGCCGCACGCGATCTCTCCACCTACGCCGAGGATGGCGAATACCGTTTCACAAAAGGTAAAACCAATCTCAAGCGCGGCTGGATCATGACCCTGGACAACGAGGACGATCTTCTCCGAGCGCTCGACCAGTTCTACCCCGCCTGCACCGCACTTTTCATCAGGCATCGGTCAGGCGATCTTCCCATCGAGAACCTCCGCGAAAAACTCGCCCGCCAGACCGGCATGTATCGCTACGCCGGCACGATCAGCGACAAAGGTGCGCAAAATCTCGTCCAAAAGGTCTGCGGCCCCGCACACAATTGCGCGAAAAAAATCCTCTGGAAGCTTGATGAAAAAACTCCACTTGAAGACAGCGAGGCATCTCGTTTCGATGGGATCCCAGGTGGCACCCTGGAAACGGAGGCCATCCCTCTTCTCTGCCGCGAAGCCTGCAATCACTTCGTCGCCGAATGCCGCAAGGCCGCGAAATTGGAATTCGACACGAAAGCTTGATCAGACCCTATAATCCCCCGGAGAATCATGGAAGAAATCAACCAGCTCATCGAGAACAACGCCCGCTGGGCCGAGAAAGTCCGCGAAACAGATCCCGAATTTTTCACCCGCCTCGCACAACAGCAGAGTCCGAAATATTTCTGGATCGGCTGCTCCGATTCCCGTGTCCCTGCAAACCAGATCACCGGTCTGCCTCCGGGCGAAGTTTTCGTTCATCGCAATGTCGCGAACGTCGTCCAGGAAAGTGATTTCAACGTCCTCGCCGTGCTCCAGTACGCCGTGGATGTGCTGAAAGTCAGCAATGTGATCGTCTGCGGTCACTACGGCTGTGGCGGAGTCCGGGCGGCTCTGGAAAATTTCCGACACGGCCTCATCGACAACTGGCTCGCCCCCATCCGGGCTCTAACCAGAGGTCACAAGGACGAGCTGGCGACACTCGATGACGGAGCGAAGCTCGACCGCCTTTGCGAACTCAATGTCCTTTCCCAGGCTCGCCACGTCGCCCGCACGACCATTGTCGAGGACGCATGGGTGCGTGGCCAGGATATCGCGATCCACTCCTGGATCTACCGTCTCGACCAGGGAATCCTTACTCCGCTGCGCTGTCCGATCAAGAGCACAGGGGATATTGAATCGTAAAATTTCTGAAAAAAATCTTGCGCCCGCTAAAATATGCCATACCATGTATGGCATGAAGATGACGATGCACATTGACGAAGGGTTGTTGGATCGCGTGATCAACGACTACTGTTGCGAGAGCAAGACCGAAGCTGTTGACATGGCCTTGCGGGAAATGGACAGGCGCGTCCGTTACCGCGAGTTCGTCACCAACGGACTGGGTCTGACCGCCGATGAATTGGCGGATGCCGTGGAGCCGGGTTACGATCCCAAAGCCCTGAAGATCACGCGCTATTCCGACATCCCGGATTTCGCCCCCATGAAAGTCGCCGAAGAACCCACTCCCTATGGCCATTGAAATCCTCGTGGACAGCAATGTCTATATCGACCTCCTGAAACGCAGGCTGGATCCAGCGACCATCATCGGAAACTGGGCCGGCAACCGTGAACTGGTGATCTGTGGGATGGTTCGCCTGGAGGTTCTGCGCGGACTTAAAAATCCCCGCGCATACCAGCGTATCTCCGATTTTATGAACGTGATGATCAACGTCCCCACCCCTGTAGGTTTTTGGACCGAGGCGAGCGAGCTTGCGTGGAAGCTGGATCGCAAGGGAAAGGTGATTCCAGGTACGGACATTATCATCGCGGCGAGCGCGATGAGTCTCAAGGCCGCCGTCCTTACCTCGGATGCTCATTTCAAATACGTCGATGGCCTGGAAGTCATCGCCCCTCCCTCCGGGTGGTTTTCCTAAATTTTCCGCGTTGCATCCCCGTCGCCCTGAAACAATCATCCCGGCGTGCCCATTTCAGAAAACCAAGGGAAAATTCGCATCGCCATCGACCTGGGAGCCAACAGCGGCCGGGTCATTGCCGGTAGCTATAAAGGTGAAAAACTCTCCCTGCAGGAAATCCACCGCTTCGACAATCCTGCCATCGAGCTGCCTTCCGGAATCTACTGGAATATTCTCGGACTTTTTCACGAAATCCTCACCGGCCTGAGGAAATCCGTCGAGACCTACGGAGAGAACATCGCCTCCATCGCCATCGACACCTGGGGTTGCGATTTCGGACTCTTCGATAATTCCGGCGAACTCATCGGCCCGCCCCACCAGTACCGCGACCCCCGCTCCGAAGGCATGGCGGAGAAAATGCACGATCTCATGCCCGAGGACGAAATCTTCAGTCTCACCGGCATCAAGACGAACTTCTACAACAGCGCCCTCCACCTCCTCTCCCTGCGCACCAAGGACAGCCCGTCCCTTTCGCAAGCCGCCACCCTGCTTTTCATCCCGGACATCCTGGCCTTCTGGCTCACTGGCATCCGTGCGGTGGAAAAAACCAATGCCTCCACCTCTCAGCTCCTCGATGCGGAAACCGGCCAATGGTCCGAGGAGGTAATCACTGCTCTCGGCCTCCCTCGGAAAATTTTCGGAAAAATCGTCCCCCCCGGCACAGTCCTAGGCGAGCTGCGCCCCGCCCTCAAATACACCATCGGCCGCTGTGACATTCCCTTCGTCATCGCCCCTTGCCACGATACTGCATCCGCCGTCGCCGGGATCCCCCTTTCGGAAACGGAGACCCTCTGGCTCTCCTCCGGCACATGGTCGATCATGGGCGTTGAAAGCAAGCACCCCGTCCGCAGCGAGGAGGCCCTCTCCTTCGGCTTCTGTAACGAACTCGGCATCGCCAACTCCGTCCGTTTCCTGAAAAACATCGCCGGCCTGTGGATTATCCAGGAGTGCAAGCGCCAGTGGGAGGGCGAGGGGAAAAACCATTCCTTCGCGGAACTCGCAGCCCTCTCCGCCACCGCCGCGCCCTTCTTCGCCTTCATCGATCCCGATGACGCCACCTTTTCCACGCCGGGAAACATGCCGGGGAAAATCCAAGCCTATTGCCAGAAAACCGGCCAGCCCGTCCCCTCTGACATCGGTCAGATCCTCCGCGTAGCCACCGATTCCCTGGCCTTGAAATACCGGCTCGTATTCGAGCGCATCAAGAAACTCACCGGTCGCGGTTATGCCCGCCTCCACGCCGGTGGCGGCGGCATCCAGAACGAAACCCTCTGCCAAGCCACCGCCAACGCGCTCGGCATCGAGGTCCAGGCCGGCCCGGTCGAGGCCACCTCCTGCGGAAACATCATCACCCAGATGATCGCCACCGGCGAGATCGCGGACTTCCCCACCGGCCGGAAACTCATCCGAGATTCCTTTGATTTCAAAACCTACTTCCCCACTGACACCGCCGCCTGGGATGCCGCGTACGAAAAATTCCTCACCTTCGTGGCCCTCTAGCCTCGATCCCTCCTTCCCTCCCTCACTCATTCCCTCCATCCTCTTCAAATGCAATTCATCGGTATCGAAATAGGTCTCAACGGCACTCACGCCGTCGTGCTCGATCTCGATTCCGCCGAGATCCTCGCGGAAGCGACCGTTTCCCACTCGTGGATCGAGGGACTCCCTGCCGGCTATCGTGAGCAGGAGCCGACGCGATGGATCGAGGTCTGCGACAAAGTGATCCGCGATTGCCTGTCGAGAGATTCGGTGGATAAAAAACAAATCGCCGCCATCGGGGTCGCTGGCCCGCAGCGTGGTCTGGTGATCCTCGACGAGCAGAACCGCATCGTCCGTCCCACGAAACTCGCGGGAGACCTTTCCGTGAAAAAACAGGCGGATGAGATCGCCCGCGCCTTCGGGGGAGCTCCCGGCATGTTGGAGCTTATCGGCCAATCCCCCGGCATCGACTCCGCCGCGGCCGAGTGCCTTTGGCTGAAGCAACACGAACCCTACCACTACCAGCGCGCCACCACTCTCCTCAGCGTCCAGGATTTCATTTCCTACTGGATGACTGGCGAACGCGCCACCGAGCCTGGCAGCGCCTCATGCACCGGGCTTTTCGACATACGCCAGCGGAAATGGTCAGGTGAAATCATCAGTTTCATCGATGATCGTCTCGGGGATCTCCTGCCACCCATCGGTGCCTCCGACCAACCGCGCGGCCTTTTGCGTTCCCCACTCGCGAAGGACTGGGGACTCTCCGAATTGGTCCAGATCGGAGCGGGCAGCGCCTCTCCCCTACTCGCCACACTGGCCGCAGGCTGTGTGAAGGAAGGCACTGTCGCCGTCGAGCTTGGAGCCAGCGGCACCGTCGTCGGAGTCGGCTCCGAGCCGGTGATCGACCTCAGGGACGAGATCGTTCCGCTCTGCTCCGCCACCGGCTCATGGCTTGGCATGGCCAGCAGCCAGAACACCTCCCTCGCTCCCGAGGTGCTGAAGCGACACTACGGCTGGTCCACCGCCGAGTATGAGAAAATGGTCGCAAGCGTCTCCCCCGGCGCGGACAATCTTCTCCTCCTCCCTTACTTCGCACCCGAGACAGTTCCGCGCCTTATCGAAGGCTGCGGAGTCCTCCACGGCATCACCCCGGGCAATTTCACTCCCGCCCACCTTGCGCGTGCCACCGCCGAGGGAGTCGTGCTGGGCCTCAGCTACGCCATGAGCCGCCTCCGGGACATGGGCTTCGATCCTACGGAAATCCGCCTCCTCGGCAGCGGCGCGGGCAGCCCTGTCATGCGCCAGCTCCTCGCCGACGCGTTCGGCACCACCGTCGTCCCCGTCTTTTCCAAGCAGGGAGCCGCCGTCGGCGCAGCCATGCAGGCTGCCGTCGCCTTCTTCCGCAACTGCGGCGAGTCGCTCGGCTTTGAGGAAATCTGCGCATACCTTGTGGCCGGGAACGCGATGGAGAAATGCGAACCGGACGCCGACAACCACGAGCTCTATCTGGATCTGATGGCCCGCCAGCAATACCTCGTCGATACTCTTCACCCCGCGGGCTTCCTCTGAAATGGCCGCGAAACGAAACACGGAAATCCGCGCCACCCCTGCCTCCCGCATCCTCGGCTGGCTCGCCGGAGGAACAATGAAACTCTGGAGCTATACTCTCCGTTACGATGTGAACGACGAGGCCGGAGTCGTGTGCCCCTACATCCATCCGGATCCCGTCATTTTCGCTCTCTGGCACAATCGCATCTTCACAATGCCGCCCATCTGGAAGCTCACGGGCGGTAAAAAGCGCAGGACGGTAGTCCTGACCAGTGCCAGCAAGGATGGCACCACGCTCGCGACCGCCATGCGAATGTTCGGCCTCGGTGCCATCCGCGGCTCGTCTTCCCGTCGCGCCGTCTCCGCTCTGATTGGGATGAAAAAGGCGTTGAAGGAAGGCTTCGACGTCTGCGTCACCCCCGATGGTCCGAGAGGCCCGCGTTACGCGGTCCAGCCAGGAGCCATTAAGATCGCCCAAGCGACCGGCACCAATATCATCCCCATCCACATCCGCTACAGCTCAGCATGGCGGCTGAAAAGCTGGGACCGCTTCGTCATCCCGAGACCTTTTAGCCGCGTCTCCGTGGTTTTCGATACGCCCCGTGTCATCGCAAAAGGTCTGTCAGAAGAGGAATTCGAAAACCAACGTATTTCGCTGGAGCAGTGCATGATCGCAGGCAGCGATGATTCCTGAACTTTCCAAGAGTTCCCTGTCTGTGAAGAAAAACTCTTCCTCCACCTAGATCAAGGGAGCTTGAAAACCTCTTTCCAGCGGAAATCCGGGCGACCGGGTGTCTGCTTTTTCCAATCCTCCGCAAGCCTCCTAGGGAACGATCCGGTAGTTTTTTTTAAAAATTAGTAAGGAAAAGTTAAATTTTTATTGCCGGATGAATAAATTTGTGCAGAATCCCGACACATGAAGATGACCACACGCCTTGCCACGCTTCTGACGATCCTCGCCACCACCGGACCGCTTCTTTCCGCCACCGAAGTGGAACGCCTCCGTGCGCTCTGCGTGGAGCAGGAAATGCAGATCAAGCAACTGGAACTGAAAATTTCCCGTCTCACCGACACTCCGCCACCGAGCCGTTCCACCACATCCGCACCTGCCCCCACTCCCAGTGAGTTCGAGCCCGTCGCCGAGAGCACCTACACGGTAAAGTCCGGCGACAGCATTGATCGCATCGCCGGCAAATACGGCATCTCTGCCACCTCTCTCGCGAAACTGAACGGTCTCAAGACCAGTTCCATCATCCACCCCGGCCAGAAGCTCAAAGTCCCTGGAAAAACCGCGACCGCAAAAAACTCCCCTGCTCCGGCTCCCGCCGCCGAAACCCGCAAGCACAAGGTCCAGGGTGGCGAGACCTACTACCAGATCTCCCGTAAATACGGAATCACTGTGGACCAGCTCATCGCGGCGAATCCCGGGATCGACCACCGCTCCCTGCGTGTCGGACAAACCCTCAACGTATCCTCTGCCGCCCCGCGGATCGCTAAAGCTCCAGCCCCGAAACCAAGCCCCAAGCCTGCCCCTTCACTTGACACAGCCCCGTCCATTCCCGTTTCCAACAAACCTGTCGAGAAGCTCCGCGCAACAGACAAACCGGTGAAAATCGAAAAGGAAATCACCTACGGACAGTTTGCAAAAAATCACAACACCACTCCCCAGCGCCTTGACGAACTCAATGGCCTGGAGCTGGATCCCACGACCGTTCTCGCGCAAGGCTCCGAGCTGTATATACCCGCCCAGCCATAAGCGTGCAGCCCGGCCAGCCTCAGAGATCCCCCCATTTAAAAAAGTCCGTCCGGAGTCTCCCCTCCTGGCGGATTTTTTTGTGGGAATTCCCATTGGCCTTACTGAATACGCCTTTAAATTTCCCGGAAAAACGACAGCCCAGCGTTTCGGAGAAAGTCTTCCTGGAGCTGGGGCAAAAGAACCGCTGGGAGTTCGAGTTCCCGAAGGACGGACCGGTCGGCATCACCTCCGCTTCATGGTCATCATGAACTCGTTGCCCTCGGTATCGACGCACATGGCGAGATGGAGCGGGTCTTCCTCCGTGTCGTGCGGCTCGGCGGTGAGGTCTCCGCCGTGGGTTTTCAAAAGTGCGATCGCCTCCCGCAGGTCATCGACCTGGAATGAAAGTCCGGTCCAGGTCCGTTTCCCCTCGCCGCCGCCATGCACGCCGATGGTGGCTCCGGCTATGACGATCTCGCTCCATACTTCCATTTTGAAACTGACAACTCCACCGAACATGCCTTCGTAGAACAGTAGGCATCTCTCCCAGTCCGCCGCCCACAGGACGTATTTCACTTTTTCTACTTTCATGCCCACAGTCTTCCGCTTTCCCGGAAAGATTCAAAGTTCAATGTTGGACGTTCCGCACAGGATGTTCAAAACTCCCCGAGTCTTCCGTGAGAAATGGAAGTTGAATACTGAAAATCGAATGACCCCCGGCCAACGCTACATCACCACCTCGGAACCCACTCTCGGCCTCGGCCACGTCCTTTCCGTGGAAAACGGACTGGTGGAAATCTGCTTCCCCGCCGCTGAAGACACCCGCACCTACGCGATGGATACCGCGCCGCTGGTCCGCGTCCGCTTCGCTCCGGGAGATGAGATCGCGGATCATGCGGGTCTGAAATTTCCGGTCGAGAGCCTGACCCAGAAGGACGGCCTGATCACCTACCACGGAGCGGGTAAAACGATCCATGAGTCCGATCTCCTCGACTCCCTTTCCTTCATCCGCCCGGAGAAACGTCTTCTCGCTGGTCTGACCGACGGCCCCCGCGATTTCGACCAACGTCTCGAAGCCCTGCGCTGGAATGCCGCGATGCGTCGCTCCCCCGCACGTGGCTACACCGGCGCGCGCATCGACCTCATCCCGCATCAGCTCTCCATCGTCGCGGAAACCTCCACCCGTCTTTTCCCCCGCGTCCTGCTGGCGGACGAGGTGGGTCTGGGAAAAACCATCGAGGCCTGCCTGATCCTCCACCGGCTCCACCTTACCGGACGGGCGGACCGCATCCTCATTCTCGTCCCTGAGCCGCTGGTCCACCAGTGGTTCGTGGAACTCCTGCGACGCTTCAACCTCCTCTTCGCCATCTTCGATGAGGAGCGCTGCCATTCGATTTCCCCTGATGAAGAAGATGCCGGGAATCCCTTTTCCGACTCCCAGCTCATCCTTTGCTCCACCGCCTTCCTAACAGAAAACGAAACCCGTGCCTCACAGGCTAGAGAAGCGGGCTTCGACCTCCTCATCGTCGATGAGGCGCATCATCTGGAGTGGTCGGAGGACGGAGCTTCCGCCGCTTACGAAACGGTCGAGGCTTTCGCCCGTCAGATCCCTTGCCTCCTCCTTCTCACAGCCACTCCCCAGCAGCTCGGGCCGGAAGGACACTTCGCCAGGCTCCGTCTGTTAGATCCCGCCCGCTACCCGGACCTCGATGATTTTCTTTCCGAGGCGGAATCCTACGGCCCTCTCGCCGAGGCGGTCGAGGTTCTGCATGACGGAAAAATCCCGGAAAATATCACGGATTTCACCCCGGACTCCCCGCGTGCCGAAAAACACCTCCTCGCCCTTCGCTCCGGCGATGAATCCGCGCGTCAGCCGCTTATTTCCGAACTCATCGATAGCTTCGGCACAGGACGCGTGCTGTTCCGGAACACCCGGGAACGCCTGAGCGGTTTCCCGAAACGCCTGCCCATCCTATACCCTTTGGAACAGGGCGTCTCTCCCTACACTTGGCTCGCCGCGCTGATCAGAGGGATGCCGGATACGGAGAAAATCCTGCTCATCACCAATTCTCCGGACGCCGCGATTACGATCCATGAAAAACTCCTTTCGGAAATCCATATCGAGACCGCTCTCTTCCACGAGGATCTCTCCATGCTCCAGCGCGACCGCAACGCCGCCTACTTCCAGGAGGATGAGGGCGCGCGCATCCTGATCTGCTCGGAGATCGGCAGCGAGGGCCGGAATTTCCAGTTCGCCAGGCACCTGGTCCTCTTCGGCATCCCCCGCGATCCGGAGGTGCTGGAGCAGCGTATCGGGCGTCTCGACCGCATCGGCCAGACCGGCGACATCAGCATCCACATCCCCTACGGGAAACATAGTAGGTCGGAGCTTCAGGCCCGTTGGCTGCACGAGGCGCTCGATGTCTTCTCGGAGCCGCTCAAGGGTGCGACCGCGCTCGCCACCGCTCTCCTTCCGGAGCTGGACGAACTCATGGACACCGCCTACCCGCGCGATCCGGCCAAGCCTCCCATCGCCGCGAAGACCAATCCCGCTTTCTCCGCGTTTCTGAAAAAATCCAAAGCCCTCAAGGCCGAGATCACCCACCAGCTCGCGACCGGCCACGACCGCCTGCTCGAGCTCGGTGCCCCTCCGGCCTCCCAGTCCGAGGAACTCCTCCAAGCCATCACAAGCGCCGACGATGACCCCCGTTTCGAGCGATTCACCCTCCGCCTTTTCGATCACCTCGGACTCGATGTTTCGGATCTCTCCTCCCGCGCATTCCTCTTCAAGCGTGGCGAGCGCCAGTCGGAAGCCTTCGCAGACATCGGGGAGGACGGCATGTCGGCCACCTTCGACCGCAGCACCGCGCTCTCCCGTGAGGATCTCCAGTTCCTCACATTCGACCATCCCCTCTTCCGCGATGCTCTTGAGCAACTCCTCGACGGCTCCTCGGGAAACGCCGCCTTCGCCACCCTCCCCACCGGGAAAGGCAAATCCATCCTGCTTGAGTGCGCCTTCGTGCTGGAAGCCATCGCGCCCGCCCGGCTGCACCTCGACCGTTTCCTTCCTCCTACTCTCCTCCGTGTCATCGTGGACCACACCGGAAAAGCCCAGACCAAAGCCCCGCCCGCCCAACTCCTCCAGCCGGGCGATCCCCGCCGCATCGTCTCCCAGGAGGCCTTCCGCATGGATATTTTCCCGAAGATGCTGGCCGCCGCCAAAGACACCGCCACCCGCGCTTCCGCAACGCCGACCGATGCCGCCATCGCCCTCGCCAAGGAAACCATCTCCAGGCAGATCGCTCGCCTCAAGGATCTGTCCACCCGCAATCCGCGCATCCCGAAGGCGGAGATCAAAACGCTCAATGAGACCCTGGAGGAAACCACCGCCGCCATCTCCCAAGCCCGCGTCAGGCTCGATTCCCTCCGCCTGATCTTCTGCACCTGAAAAAACCTTCACGAAGATTCCGGCAACCTTCCTGCTTTCATAGCAAGGAAGGGGGTGGCACAATTTAATTTTGAGTGAATAGTGCCATTTTTTTGAAATGGAAGTGGTATCCGGTTCCGTAATACCATGCCATTCTTTAAAACGTAGGGCAGATTAATAGCGCCCTCAAACCAACCCCAATCCAACAAAACAATGAAAACAAAAGCATCCCTCGGCAGTCTTGCCACACTCTGCCTTGCCTCCTCGGCAGGAGCGGCCGTCGTCGTCACCCAACAAACCTTCCAGCAGCCGCAAGCTTCCGGAGCGTATGCCGTAAGCAACAGCGATCTAATCAACGGGCTTTCACCCTCAAGCACCGATTTCGACAGCGCCAACAGTGGCTATCCAGTCAACCCCCTTTTCCCCGCCCTCCGGTCCGGCCAACGGCTGTTTCAGGGGCCTCCCGTAAAAAGCAAGTTCCTAGCACTAGTTGGCGTAGCGGCTGTGGGGGCATTGGCCTCCTTCGCGCACGCTGCCACTTTGGGCTTCAATCAGACCCTCACCAGCGGCAACACTACGCTACAGGTTTTCAGCCCGATTATGACCGCTTCCGGTCCGACCGGCGCGTGGGGTTTAGCCACCGGCACGACCGACTTTAAGTTGGCAGGCCCCAACAGCCCCAGTACGATCGACAACGGTGCCAGGGTCACGATGTCGTTCGATGCTCGCTTCAGGAATGTCGATCTCACGAACTTCAGCCAACCATTCAGCATGATAATCGGCTTTCAGGATGCAGGGGGTCAAAAACAGGGTGTTAGCTTGCGCTGGTTTGAGGCAGCCGATACCATCAATAATGGCCTCTGGAACCGGTATTCGGTCGATTTCTTGGTCAGCACAACTCGTTCCGGTGCCGGATCCAACGAATTCCGTACCACGGACTGGCGGCTCTGGGGTCTTGGCCAGAATAACCCATACACCGTCGAAATTGACAACTATAGCCTGATATCCACCACGGGGGGGCAGCATTTTGCTGGGATGAACACCAGCTTCGACAACGGCGACCCCTCCGCTGCCAGCACCTTGGGACAGACGATAACCCAGTTCAGTCGCAACAACGCCAGCATCCAAACGTTCGTCGTCGCCATCCCCGAACCGACTTCCCTGGCCCTACTGCTGGGCTTGGTCGGTCCGATGTTGCTGATTCGCCGTCGTCGCGCGTAAGTGACGTGTTCACACACACTGCCCCAAGGAATCTTACCCATGCACAAATTCTTCATCCTTTCCCTCCTCTGCGCCGCGGTGACCGCCGCCGAACAACCCGGCATTGAGCCGGCTCACCTGATAGGCGGAGGCAATCTGACCAATGGAGAAATTGGGCCGGCCCTTGAATCGCAAATCGAGGTGCTGACCACGCTCGGCGGGACTCGGGCGCGCATTAGTCTCTATCCCGACGCTTACATCATCGGACGCAACTGGGATGCGCCCCAGCCGAAATCGATCGATGCGGTGATGCTGCGTTTGCACACAGCGGGCATCCGGCCGATGTTGCTGCTGGAATACTACGCACAATTCCTCAGCGATCACAAGTTCGGCACCTACGATCAATGGAAGGTTATCGGTGCCACCTTTGCCAAGCGCTATCGTCCGGGTGGCGATTGGGCTATTGAGAACAAGATCACCGATGGCTTTGGCATCGACCTGTTCACCGCCTTCAACGAGCCTGAAACAGGAGCGTTCAGGCTTGGCGGAGCCATCGGCCCCAAGCCGTATGTCGACGCGTTGCGTGGCTTCGCCGATGGCATCCACGGAGTCGACAAAACCTTGTCGGTGGCAGCGGGCGGCTTCATGGCGGCCAACGCCTGGAAGGACTGGACGTTGCGCGGAATAGGTCCATTCATCGCCCCCTTGCTGAATGATGGGACGTTGTCAGGAATTGATCTGCATACCTATTACGACGTGCAATGGGCCCCCATGGAATCTGGCTTCGTTGTCTCTGCGCAAAACAATTTCGACCAGGTGAAGCTCACCTGCGGCATTACGCGCGACATCGATTTTTACACCACCGAGTTCAATTACAAAAACCGCGTCGCCAAGCCTGAGCAAGTGGCTGCCGGGATGTTAACCGGCATCTGGGATAATCTGGCAATCGTCGGCAACGACGGGCGGACTCTGAAGAGCCGCCTAGCCTTGCCGTGGAATATTTTCCATGAGCAGAAAACCGATGAGGAATTCGGCATGGCCGTGACCCACAAGCCGTACGTCCCATCGCCAAATGGTGCGGTGCTCAAGCGGGTGCTGGAATTGACCAAGGGCTTGCAGGTGATTGCTGCTGATCCGCGTGGCACCGGGATGATCGCCCTGCGTGGCGCCGATCGCACCATGTGGGTGTGGCAGAATCGCAACGGTTGGACTGATCGTCCGGGAACCAGCGTTGAACTGTGTGGAGTCCCCGTCAACGCTAAGGAAGTCGAAGTCTATGGCTGGGAAGGCTTGCGCAAAAAGATCGCCATCACCAAGGGCGGTAAAGTTACCATCGATGGCCTGACGGCAGAACAGACGACGATGTTTGTTGTCCCTGCGATCGGTAAGGAAAAGCCAGACGACTTGCTGCCCGCCCGTGCCGCCAAGCGCAAGACGATTGCCGAGCTTCGTGATCCAACCGTGATGGCTGACCTGCCGGGTAAGCCGCAGGTGCTGACGAAAGAAACGTTCGGTGCCGAGACGTTCTCCAATTGGAGCGCCGGCGGCGACGTTGAGCCATCCCTGGCTCTTCATCGCGTAGAGGCCACGCCACTCCCTGGCTTCTGTGCCCAGCTGACCTACACGTTCAGCGAAAAAGCAGCGGGCAGTCGCATCCTGGGTGGCGGGGGGGCGTTGGTTGCCGTCACTCCAGAAGCAAACAAGCCAATCTATCTCAGCTTTTTGGTGCGCAGCAGTGTCGGTCGGCGGAGTGTACGCATACGGCTCTCTGACCGCGACAATGAGTCGGCCACCACCAAGGCCATTGTGGCGATTCCCGCCTGGCGCCGCATGTACATCCGCCTCGACGCCGACTTCGACGCGGTGTGGGGTGGCGACAAGCCCAATGCAGCCGTGGATTGGCCGCTGCGCAGCGTTGGCTTTGAAGCGATGTCGTGGGACGGTGGCAGCCCGGATGGTGGCGAAAAATTGTGGATCAGCGATGTGCAGGTGGTGCAGGTCGCCCCGTGAGTCAGCCATAATCTAGAGCAAGAAGATATGGACAGGTGGGCGCCGGGATAAACCGGCTCTTGATGCACTCGTCCACCGTGATGCCCCTATCAGGCAAGCAGCCAAAGACGCGTGGAAGGAGTGGATCGACAACCAGGACATTGAGGCGACGAAAGTCAGGACGAGGAACTCCTGATGACGATCAAACACAACGTCTCGGCCGCCCTCACCAGTTTCATCACTGCCACGGGTACCTACGAACGGGCTATCCTTATCGGTGGTCAAGCCATTCGTGACTGGCACGCCGCGCAGACCCACGCCATGACGGGGACGGCCGTGACACTGCCGATCACCCCCCTTTTCCCCGCCCTCGGGTCCGGCCAACGGCTGTTTCAGGGACCTCCCGTAAAAAGCAAATTCCTAGCAATTCTTTTCGCTGGCTAGTCGGTGCAAGTCCCCCCGAAACGTTTTTTCAGGGTTCTTTTACGCACGCACTTCTGGCAAAAAATCTAAAGCCCATCCGTCCCCTTCCTCCATTCCCCCGGGCTGCAGCCCTTCCATTTCCGGAAACTCCGGTTGAAAAACGACACCTGCCCGAAGCCGCAGTCATACGAAATCTCTGTCACTGAACGATGCGTCTCCACCAGCTCGCGCGCCGCCGCCTGCAGCCTCAGCTTCATCACAAACTCGCTGAACGTCCTCCCCGCATGGATCTTGAACTGCCGCGAAAACGTCGCCTTGCTCAGCCCCGTCATCCCCAGCAGCTCCTCCAGCCGGATTTCCTCCCGGAAATTCGCGATCAGATACCTCACCGCGTCGCCGATCACCTGCTGGTACACAGAGCCCACCGCCAGCGAAAACGACCTCTTGGAAAGCAGCTCCCCATGCCGCGCCGGCACCCGTGCCAGATACCCCAGCAAGCGCATCAGCAAGCCCAGCCTTTCCAGCCCGCTCGTCCGCAACATGTCACTCATCATCCCCGCAACCACCACCGCACTCCTTCCCTTGATCCGTATCCCCCGCCCCGCCTTGCGGAACAATCCCCCCAACTCAAGCACCTCCGGAAAATCCCAGAAACCATGTCCCTTTGGAAAATTCCATTGCAGCGAAATCCCCGCGCATTCACCCGTCACATCCCAGTAATGCGGCAGCTTCTCCCCCAGCAAAACCAGATCACCAACCCCGAAATGCCCGATGTGATCCCCCACAAACCTCGTCCCGTCACCCGTCACAAAAAGCGTCAGTTCCATCTCCACATGGAAATGCCAGTGCCTGCCCTCACCCGCCACCATCGCCACACTCCCGTCCGCATGAAGACTTTCCACCTCCTCCAGATTCCGGTCCCATCGAATCACCCGGAACGACTGCCCGCCCGGCAAATCAATCCTTTCCCGTGTAGCTTTCATATCCACTAAAACATCTTCCGGTGCCCTCTTTGTCAAAACATACTGACACAATAGTGTCATCGCCTGATCCAAATGACCTTTCGCCCTTGCAAATTTCCCTGCATACCATCCCCCCATGCCCCACACCAACTACCGCTTCTCCTTCGGCCCATGGAACATCAGCGAAGGTGCCGATCCCTTCGGTCCCGATGTCCGTCCCGCATTTCCCCATGAGGAAAAATACGCTCTCTTCCGCACGCTCGGATTCGAGGGCGTTCAGTTCCACGATGATGATGTCGTGCCCGACATTGACGGACTCTCCGCCTCGCAGATTTCCGCCAAGGCCGGTGAGGTGAAAACCATCCTCGAAAACCAGGGCCTCACCGCCGAGTTCGTTGCACCGCGCCTCTGGTTCGCCCCGCAGACCGTTG
>Ga0105047_10002572_pt1 | contig 32302 bp, 18 predicted proteins | sample MAT04_FD_78384 | JGI IMG/M metagenome (GOLD analysis project Ga0105047, IMG submission 78384) | Freshwater microbial communities from Lake Fryxell liftoff mats and glacier meltwater in Antarctica - MAT-04 (megahit assembly) | ecosystem: Environmental > Aquatic > Freshwater > Ice > Liftoff... | reverse complement strand
TAGCGCTTCGCACCCTGTAGAGGGTAGCGCTTCGCACCCTGTAGAGAGTGCAGATGATAAGTGGCAGCCGGTGGAGGCTACCTTTCTAGGGGTGGTCGAACGCAGGTTAATTCCGCCGTCCTGGCTGGCATATATCCGCACCGAAAACGCCATTCATGACCGGTTGGCCAAATTGTTCCGCCAGATGGGCGATTTCGGCTCGGCGATGAATCACGCTGAGAAATTATTGGAATTATCTCCCGAGAGTTATACGGTTCGGCTGCAAGCAGCGGAAATTAGTGAAGCGCTGCTATTGACTGATCATTTGGAGTATATGTTAGCCGCGGCAACCGCAACGGGTGGCTCTGACATGCACCCGGTTGGAGCGGAAAGCGCGGCATTGGCACAACTGCTGACCATGCGCGCCGAATTGGCACTGGAAAGTGGACGCCTGCCCGAAGCCACCGGGCTGGTAGAACAGGCCGAAGGCCTCGGTGAGGCCCAGCCGCGGCTTCTGGCAATGCGCGCGCGCCTGGCTGTACGTGAGGGCGAGTGGCAAAAGGGGCTGGACCTGTTGAACCGCATTCCAAGCGGGTCTAACGCTTCGCACCCTGTAGAGGGTAGCGCTTCGCACCCTGTAGAGGGTAGCGCTTCGCACCCTGTAGAGGGTAGCGCTTGGCCCGGCAAAGCTGCTATAGAGTTATTCCGCTGGGATTCTGGTTTGAGGGGGTTGGAAAACCTGGCGGCCCGCTATCCGAACGATCTCAACGCGCAGTATTGGTTCGCGGTGGGGCTGGCGACGGCTGCGTGGGTGCGCAAAACCGGCCAAATGCTGGGGCTGACGGCGCGGCTGCCGGGCGAACATGTGAGCAGTGAAAAAGCCCATGAACAATTCGAGCGCGCGGCTGCCTCCGCAGTAAAAAGTGGCAGCCGGCAGGCCTTGCGCTGGCAGATCATGGGCCGGGCAATTTTCCAGCCGGGCCTTCAGACCATCCGCTCGCTGGCGGCGGTGCTGCCCGGGGTGCCCGAGGCCGCTGTTCTGACCGCCACACTGCGCGGCGTGAGCAACCTGCCCGGAGCGATTCAGGTGGCCGAACAATATCAAGATGCGCCGGAGGTTTTGTTCCAGTTGGCGCTGTGTCACCTGGGAACCGCAGATAAACAAGGTTTGGAAGCAGCCCGTAAAGCGGTGGCCCTGCGTTCCAACGATCCGCTGTACCAGGTAGTACGCGCTAAGCTCAGCCAGGCGGCCGGCTTAGAAGGCGAAGCCCTGGCAGCACTGGAAGCCGCCCTGGAAATGTGGCCGGATGAGCCGGAATGGCATATCTGGGCCAGCCAGCTGGCGGATAGTCAGGGACAGGCCGACCGGGTAATTGAGCATTGGGATAAGGCGCTAAGGTTGGTTTCCCGGCGTGCGCCATATGCCATTCTGGCCGGTAAAGACTATTTGACCTACCATCAGGAACAAAAAGCGATTCGTATTCTCGAAGAAGCCGCCCAGGAAGCCCCGGCTAACGCTGAAATTATGGTTTTGCTGGGAAGCGCCTTTGACCAGGCCGGGCAGCTCAAGCGCGCGCTGGTTTGCGCCGAAAAGGCCGCAGAACTGGATGCGGATTTGATCGCAGCGGCGTTACTGTGTGGTGAAATATCCATGCGCATGGGCAATGTCGATGCGGCGCTGACCTGGGGACAGAAAGCAGTTGCCCTGGATGCCAGCAACCTGGATGCTGTGTTATTTCTGGCCTATGTTTATGAGCAGCGCCGCAGCCCACAGGAAGCCCTGCAGGTGGTGCAAAAAGCGCTGCAGCGCAATGCGGTTTCGTTGGAACTTTTGCAGGAAAGGGCACGATTGGTCTTTATCTTGAACGGGGGCGCGGCTGCCCTGCCATTGCTCAAAGAAATCAACGCGGCGCACCCACAGCAGGCAGCCGTGCTCAAACTGCTGGCGCAGGCCGAAATGGAAGTGGGCAATCTGAAGCAGGCGGAGCAAACCGCTTTCGCTGCGCTGCGCCTGGACCCCGAACAGCCGGCTCTGAACCTGCTGATGGGAAAATTGCAACGGGCATCTGGCCAGCTCGATCAATCGATCCACTATCTCAGCGAGACTATCCGCCAGGCGCCGGCTCAATCAGAAGCCTACCTGGAGTTGGGCCTGGCCTATATGGATCGCCGCGAATTTGGACCGGCTTTGCAGGTTTATCAAAAGGCGATCAAGGCCATCCCGCAGGATTTCAGGCCATTTTACCAGGCTGGTTTAATCTTGCGTGAAAGTAAAGACTACCACGGGGCAGAAACGATGCTGCGCCGGGCGGCCGAGTTGGCGCCGGAAGATCTGAATATCCGGCGGCAGTTAGGCGCCGTTATCACACTGAACCTGATCCACAGTTCCCAGGAGGCAAGTTCAAACAATGAGCCCCAGCGTTTCCCTCGATTCTAACCCGCGGGTATTTTCCCGCCCGAATTTTCTCCAGGTGCTCAATGCCGCCCTGGAAAGCAAATCCTACCGCTTCGCGCGCCAGGCAGCGCTCAATTGGTTGGCGGTTTTTCCGGGCGATCTGGAAGTACAGCTTTGTTTGAGCCGGGCACATGCCGCGGAAGGCAAGACTGCACAGGCGCTGCAAGTGTTGGAGCGCGTATGCCGTTTTGACCCGGAATTTCAGGCGGCGCAGGAACTGCTGGCGCGGATTTATGAAAAAGCAAGCTCTGAGAAGCGGGTACAGGCCCGGGCAGCGGCCCTTTTGCTGCGCGCTAACCCACGTCCGGCGAGCTCCATGCCTGAATGGTTTGCGGCGCAGCTTGCGGCCCGCCAGGCAATGCACGAAGGCCGCTGGGAGGCAGCAGAACAGCAATTGCGCCAGGTGATGCGGGCTGTGCCCGATTTTGCCCTGGCCGCGGTCGATCATCTCAATGCCGCCTGGCGGGCATTGGATCGGGCGGCAGTACAGCAGTTGGCGAACGGCTACCATGCCATGTGGCCCGAATGTTTGCAGTTTGGCCTGCGCCTGGCGGAGGTCGAAATCGAGGCCGGGAATGAAGCCGCCGCGGTGGAACTGCTGCACCAATGTGTGGCCAACGATGCTACCGGACAGGTGGCGCAGCGCTTGTGGAGCGGTGATCACCGCTACCAGCCCTTGTGGCCAGAAGGGTTGGAGATCTTTTTGGATCTGCCAATCCCGGCGGATGTGGCTTTTCGGCTGGGCTGGAACCGCCTGGGGACTGGAACCCTCAACGTGCCGCCGCCGGTTGTGCCAGAGCCTCCCGCGCCCGTGCCAGATGAGCCTTTTCAGCCGGCGGCTGCACCCCCGGCGCCACAGCCGCGTGATGAGACGGTAAGAGCGGTGGAAGAGACATTTGCCCGCCTGGCCAAACAGATGAAACGCCCGGCCTTGGGCCGTTCGGATGGGCGTTATCCGGTGTATGTGGCGTTTACCACCATCAAAGGCCTGGATGACCAGTACGGCCCCCAAACCCGCGATATTATTTTAAAGGAAATGCAGCAGATCAGCGACTATGTGGCGCGCCGGCCGGGCTGGAACGCCATGGTTTTCTGCCCTGACCAGGCCGAAGCGGTGGCGCGATTGGGATTGCAGCCGGTGGAAGGGCTGGACCCCTGGAAGCTGAAGCTCGCACTGGCCGACCTGGACCAGGCCCTGGCCAAGAAAGGCCAGATGATCGGCGCTTTGCTGATTGTGGGTGGACCTGAAATTGTGCCGTTTCATCGCTTACCCAACCCGACCGACGATATCGACCAGGACGTGCCTTCGGATAACCCGTATGCCACGCTGGACTCGAATTACTTTATTCCGGAGTGGCCGGTGGGGCGTCTGCCCGGCGAGACCGGCAAGGATGCCGGCTTGCTGCTAGACCAGTTGCGTTCGATCACGCGCAGCCATGCTAAAAAGGCCAAATCGAAGCTGCAGTGGACGGCACTGCTGCAGTGGCTGTTGGAATTCTTGCGTCAGCGGGCCGCCGGCCGTGGCTTGAAAGGTTTTGGCTATACCGCCGCGGTATGGAAGGAATCGTCCGCCGAGGTTTTTAAGGCATTGGGCGAGGCTGGTGACCTGCTGATCAGCCCGCCAGAATCGCTGCAGACGATGGGGGTGGACCGCCTGTTAAAATCACCGCTGGAATATTACAACCTGCACGGTCTCTCGGATGCCGCCGAATGGTATGGACAGAAGGACGCGGCCGATTTATCGAACAGCCCCGATTATCCGGTGGCTTTAAGCCCGAAAAATTTGATTAAGAACGGCAATGCCCCTCAGATTGTTTACAGCGAAGCCTGCTATGGGGCGCATGTGATTGGCAAGAGCGAAGATCAGGCGCTTTCCCTGAAGTTTTTATCCCTGGGCAGCCGGGCGGTAATTGGCTCGACCACCATTGCCTACGGTTCGGTCACCGCGCCATTGATTGGCGCCGACCTGCTGGGATACCATTTCTGGAAGAATCTGCGCGAGGGTTCGACTGCGGGCGAGGCCTTGCTGGCGGCTAAAATAACCCTGGCGAAGGAAATGAACCAGCGGCAGGGTTTTCTGGATGGCGAGGACCAAAAGACGTTGATCTCCTTTGTGTTATATGGCGACCCGATGACCGGGTTTGATGCCTTCCACACGCGTTCCAAGTCGATCCTGCGCTTTAAGGGGCAGCCCAAGATGAAAACGGTGTGTGATCGTCTGGCCAACCCGGTTGCACCGGTGCAGGTGTCGCAGGCGGTGCTGAAAGAGGTAAAGGCGATCGTGGAGGCTTATTTGCCCGGTCTGGATGAAGCCGAATTTCAGGTGAATGAATATTATGAAGTGCGCGAAGGCAGCACCAACCCCACCGCCAATGGCGATGTAAATCGAAAAACCGCCAGTGAGGGTCCCACCCAGGCTGGGCTGGTGGTCACGGTGACCAAATCGTTCCAGGTGGCCAAGCGCACCATGCACCAGTATGCACGTGTCACCTTGAATGAAAACGGAAAAATGGTCAAGCTGGCAGTTTCGCGCTGACCCATTTGAAGTGAGAATAAAGAAAGGCGGCTGGCCCGCCTTTCTTTTAATTCGTTGCGAGATGCTCCTTCCTCGCTTATAATTCGCGGTTGCAAGCAGTTTATTTTCAGGAGTGATTATGAAAAAGCAGTGGACCGGAGCTGAAATTCGCCAAAGCTTTGTCGATTTTTTTGTTTCGCATGGGCATACCTTTGTTCCATCCTCATCCCTGGTGCCGGGCGGAGACCAAACGTTGCTCTTCACCAACGCCGGGATGGTTCAATTTAAAGATGTTTTCCTGGGTACCGATGTTCGTCCTTATACCCGCGCTGTGAATTCGCAAAAATGCATGCGCGTAGCAGGCAAGCACAACGATCTGGATGATGTGGGGCGAGACGACACTCACCATACTTTTTTCGAGATGTTGGGTAACTGGTCTTTTGGCGATTATTATAAAAAAGAAGCCATCGCCTGGGCCTGGGAACTGCTGACCGAGGTGTGGGGGCTGGATAAAAGCAAATTATGGACGACCTGCTTCAAGGATGATAAAGGCAGTATCCCATCGGATGAGGAAGCCTATGCCAATTGGGTCAAACAGCCAGGCATTATCCCCGAGCAGGTCCTGTTCAATGGGCGCAAGGAGAACTTCTGGGAAATGGCCGATGTGGGCCCTTGCGGACCGTGCAGTGAAATTCATATTGATCGCGGCGCGGAATATTGCAACAAACAGGCGGTACCGGGGCATATCTGCAGGGTAAACGGCGACTGCGCCCGCTTTACGGAACTATGGAACCTGGTGTTTATTCAATACAACCGCCTCAGCCCGACCGATCTGCAGCCGCTGCCAGCGACGCATGTGGATACCGGAATGGGTTTTGAAAGGATTGTTTCGGTGATGCAGGGCGTCAATTCAAATTACCGCACCGACCTGCTGTTTCCTCTGATCCAAACCGTGCAGCGCCTGACGGGCCATACGGATGCCGAAGTGGCTGGCAATTTCACCCCTTACCGGGTGCTGGCAGACCATGCCCGGGCGGCTACATTTCTGATTACCGACGGTGTGGTGCCGGGAAATATTGGCCGCAACTACATCTGCCGTATGATCGTGCGCCGCGCAGCGCGTTTTGGCCGCAAGCTGGGTTTGGGCGAGCCGTTTATGGCCAAAATTGCCCAAACCGTGATCGATACCTACGGTGCTGCGTTTCCCGATTTACGCAGGAACCATGCCACCATTTTGGATAACCTGACGCGTGAGGAGCAGCGCTTCCAGCGCACCGTGGATGCCGGGCTGGGACGCCTGAACGAATTATTGGGTGAACTGCGCTCCAGGGGCGAGACCGTGCTGGATGGGCAGGAGGCTTTTGATTTATATGCCACATTGGGGCTGCCCTATGAACTGGCGCGTGACGAAGCTCGCGATCAGGGTCTGGATGTGGATGAGACCGGCTTCCGCCAGGCCATGGATGAACACCGCATCGCCTCTGGGGCGGGCAAGGCATTCGGTGCGCAGGGCGGCGAGCATGTGGATATTTTCCGTGGGGTGTTGAAGAATTTGATCGCCGCCGGAAAACTCACAGTGGAGGGGGTGGCCTACGACCCCTATGAATCGCTGGAAGTGAAGGACCGCCTTCTGGCGATCGTCAAGGATGGCGTATCGGTTACAGATGCTGAAGCCGGCGATACGGTCGCGGTGGTGTTGTCGAAGACCTGCTTTTATGTCGAATCGGGTGGGCAGATGTCGGACGCAGGCAGTATCCAGTCTGTCAGCGGGCCGGCGTGGGAAATCGCGGTGGAAGAGACGCGCAAACCTGCCGCCGGGGTGATTGTGCACATCGGCAAGGTAACGCGCGGCAGCCCGCAGGTGGATGACGAAATCTTCGCCGTGGTCGATACGCAGCGCCGTTGGGATATTATGCGCAACCATACCGCTACCCATTTGCTGCACGCCGAACTGCACGCGGTGTTGGGCGAGCATGCCCGCCAGGCCGGTTCATTGGTAGCGCCAGATCGGCTGCGCTTTGATTTTACACACCCCGAGGCAATTCCTGCCGAAACGTTAGAGAAAATTGAAGCCGGTGTCAACCAGGCTATTTTGGAAAATTACCGGCTGAACACCACCATCAAGCCGCTGGCGCAGGCTATCGCCGAGGGTGCGATGGCCTTATTTGGTGAAAAATACAGTGAAACCGTGCGCACCATCACCATTGGAAGTCACCTTTCTGAGGGTGGAAGCCACCTTTCTGAGGGTGGAAGCCACCTTTCTGAGGGTGGTCAACTGCTGCCCATTTCTTATGAACTGTGCGGTGGCACACATGTGGGCGAGACCGGGGATATCGGGCTGTTCCTGATCCTCAATGAAGGCAGCGCCGCCGCGGGCGTGCGCCGGATCGAAGCGGTGACCGGGCGCGGGGCCTATGAAGTGGTGCAGCGCCGGTTCAAAGCATTGAAACAAAGTGCGGCATTGCTGGGCAGCGCATTGGAAGATGTGCCGGCCAAGGCCCAGGCGCTGCTGGATGATGCTGGCAGTGCGCGTAAGCAGATCCAGCGGCTGCGCCAGGACCTGGTGGCGGCCGAATTTGTGCGGCATCTGGCTGAAGTTCCGTTTGTTGCTGATGTGCCCGTGCTGGCCCTGGTACTGCCCAATGCCGATGCAGACACATTGCGGCAGATGACCGATCGCTTCCGCAAGCAGTACCCCAGCGGGGTGGTGGTGTTGGGCAGTGCGGTGGATAATCGTCCGGCGTTGATCGCGTGTGTGACCGATGACCTGGTAAAGCGCGGTCTAAACGCGGGTGAGATCGTGCGCACGATTGCTCAGGTGATCGACGGCAGCGGCGGTGGGCGCCCCACTCTGGCCCAGGCCGGCGGCAAAGATGCTTCCCGCCTGCAGGAGGCAATCGACCAGGTAGTGCCGATTGTGAAGGCCAAACTAAAGTAAAGGAAAATGAATCAAACGGCGTTCGACAGCAAAATGTCGAACGCCGTTTGATTTAATGCCTGGATTACGCCTAACTAAACCGGCATACAGGCTGAGGGGTGCCGTACCGGGTGAACACGATTTGCCACAACTGCTGTGCCCTGGCGCGAAAGGCGCCTGCACTATTCAAGAGATAGTAATTCCACATGCGCCGGAACCGTTCACCATACTTGTCTTTCAAACCAGGCCAGGCTCGCTCAAATTTGGCCTGCCACGCCAGCAGAGTGGGGTCATAATGCGGGCCGAAGTTGTGCCAATCTTCCATAACGAAGTTGGGCGCCAGCGCTTCGCCGATTTGGGCAATGGAGGGCAGCATGCCGTTGGGGAAGATATATTTGTGGCTCCAGATTTCACCCATGCTCACGCTGACATTGCTGCCGATGGCGTGGATCAGTGCCACTCCATCGGGTTTTAAGCAGCGATCGACCACCTGCATATACGTGCGATAATTTTTATATCCAACGTGTTCCAACATGCCAATAGAGATAATCGCGTCGTACGATCCCTGTACTTCACGGTAATCTTGAAAGCGCAGGTCAACCGCCAGGCCTTTGCAGACCTCCTGGGCAAAGGCCAACTGTTCTCTGGAAATGGTCACGCCCACCACCTCCGCGCCATATTTTTCCGCGGCATAACTGGCAAAGCTGCCCCAGCCGCAACCAAATTCCAGCACCCGCATGCCCGGCTTCAGGCCAATTTTCTTACAAACCAGGTCCAGCTTGGCCTCTTGGGCGTCGTCCAGGTTGGTGGCGTCTTTCCAGTAGCCGCAGGTGTAATTGAGGCGCTGGTCGAGCATGGCGCAGTACAGGTCATTGCCAAGGTCATACACCACCTCACCCACCCTCAGTGCTCTGGAGCGGGTTTGTTGGTTTGAGAACCTGGATTGCAAAACCTGGAGTGCCATTTTCCAATCCCCTTTGACTTTGGTTTCCAACCTGGCTTTCAGCACGCGGTAGATCAATTGGTCCAAAGCTTCGCTATCCCACCAGCCGTCCATGTAGGATTCACCCAATCCGAGCGATGACTCTTGCAGGACCCGATTGTAAAATTGGGGATTATGGATTTGGATGTCCCAGGGGTTTTTGCCATTCACATCAATATTGGCAAGGTCGAGCAAATCGCGGATGATCTTTTCCGATTTCTGGGCTGCCATTTTTCTATCCTTGTTTTGAAAAATAAAATGGATCCGAATAAACCGCTTGGGTAGAATCGTAAATCTCATTCTCAATTGGATGGGTCACAATGATAAGTCCGCGAGCTATTGGTAATAATCGATATACTATAGTAATGATCCATAATGATTATATTCCATCTTTGAAAAATGCAAGTGCCTGCGAGGATTGCATCCTAAAAAAATCAAAATGGATCGAGTAGCATATCTTGCCCGATCCATTTTGACCCATATAAAGCCCCCGCGAGCTTCAGACTGCCGGCGCTATTTTGGAGGCCATTTTTCTTAGGGTGGTTATAAGCTTTCCAGGTAATGCGTCAGCAAACGAATGCCGAAGCCAGTGGCGCCTTTGGGGCAGTAGGGCAGATCTTTGTGTGTATCTGCCATCCCGGCGATATCGAGGTGCGCCCAGGCAACGGAATCCGGCACAAACTGCTGCAGAAAAATGCCACCCAAAATGCAGTGCCCTTCGCGCCCGCCCGAATTTTTGATATCGGCGTCACCGCCTTTGATCAGGGGCACGAAATCTTCGTCAAGTGGCAGGCGCCACAGGCGCTCGTGAGTCTCTTCGCCTGCCTCAAACAACTGCTGAAACAGCGCGTCGTTGTTGGTCATCAAACCAGCGCGCACGTGGCCCAGCGAAACCACCACGCCCCCGGTGAGGGTTGCCAGGTCGATGATAGCCCGGGAGGGATATTGGTTTTGGGCATAGGTCAGGGCATCGGCCAACACCAGGCGGCCCTCGGCATCCGTGCTGATAATCTCAACCGTCGTGCCCGAAAGCATGTGTAGAATGTCATCCGGGCGGTAGGCTTCACCCGAAACCATGTTTTCGGCAGCGGCAATGATGCCGATGAGCGGGTTCTTCAATTTAAGTTGGCTGGCCAGGTGCAGCATGGCCGCCACGGTCACCCCACCGCACTTGTCATACTTCATACCCTGAATATTTTCGACGCTTTTCATCGAATAACCGCCGCTGTCGAAGGTGAGCGCTTTGCCTATCAACACCACTGGCAGCGTACCCGGTTCAGGATGATGGCCGGGATATTGCAGCACGATCAGGCAGGGTGGGGTGGAACTGCCTTTGCTAACATTCAAAATCCCCCCGGCACCCATTTCGGCCAACTCGGCGGTGTTTAGCACACTCACCTGCAGCCCGTCTTGTTCGGCGAGCGCTGTCACGCGTTCGGCCAACGTCACCGGATTGAGGATATTGGCGGGCTCATGCGCCCAATCGCGGGCCAGGTTGACTGCCGAGCAAATGGCCTGCGCGCGCGTAACCATGGGGGTCACCAGGCTGGGGTGGGTGGTACGCAAGGTGAGCGCAATACTCGTGGGGGAGTCGTCCACCTTCTTATAGCGGTTGAATTGAAAGGAACCCAGCAATATGCCTTCTAACAAAGCGGGTCCCGCACCGGGCAGGCCGAGAGCCATCACTTCATCAAAATCCAATTCTGCCGCGGTTGCGTTGGATTTTAACAGCCAGCGGGCCACACCCCCGCCCGCCTGCCGGAAGATTTCGGCTGATAATTTTTCTTTTTTACCAAGTGAGACAGCCGCAGTAAATTTCCCGTCAACGTTCGTGAGCAGCAGCACTTCTCCCACCTGTTTAGATGCGCCTCCCAGAACAGGCAGTTCGGGAGCGGTTTGTAACTGGATAACGAGCGGGCCAATGGGCTGTTCGGTCGATGACTGCGCTTCGCGCCCTGTAGAGGGCTGCGCCTCGCCGCTTCGGCGCACCCTTGGGGTGTCGCGCCCTGTAGAGGGCTGCGCCTCGCCGCTTCGGCGCACCCTTGGGGTGTCGCGCCCTGTAGAGGGCTGCGCCTCGCCGCTTCGGCTCACCCTTGGAGTGTCGTGCTCTGTAGAGGGCAGCAGTAAAACAATGGGCTGAACAATTTCCAAAAAAGCGTGATTCAAATCGGTTCTCCTCATTTAGGATACCACACGGGTACCCTGGATTTCCCATAAGATGATTTCTGGCGGGCAAAACAGGCGCAGGCGCGGAGCAGCGGCCCCTTCCATGCCAATGCCACGGGTGACGTACAAGATCATTTTACCTACCCGGATCCGGCCGGCTTCGAACTTCTTACCGTAGAGCGAACCTGTCACCAGTGCACCAAAGCCGGGAATGCGCACCTGGCCGGCGTGGGTGTGGCCTGAAAGCTGCAGATCGATGCCCAACCTGGCGGCAACCGGCGCCAGATCTGGTGTGTGGTACAGCAAAATGGAAAAGCGCTCGGGCGCAGGCAGCGCTTCGCGCCCTGTAGAGGATAGCAGTTCTGCCAGCAGTGGGCCGTCAATATGCGGGCGGTGAGAACAGCTCAGCCCCAGCAGGTCGATCTGACCACCCTCGGAATGGTGGCTTCCACCGCTCACTTGCAGTGTAACTTTTTCCTTTTGCAGCCAGTGTACGGGCAGTCCCTGGACAATTTTTGGCATGTTCTCAGCCAGGTCCACCGCCGGGCTGCCACTCACCAGGTAAACCCCCAGCGGCGCCTTCCACTGCCGGATCACCTGGCGTGCCTGTTCCATCGCGGTAGCATCCTGAATGTACGAAAGGTTCAGCACATCGCCGGAAAAGAGAATTAAATCCGGTCGCAGGCGGTCAATCTGGCGCTGCAGCTCTCTTTCGCGCCGGGTGATGCGTTCAATGTGAAGGTCGCCCAAATGCAGGACACGCAGCCGTACACTGGCGGGTAGTTTATCGCTGAGCAGTTTCTGGCGGGTTAAAGTCAAGCGGTGAGGTTCTATCCAGAAGGAAACCACCACCAGCAGGGTGCCAACCGCCTGCAGGATCCAGCCGGCAGGCCCGGGGATAAAAGCGAATAGCATGCGCAGCAGCGCCAGAATCAGAACCGGCGGTTTAGCAGGCCCGTAAGAGCGGGCCATGCGCGGCAGCAGTGCAATGAGCAGCCAATCGAGAATCATGAAACCCCACAGGCTGAGGGTGTATACCCATTCCAAACGGGTAGGCAACGCAGCCAATAGGATCAAAAACCCGCCGAAAAGCAGCGCCGGAACTCGTTCCGCCAACTCCAGGCGGTGCAGAACGACATCAAAAATATTCCCGGTTTCCCCTGGAAACCGGGTTATGTTAGAAAAATCAGGTTCAGTCGTCATAGCGTTTCGCACCCTAGCGCCTCGCACCCGGTAGAGGGTGTAGAGGGTTTAGTTTTTCGATTGCGGTACTCGTTCTTGCAGGGCAAGCATGAGTTGGTAGCAGTACGCGGGAATGTCGGCGACCACCCGGCCCCAGACAATGTTCGAACTGCGTAAAGCGGGTTCATCGCGCCAGATGGCACCGGCATTGATCAGGTCGTCTTTAATACCTTCGCTGCCAGTCGCGGTATGCCCACCCACAATACCCGCGCTGATGCCAACCAACCCGGCATGGCAGATCATCCCGACGATTTTGTCCTGCACATACATTTCTTTAACAAGGTGCTGTACGGCGCTATAACGGCGCAGTTTATCGGGTGCCCAGCCGCCTGGAATGAGCACGGCATCAAATTTTGAAGCGGAAATATCATCAAATGCCACGTCCGAACGGGCCGGAACGCCGTGTTTGCCCAAGAAAGTTTCGTGTGCTCGTGCTCCTGCTACGATCACTTCGGCGCCTGCTTCTTGCAACCGCATGACCGGGACCCAAAATTCAAGGTCCTCAAATTCAGGTGCAATCAGAACCACTACCTTGATTCCATCCAAAAGCATTGCAGATACCTCCTGCGGAAGAATGTTCATACTGTAAATTATACTCTTGGAAAAAGTAAAAATCAAAACCGGTGTTTTGCACCGGTTTTGATTTTTCAATGTTACAGCAACAGCACGACATTGCTAAACATTCTGCCGACCTGGGGGCCAATAAGAGTTAAAACAACGATGACAATTACCACAACAAGCATTAAAATTAGTGCATATTCCATCAGCCCCTGGCCTCTCTTCAAGAACGGCGGCATACCGATACTCACCTCCTTTCGGCACGTAGTTCCGACTTCATTATAACATTATGGGTCATTCTGCCCTGCGCATTCCTAACACTTTTGTAAGGTGCCGCTTAACCCCAGATGCCCCTGCTCTCCTGAATCCGAAAAACACCCCGGATTTCAAAAAACCGGAGTGTTTTTCGAAGAAATTAATCAAAGTCGTGTCAGTCGGGTATCCAACAGCACAACACCAGCTCTTTGGCGGCCTTCACCTCATCCAGTCGGCCGACAGGCGTGTTGTGCGGCGCCTGGCGCAGCAAACTGGGCTGGGTGTGAGCCTCTTCGGCGATTTTGATCATGGTATCAGCAAAGTGATCGAGCGTTTGTTTGCTCTCAGTCTCGGTCGGCTCAATCATCAGAGCTTCATGAACAATCAGTGGGAAGTAATTGGTGGGGGGATGGAATTTGTAGTCCATCAGGCGTTTGCTGATATCCAGGGCGTGTACTTCGGGCGCATCGCTCCAAACCCCTTCCATCACAAATTCGTGCATGCAAACCCGGTCGTAAGGCACGGTGTACTTGCCGCGCAGACGGGCCAGCAGATAGTTGGCATTTAAAACAGCATATTCCGCGATTTTGCGCAGACCTTCCCCACCATACATATTGATATATGTGTAGGCGCGCACCATCATGCCGAATTGTCCGTAAAAAGACTTGATCCGTCCGATCGATTGTTTGGGCATCACCGGCCCATAGAGCGGCGGGGTTTCGTCATCGCCTTCTTCCAGAATTCCAACGATGGGTCCCGGCAGAAAATCGACCAGATGCGCTGCGACGCCCACCGGTCCTGAACCTGGTCCGCCGCCGCCATGTGGGGTGGAAAAGGTTTTGTGGAGGTTAAAATGCATGACATCGATGCCCAGGTCACCCGGGCGGCAGATACCCAGCAGGGCATTCATATTGGCGCCGTCCCCATACACCAGGCCGCCGCAGTCATGTACCAGCCGCACCACCTCCAGCACGTTCTGATCGAACAGGCCCAACGTATTGGGATTGGTCAACATCAGACCAGCCATCTGGTCGCTGCACAGGGCTTTGAGCGCAGTGAGATCCACATTGCCGAGCGCATCTGTGGGGACAGGGACCACCTCAAACCCGCTCATCGCTGAACTGGCCGGGTTGGTGCCGTGCGCAGAATCGGGGATGAGCATGCGGCGGCGGTTGAAATCTCCGCGCGAATGGTGGTAAGCGCGGATGATCATGACCCCCACCAGCTCTCCTTGCGCTCCGGCAGCCGGCTGCAGGCTGATGCCGCTAAACCCACCGATTTCTTTCAACCAGTCTTGAAGTTGAAACATCAGAGCAAAACTGCCCTGCAGGGTCTCAACCGGCTGGTACGGATGGCTGAAGGCAAACCCGGGCAAACGGGCGGCCACCTCATTGATTTTTGGGTTGTACTTCATGGTACAGGACCCCAATGGGTAAAGCCCGCTGTCAATCGAGTAATTCAGCGTTGAGAGGTGGGTAAAATGGCGCACCACATCCAGTTCAGAGAGTTCTGGCAGTGGCAGGTTTTCGCGCAGAAATTCACCGGGCAGTTCAGAGAAAGGCACATCGGCTGCGGGAAAGCGCACGCCAGACCGCCCAGGGGAAGATAATTCAAACAGGGTCGGCTCAGACATGCGTGATCTCCTTCAGAACTTCGCACAAGGTATCGATCTGTTCGCGAGAATTCATTTCGGTTACGGCCATCAGCAGATGGTTTTTCAGGCTGGGGTAGATTGCGCCCAGGTCCAATCCGCCCAAAATGTTATGTTCCAGCAGATGTTCGTTGATTTCCGCCACCGGTTGGTCGCAGCAAATGACAAATTCGTGGAAGAAGGGAGCAGAGGAACACACCTTGAACCCCGGCACCTGCGAGATCTGGTCGGCGGCATAGTGTGCTTTTTGGTAGCATAGCTCGGCTACCTGGCGCAACCCCTGTTTGCCTAACAGGCTGAGATAGATGGTCGCGGCCAGGGCGATCAGCCCCTGGTTGGTGCAGATGTTCGAAGTGGCTTTATCGCGGCGAATGTGTTGTTCACGCGCGGTGAGTGTGAGCACATACCCGCGCCGGCCCTGGCTATCTACAGTTTCACCCACCAGGCGTCCGGCAATTTTGCGCACAAATTCTTTGCGGGTGGCAAAAAATCCCAGGTAGGGTCCGCCAAAGGAGAGCGGAATGCCCAAAGGTTGGCCTTCGCCCACCACAATATCGGCGCCAAATTCTGAGGGCGGTTTTAGCAGACCGAGCGCGGTGGGGTTCACCACCATGCAGAACAAAGCGCCGTTATCGTGGGCGGCTTTTGCCACGGGCGTATAATCGTAAATCCGGCCCAGAAAGTCGGGATACTGCACCACTACCAGCGCGGTATTTTTGTCGATGAGGCTGGTAATGTGTTCGGGGCCGCTGAAGGGATCCAACTCTGCTTCATCACCGACTACCTCAACGCCTTCATACCCGCACATATAGGTTTTGAGGACGCCGCGGTAATCGGGGTGAACGGCGTGCGATAATACAAATTTGCTGCGTTTTTCGCGAAAATAGTGGTATGCCAAAATCCCGGCTTCGGCGGTCGCCGTGGCGCCGTCATAATGCGAGGCGTTGCTGGCGTCCATTCCGGTCAGGCCGCAGATCAGGCTTTGGAACTCAAAGATGGCTTGCAGCGTGCCTTGAGAAACCTCGGGTTGGTAGGGGGTATAGGCAGTGGAAAATTCACTCCGGCTGATCAAGAAATCGACCGCGGCCGGGCTATAGTGGTTGTAAGCCCCCGCTCCCAAGAAACAGGCCAGCTCACGCGCCGATTCGTTGGCATCGGCCAGCCCCTGAACATCCTGCAATGCTTCCATTTCGGTGAGGGCCGGGGGAATATTGAGCTCCGGAAAGCGAAATGCCGCGGGAACATCGGCGAACAGATCTTCGATCCGCTCTATGCCGATGGTTTGCAACATTTCCTTTCGTTCGGCATCCGTATGTGGGATGAACATTAGTGGCTCCGCTCTTCGCAGTAAGATGCATATCCGGCGGCATCCAATAGGCTGTCCATATCCGCTGGATTTTCAACCTCAATTTTGATCATCCATGCGGCTTCGTACGGGTCGTTGTTGACTAATTCGGGCGTCTGGGAGAGACCTTCATTCACCGCCAGCACTTTGCCGGAAACGGGCGCATTGACATCGGCAGCCGCTTTGACCGATTCGATGGTCACGATCGTGCTGTTTTTGGCAACGTGCTCACCCACCACGGCGCTAATTTCAACGTAAACCACGTCAGAAAGCTGGCTTTGAGCATAGTCGGAAACACCAATGGTGGCCACATTGCCCTCAAGCTTAACCCATTCATCAGTCTTGGCATACTTCAAATTGGTCGGTACGTTCATGGAAAGTTTCTCCTTAAGAAATAGTTTTGAAAACATAAAGGCACACGTCACCAATGACGTGTGCCTCTGTCATTAACCTGAGAGATTCACCCGGGTGGGTTTGCCCCTTCGGTGCCGAATGGCTTTTCAGAGGTCGCTGTGGCAGGGTCCTTTTACCTGAGAGATTCGCCAGAATTTGTCGGTTTCCGGTTTGCCCCTTCGGTGCCTGTGGAAGGTCTCTTCCCTGCTCTGCGAAGTGAAGCCACCTTTCTTAGGGTGGAAGCCACCTTTCTTAGGGTGGTTGCATTCATTCTAAAGATGAACGATGAAATTGTCAATAACCGTTTTTGCCAGAATACTAATTGGTTTCAAGTGGGTATTTTGCACTCACCCAGGCATTAAAACCACCCAACAATGCGGAGACTTTGGTAAAGCCCTTGTCGATCAAAGTTTGTGCCGCACGGGCACTGGATTCTTCACTCGGTCAGGTGCAGTAGAGAATGATCCATTGTTTGGAGTCTAATTCACGGTAGCGCGTTTCGATTTCACCCAATGGAATGTTGACGGCACCGTTGATGTGGTTCGTTTTATAGATATCCAGGTCGCGCACATCCACAAAGACCGCGGTTTTGCCATCCAGTGCGGCTTTGGCATTGACCAGGCTTACCCGTTGTATGTTGGCATAGGGTATATTGGCGTTGGTGTTACTGGCGGGAGCTGCGGCTGGTACTTGTCCCAGCAGTTGCCAGATGAGCAGGCCAAAAATCAAAATTACCCCGCCGCCTATCAGGAACAGAGGAATGATGGAGTTATTTGGTGTATTTTTCCTTGGCATAGGCATTTCCTGCGCTTCGCGCCCTGTAGAGGGCTCAGAGAGGGATTAAGATGAATGAGCCTATTTTACCCGAATTGCTTTATATTTGTACAGGTTTGGCCGGTTGTCTGAAAACTGGCGCGAAACCCGCCAGGGGTGAACCAGCATTCATGAATGCCAATGAATTTCCGGCGGTTGGATTTGGGGTGGATTGAGCCACGAAAGCCACCCGGTGGTCCGCCTTTTTTCGGGGGTAGTGCGATCAAACCCGACCAGGATCAGGCTGATGGCCAGACAAATCCCGCCCAGCCATTGCAGACTGCTCAACGTGTCGCCCAACCACAGCACCGCCGAGAATACTGTGACAAGCAGTTCTGCCAGACCGATAATCGCGGTTTGCATTCCTCCCAGGTGTTTGACTCCTAAAAAGAGGGTGATGCGAGAAAAGAATGTAATCGCGGCCAGCCCGAGCACTGGGATATAGGTGGTGCCTGAGGCCGGTAAGCTCCGGTCAAAGATCAAATAGGCCAGCAAAACAGTGGCGCTCATTGAAATTAAAGTGTAGAGGGTGACGGTGGGGGCCGGCACTTCATAAAGGATTCTCTGGTTAATCAGTAGATGCAGCGCATAAAAAATTGCAGATCCGGCCATCATCAGTGCGCCAGGCAGGTCAACCGGTTTACTGCCTGTGCTCACCAGCAGAAAAATGCCGGGAACCGCCAGCAGCAGACGGAACAGGGTGATGCGATGAATAGGCTGGCGGTCGAGCAGCAGCCAGAAGGCAAAAAAAAGTGGATAAAACGAGTAAATCAACTGTCCGATGCTGGCATCCAACCGGCTGAGCCCAGAATAGTATAAGATTGAGCCTAAACCATTGATCAGCCCTGCCAGCAGGCAGCCCACCAGGCCCACCGGGTATATGTAGAAAAACGGCCGCTGGAAGATTGCCATGATCACCAGCAGTAGCAGCACTGCGATGCCGGTGCGCAGAGCCACAACCGCCAGGGGGGTGAATCCTGCCAGAATGGCCTGCTTACCAAAAATAGGCGCCAGGCCCAGGAATACTGCCGAAGCCAGCGCCGCGGAAAGCCCTTTCATCCGACCGCGCGGAAGCCACCTTTCCGAGGGTGGAAGCCACCTTTCCCAGGGTGGTTTCATTGATCCGGGTCTCTAAACTTACAAAAATCCATATTTTCTTTTCTTCAGAGAAATCAAAAATTTACAATCAGCCCAATAAAGCGCGCACCTCATCGAGGAGATCGTCGCTCATAAAATCACCCTTGATCTTCAAACTCTGGATATGCCCGCGCAATTTCTCTTTCTCGGCGGGGGTCAATTCTTTGGCCGTAACGACAATAATCGGAATATCAGCGATATCGGGTGTCGCTTGCAGCTTTTCCATAAAGGCGAACCCATCCATCTCTGGCATCATCAAATCCAGAATGACCAGATTGGGGTGCTCTTTGTGCACAAGTTCGAGGGCTTCAATCCCGTTGACGGCTTCAAAGATGGTAAAGTTGCCTTGCGACTCCAGAATGCGGCGGACCAAACGCCGGGCATCGGGGGTATCGTCCACAATGAGAATGCGTGGGAAGCGGTCGATCCCCACCTTGCTCAAGGCGGCCAGCAGACCCTCTTCGCTGGATTCTTCCAACGATTTATTGGGGACAACCAGGTCGCGTGACCAGCCTTCTCCCAGAATATTGCGCTCAATCGGGGTAGTATGTCCGGTGCAGTTAATCACGATTACGTCGCTGGGTTTGATCTGGCCGGCCCGGACCAACTTGACCAGGCCGGCAAAAGCCACGCCGGCGGCGGGTTCAACGGAAATACCTTCCATTTTGGCCAGAAAGTGCATTGCGCGGAAAGCTTCTTCATCAGTTACGCTTTCGAAAATGCCGCCGCCGGTGTTGAGCATTTTCTGGCGCAGGATGGTATAGGTGCGGCCGGGGTCGCCCGTTGCCAGCGTGGCGATGAGCGTGTTGGGCGATTGTACCGGTATGGCGGTTTCACGGCCCTGTTTCCAGGCGTGCACCATGGGCGCACAACCTTCCACTTGAATCACACCCATTTGGGGAACGGCCTGGGTGAAGCCCATTTGCTTGAGTTCCATGAAGCCTTTAATCACACCCAGCGGGCCCAGCCCGCCGCTGACCGACTGTAGATACCAATCGGGTGCACGCCAGGGCTCCTGGACCTTTCCGGGCTGGCTGGGGGGCGGCCCGGCAAGCCCGGTGAGTTGCTCGGCGGTTTCAAAGGCAATCGTTTTCATACCTTCCACGCAGGGCACGCTGCGTGAACCCAGGTCCAGCATGATGCCGCGCTGCCGGGCAAATTCGGCAGCGACCTGCTTGGCCTGGTCGTAAGATCCGGTGACTTTGATCACCTGTGTGCCATACAGGGCCACTTCGCGCATTTTCGCGGCTGGTACCAGGCTGGTAAGAAACGCCCACAGCTTGATGCCGGCGCGGGCGGCATAGGCCGAATAGGCAATGGCTACATTTCCAGTTGAAGCAACCACCAGTTCACTCACCCCGGCCTCTTTGAAGGCTGAGATTGCCACGGCAGCCTGGCGATCTTTGAAAGAATGGGTGGGACCTTGACGTTCGTCTTTAATATAAATATTCGGACAGCCCAACATCAGCCCCAAATTGGCGGCGCGGATTAATGGGGTGCCGCCTTCGCCGAGTGATAAATCGGGATTTGGACTGCGCACAGGCAGCAGTTCGCGGTAGCGCCAGATATCAAACGGCCTGCCTGGCAATTGCAGTGGCAAAGTGTGGGCAATATTCGCATAGTCGTAGCGAGCTTCGCGCCAGGTGCTGCCGCATTTGGGGCAAGCCGGGTTGGTCGGGTGGTACGGGCTTTGTTCACCACAATCGATGCATACAACAATGAAATGTGCTGACATTCCGTCTTATCTCCTATAAGCGATAATCTACGCTGGGCCAGGCACCCCTGGGGCTACTCGCGGATCTTGCGCAGGGCGGTTTCCAGGGCGACCATCAGTTCGCGTTCACGCAGCAAACTCTTGGTTATTATTTGCTGGCCCAACTGCGCCATTTGCACGTGCTGTTCGGGGGTTAGGTCGGCCCCGGTCAGCACGATCACCGGCAAATCGCTCAGTTGGGGGGTGGAGCGCATATGATTTAACAGAGTAAAACCATCCAGATCGGGCATGAAAAGATCCAAGACCACGGCATCGGGCCGATTTTGCAGCATTTCTTCCCAGCCTTTTTTGCCACCTTCTGCCAACGTTACCTGGAATTTTCCGCTTTCTTCCAACATTTTCTGAACCAGGCGCAGGTCGGTTGGGTCATCATCGATCACCAGGATGTGATGAATGCTGCCGTGTTTATTGACGCGGTTCACCGTTAGGATCAATTCTTCCTGCAGGAATGGCTTGGTCAGGTAATCGGCAGCGCCCAGGTTAAAACCTTTTTCTTCATCTTCCAGAATGGAACAAATTACAATGGGAATGTCGCGAGTTTCCGGATCGCTTTTGAGCTGATTTAGCACTTGCCAGCCGTCCATCTCCGGCATCATTATATCCAGCGTGATGGCATAAGGCCTCAGTTCTTTGGCGCGAGCCACTGCTTCTTTGGGGTTGGTCAGAGCCACAACCTGGTAGCCCTGCGGTTTGAGGTAGCGCTGGTACAGGCTGATCACCTGGGCGTCGTCATCGATCGCCAGAATCAAGTTGGCTGCGGTTACGATTTCCGGCTCAGGCTCATCACTCAGGGCCAGGGGTAAGGTGAAATAGAAGGTGGAGCCTTTGCCCACCACACTATGCTGAAGCCCAATCTGGCCACCATGCATTTCCACCATGGAACGACAGATCGATAACCCGAGACCAGTACCGCCCGTCTTGCGGGTGGGCGAATCGTCCACCTGAGAAAATGGTTGGAAAAGCTTGCTCTGATCTTCTTCGGCAATACCTTTGCCGGTATCGGTAATGGTCAACATTACTTCTTTTCTGCCTTTGGGGCTTTTCACCACACTGGCCGCCACCGTGATCGAGCCTTCTTCGGTGAATTTTGAGGCATTGGAAACCAGGTTCAGCAAAATCTGGCGCACACGAGTCTGGTCAGCCTTCACCAGCGGAATATCGGAAGGCACATTTTGGTGTAGTTTGACAGGCTTATCCTTAACCAGGCCCACAGCGGTGGACATGACGCTGTTGATGGTATCGGTGATGTTCACTTCGGATAGCTGCAGTTCCATCTTGCCAGCTTCAATCTTCGAAAGGTCGAGAATGTTGTTAATCAGCGTAAGCAGGTGCTGCCCAGAATTGTAAATGGCGCTCAGATCTTCCCTCTGGGTTTCGTTAATCGGGCCGTCGATGCCTTTTATGATTACGCGCGAGAAGCCAATAATAGAGTTCAAAGGCGTACGCAGTTCGTGACTCATATTTGCCAGGAACTGGCTCTTGACCCGATCGACTTCCTTCATCTCCTCATAAGCTCTTTGAGAGAGTTCGTACGCTTCGGCGTTTTCAATCGCGACCGCGATCTGGTCAGCCAAAATTTGCAGCACCACCAGGTCGTTCTGATTGAAGGCATTGACGTGGTTGTACTGAAGATCGAGCACCCCGATCACCTTATCACCCGACTTTAGGGGGATGCCGATTTCCCCGCGGGTTTCGGGTAGTAGTTGGTGGGCATAATAGATAGGCGATTGGGATACATCTGGAATGGCCAACGTTGTTCCAGAAGCGCTGATTGAACCGATGATGGAGCGTGAGCCCACCGCCAATCTGTGCCCGCGCTGTTTAAGCTCCTGGCCGGCTTCGCCGCTGGCTTCGCGTACGATCGCGAAATTCCTGGGAGTATCCAATAGATAAACCGCCACATGATAGAAGTTAAAGCGTTCTTTTAGCAAGTTAACAATACGGGATAGTAATTGGTCAATGGCCAGGGTGCCGGTTGTATCGCGCGCAATTTCGGCAGCAGTTTGAAGTTCCAGGGCGCGGCGTTGGGTTTCTTTGAGCAGTTGATATTTCTCCAGCGCTACGGCGAACCCACCCGATGCAACTTGCAGCAGCCGAATTTCATCTCCACCAAATTCCACTCCGCGCCGCGCAGAAATCGCCAGAAAACCAAGCGCTTTACCAGCAGCATGCAGCGGAATCAGGCAAATGGATTGCACCCCTTGGGCCAGGAAAGTGCGTTTGGAGGCTGGGTCCCAGGTGGAATGCGACAGGTCGGACGCCATAATCACTTCGCTGACGCCTTTCAATATAGGCAGATCTTTGTTGGAATATTTTAATCCCAACAAACTGGCTTCTTTCTTCAGGTCGTAATAGCCAACCACTTCGTATTCCATCACCTGCCCATTGGGGGTCTGGTTGGAGAATAGAATTGCCACGCGGTCGGCGTGCTTGGGCAGCAAATGTGTGGCGATCAGGCTGGTCAGTTCAGCCGGGTTGTTGGCCTGAGCAATACTGTTGCTGATTTGATACAAAACGCCGGTTTCAGCCAGAGCGGCCTGGGTTTGTTCAAACAATTTTTGGTTTTCAATGGCGGTAGCCATCTGGTCCACCAGCGGCGGGTACGAACGAGTTTCGCGGCCGGTGAAGACGTGTTTAATTTCTGATTCGAGCAGTAAAATCCCTAGCTGGCGTTTACTGGCCCACACCGGCAGCAGCGCAAGCGAACGCACATTTTGTAGCGTCATGATATCGCGCAGGGTGCTGGCGTTTTGTGAATCGTAAATATCGTCGATAAAAGCCGGGGTCTGGATGAAAAATAGTTGTTCGGCGATGGTTTGTGGAAATTCGGTTCCGTTGGGTAGGGGTGGGGTACCACTGCCCGAGTGCCAGTTGGCCGCGACCGAAATTTTCCCCATTTTGCCCTGTTGATCGTAATCAAATAAGACCAGCACGCCGCGATTAATAGCCGCTATGCGCATATCCTGAGCCAGGGCGGCAACCATTTCATTCAGGTCGCTGGCCAATGCCAGGCGGTGGCTGGCATTATACAGGTTTTCGGTTTCATCCAGTGATTCTTGCACTCGCTCAAGCAGGTCTTCGCGGACAATGGTATTGGCCAGGGCATCGGCGGCGACGCGTAAAACGTTGATTTCCTCCGACTGCCAGATGCGTGGATCACCAGTCTGTTCAAAGGCCAAAAAACTGGGAATTTTTTGTTTGCCAGGGACCGCCAATAATAATATGGAACTGACCCCGCGCCCCCCCAGATATTCACGCTCAGGCGATGGCAGATCTTGTACGGTGCCAGACATCCAGCCCTTGTTTTGCAACTCGGCCGACCAAAATGGGAACCGGTTGGCCGGCAGATGATGCAGATCACTGCTGGGTTGCGGGCTGGTGTTATTCGGATTGTGCCATTCCGACACCGCCCTCCAGTAGGGGCCATTTTCATCCTGTTCCAGTGCAGCATAATAGGTGTGGCTGTTGCGGGCGGCTGCCGAGAGCGTGTTTAACACATCGGCCAGCGCCATCGAGCCATATTGCGTCAGGGTGGCCACACCCCTGGCGATATTCGCCTGGTAGCGTTCGCGCGTCTCCAGTGATTGCAGAGCGTTGGTAATTTCCTGGAAAAGATTGGAATTTTCCAGCGCAGTGGTCGCCTGAGCCGCGATCGTGGAAAGCAATTCGGCTTCGACCGGGGTATACGCGTTCTCCTGGGCGAAATCTTGTAACACAATTGCCCCCACGGGGCGTTCGCCGGCTAGCAGCGGAATTCCCAGGATTGATCGCGGTAATGGATTGGGAATAGATACATGGTGTTCAGTAAACCAATCGGCAGCCTGGGTATGGATGATGACCCTCTCTCTCTGCCTGAGCATATAATCGATCAGTTGATTGCTGCTGTGCGCATCAGGCCAAAAAACGGGCTGTCCGTTTTCAGTATGAATGGGGAAACTAATGATTTGCGCCGCGGAATTATAGAGCGCGATCGTCAGATTGCGGTGATCGACAATTTCACCGATGCTTTTTTGCACCAGGTTGAGTAATTCCTGTTGCGAGGTGAGTTTACTGAGCTGTTGGCCCACCTGGTTGAGTAAACTGAGTTCCTGGTTGCGTTTAAGGGTTTCTTTTTCAGCCCGGGCTCTTTCGGAAAGTTCTTGCTGTACGGTCGCGTACAGTTGAGCATTTTCCAGGGCAAGTGCAAGCTGCCGGGCCACATCCTCAGCCAGGGTGCGGTCGTCGTCGCTCCAATGGCGGGCTGCATTCTCATCCAGTATTTCGATGATCCCCTGCGACTTACCGCTCATTTGGAATGGAACCACCAATGCCGCCCCACTGGCGGTATTCGTCTGGGTGAGGGTCTCTTTACGCGCCAGGCTGGTTTGGGCTACCTCGGTCCAGGGCTTATCAGAAGGTTGAGAGAAGCCGTTTTGAAGCGCAATGCCGCCCTTCATGACGGAATGATCGTGGCTGGGTTCAGTTGTTTTGGGTTTCGCCCATTCCGCGGGAGCCGCGGGTAAGCTGCCAGGAGGTAGCATCGCCGGTATGCGTGCGATTACCTGGTTGAAGCCGCGCCAGCCATTCGCTTCGCCATTTTCATCGAACCGGCGAAACAAGTTCATGCGAACCTGCACCAACGAACCCTGGCGATCCGTATATTCGACGTCGATCTCCGTTGGGAAATTATCGAAATTTAACGCGTTTTGCAGGGTGGGCAGTGAACGAGGAGTCAGGCTGAACCGGTGAAGCGATTGCCCAATAAATTGTAATGGAGAGAAAGCCAACCCCTCCTGCACCTCAGGGCTGACACCAATATAGAGTCCCTCTCGGTCGACCTCCCAGGTCCAGGCAGCCAGAGAGAGCGGTCTCTTCTCGAGAGAAGGAAACTCTTTTTGCTCTAAATCGCTGAACAGATTTTCAAGCCGGTTGGGCGTTTGTTTCTTTGACATACTCTAAGATCTCCTGAGCCAGGGCACGGTACTGCAATGCTGCGCGGCTTTTAGGGGCATGTTGAATAATCGGCACACCCGCAATTGGACTTTCGCGCAGTTTTGTATCAATTTCGATGGTCGTCTGCATTACACCGTTGTTAAAGGTGGTGCGTAGTTGTTCGCTCATGATGCGATGGGTCTTATTGCGGCGGTCCACCATGGTGAGCAGCAGACGATATTTCAAATTGGCGTTATATTGCGTGCGGATGCGGCGCACCAGTGCCATCAGATTGCGCAGGGCATAAATTGAGAAAAATTCCGCCTGAGTCGGGATGAGCAGCAAATCGATGGATGTCAGCGCGTTGAGCGTCACCGCTCCCAGGAATGGTGGGCAATCCATCAGAATAAAGTTGTAGCCAGGCTCCAATTGTGTAAAGGCTTTTTTCAAGATGAATTCATAATCTTGCCGACCGGGAAGAAATCGCTCGGCCATACCCATTTCGCTGCTGCCGGGGATGATATCGAGGTTGGCGATGCTGGTGGGCTTGATTAGATTTCCAATAAGGGCTTGCTCAATCAGCAAGCTGGAGCTGCCACGCTGAACTTTATTAGGTTCTAAGCCCAGGGCTAGAGATAAATTGGCCTGAGGGTCAAGGTCGATCAGTAAGACTTTATAGCCAAGTTCAACCAGAACAGCGCCTAGCGAAACCGTGGTCGTAGTTTTGGCGACGCCGCCTTTTTCGTTTGCGATCGCAATTTTATATGCCATTTTCACCTAGCCTTTTGTTAGCTGCGAATTTCCATTGCTGCCATTCGAATGTCCGTTATTGGATGAATGCCCTTCATTTGCCGGGACTTCGACCGGATTTAAAATCACCTGGGTCTTGCTGGCGTGTAAGGCGAACTGTAGTTCTTCCACTGCGATCTGCAGCATCTTTTTGGGATCGGTTGTGGAACGTATTTTGCTCGTGATTTCCAAAACCTTGCGTTCGCGTTCAGCCCGGCGCACGGTTTGCTCAAAGAGACGGGCATTTTCCAACGCCTGCGCGACCTGGTCCGCAATAGATTGAACGGTTTCAATTTCTTCATTGGCCCATTCGCGATCGCTGTTTGAATCTTGCAGGTGAATGATACCGATGGTTTCACCGCGAAGTTTAATGGGAATGCCCAAGGTCGCTGGTTCGGCGCTGCCTGGGTGCTGAAGTATGCTGTGCACCAGCGGCTGACCGCTGGCAAAGACTTCTGTAATTTCCGCGCTAACCAGGCGTTCGCGTGCCACCACACCTCTGGGCGTGTATTCGTAGGTATAATGCAGCTTTTCCTGCGCTTCGCGCGTCCATTCCTGGTGCAGATATTGCTGATGAACGATGCGTGCTTCTTCAAGGGCATGCTGAGTCTCTTCAAAAATACGGCTGGATGAAATAGCGGTGGTGATTTGGTCAGCTAATGTGGTAAATAATTCAACATCCGCCTGCGTAAAGGCGTTGGCCTGGTTGCTTTGCACGTCGAGTGCGCCAATCACCTCTCCACTGCCGATCAGAGGCAAGGCCATCTCAGAGCGGGTTGAAGGCAAATCGAGGTTATTAAAAAACACGGCATCCGTGCCCACGTCGGTTGCAATCCGGGGCAGTCCTGTACCGGTCACATACCCCACAATGCCAACCTGTCCAACGCTCAACTTATGCTGGCGTGCCAGCATAAGTTTACCGCCTTCACTGTTGGCAGCACGTAGAACTGCGTATTCGTGATTGCTGTCGATCAGGAAAATACCGACATGATAAAAACCAAAGCGTTCACTTACAAGCCTGGTCACCTGGGTGAGTACGGCCTCCACTTGGTGGGCAGAGGCGATGGTGCGAGCCACTTCTGAAATGGTTTGAACCTGCCGGCTGCGAATCGTGAGTGTCTCATTGCGCTGCGCCAGTTCACTGGTTCTTTCCAACACGCGCTCTTCCAGTTCACCGATGAACTGTCTCAGGCGGGCGGTCATCACGTTAAACGCATTGGCCAAAACCCCAACTTCATCGTTAGAAATGGGCGCGTTCACCGAAAGATCGCCCGCGGTAATGCGTTCGGCTGTTTTCGTCAGGTGTGCAATAGGTTGGGTGAGTGAGCCGGAAATCACCATGGCGAATAAGCCTACAATACCAGCCAATATTACCGTGAAAAGGGTGGTGGTCTGCTGTTGGGAGTTGGTTAATTGGGTAAATGCCATGCTGCTCTGGGTGTAAAGTACAACCCACGGCTTGTTAGTCAAACGGGCAATTGAGACATAATTCAGACCCGAATCGGAATTATCATCCGGGTTAAAACGGACCGCAGTAAAATTGGTATTGGGAGTATTCCGCAGGGTATTGGCCAGTTCTGCGAGTCTGGACGTTGATTGAGCCGCTTCGAGCTTTGGCAGTCGGAAGCCTGCCTTGAGGTCTTTCGCCAATGCGGCTGGTAGGGGGGCAAGTGTCTTATAAATTTGAGTAAATTCAAACGCATCGCCAATGCGTAGAAAATTTTCATCCACCAAAATGGGGTAGGTGATCAGCCCGCTCAGATTTGAGTTTTCTTCCAGCAAAAATTGAAAAATCCTGGCATCATATTTTGCCCGCAGGATCCCCATAAAATTTCTTTCACTGTTAATAATTGGACTTGTAATGTAAATATACGGGCGGTTCTCAATCTCATCGAAAATAATATCGGAAATATAACTTTTCCCTGTCAATGAAGTAGTGTAATAATTGGTAAAGCCATCCAGTTTGCCAACTTCCGCCGGGTTTGTGTCCAATACCACATTACCCAGGCGGTCCACCAGGCCATAAGAGACCAGATAATCCTGGGATAGTTTTGATAAAGCCTGAAAACCAATCAAAACATCTTTCTCTTGAGGGCTGTTATTTCGGTCTGGGGGGGGCAGCACCAGGTAGTTGGCCAGAACGGGTAATGAGGATTGCCGGGAGATTGAGTCACGAGTGTTTGCCAGCCACGTATCCACCACCCCTGAAACCTGCGACGCGGCAGTCGATAAGCTGCCACTCAGACGTTCCGTGACTGAATTTTGAACCAGAATAGATTGGATGGAGGAAATTGTGAATAGCGGGATGATTACAATTGCCAGAGAACCCAGGATTAACCGCACCCGCAGCGTGGCTGTAATCCATTCCATTGCCAATAGTGTCAGATAAATCATGACGAAAATGCCAATTATGGAAGGGACGGCATAATCAATGCCTGCCAGGGCTACTTTTTCAACCGGTACTAATAATCCTGCCAGGCTGATAATCCAGGAAGAAGTAATACTATAGGTAATGGCGAACTCGGAAGTTTTATCAAAGCCGGCAAAAGAACTGACCAGGATGCCAAAAGCCAGGTTAACCAAAGCTGCTGAAATCACTTGATCTTTTGCCAGAATTGCCAGCGCCAGCATCATGCTGCTAAAACCGACCAGCAGCAGATAGACCCGAGTGGAAGGTGATTTCCATACGGGTAATAAAGCCGTGCCGGCGATGATCAGGGCGATACCCTGGGCAGCGCCCAGGGCAATATGCTGCATCACAGGCTGGCGAACGGCCAGCGCAAGGAAAGCAACCGCGATCAGTCCCATCATGCTGGTGATGAGGATACCAAACTGGATAATAAATCCATTGCGGTCGGCATCACTAAGATTCGATCGGGACGGCAGGTTGAAAATTGGCTCGGTTGGAACTGAATTTCCCATAATCCCTCCGGGTCTGCCTAATCGGCGCTGCGTAGTTGTACCACTACGCCCGATACGCTTAGCGACCGTCCTAACTCTAAGACTACTGTTTGCAAAACCTTATCCACATTGGCCTCAGCCCGGACCTTGGCGCTGATATTGCTGACCAGCCGGTCGCGCTCGGCGCGCATACGGATTTCTTCCAGCAAGCGCGCATTTTCCAGCGCAAAGGCCAGGCGGTTCGAGACTGTATCCAGCGTTTCTAACAGGTTCGCGGGTACGGTTTGTGTTTCAAATTTCAGATCAATTACGCCCAAAACATGATCACGCAGTTTGATGGGGATGGCAACCGTGGTGAAGGGTTTGCCCGTTTCCGCTGTGATACCGCTCGCAATCACAGAACTTCCCAGCGATAATGCCTCATTGGCCTGCAGCGAGATGGCACCACCGGATTCTACTGCCTTGCCCTGGCGGAATTGATAGTTGTACGACCGCCTGGAAAGGCGCATAAACCCCTGCCAGGATTCCTGAGTGGTGTGCTGAAGGTTCAGTCGCAAGTCTTCCAGCGTTTGGGTAAGCTGCTGCAGAATGCGCGCTTTATCAATGGCTACTGCCAGTTGATCTGCCGCCACCTTTAACACGCGGATATCATCGGGCTGGAAGTAACGCAACTTATCGCTTTGCACATCCAATGCGCCAATCGTCGTGCCGCCAACCACTAACGGTAGAGATAGTTCTGAAAGCGTGTCTGGCAGGTTTGGATTCTTGAAATGGATCGCCTCCTGCTCGACATCCTGCGCCAGGCGGACTTCATTTTTCAGGATGGCAAAGGCCACCATGCTGGTCTCGACCAGTTTGAGGCGGTGGCCTGAGGCCAGCATTTTTGCGCCTGCCTCGCCTGTGCCGGACCGAAGCACCGCAAACTCATGCCGATCATCCAACAAGAAAACCGCAGCGTAATACAGTTGGTATTCACGTTTGATCAATTCAACCGCATTCATGAGCAGTTCATCCAGATCGGTGATGGCCGCAATATTGCTGGCTATCTGGCTGGCGGTTTCCATTTCGACCGCGCGCCGCTCCAATTCGGTAGTACGCAGTTGTACCCGGTTTTCCAGAGTATCGCGTTCATTCGTCAGGTCTTTGGTAAGTTGTTTTTGAGAAAAGAGCGAATGGCGCAGCCCATTCACCAGAATGGTTAATGTGGCGATGAAGTAAATCCCTACCAGGCCGATCACCAGGCTGTGAGTGAACCACTCGCCTATATTCGTCGCATTGGCCTGAATGGCGATCGGGGGCGCCGGGATGATGTTCTGAGCCATCAGCAGGCCCATGGTCATCAGCGTGCCCAGTGCCAGTACGCCGGCTGCAATACAAGCCCACAGCCCCAAGAAAATGGCGGTGATTGCTACGAAACTGGCCATCAAGACCGGACCATTGCCGCTCAGGCCATTGGCCAGCAGACCTCCGAACGCGATCACATAAATCACAACCAGTAAACCTGCCGCCCTGACGGAAAAGCGGATCTGGCGGATAAAAGCCATTGCCACCATCAGGAAGATTGCCAGTGTGAATACGACCACAATCCCCCAGCGCTGACTCTGAATAAATGATGGGATAACCAGAGCAAAAGCGATGAGCGCGATGGACAGGGAGGAGAGCAGCAGCACCTGCAAAATGCGTTCGCGCAGGACAGAGATTTCATCTTCGGTGTTGAGCCCTGGTGGAATGGTACCCGGCCACAGGGAACGGAAAAAACTAATCATGAATGCGCCTCCTTCCCATTCCCATTGTGGCCGTTGCTGCCTTTTGCTGGTGCAGGATTAGATGAGGAAACCAGTTGCACCGAAATTTCTTGAACGGTTGGCAGATGGCCTAATTGTCGAATCGCGGACTTGAGAATATCTTCCATGCTGATGGCGCGGGAAAATTCGGCGGTCAGTTCGTTCAAGGTCTGTTCCTGCATGGCGCGTTGCTGTGTCTCATTCAAAAGGCGGGCATTTTCCAGCGCGAGCGCGGTTTGGGTGGTAATGGCGTCGATAAATTCCATTTGCGCAGGCGTAAGGTTGGGCGAATCGGTCTCCAATGTGATCTGTCCAATCACCTGATCGCGCAGCGAAAGTGGAATCTGCACTACGCTGGCTGGCGTGCCCCCTGCTGCTTCGCTGTTCTCAAAGGTGTAACTGAGGCTGCCCGAGACGTTGGTAGCTTGCTGCCAGGCTTGCCGCAGGTATTCGCGGTTCATACTGCGCACTTCATCCAACGAATCTTGAGCCTGATTGAAAAGATCGGAGTTTTCCAGGGCAATGGCCAACGAATCGGCAATACCTTGTAAAATTTGAATGTCTTCCGGGGCGAAAGCATCTGGCTGGTCTGATTGGATGGTAAGCGCTCCCAGACCCTGATTGCGGCTGATGATGGGTATGGCCAATTCCGAGCGCGTCAGAGGCAGTTGTGGATTGATGAAACGCACTGCTTCCGAAACTACCTCCTGAGAAACGCGTGCATTGCGGTTGGCAATGGCCCAACCAATCATCGAACTTCCGCCAACCGCCAGGCGGTGCCCGGCCGCTATCATAGTATTTCCGGCCTGGCCGGTGCCCGCACGCAACACAGCGTTGTTGTTGTCATCGACAATGAAAGCGCCCACATAATAGAGGTCAAAGCGTTCGCGAATCAAGTTCACAATTTGCGGCAGCAGGGTTTCGGTCTCACGATATGAAACGATGGTCTTTGAAATTTCTGCGGCTGTCAGCACCTGGCGTAAGCGCTGTTGAATTTGAATGGTGCGCTTTTCCACCCGGTCCTGCAGACCGGCGCGTTCCTCGCTCAGGTCCAGCGAAAGACGATTCACACGGTTATAAGCAGTTTGCAGGCTGTTGATCATCATGCTGAGTGAAAAGCTGAGGATGGTTGAAAGGATGGCAAAGAAGATACAGGTAACGATCCAATCGCTGCCGTCCACAGAATTGATCAGCCCAGAATCGGGCGATACGTAAACGAGGTGGTTGACTACCAGGTAGCCGCTGATGCTGATCCCAATTTCGCTGAAAATGACTGCGCCCAGGCCCGATTTCCATCCCAACAATAGGGTAGTCAGTGAAGTGAAGGTGAGTAGATACAGCTTACCGTTTCCACCCAGCCCGTCGCGCCAAAAAATCACGAGCGCTGTAGCTAGAAATGTGATTAAAACGATACCGGCGCGTAAATCAAAAGCAACATCTCGCTTAATCACAAACGCCAAAATCACTGCTCCCAGCCCAATATAGGCGAGCGCCAGCAAGTATTGGCTCTGTATAAAATTATTAATGGTCAGGGCAACCAGACCTATGAGGGTAACTATGCCCACCACCACCAATAAAGTTTGCAGGATACGTTCGCGAATGATCTCATATTCCCCGCGGGAGGAAATGTGGTCAGGTGGGTTCATGGGAGATATCTGCCGAATGAGGTTCATGCGCCTATCTCCTTGCCGTTTTTCGGTTTGTGGTTGCCCTCTACAGGGTGCGAAGCGCTACC
>Ga0105047_10002571_pt1 | contig 32306 bp, 32 predicted proteins | sample MAT04_FD_78384 | JGI IMG/M metagenome (GOLD analysis project Ga0105047, IMG submission 78384) | Freshwater microbial communities from Lake Fryxell liftoff mats and glacier meltwater in Antarctica - MAT-04 (megahit assembly) | ecosystem: Environmental > Aquatic > Freshwater > Ice > Liftoff... | reverse complement strand
GTGCGGGAACCCCAGTTAAATGTAAAACTTCCGATCTGCAAAGAAGATGATTTCATATGAAAACTATGTCATTGCGAGGGCGCTCTTGCACTTTGCCCGAAACAATCCCCTCATAATTTGGAGATTGCCTCGGACGGGAGAGTGCCGTCCTCGCAATGACATTTGCTAAATCTGATCCAGCGAACGCCCCAGCCAGGCTTCGGCTTCGTTAATGTCGGTGAAAATCTTCATCGAGGATGCAGAGCCAGCCTCCGCCAACGCCGTCACATTCACGACCGCATCCGCAACGGATTGGTCAGCCACCACCACCGCCACGCGGATATTCCGCGCCGATGGGTCGCTGTTTGCATCCACTGCCATGCGGACGGCTTTTTCGGGAATCTCTTTTACGGCGCGCAAGTCATACAGGTTGCGTGTGCGTCGGTCAGCACCGAATAGGTGTTCCAGCGCAAACTCATGCCAATGGGCAAGGGTGGCATCCGAAAGGTCGGTGAAGGTTAAAGTCATGCCGCCATCGCCGCGACGGATCACAGAATAACCGACATCAGTTGCCGGTGTCCAGTTAAGGGGTTTAGATTCAGTCATAGGGTTCTCTCCTGTTAATTGATACGATTATAACGCAGGCGAAAATATTTTTCCGTTTCATCAATCCCGTGCTATAATGCGGTTCTCCGGGCGCTTAGCTCAGTCGGTTAGAGCACCTCGTTTACACCGAGGGGGTCGGGGGTTCGAGTCCCTCAGCGCCCACTGAAATCCTGCTTTTGCAGGATTTTTTATTTAATTCCATTTTCCACCTCTGCTATAATCCCAGCCATGATCCTCATTACAGGCGCAACAGGTTTTATCGGACGCACACTCGTTCGCCAGCTATCCTCCATCGGATATCCGTTGCGCGCGTTGATTCGTCCTTCGCCGCGGAGTCCGCGCCTGCCCAAGGGCGTGCCGGTGGAAGTGGCCGTGGTCAGCCTGGCAGATAAACGCGGGCTGCGCGCCGCCCTGCGCGATGTGGATGTGATCCTCCACTTGGCCAGCGCGGAAAATCAGGGAAGCCGTGGCAATCTTTTGGTGGCAGATATTCAAGGGACGGAAAACCTGGTCGAGGCCGCATCAGACGCGGGCGTGGACCGGCTCGTGTACCTCAGTCATATTGGCGCATCGCGCGCTTCGGCATATCCCGCATTCAAAGCCAAGGGCATCGCCGAAGAGCACATCCGCAATGGAAAAGTTCCGTACACCATTTTACGCACATCCCTTGTGTATGGTCCCGAAGACCATTTCACCAATAATATTTCTCGGTTGATCCGCTCTTCGTTTGGAGTATTCCCGATCCCATCCGGCGGGCGGACAGTGGTTCAGCCGGTGTGGGTGGAAGACCTCGCCACGTGCATTTTGTGGTCGCTGGAAAATGAAGACACGCTCAACAGAGTTTACGAACTCGGAGGCAGTGAATTTTTCACCCTGCAACAGATCGTCGAAAACATTATGGAAACCACACACAGACAACGGTTTCTTGTGCCGCTCTCGCCGATCACCCTGCGCGCGATGACCGTATTTCTCGAAGGCCTCATTCCCAACTTTCCCATCTCATCTTTCTGGCTCGATTATTTCGCCGTCAACCGCACATGCGCCGTGGATTCCATGCCGCGCATTTTTGGGCTGATGCCCGCGCGCTTCACGTACCGCCTCGATTATCTGATCCGCAAGCCGTGGTATCAACGCGCGTGGAATATCGCCGCTGAAAGAATCGCAGCATTGCGTGCGCGGTGAGTATGCCAAACTTCAACATTCGCTTAATCGAAACACCCGAAGAAATGCGCCTTGTGGAGGAACTCCAGCGCATCGTCTGGCCCGACTCTGAAACCGACGTTGTGCCATTGCACATGCTCATCACCGTCGTACACAACGGCGGACTTGTGCTTGGCGCATTCATCGAAGAAGAAATGATCGGCTTTGTCTTTGGCTTTCCCGGCATCGAAACCACGCCCGACGGTCCGCGCCCAAAGCATTGTTCGCACATGATGGGCATTCATCCCGATCACCGCGACAGCGGCGTTGGCTTTGCCCTCAAACGCGCGCAATGGCAAATGGTGCGCCACCAAAGCCTCGACCACATCACGTGGACGTATGATCCCCTGCTCAGCCGCAACGCCTATCTCAACATTGCCAAACTTGGCGCAGTCTGCGTCACCTATCGCCGCTCGGAATATGGCGATATGCGCGACGGGCTTAATGCCGGTCTACCCTCCGACCGTTTTCAAGTGGACTGGTGGATCAACTCCCAGCGCGTACAAATCAGACTGGGCAAACGTCCGCGCCCCACACTCAAGTTGACTCACATAATGCGCTCCGGTCTGCATCCTTTTTATGCGCTTCGCACCTCGTCCCCGGGTCTGGTTCAGCCGCCCGAACATCTTCCACCCTTTGACGACCGACTGCTGCTCGCCGAGATCCCCGCTGATTTTCTGTCGCTCAAATCAACAGATTTCGCCCTCGCCCGTGACTGGCGTTTCTTCACCCGCGAATTGTTTGAAACCGCATTCGACAAAAAATACATCGTCACCGATTTCATCTTTGATAAAAATGAAGGCACTCCGCGCGGATTGTATGTTCTGACTCACGGCGAAAGCACGCTGGATGAATTCGAGTAATCTCTGGAGTCCGGAAGTTCTACTTCCGAACCGCAAAAGTAGAACTTTTGCACTCCAAAATTAACGCATGAGACGCCCTCACGGACGTCTCAGCGGTTGGATAGAGAGTTGCTTTGCGAAAACGAAAGCGGCTGTTACCTCCGTACGGACGAGGAATTTTGTTCACTACGCCCCATGGCGGTCATGCCCACAGGGTGATAGGTTGGCTCGGAGTAGTTAATGGCATAGCCAGCGGCAGGAGCAGGCCGGGGCTTGGGCGCAGGGCGTGGATAGTTGTTAACGACTGACGGATTTGAAGCAACGCTCTGGGCAGGTCGAACATAGGGCTGGTTTACAGCGGCAGGGCGTGCCGAATTATTTTGATAGGAAGCCGGCCGTTGTCCCGCATCCGCAAGAGTGAAGAGACGTTCACCCGCTACAGAGAAGGTGCCGATGATCAAGACACGGATCAACCAGACCATCGCCGCCACAAAGATCGGCACAACCTTGATCATCATAGATTGCCCGACAAGCGAGCCGCCTACAGCGGTGTGATTGAGGATCGCCACCGAAACGCCCCACCAGGTCAACATGGCATTGAAAGCCGCAGCCAGCAGCCATGCGCCAAAGAGATACCAAACCTCGGCTGGCTCATCGCGTCCCTGTTCGGGAGTGAAGATGCGGGCAATGCCGGCAAAGTCCATGCCGCAAAAAGCGAAGGCCAGGATCGTAGACCATTGAATGCCTGCAAATTTCAAATTACCCAGCACATCCTGTAAAGCAAATGAAGTTGTGCCAAAGTTGAACAACTCAAAAGCCAGCAGGGCGCTGATGAGAATACTGCCAAAGATCGCGCCGCGCTTGAGGGAGGCGCTTCTCAAAAACGGGAGCAATTGAATGTTGAGAGAACGGTTCATGGGAAATCTCCTTTTCGAACACATGGAAGAAAGGAACAACTTTCCCAAATATAGAACACTTGTTCTAATTTGTCAAGAATGGATTTATTGCAAATTTATTCTCAAAATGTCTTGACATAATTCAGTCGCTGAATTATGATTTGCGGCAATAAGGTCTATTGGAATACTAGGAGTTGCAAAGCAAAAGCATGAGACTTTCCAAACGCGGTGAATATGGACTTCGGGCAATGATCGCATTGGCAGAACCCGCCGAAAAAAGCGACACCCCACAGATGATGCAGATCAAGGAGATTTCCCTGCGCGAGCAGATCTCCACCAAATTTCTTGAGCAGATCTTACTCACGCTCAAAAATGCAGGACTGCTTCACAGCAAAATGGGCGTCGGCGGCGGGTATTACCTGGCCAGGTCTGCCAAAGAGATCACCCTTGGACAAATTTTTCGCGTGCTGGACGGTCCTGTAGCTCCCATCAAATGTGTCAGCCAGATGGCGTATGAGCCATGCGGCTGTCCTGATGAAGAGACTTGCGGCTTGCGGCTGGTAATGGGCGATGTGCGAAATGCAGTTGTCGATATTTTGGATAACACCAGCCTGGCTAATGTGACCAAACGCCAGCACACGCTCCGCAAAAAACTCGCATCCAACAAATAAATGAAACTGCGTGCAGGGGAGCGCATTTTTATTTACTGTAAAAGTATACTTATACTATAGACTTTATATAATATAAAACAAATTGGAGAAAAATTATGCGAAAATTTACTTTGACTCTTGCATCCCTGCTCATTGCCGCTTCCCTGCTTCTGGCTGGTTGCGGTGCCAGTACACCCAAGCCTGCTCAGGCTGGGCCAGACTCACTTAGCGGCACCATTTCCATTTCTGGCGCGTTCGCGTTATATCCGATGATGACCGTCTGGGCTGATGAATTCACCAAACTTCACCCGGATGTTCAATTCGATGTCCAAGGCGGCGGCGCGGGCAAAGGCATGACCGACACCATTGCCGGCGCTGTCGATATCGGAATGATCTCGCGCTCCATCAAGGATGAGGAAACCGCTCAAGGAATCTTCTGGGTTTCCGTCACCAAGGATGCGGTCTTCCCAATCATCAGCGCAGAAAATCCGGTCGCGGCCGATATCATCGCCAAAGGCATTAGCCAGGAAATATTCAATAAAATTTTCATCACTGGCGAGATCAAGACCTGGGGTGAAGTTGTCGGCAAGCCCGAAGTCACCGATGAAATCCATGTTTACTCGCGTTCCGATGCGTGCGGCGCAGGCGAAATGTGGTCCAAGTTTTCCGGCGGCAAGGTTCAAGATGACATTCAGGGCATCGGCGTCAACGGCGAACCTGCCCTCGTGGATACGGTTATCAAGGACCCGCTGGGAATTGGTTACAGTAACTTGAACAGCGTCTTCGATATGACCAGCGGCAGCCTCATCCCCGGCACCATCGTCCCACCAGTGGATGTCAACGCAAACGGTCAGGCGGATGCCGATGAATATTACAAAACTATAGCCGAAGCCGTCAGCGCGGTGGCATCCGAAAAATATCCTTCACCTCCCGCCCGCTTTGAAAACCTGGCGACCAAAGGAAAACCCACAGGATTGACACTGACTTTTATCCAATGGATAATTACCGACGGTCAGCAATATCTCAGTCAGGCTGGGTACGTGCCGCTTACCCTTGAACAACAGGCTGAGTCGCTTGCAAAAATCAAATGAAACAAGTGAATCAAATTAGTACTCCCCCAACCAACAAAATGACAGGCCGGTTCATCCGGCCTGTCGTCGCGCCACGCACACGGCAAAACAATTTTGCCCAACGCACTTTTTTTGGTTTCACGCTTCTGCCAGTCTTTCTGATCCTCATCGTCACTGTGGCATTGCTCGTCCGCTCATGGCCGATCCTGAATGCGTATCCATTAAGTGATCTGATCTTCGGCAAAGTTTGGAAACCAACCAACGGGCAGTTCGGTTTCTGGCCATTCATCCTTGGCACGTTTTGGGTCACAACAGTTGGCGTGATCCTTGCGGTGCCGCCCTGCCTGTTGGTTTCGATCTATCTGGCTGAATATGCCCAAGCCAAAACGCGCTCAATTGCCAAGCCCGTGCTGGATCTGCTGGCTGCAATTCCGCCCGTAGTTTACGGCGTATGGGGATTGCTTGCCATCGTGCCTTTTGTGGATAAAGTGCTCGCGCCGCTCTCCGACCGTTGGCTTGGATCTGTTTCGATCTTCAGTGTCAACCAACCGACAGGGTTTGGAATTCTCGCCGCAGGCATCGTGCTGGCGGTGATGGTCGCCCCGCTGATCATCTCGGTCATGTATGAAATATTCTCCACCGTCCCCAACGACATGCGCCACGCATCGCTCGCAGTCGGCGCTACGCAATGGCAGACCATCCGCAACATTGTTTTGCCGCAGGTTGCTCCAGGAATCATCGCCGCGATTGTCCTCGGGGCATCCCGCGCACTCGGCGAAACCATCGCCGTGTTGATGGTGGTGGGCAACGTCCCACAAGTCCCAACCTCGATCTTTGATTCAGCGTATCCGCTGCCGGCATTGATCGCAAATAACTATGGCGAGATGATGTCCATCCCGTTATATGATGCGGCTTTGTTGAGCGCCGCACTTGTATTATTGGTCGTCATCCTTATTTTTAACATCCTATCCATGCTGGTGATCCAGCGCATGTTGAGGCGAAAATGGGCTTCTTAATGAAAAAACGCTGGCAAAGACGTCACTTGATGGAAGCCTTCATGAAATTTATCATGCGGGTTTCGTTGGTGATTGTGGCAGGCGCACTGGGATTGATCTTGTGGATCATCGTCGTGCGCGGACTGCCCGCCCTTTCCTGGGACATGGTCACGAAGATTCCCGAAGGCGGATATTACATGGGCAAGGGCGGCGGTATCTTGAATGCCATCCTCGGCTCGTTGTATCTGGCGGCAGGCGGAACATTTTTAGCAATGGTCTTTAGCGTGCCGATTGCCATGTATCTCAAAACTTATCTCGGTGATTCAAAATGGGGATATTACGTGCGCCTTTCACTGGATGTGCTTTGGGGCATCCCGTCCATCGTCTACGGCGCATTCGGATTCACGCTGATGATCGCCCTCGGCATCCGCGCTTCCTTATTGGCAGGCATTATTATTCCGGCGCTGATCGAACTGCCGATCATGACCCGCGCCATGGACGAAGTCATCCGCCGTATGCCAGTTGACCTGGAACACGCCGCACTTGCACTCGGCTCAACCAAATTTGAAGTAGCTCTGCGCGTGGTCACCCGTCAGATGTTACCCGGCATCACCACAGCCATCCTGTTGGGCTTTGGTCGCGGCATTGGTGATGCGGCTTCCGTGCTATTCACCGCAGGTTATACCGACCGCATTCCCACCTCATTGATGCGGCCTACTGCATCCCTTCCTCTGGCAGTTTTCTTCCAGCTTGGCTCTCCCTATCCCGCAGTACAACAACGCGGATATGCCGCCGCATTAATTCTGACCATCATTGTATTGGTGGTCAGCCTCGGCTCACGCTGGCTTTCGGCAAGATTGAATAAATATACGATAAAGTAAGGGACGCTTCGCGTCGCGATCCGCCCCAACAAGGAACACAAACATGGATGCTCATATTCAAGTAAAAAATCTCAATGTCTATTACGGCAAGCAACAGGCGTTGAAAGACGTCAATATTGAAATCCCAAAAAAACAGATCACGGTCATCATGGGACCTTCAGGCTGCGGCAAGACCACCCTGCTCAAAAGTCTCAACCGCTTTTTGGAACTCACTGACGGAACACAGATCACAGGTGAAGTTCTATTGGACGGCACAAACATCTATGACAGTCAGGTGGATGTGACCGAAGTCCGCAAGGTGGTGGGATTGCTGGCACAGCGTCCGTCTCCGCTGCCAATGTCCATTTATGACAATGTCGTCTATGGCATGAACATTCACAGGATGAAGAAGGATCGCAGGGAATACAAAGCCGCAGTGCGTCATTACCTGGAGATCGCCGGTCTCTGGGAAGAAGTCCACAAGCGATTACATGACCCCGCCACCAGCCTTTCGATCGGACAACAGCAACGCCTCTGCCTCGCCCGCGGACTGGCTGTCGAACCAGAGATCATCCTCGGCGATGAACCCACCTCTGCGCTCGACCCGATCTCTTCGCAAAATATCGAGAGCCGTTTGATAGACTTGAAGCATCAATACACAACCGTCATCGTGACCCATACGCTGCGCCAAGCCAAACGCCTTGCTGATTACGTCATCTACATGTACCTCGGTGAAGTCATCGAAGCGGGACCGGCGCACGAAGTCTTTACCAATCCCCAACACGAGCGCACCCGCGCCTATCTTGAAGGGCAAATATAAATCAGACGGCCGAAAGTCCGTCTTTGCTTTAAGGTTATAATTCTTGATTATGAAACAAATCCGCGTATTTCTGCTTGTTCTGACCATACTGGGCTTCTCTTCCTTAGCCCACGCGCAAAGCAACGAACCGCTGGCGATTGTGATGACCGCCGATGGAACCATCATGCCGGCAATGCTGGAATATTTTAAACGCGGCATTGAGACTGCTGAACAACGAAACGCGGAAGTACTTGTCATTCAATTGAACACACCTGGCGGAAGCATAAGTGTCATGTCTGATATTGTTGAAGCCATTGGCAAAAGCAAGGTGCCGGTGGTGATCTATGTTTCGCCAAAAGATGCCCAGGCTGCCAGCGCGGGCGCGCTGATCACCATGGCGGGTCATGCCTCTGCCATGGCGCCGCGCACCGTGATTGGCGCGGCAAGTCCGATTGATAGTTCCGGCGCGAATATTCAATCCACGCTGGAAAAAAAGATCAAGGAAGACCTGAAAGCCAAGGCACGTACGTTGGTTCTGCAGCGCGGAACGAAAGCAGTAAAACTTGCTGAGGCAATGATCGACGATGCGAAAGCCGTCACAGCCAAAGAGGCGCTGGACGCAAAACTGATCGATTTTATTTCTGACGACACCGAAGACCTGCTCCAGTCGCTGAACGGATTCACCGTCCAATTGGATGACGGCAAGCACACGCTCAACACGGACAACGTCCGCACCGAGAATTTGGATATCAATTTTATCGAGCAGTTTCTGCTGATGCTGACCGATCCGAATATTTCCTTCCTTTTGCTTGCCATCGGCGTACAGGGGATTTTGATCGAAATCTCCAGCCCGGGCGGATGGTTCGCTGGCTTCATCGGCGCAACCTGTCTGACGCTGGCGGTCTACGGCATGGGCGTGCTGACCGTCAACTGGTTCGGCGTTATCTTCCTCATCATCGCCTTCGTGCTCTTCATCCTCGACATAAAAGCGCCGACACATGGCGCGCTGACCACGGCGGGCGTGGCGTCGTTTATTGTCGGCGCGCTGGTGTTGTTCAACTCGCCGGGTACGCCGCAATTCCAGCGTGTCTCGGTTCCACTCGTGATCGGCATGGGAATTTTCCTCGGCTTGTTGTTCTTTGGGATTCTGCTGATCGCGCTGCGCGCACAGCGCAATCCGATTCAGGTTGGGGCGGAGACCATGCTTGGGAAAATAGGAACAGCTAAAACGCCGGTGGGGAACGAGGGACAAGTCCAGTTGGGAAGCGAATTATGGAGCGCAGAAAAATCCGCCGAGTCAGAATCAATCCGTAAGGGCGACCTTGTTGAAGTTGTCGAAGTTCGCGGATTAAGATTGATCGTAAAGAAGAAATAATTTTCCGTCATTGCGAGCGCACTTCGCGAAGCAATCTCCAACTTAATGGAAGATTGCTTCGTCGGAAAGAGCATCCTCCTCGCAATGACGAGTCACGAGGAACCCCATGCCTGTTACCCCTACGAGAGACAGAGTCTCCGCTCAAACAGAATCGCGCCCGCCGCGCCGCCCAGATTGGATCAAGGTGCGCGCGCCGTCGGGCGAGGTTTTTGAAAAATTGCAAGTATTGATGCGCTCGAAAGAGCTGCATACCGTGTGCGAAGAAGCAATGTGCCCGAACCTCGGCGAGTGTTGGGGCAGCGGCACGGCGACCTTTCTGATGCTCGGTGACGTTTGCACGCGCACTTGCGCCTTTTGCGACATCAAACACGGCAAACCCGCGCTGATGGATTGGGGCGAAGCCGAGCGCGTGGCGCAGGCTGTGAAATCGATGGAGTTGAAGCACGCGGTCATCACCTCGGTCAACCGCGATGAACGCCGTGATGGCGGCGCGCCGATCTTTACGATGGTGATTCGACGCATCCGCGAATTATTGCGCGGTTGTTCGATTGAAGTATTGATCCCCGATTTCAAAGGTTCGATTGAAGCCTTGAAGATCGTCATGGATGCGCGTCCTGAAATTTTGAATCACAATGTTGAAACTGTGCCGCGTTTGTTCAAGGCCGTCCAGCCGCAGGATAATTACGAATGGGCGGCGGCGACCTTATCCAACGCGAAAAAACTTGACCCCGAAGTGTTGACCAAATCAGGCATCATGCTTGGCTTAGGCGAGACAATGGACGAGGTGAAACAAGTGATGCGCGACCAACGCAGTTGGGGCGTGGATATTCTGACCATCGGTCAATATTTACAGCCGAGCAAGAAACATCTGGCAATGGAACGCTATTACACGATGGAAGAATTCGCTGAATTGCGCGACTTTGGCAAGGAGATCGGCTTCAAGTGGGTCGAGTCGAATCCGCTGGTGAGGTCTTCGTATCACGCCGCAGAGCAAGTCCGCGCGTTGAGTGTGGTGCATCGCAAGTTATATGGGGAAGGGCAGTGAGAAGTAAAAACATCCTGTCAAATTGGCAGGATGTTTTTTTTATGCAAGAATCGGTCACATAATTCCCGGCACAAATAATCCACTACAGAGGCGATCCTTCCATGAACATTCTTGAAACTGACAGATTAATTCTCCGCAAGCTCAGCGCTGACGATGCCGCGTTTATCCTTGACCTGTTGAATCAGCCTTCGTTCATCCAGCACATTGGAGATCGGGGCGTGAGAACGCTTGAAGATGCAAGGCGCTATATTTCAGCAGGCGCAGTTGCCAGTTATGCAAAACACGGATATGGTTTGTATCTGACCCTACTCAAGGAAAGCGAAGTCCCGATCGGGATTTGCGGTCTGGTCAAAAGAGATGCGCTGCAAGATGCCGATATTGGTTTTGCCTTTCTGCCGCAATACGGCTCGAAGGGCTACGCCGTTGAATCCGCAGCCGCTGTGCTGGCGTATGCGCGGGATACGCTGGGGCTAAAACGGATTTTGGGAATCACAACTCCCGACAACCAAAGATCGATCGGTGTCCTCGAAAAAATAGGGTTGAAATTTGAAGGGCTGGTAAAGCTGTCTGAAGACGATGCGGAACTCAAATTATTTGCGTTGGATTTATAGCCGTAAAATCTCTCGTTCTTGACTGCGATATAATGACTCGCGCTTCACACCCCGCCCGAGCCTGATTCAGATTCTTCGGCATTTTTCACCTCCTAATATTTATCCAAAAAAACAGAGCAAAAAATGAAACCTATAAAACCAATTTTCACCATCCTGATCGGGATGTTCCTCCTCGGTGCGTGTGCCAAAGCGGACGCAACGCCGACAGCCAGCTCTGCTCCAGCCGCCACTCCTGCCGCTTATTCGCCGACCCTCTTCGAGGTTAAGAATGACGCGAAGGCGTCTCAAACTCGGCTGGATGATCCGCGTCCGAATATCATCTTTATCTTCACCGATGACCAGCCGTATCACTCCGTCCAATACATGCCGACGGTGCGCGATGTGTTGATCAAGCAGGGCGTGAATTTCGAGAATGGATTCGTGACCACGCCGTTATGCTGCCCGAGCCGCGTCAGTGTTTTGACCGGCGAGTATGTACACAACCATCAAGTTTATACCGACCGAATGCCTTTGGGCGGCGCGCAGAAATTCGATGACATGTCTTCGTATGCTGTCTGGATGAAAGGCGCGGGCTATCACACGGCATACCTCGGCAAATATTTGAACGATTACGACGCGCTGCAACCCTACGGCTATGTGGCAAAAGGCTGGGACGAATGGGATGTGTTCCTCGGAAAAAATATCAACGCGGACGATGACACCGGCAATGCACAATTTTATTCAGATTTCAGCATGTCTGAAAATGGTAACGTGGTGGAATACAACGGCGATAAATCCATCTTTGGCGCAGACCTAATCACGCGCAAAGCCGTGGATTATATTTCTGACAAACGCGATGAGCCGTTCCTCTTGACCATGGCTTATTACAATCCGCATTCGCCATATTTCTGGGCGGAGCGTGATGATAATCAATTCCGCGCCAATGCGGCGTTACAAGCCGAACCTTACCGCCCGCCGAATTTCATGGAGGCAGATGTCAGCGATAAGCCGAAATATTTACAAGACCTGAATCCGATCTCGGTTGAAAAAATTGACATCACCTACAAACAGATATTGCGCTCACTACTCTCAGTGGATGACGGCGTGGCATCCGTGCTGGCGGCGTTGGATAAAACCGGTCTGAGTAAAAAGACCATTATCTTTTACATCACCGATAACGGCTTGACCGTCGGCGATCACCGTTTTGGGTTGACCAAGAACTGTCCGTACGAAGCCTGTGCGCGCGTGCCGTTCATCGTCTATTCGCCCGCCCTATTTCCCGCGCGTGTAGATACGCATCTCGTGGCGAATATTGATCTTGCGCCCACCTTTGCCGAACTGGCGGGAGCCAAAATCCCAGCCAGCGTAAATGGCATGAGCCTCGTGCCGCTGCTCAAAAACAGCCAAGCTGACTGGCGCGATTCACTCCTCCTGGAACATTGGCCGACTGAGGAAGGCGTCGGCTCGAAGATCCCCGAGTTTTATGCCGTACGTAATGCTGACTGGAAATATGTGGAATATTCCACTGGCGAGAAGGAATTGTACGATTTGAAGAATGATCCATACGAATTGGAAAATATTGCGGACAAGTCCAAATATGCAGAGATACAGAAACAGTTAAAGAGTAGGCTGGATGAGTTGAAGAAGGAGTAATCTTCTCGTCGAGCGTTGCGCCAGACAGACTTCCGAGTTCTTAAAGAACTCGGAAATCTTGTTTTTACAGCTAACACTGGCAGAAAACTTCCCGCCTTCGGCGGGAGACTTGACTGCTAAAGAATTTTGTTGTCTTGCTGAATCAGAGGTAAGAGACTCCAGAGCCCCAGAGATTCAGAGTTTCCAGAGATCAGAGTCGTCATGATGGAAGAATCGGGGACAGCACAACACGAAACCCGCTGAACCTGAACCTGAGGTCAGGGTTGTGCCCGTAGCGGTACGAGCAACGCGCGTAGTCGGATACATTGTTGAAGGAACCACCGCGAAGGATGCGATAGTCGGAAGATTTTTCATCTTCCCTGCCATCCTTCGCAACATAAGGATAAGGCTTATATAAACTGCGCGTCCATTCCCAAACGTTGCCTGCCATATCGGCGCAACCGTAAGGCGAGTCGCCTTGCGGGGAATATAAACCTACTGGCGTGGTATCTTTCTTGCCGCCTGCGCTTGAATTGCATTTGTTCTGATCAAATTGATTCCCCCACGGATAGATCAAACCACTCTCGCCGCGCGCGGCTTTTTCCCATTCCGCTTCGGATGGCAGATGCAAGACATAATCCTTTGGAAGTTGGGATGCAAGTTTTTCGTTCAGCCATTTTACATAACTTTGCGCATCCGTCCATTTTACATAAACAACGGGATTATTTTCTTCATCTTTGGCAAAATCTTTTTTCTGGAATTGGCTATATTGCATATTGGTAACAGGGAAACGTCCCATCCAATAATCGTAGGGAAGGTCAACAGTGTGCTGGGGTTTTTCGCTATCAGAGTCATTGCTGCCCATAATAAATTTTCCCTTTGGCACGCGCATAAATTCCATGCCGTTGGGCAGGGTGATCTTATTTGGCGGCGTTTCGTAGGTCACGCTTACAGCGTGACTTTGTTTCGGCGCAATCGTCTCTGTCGGGCTGGAAGCCCGACCTACTTCAAACTCTTTACGAGCGCGTTCCTCGGCTTCTATTCGCAGGCGTTCTTCCATCTCCCGCCAAACTTTGTCTCTTGCCTCTTGCTGTATGCGTTCTTGTAATTCCTTGCGGGCGCGTTCATCCGTTTGCTGTCTTGCCCGCGTTTCAGCGTCCATCACTTCGATCTGCAAACTTTCGGCGCGGCGTTTCAGGCTTTGCAAGATAAATTGATATGCGGCATTTTGTTGTGACTTGGGGAAATAATCCACGTAATGGAAAACACGCAAACGTCTCGGCGGCTGGCAATCTTCCAAACGCAAAGGGATGACGAAAATCTCCTCTTCGGGCTTGGTGAGGGCAATGTCCAAAACGAAACGCAACTCCTTTTGAATGTAGCCTTCCTTTGTCACCGAACTGTTGGAAACGCAGACAATGACCGCGTGTGAATTTTCCACGGCTTTTTCGATTGCCAGATCCCAATCCTGCCCGGGCAATAATTTTTTCTCGTCCAGCCACGGGTCAACCCAGCCTTCGGCGAGGAGACGGTCATATAACTCGCGCACGGCGGGTTTATCTTGTGAGGAATGACAGAGGAAGACGCTGAGTCGTTTTGAAGGCATGAGATTTCCCAGATGAGATTATACCAAGACGAACAAAAAGGACTGGCTTTTCAACCAGTCCCTTTTTGTTTAGAACTTATCCATTTGCATCTTCATTTTATATTTTTTCACCGCGCGCCACCCAACCAGCATTTTTTCCTTCTCATCCCACAAGCGGAAGTATAACGACTTCAAGCTATGCCTAAACGTAAGCGGTTCGACCTGAAAGATCGGGTTCTCGTTATGACATTTTTCAAGTTTGTAGTTGGGGATCTTCGGGCTGAGGTGATGGATGTGATGAAAGCCGATATTGCCGGTGAACCATTGCAGTACCTTGGGAAGTTTGTAGAATGAACTGCCGTCCAATCCTGCTCGCAGGAATTCCCAATTCTGATGGCGCTCCCAGTAGGTCGGCTCAAAGTTGTGCTGCACGTAGAACAGCCAGACGCCCGCACCGCATCCCATCAGCAAAATGGGAATTTCAACCAGCAAATATGCCTGCCAGCCGATGTGATAGATCGTCCAGCCGACAAAACCCAGCAGGGCAATATTGGTCCAGACCACGCTATTCTTCTCGCGTTTGCCGGCGTTTTTATCCCAAAAACGATGCGCGAACACAAAGACGATCAACGCGCCAACGGTGAACAAGATGAATGGATTCCGCATGACACGGTAGCCGAATTTTTTATACCAGGGTGCGGCGAGATATTCCTCCACCGTCATGGTGTAGACATCGCCAATGCCGCGGCGGTCAAGGTCACCGGCGGTGGCATGATGGATGGCATGCGAATGTTTCCACGCGTAATACGGAGTCCAGACCGCCACGCCCAACAGTAATCCCAGACGGTTATTCGCGAGCGGAGTTTTGAAAAATGACCCGTGCGTGCAATCATGGAAGATGATGAACATCCGCACCATGAATCCAGCCGCGGGGATGGTGAGCAAAAGCGTCAGCCAGTATCCGATTTCAAGGCTGCGATATGCCAGATACCACAGCACAAAGAAGGGAATCACTGAATTGAACACCTGCCACAAACTGCGCCACGTTTCAGGATAGGCATATTGTGAAACAATGGACTGCCACTTTATTTTTCCGATACTCATGTTAATCTCCTTTTTCTTCAATAAAACGACCTGGAGCTCAAGTCGTTAACACTATTTGACTTTGATCATACTCTGATATTCCAAATACGCGGTCACGCCGTTGATCCAATTCTGCGCTCCATCAATGCGGATGGTTGCCTCGTCACAACTGGTGAAAATGCCGCCGCCAAATTTCGTTGTCATTTCTTTCGTGATATTCCAAGCGCAATTATTATCTGGCAACTGCCGTGCCTGCACAAAAGTAACGAACGCGCGGATCTCCGGGTCAAGCCATTTGTGTTGTGCATCTGAGAGATAGAAAGCCTGAGCCAGCGCCGCCAATGCTTCCGTTTTTGTGGCGGTGGAGATGCTGGTATTTTTTGGATTAAGCGAGCGGACTTCCCCGGCAATGATCGTCTTTGCGATCTGTTCGGCGTAGGCTTTATCTTCTTTGGTCAGGGAATCCAAACGAGCCAGTTTGCTGAGCGCATAGCTGTGCCATTGATCTTCCGTGACTGGCTGAGAGATCATATATTCATTCACTTCATGCGCCTGCTTTAGCCAAAACTTGTTGCCGGTCATTTCATACAAATCTGTGAGCGCGAGCAAACTTTCACCAGATGCGAAGGTTACATAAAAATCAGGGTCTGCTGTGCCGCCAAAATATGGGTCGAGTGCGTAATAAAAACCGCCATCCGATTTACGCATGGCAACAATGAAATAGCCAAGGTCAATGGCAGTGTTGAGTAAGTTGCGGTCTTTTAGGAAAGAATCACCTGTGGCCTGCCAGCGTTTATAAATGGTATCCACCGTCAGCGCTGCGCCGCCGAGTTGACAATTTCCCTCTGTGTAAAAACAAGTCCCTTTGAAATTTGTGGGGTCGGAGACCAGCAATTCCAGATAATGATCAAGCGCAAGATCGCCCGCGTTGCAATATTTTTGATCGGCAGAAACCCGGCACACGGTAAAAAGGGAGCCTGTCCCCGCCATCAAACGGACATGCGATGGAGAATATGTCCGCTCGCCGCTCATAAAATCCACCTGATAGGAAAGTTCGCCATTGGGCAGTTGCTGGCGCACAAGGTAATCACCGGCGGCAATGATCGAATTTTTGAGCGCGCCATCCGCGACGGGAAATGTTTTTGGAATTCGGGCAGGTGTCAAAGTGGAAGTGAGCGAAACATCCAGAGGTACGATGGAAACCTCGGGTGATTTTTTATTCACAACAAAAAATAACCCCACTGCCAGCACGAAGATAAACCCAATGATGAAAATATATTTTTTACGAAGCGAAGACATCATTTGCCTTTCTTACACATTCATTTAATTCATGCAGGGATAATTCAGCCAAAGATGGAACTGTGATGTCACCCGCCACGCCCATTTTCATAGTCAGCGGATTTGGAACTCCCACCACGAAGATTCCCGCACGCCGCGCTGCGAGTACGCCGTTGGGAGAATCTTCAAATACGACAGCCGCATCCTGCTTAACATTGAGTTGGTCCAGCGCCTTCAAGTAGATATCCGGGTTGGGTTTTGTCCTGCCCGGCGGCACGTCATCCTGGCAAATGATGCGGTCAAAATAATCAAAGATGCCAAGCCGTTTCGCATGTGAATCGACCCACGAGTGCGGAGAACTGGAGCCGATGGCAACCTGCAAACCGTTTTCCTTTGCCTGTTCGATCATGGAAATTACACCAGGCAAAATTGCGCTGGCATGGATGATCTCGTCAGACTCTCTCCGGTAGCGGACTCTCGAAGAAACAGCATCCAGCCGTCCCTGAGTCAGAAGCGAGAGGTGTTCAGCCGCGTCAAAATTCGAGATGCCATATCCGCCAATCGTCTTCTCCCACTCGCCGATAGGCAGTTCAAATCCATGTTCCTTGTAAATGGATTGCCAAACCAAAACTTCGGGCGTTTCGGTATCAAGGATCAACCCGTCAAAATCAAAGATAAGTGCTTTCAGCATTATGGAAACCGCCTCACAAACTCCGCAATCGCTTCCCACATTTTAAGATCGCTTTTGCCTGCCAATAAAATATTTTCAACCATATTCGCCAACAGAGGTTTCATTAATAAGTATTCGCGTTGTGCATCTGTGACCGAATTATAAAAGCGCGTATGATCGATCCAGCCATAAATGCTGCAGGAAACAGAAACATAATTGCTCGCGTTTTTGAGCGTGACACGCGCACCGGAAATGTGTTCCTCATCACGAAGAATCACGCCGCCTTCTGCGCCCAGATTGCCGATCGTACGTCCGTCACGATAAGCAAGCCAGTTACTCATCAACATCCATCCTGCTGATGTGCGAAGGCTGCACATTGACATTCGCGGGAACCGCACGCGCCAGTTGACCTTCTTTTATTAAACGCGCAAGATGTTTTACCATCACCGCCTGCCGCGGCGAAGCCTTTGCGCCGAGGTCTTCCAATACCGGCTCAAGCCATGTTTGATAGGAACGCACATTTAGATACACGCGCCGCCCGTTACGGTCTGGCAGGCTTGAAACAAGCGTAGCAATCTTTTCACTGACGTTATGTTCATCGGGATGGATCAACGGGGTCAGCACAATTCCGTACATGCCGGCAGTGACACTCGCATAACATTTCATATTTTCTGAATGGATAAATCCGATCACACGATTTGGCGCCGGCTCAACGGGATGCAGCAACTGCGGCACAATTTGATAATGCAGACTCTGCACCGCGGGCAGATCGACAGACTGCACACGCCTCCACCCTGACTCTGGGGCTGGTTCTGTTTTCTCAAGCAGACTCACGTCCCACAGCTTTTGCCAGGCATAGACAGAGAAGCCAGCCATCCGCAACGCGGGGAAAACGTCGCTGGTCTCATCCACTTCAGCCAATACGTGAAACGCCTTCCATTCGCCAGCCTGCATTGCAAGGTGTTCGATCAACGCCGGAAGTTGACGGTCATTCAAGCGCGAAGACGGCGCGAGGTATAACAACTTTGCAAAAGGTTCTCCGCGCGAGTGAATGACCCCGCCCAGCAAGGCAGACTCGCCGCCGTTGGCAATCGCGGCATACAAATGCCGCGCAGGGTTGATATACGCCAGCAATCCCATCGCCCCAAGCGGATGCCCACGCGTGAGGGCACGCGCGCTATCGAGGGTTAATACATCGTTTCGATAGCGGGAGATGATTGGGATGTCTAAGATGTCAAGTGGGCGTATGGTCATTGTGGTCTAATCGTCATTGCGAGGGCGCACTTCCCTGGCACCGCCCGCCAGGGCAGGTGTGCCCGAAGCAATCTCCTCTTGAGTTGGGGATTGCTCACTGCACTGGCGTACGGCGCAAGTGTCGTCGGGAAGAGCACCCTCCTCGCAATGACATGTTAAATGTTAGCCAGCCAAAGAAATAAAATATTCGTGAAAGCGCGTATCGCTGGTCAACTCAGGGTGAAACGAGGTAGCGAGCAGGTGACCTTCCTGCGCTGCAACGATGCGTCCATCTTCAAGCGCAGAAAGTATCTTTGCCTTGCCATGCACAGACTCGATCAACGGTGCGCGGATAAAAACCGCATGATAGGTATGTTCCGTGCCGGTGGCTTTCATCAACTCATCAATTTCAAGATCAGTCTCAAATGAATCCACCTGACGCCCAAAGGCATTCCGCTGCACTTTGATATCCATCAAGCCCAGCAAAGGTTGGTCGGAACTTGCATCCTTTGAAAGAAAGATCGCACCCGCACATGTTCCCCAAATGGCATGGCTCTGACCAAACTGCTTCAACGGCTCCATCAAACCATATGCGACTGCAAGTTTGCCAATTGTCGTAGACTCGCCGCCAGGGATGATCAAACCATCCAAACCATCGAGATGTTTTGGCAAGCGGACTTCGACCGCCTCCACACCAATCCGCTTGAGCATGGATATATGTTCTGAAAAATCGCCTTGCAAGGCGAGGACACCAATTCTCATAGTTTTTTACAATCAAGTAAACAGTAATCAGTGTTCAATAATCAGTTCTGAAACCACTAATTACCAATTACTAACAACTGCCTTTACCAGCCGCGCCCCGCCATCTTCTCGCCTTCGGGCATTTGTGAAACATTGCGCCCCACCATTGCCTCGCCGAGATTTCGACTCACTTCCGCAAGAACGGATGCGTCCTGATAAAAAGTCACAGACTTCACGATAGCTGCCGCGCGTCTGGCAGGATCGCCGCTCTTGAAGATACCCGAGCCGACGAATACCCCGTCCACACCGAGTTGCATCATCAATGCCGCATCTGCGGGAGTGGCAACTCCGCCCGCCGCGAAATTCACAACAGGCATGCGTCCGAGTTCTTTCACTTCTTTCACCAACTCATAGGGCGCACCATTATTCTTGGCAAAGGTCATCAACTCTTCATCGCACATTCCCTGCAACTGTCGGATCGAACCCATCACACTGCGCGCGTGACGGACTGCTTCCACAACGTCACCTGTGCCAGCTTCACCCTTTGTGCGGATCATCGCCGCGCCTTCGCCGATGCGGCGCAAGGCTTCGCCGATATTGCGGCATCCACAAACAAACGGAACTTTGAAACTGTGCTTCAAGATGTGATGTTCCTCATCCGCAGGCGTCAGCACTTCAGACTCGTCGATGTAATCCACGCCGAGTGATTGCAAAATTTGCGCCTCCACGAAATGACCAATGCGGCACTTCGCCATCACAGGGATGCTGACCGCGTCCATGATCTTCAAGATCATGTCGGGGTCAGACATGCGCGCCACGCCGCCGTCTGCGCGGATATCCGCAGGGACACGTTCCAACGCCATCACCGCACACGCGCCCGCTTCTTCTGCGATACGAGCTTGCTCGGCATTCACCACATCCATGATGACGCCGCCTTTTAACATTTGGGCTAAACCCTTCTTCTCAGTCCATGTACCAGTTTTAGATTCCATTTTATTTACTCCTTGAATTGAATGCAGACAAATTCTACCATGCAGATTATCTTTAAATTATAAGAGGACTGTAAACAACCAGCGCATCATTCTTAACCGTGAGCTGATTCAGCTGCTTGGGCAGAGTCCACGCCCAAGCAGTGTGAGATAAACATCTGGCGCTATCGGCACTGCTTCATAAAATGATACAATTAGTACAATATAAAGGATAATTTATGACCGAGAAAAAACTCACCCTGCACCTTGATTTTCATTCCGGGTTGACGATCTACACCCAAATAGTCAACCAGATACAAAGTCAATTGGTAAACAGAATACTTAAACCCGGCGAGCAGTTGCCAACAGTCCGCGCAATGGCTCAGGAGTTGGGCGTCAATTTCAACACCGTAGCGCGTGCTTATCGTATATTAAATGCTGCGCGGATCATATCCACTCAGCAAGGACGCGGCACATATATCATGGAAATCCCACCGCCAGAAGTCAGTGAAAAACTGCGGCACGAATCGCTCACAGCACTCACGCAGAGATTTATAGCCGAAGCCTTTCGCTTGGGATTCTCAGAGCGAGAAGTCAACCAGATGGTTAGAGCCAGTTTGAAGTCAGGTAAAAAGGAAAAGTAACTCAGCAATCAGTTTCACGTGAAACGTAATCAAAAAGGAAAATAGAATGACAACAAAAACCACATCCATTATTACACTCGTGCTGATCGCGCTAGCTTTGCTGGCGGGCGTCTTGTTCTGGAATCAACTTCCAGAGCAAATGGCGTCGCACTGGAATGTCAACGATGAAGTGAATGGAACCATGCCAAAGTTCTGGGGCGTGTTTCTGATGCCGCTCATCACGCTGGGAATGTTGGCGCTGTTCCTGGTTGTTCCAGGCATTGATCCGCTCAAAGCAAACATCGCACAATTCCGCGAAAGTTTCAATCTCTTCATCGTGCTGATCGTGACCTTCATGCTTTACATCCACGGGCTGACATTAGCCTGGAGCCTTGGATACCAGGATTTCAAGATGAGTGCGGCGATGCTGCCTTTCATGGGCGTGCTGTTCATCGCCGTTGGATTTATGCTAAGGAAGGCGAAGCGCAATTTCTTCATCGGCATCCGTACCCCGTGGACATTATCCAGCAACAGCGTGTGGGATAAGACCCATCAACTCGGATCAGTCCTGTTCATAGCATCGGGTGTATTTGCAGTCATTGGCGGTTTCTTCGGTGGCGTAACCGCGTTCTGGTTAATGTTCGTTCCGCTGATCGGGTCGTCATTATTTCTCGTGATCTATTCATACGTGCTGTATCGCGACGAAACAAAGGCATAAGGGTTTCACGTGAAACAATAAAAAGCCCTGAAAAATAGCCTCTGTAGTGGCTTCTGTTAAAAGTAGCTCGAAAGTTTCCGCCAACATACAAGGAGTATAAAATGGATGAAGAGACTCAAAAAATGGGAATATCGAGAGCAAACCATCTGGTAGTATTTTTGGAACAAAGGATGAGGACATCGAAGCAACGTTGAATGAATGGGGCGATGAAGGCTGGGAAGTAACTCATGTCTATACTTCCGAGGGAAGCGGCAAAGTGACCATCGTTGCCAAGCGTCCTTTATTCAATACAACAAGAAGATTCCGTAGTATGCCTGCGTAAGATCAAAACAAATTGGAGACTAAATGTTAACCACAACTACTATCATCAGCGCCATCGGCATGATTCTTTTGCCGCTCGTGCTTGGGTACTTCATCGCGAAGAAATTCAAACCAACATTCAAAGACTTTCGCAAATTATTCATAGCAGGCGCATTGACCTTTATCGCATCGCAAGTTTTACATATACCTCTTGTTTATGGATTAACGGCAATGTTCAAGAATGGCGCACTTCCATCGCCGCCTGAATCATGGACACTGATCTTCAATGCCGTTTTGCTTGGCTTGCTCGCTGGTATCTTTGAAGAGACAGCGCGATACATTCTGTTCAAATACATTATGAAAAACTCACACGACTGGAAAGATGGCATCACCATCGGACTCGGACATGGAGGTATTGAAGCAATCTTTCTTGGCATCATCACCATCGCAACTCTTGTCCAAATGATCGCTATGCAAGATACAACGGACTTGTCTGCGCTCGGTCTTCCAGCCGATCAACTGGAAATTGCAAAAACACAGGTTGCGGCATATTGGGCTCAATCTACTATCACTCCATTATTTGGACTCTTTGAACGTATATCTGCAATAAGTTTACACATCGGTTTATCTGTGTTTGTGATGTACAGCATTGTTAGTGGTCAACGTAAATGGTTTTGGTTTGCATTGCTATGGCATGCTTTTGTTGATGCGCTCGCGGTTTATCTGTATCCAAAGATCACGGCAGGGACAAATGTTGTGTTCGGCATACTTGGATTGGAAACACTGGTTGCGATTCTTGGTATTGGGTTGTTGGTCTATGCCATTCGATTAAAAAACAGTTTCCCTGTCAAGAAAGAAGCAGAGAATAATTAGAACTTATGTTCTAATTATTCTCTGGCAAAAAAATCCGCCAGACAGTTTAATGTCTGGCGGGTTTGATTCAACTTGAGGGTTTATCCCAAGTGCATGGGCATAATCACATGCAGGAATTTGTCATCACCCACTGGCTTGATCACACCAGGCGCATTCGCCGCGGAAGTTTCCAGCGCCACATTTGGAGTCTTGATGACCTCCAGCGCTTCGCGCAAAAACTTGACATTGAACGCAATCAACACACCGCCGCCATCAACGGTGGCTTCGACGATAGTCTCGTTCTTGCCTGTCTCTTCAGAGGTCGCAGAGATCTCAACTTCGCTCGGCTGCATTTCGCCGTTGGATTGTTTGATGTCAAAACGCGCCACGTTCGAGCCTTCGCGAGCAAAGATTTCAGCCTGCTTGCAAGCCTTGAGCAACGCCGCCGTGGAAACCAAAGTGCGTGATTTGTAATTGCGCGGGATGATCTGTTGGTAATCGGGGAACGTGCCGTCGATCAACTGCGAGACCACTTCCACATCTTTCACACGGAAGAGAACCTGTCCGCGATTTTTGGGAACGACCATGTAGATCGGTTCTTCGCTATCAGTAGCCACACGCGCCAACTCGTTCAGGGCGCGGGCGGGAATGATCACATTCAACGGATGCGCCGAAGGCTGAGAAAGCTGCGCCTTGCGGACAGAAAGACGGAAGCCGTCAGCCGCCACCATCGTCACGTTGTCTTTTTCAACATTCATCAGCACGCCCATCAACACCGGACGGGCTTCATCCGTCGAAGCGGCAAAAGCCACCTGCTGAATCATTTCTTTGAAATCCGCCACATTCAACGCCACTGCGCCTTCCATTTCGGGCACGGGCAAAGGCGGGAATTCCTGCGCATCGATACACTTGATATCGTTGTTTGACGTGCCGCCCTTTAAATGCAAAGTTTGCGTTTTCACGTCCAGGGTCAATTGCACCTGATCGCCAGGCAGGGTGTTCACCAAGTCTGCGAATGTTCGCGCTGGCACAGTTGTCGAACCTTCCTCGTCGATCCGCGCCGCGATCCAACAGGTGATGCCCAACTCCAGGTTGGTAGCCGAAAGGCGCAAGCGACCTTCGTCGCTCGCGATCAAAATGTTGGAAAGAACGGGGAGCGTACTGCGCGGTGAAACAGCGCGGGAAACAATGCTCAAACCGCGTGCCAGATTTTCTTGAAGGACAGTTACTTTCATAGGTGTTCGCCCTCGATCCTGTTGGAATTTTTACGTAATTTATTGGGATTTTTCAAAAGTATATCATTAAAAACCAGAGACCATTGAGACGCCAAGCGATAAAAGCATAATAAGCAGTTGACATGCAAATAATGCCGCCAAAACATACGCGACATACGTCCACGCGGATGTGTTTTTCGCTGAAGATTGCGGGCGGATTTTCTGCCCCTCAGCCAGTGCCCGCGCTGACTCAGCCGCCTGCCCGTAATCATTCAGCCAGTAAACGCCCGCCGCATCATCCGGGACGATGAGCCTGATCCCGTTGAAGGAGCGGATCCACGCTTCGGCATTTTGGGATGTATCCAATGCCAGCGAACCAGGCAGGATAACCGCATCTGCGCCCATCTCAGCGGGGATTCCATCTTTGATGTTCACCACGGTTAGCGCGATTTTCGGCGCACGTTTCATAAACGCGGCTCTGACAGATTCACCAAATTTGCCATCGCTGTTATCCAACACCACCAGCTTGAAGTCCTGCTGTTTTTCCTCCAATGCATCGGCACGCGCCGCGCCATCCTTTCGCAAAGCGGATAGGTGATACAGCAACAACACCACGAACAGAATCAATACCTGCAAAGAGTTGAGCGTCGACTTTGTAAAGTCGCCCGTCTCACCACCCAGTGCGGTATTGATGAGTGTGAAGATCAGAATCCCACCTGAAACCATGCCGCCGATGACGGAAGCAAACAGCACCAGATACAAATATGTTTTACGGATGATCGAACGTCGCGCATGATCGCCGACAGCCTGCCCTGAGCCTGTCGAATGGGAACCTTCTTCCAAAGCGTCTGCCTGCACAGGACGCCAGGTCAGCAGCCAGAGAGGAAGTCCCGCAACCAGAGCCGCCAATGCGCTGGAAAGCGTCGAAGCGAATCCACTGCTGCTCAAGTATGTCTTTGCAATGAGCAAGTCAATGACAACCGAGAACAGGGAAGCAACCGCAAAGAATGTCGCTGCGAGTCCAAGGAATGAGAGGATGTAGAAATACAGTCTCTGCTTGCCTGCGCGGCGCGGAGAGTCTTCGTCAAATGCAAATTGCTGGTTGAGCCATTTTCCATAGTAAGCCCAGATCACCGCAAATGGCACGCCTACGGAAATGGGTCCGCCAATATTTTGAATGAACTCTGCAAAAGTTTTTCCGTCACCCAGCAGATGCATCAGGATCATGTAGATCAAATTTCCACCCGCCGTCAGCACCACGATCACGCCGCCGAGCGAAAGCAGGTAGAGAATGCCGAGGCGCAGGTAAGATTCCTTTTCAGCAGGATCAGGCAAAACGTCCTGCAAGATGCGCCAGGAGAAGTACCAGATCGGTGCACCGACAGCCAGTAACGCTATCGCATTAACAACAGTCTCACGCCCAATCGCCCCAAACACGTTTTGAGCGGACAATGTGAAGGCGTAGCCAAGCGCCTGCTGTGCGCCGAAGACCATCATCAGCAAGCCGTACAGCATCCAGATAAAACGATACATGCGGCGGATCTCTGCGAAGTTTTCAGTTTCTGAAAGTGTGCGCCATTCCTCTTTGAGGATGTTCCAGAAATATGCGGCGATGAGCAAATTGATGACGATGGCGATCAGGTTTTCGATCCACGTTTGCGAGCCGCCGACAATGGCGTGGGAGGCATAAAGGTTTGCCGTGGAAAGGAAGGTGCGGTTAATCAGCGCGAGCAGATTTTGTACAACTGGGATAAGCGTGCCAAGCAAAATTCCGTAGAAGAAAACAGCGCGGACACTGGCTGTTTTTTCCTCGTCATCTTTTACGGAGACGCGCTGTGCCCAAACCCAATGCACAAGGAAAATCGGCACGCCCACAAGGATGAGCGATAACGCCTGCGCCAGCGTGGATGCGCTATTTACAACTTCGTTGGCTGTGAGGATCGAACGGAGCAGGCTGATTGTGCCCCACAATACCACTTCCATGCTGATGAAGGCAATGGCGTAAAAGTAAAGTCGTCGAATGGTTTTCATAGTAAATCCTTTGAACGCGGAGTCGAAAGTCTCCAGACTTTCGAAAACTTTTCGGTAATCTCCAAAGTCTGGAGACTTTGGAGTCCAAAGACGCTACGGCTTAACCGGTGTCTGATACCAGTTGTAATCCCAGAAGTTATTGGGCATGGAGTTCAACTTCCAGACGCCGCTCTGCAGCACCAACAAAGCGCGGTCTTGACTGGCATAACGGCTGGAGAACGGGTCGGTATTGGAATAATAAATGGAAAGGGACACAACCGCCTCATCCTTATTGATTTCCACCGAGCCAACATCCACGCCTGTATCGTTGGGATTAACCATGCCATTAAAAAAGGATTGGCGGAACTCTTCATAGGTCGGTTTATGTTCGAGGTCCGCCAGATAGCCGTAGGCTTTTTGATAATCTTTGTTCAAAACGGCAAGCACATAATTATGTACCACGCCGTCGGGAGTCGTATCCGCGACATAGTCGCGCTGTCCATCCTGCCGTATGAAGAACAATCCCAGCGCAAGCAGGATGAGCGCGCCAATGCCGATCAAGATTCCCGTTAGAAATTTATCCTGTTTCATAAAACACCTCCAAGTTAATTTAATTGTATAGGGTTCAGTGGTTAAAAGCAAGCAAGGTATAATCCCAATTATCTTTACATAAGGAGATTTCCATGACCACATCCGCATCCCGCTGGGATATGACCAACATCTACCCCTCGCTCGAATCCAAAGAATTCAAAAATGCCACAAAAAAATACAAATCCATGCTCGACGAAATGGAAGGTTTTTACAAAAAAGCCAGCAAGGCAGATTCAAAAACCGACCCGAAGAAACTCGGTAAACTGCTCGGCGAATCTGTAGACCGTTTCAATGCGATTTTTGAACTTTCCAACACCATCCGCCCTTACATCGAGTCCTTCGTCACCACCGACTCGCGAAATACGAACGCCATGCGCGCCCTCTCGGAATTCGAGCAGGCGGCTGTGCGGGCAAGCATCCTCAACACCAAATTTCAGGCGTGGATCGGCAAGCTGGGCAAAGCCGCCGTCAAGAAAGCCGCCAAGACCAACGCATCCGCAAAGGCGCACGAGTTCGCACTCAACGAAAGCGTGGATCAATCCAAATATATGATGAGCGAAGCGGAGGAAATTCTCGCCGCCGAACTGACCTTGAGCGGGGGCAATGCCTTCGGCAAGTTGCAGGGGACGCTCACCTCGCAGCTCTCCGTCGACTTTGAGTTGGATGGAAAAACTCAAAAATTGCCCATGCCCGCGCTGATCAACCTGCGCTCGCATCCCGACGAATCCACTCGCCGCCGCGGATATGAAGCGGAGAATATCGCCTGGAAAGAAGCACAGGAAACTCTCGCAGCCTGCATGAACGGGGTCAAGGGTGAAGCGCTGACGCTCAACAAAAAACGCGGGCGCGAAGATGCCATCCACGCATCGATTGACAATTCCCGCATGGATCGCGCAACACTCAACGCCATGCTTGGCGCGATGAAAGATTCCTTCCCGATGTTCCAGAAATACTTCAAGCACAAAGCCAAATTGATCGGCAAGGAAAAACTCGCCTGGTGGGACATCTCCGCTCCGATGGGCAGAACCGACAAAGTCTATTCGTTCGAGGAAGCCCGCGATTTTATTGTCAGCAATTTCAACCAGTTTTCTCCAGAACTCGGAGCCTTCGCTCAACGCGCCTTCGACAACAACTGGATCGACGCCGAACAGCGCGATGGCAAACGCGGCGGCGCATTTTGCATGGGCGTGGCGGGTGTAAAAGAAAGCCGCATCCTCAGCAACTTTGACGGCTCGTTCGATCAAGTCAGCACGCTGGCACATGAATTGGGTCACGCCTTCCACAATGAATGTGCCTATCAGGCGGGCAAAACCGAACTGCAACAGTCCACGCCGATGACGCTGGCGGAGACCGCATCCATCATGTGCGAGACGATCATCACTGAAGCTGTGCTGGCGCAGGTGACTAATCCACAGGAAGAACTGGCTGTTCTCGAAGCGCAGATGAACAACGCTACTGGCGTGATCGTGGATATTTACTCGCGCTATCTTTTCGAAACGGAAGTCTTTGAACGCCGCAAAAAATCTGAACTCTCTGCCGACGACCTGAACGACATCATGGAACGCGCGCAGAAAGCCACCTACGGCGAAGGTCTCGACGAACGCTTCCTGCAAAAATTCATGTGGACCTGGAAGCCGCATTACTATTCTCCAAATTTATCCTTCTACAACTATCCCTACGCCTTTGGCTTGCTCTTCGCAACGGGCTTGTATGCCATCTACCAAAAACGCGGCGCGGATTTCGTGGCGGATTACAAAAATCTACTCGCCTCCACAGGCGAAGTGCGCGCGGCAGAGCTTGCTGACCGCTTCGGCATCAACATCCGCACCAAAAAATTCTGGGCAGACAGCCTCGCGATCATCGGCAAACGCGTGGAACGCTATTGCGAGTTGTAATTTCAGACCTCCGAGTTCTTGGTCTTTAGGTGACCTATGAAAAAAATTTTACTTCTGATTTCAATCCCGCTCCTTGCGATGCTCGCCTGCAACGCCGCCATTCCTCAGACAGAACCAGCCGCAACGTCCGCCCCGACACAACCGCAGGAAAATAACAGCCTGCCGCTCACAGAAGCGGATGTGCCGCGCGTGGCAGTCGAAGAGGCAAAAGCCGCGCTCAATAGCGGCGAAGCGGTCATCGTGGACATACGCAGCGCAGAGTCTTACGCGGCAGGTCATGCGACGGGTGCGATCAACATTCCACTTGCCGAGTTTGAAAGCAATATTGAAAACCTGCCTTTCAAAAAAGACCAGTGGATCATCACCTACTGTACCTGACAAAACGAACACACGAGCGCCCGTGCGGCGTTCCTCCTTTTACAGAACGGATACACCAAAGCCACCCCAATCCTCGGCGGACTATCAGCCTGGGCAGATGCGGGCTATTCAACTGAACCATAAGCCTGCGCTCCAATAATAAAGAATCAAAAAGAGGATGTGCCTTTGATGACACATCCTCTTTTGATTTACGAAAATGCCTGTATCCCTGTTTGCGCCCGTCCCAAAATCAGCGCATGGACATCATTCGTGCCTTCATAAGTATTCACGGATTCCAAATTCATCACGTGGCGGATAACGTGGTACTCATCAGAGATGCCATTTGCACCGTGCATATCGCGGGCGTGGCGGGCGATCTCAAGTGACTTGCCGCATGAGTTGCGTTTGACCAATGAAATCATCTCAGGCGTGCATTTATCTTCATCCATCAAACGTCCAACCCGCAACACGCTCTGCAATCCCAATGTAATTTCGGTCATCATGTTCGCCAGTTTCAGTTGAATGATCTGATTCGCCGCCAGCGGACGCCCAAACTGCGGACGGTCCAGTGTGTATTGCCGCGCCGCATGCCAGCAGAATTCCGCCGCGCCCAAGGCGCCCCAGGCAATTCCATAACGCGCCTTGTTCAAGCAACCGAAAGGTCCCTTCAAACCGCTCACGTTTGGAAGCAGATTTTCATCAGGCACAAAAACTTCGTTCATCACGATCTCGCCTGTTGCACTGGCGCGTAAACTAAATTTGCCTTCGGTCTTCGGAGCGCTCAATCCTTTCATCCCTTTATCGAGGATGAAGCCGCGAATCTCGCCATCCTTGTCAGAACCGCCATACACTTTTGCCCAAACGATGAAGACATCCCCGATCGGTGAATTGGTAATCCACATCTTATTGCCTTGCAGAATCCAGCCGCCATCCACTTTTTTGGCGCGGGTTTCCATACTGCCCGGGTCGCTGCCATGGTTGGGCTCGGTCAACCCGAAGCAGCCGATGATCTCACCGCTGGCAAGTTTTGGCAGGTATTTTTTCTTTTGTTCTTCAGAACCGTATGTAAAAATGGGATGCATCACCAGCGAACTTTGCACGCTCATGGCGCTGCGATAGCCGCTGTCCACGCGCTCCACTTCGCGGGCGATCAACCCATACGCCACATAATTTAACTCCGAGCCGCCATATTCTTCGGGCAGGGTACAGCCCAGAAGTCCCATGCTCCCCATTTCATTCATGATGCTGCGGTCGAAAGTTTCATTTCGATTTGCCTCAAGGATGCGCGGCATTAACTTATCCTGGCAATATTTACGCGCCGTATCGCGGATCATACGTTCTTCGTCTGTCAGTTGGTCGTTGAACAGAAAGGGATCGTCCCATTTGAAAGTTTGTTTTGACATGCCTGCCTCGTTTTTATTTTGATTGTATCAAATATCGCATCAGGCTCCACTGGAAGTTGATTCTGTTTCTTGAGCAGAATCAACTTCCAGTTAAGTACGAAGCGCTAATCAAAAAGAGGACACGCCGCAAAGCGCATCCTCTTTCTTTATTACCTGTTACCTAATTCCTGTTTACGAATTGCCAGTCAACCAGCCGCGCAAGTGCATTGCCTGCACCACACGATCGATCGCGACCATGTACGCCGCATCGCGCATATAAACCTTTTCCTTCTCACTGCGTTCAACAACGCCATAAAAGGCGGAGGTCATCTTTTGGTCGAGTTTTTCGAGTACTTCATCCTTCGGCCAGTAGAAGTTCATATCGTTCTGGACCTGTTCGAAATAGGAAGTGGTCACGCCGCCTGCGTTGCACAGGAAGTCTGGGATGACGAAAACGTTATTTTTCTTGAAAGTTTCGTCTGCTTCGGGTGTGCAGGGACCGTTCGCGCCTTCAGCCACGATCTTAACATTCTTGGAAATCTTGCCGACTGAATCCGCATTGACCTGACCTTCCATCGCGGCCGGGATCAACACATTGGCTTCCTTGGTGATCCAGGCATCGCCATCTTCAACGGTATAGCCAGAATCCTGAGCCTTCGTCTTGTCGATCGTGCCGTATTCATCCACAATGGTGAGCAGGAAACGCGGATCAATGCCGCCCTTCTTGCTGTAGGTAAAGGCTTTCTTTTCGTGGCGGTCATAGCAGGAAACGCAGGCAACGGTTCCGCCGAGCATTTCAACAAAGCCGACAGCCGCATATTGCGATACGTTGCCAAAGCCCTGAATTGCCGCAATAGATCCCTTGGAATCAATGTTGAGGTGCTTCATCGCTTCGCGTACGGTGTAGATCACGCCGTAGCCTGTAGCTTCGGTGCGGCCAAGAGAGCCGCCGCCGCCAAGCGGTTTGCCAGTGAATACACCCGGGGTATATTGACCGACGAGGCGTGAATATTCATCCATCATCCAACCCATCATTTGAGGAGTGGTGCCAATATCAGGAGCGGGCACATCATTGCGTGGGCCGATATTCTTCCACATGGCGCGTACCCAACCGCGGCACATTTCCTCTTTTTCATTCACGGTCAGTGTGGAGGGATCAACAATGATTCCGCCTTTACCACCGCCAAGAGGAATATCCGCTACGGCGCATTTCCAGGTCATCCATGTGGCAAGCGCGCGCACGGTGTCCATGGTTTCATTTGCAGCGAAACGAATACCGCCTTTGTTGGGACCGCGCGCATCATTGTGCTGTACGCGAAAACCCTGGAAGACCCTGAGCGAACCGTCATCCAAGCGCACCGGAATGCGGAAGGAAAATTCACGCATCGGCCAACGTAAGACTTCGGCCACACCGGGATCGAGCTTCAACTGTTTGGCAACACCATCAAATTGCTTCTGTGCCATTTCAAACGCATTGATCTGTCCTGACATATTGTTCTCCTATAAAAAGTTTTGAGAAAATATAAGCGGGCACCCCCCTAACAGGGATGCCCGCTTTAATCACAAAGTATGTCAATACACTGAGTCATAAATATTTAGTCCAGTTGTATTTCAAATACCATTAGACTTTACACGAAAAGGGGTTGCCCGTCAATATGACATAAATCCAATTATGTTTGACGGAATGTGACGTTTTTCAGGTGTAGTAAGTCAAAAGCCCTCAAATTAGAGCAGAAGACCGTGCTACTCAAACTTCGGCGCTCTTTTTCCCAGAAAGGCCGCCACGCCCTCGCGGTGTTCCGCCGATTTGCCAGCTTCCTCTTGAAGGATGCCTTCATAGCGGAGTGTCTCTTCGAGATTAGGCAGGATGACGCGATTAAATGCCTTCTTCCCTGCGGCAAACGCTCCCCGCGGACCTGTAGCCAGGCTGCCCGCAACCTGCATGACCAGCGCCTGAAAGTTGGATTCGCCCACCTGGTTGACCAGTCCCCACTCCATAGCCAACTGTGCCGTGATGGGTTTGTTGGAATAAAAATATTCCTGCGCCCGTCCCAGTCCAATATAAATAGGCAATAACAACGAGACGCCCGAATCAGGCGCAAGCGCAATTCCGCCAAAACCGACTACAAAATACGTGCTGGAACTCAGGGCTGTTCAGTTCTAGATTCCAAAGGTCTCAGTCCACATCTCCAAGGCATTTTAGAGCGGAAAACGGTTAAAAAACACTGTTTCGTCGCATGAATCGCCTTCAAGATAGGATTTTGTGC
>Ga0105047_10002568_pt1 | contig 32329 bp, 21 predicted proteins | sample MAT04_FD_78384 | JGI IMG/M metagenome (GOLD analysis project Ga0105047, IMG submission 78384) | Freshwater microbial communities from Lake Fryxell liftoff mats and glacier meltwater in Antarctica - MAT-04 (megahit assembly) | ecosystem: Environmental > Aquatic > Freshwater > Ice > Liftoff... | reverse complement strand
CGGGCCGGTTGACACTTCCGGCAGGTTGATCCCAATCAGCGCCGCGATGCCGAAGACGACGAGATGAACCCCGGCAGATGCCGCGCCGCCGATGCCCAGCGAACTGCGATTTCTACTGTCATGAGGAGTCAATGACTTTGCCATGGCGCTCGCACTCTCAATTCATCCGAGCGGGGCGGCGTCAGCCCCCTGATTGTGCGTTCAAATAGAATAGATATCGGATTCAGGGGACTCACGGCCCCCGCTCGCGAATTCATACTACTCGCCTTTCCAGTCTTGCGGCAGGTCGAGACTCCAGACTTCATTGTTGAGCGGCGGCGTCATGCCGGTGACGACCCAGAGTTTGTCCTGAAACACATAGGTCGAATGCTCGTGCCGCTGTGCCCAGACCACATCGGTCTGGTATTCTTTCCACGTTTTCCCATCGGCGGAATACCAGGTATCCCCAAAGTTGCCGCCGTGGCGGGGCGGGGTGCCCGGACCCTTTGACCAGCCCCCCATGATCCACATGTGATCGCGGTACACGGCGGATGTAAACCAGATCCGCGGTGCCCACGGGGCGTGTTCCGTTTCCTGGGTCCATTCCTTGCCATCCGCGGACGACCAAACATCGTTCGCGAACGCCGGATTGGGGAGATAGTTTCCGCCCGCGAAAACATACATCTTGCCGTTCAAAACAACTGGCGCGATATAAGCCCGCGACGACCAGGGGGCTTTCTCCGTCGCCTGTTCCCATGTCACGCCGTCGGCTGTCGACCAGACATCGTTGAGCAAATCGTCGTCGTTGCCGAAGTAATACTTCCGCGTCCCCCCCATCACCCACATGCGGTCGTTGTGAACTACCAGTCCGCCACACATCCGGGGACTCCAGCCGGCGGCTTCGACTTCTAGTTTCCACTCGGCCCCGTCGGTGCTTGACCAGACCGAATTGCTCGCCGAGGCGTGATCCAACCGGCCGCCATGCCAGCCCCCCATGATCCACATTTTGTCCTTGAAAACGGCCGTCATCGGGAAGTCGGAATGCTTCCACGGAGCCTGCTCGGAAGCACGCGTCCACTCTTTGCCGTCGGCCGATGACCAGACATCACGCGGCGGGTCCTTGAACGAATTCATCCACCCGCCCATGATCCACATCCGCCCGTTAAACGTCACTTCGCCGCAAGAATCCCGCGGCGCAAACGCGGCTGTTTTGTTGACCAGCACCCACGGCGGCGACTCGGCAAGAGCGATGCCTGCCAGACATATGAGCGAGAGACAACTACCGAGAAGCTGGCGAATCATGAATTGGTCCCTTCAGTGATGTGGAATCAGCATGCCTGGCTGAGATTACTATGAAGCGGCGGCAGCGTATCGTCAAGCGCAGACACGTCGGGCTGACGCCGCGACGCTCGCCTCAGCGGTGGACGCGATTTGTAGGGTGCGGTCGAGGCTTTGCGAGGCCCACCGATTCTTGTTCTTCGTTGGGTGGCCGGGGCTGGAGCGCTTCGCGAAGCCCCGGTCTTCGTGAGAGGACACGTCGGGCTTACGCCGCGACGCTCGCCGACGGCGGGACCCGGCGATGCCATCGCCGGGCTTTGCCCGCTCATGCCAACCCCAGCAGCGGCAGACTGTCACGGTAGATCAGTTGTTCGATGGCGTCGACGTTCAGCCTCGGCAGCGTCGTGCCGGCGAGCATCTCGTTTATGGTCCGCAGACCCTGAATCGTCGCATTCACGGTGGTGAAGGGGAAATCGGTGCCAAACAAAACCTTGTCCCACACGCCGTATTCCTGCACGAGCATCAGCGCGTGATAAAACTGAAATGGGCGGTAGTGCAGGGCGCTGATGTCGGCGTACACATGCGGATGCTTGCGAATCGTGACGACGCATTCCCCTTCATACGGATGGCTGAGGTGGGCCAGAATGATCCGCACTTCGGGAAACCGCGTGGCGACGGAATCGATCAGCCGGGGGAGCGTGCAGTCGAGCGGGGCCTGCGCGATGAATGTGGTGCCGGTGTGCAGCAGCACGGGTAGCTGATGTTTCTGCGCATAACGCCACAACGGATCGAGGCGGCTTTCGTCAGGACGAAAGCCGGCGTACATCGGCAGCAGTTTGATCCCCTTGAGCTGCAACTCCTGATGACCGTACCGGAGTTCCTCCTGCCAACCGGGTTGCGTCGGGTCGATCGAGAGAAATCCGATCAACGTATCGGGATGCTCAGCCACATACTCGGCGACATACCGGTCATCGACCCAGAGTCCGCTCAGTTTCGCCTTCCCACCGAACACGACGGTCCTCGTATCAGTCGGCGCGGCGGCGCGGTAGTCGTCGTAGTGGACGGTCAAATCGAGTTTCGTATTCGCCTTCGCACGGCGTTCGGCCTGCATACGAAAATCATCCCCGAAATGTTCCGGGAACGCCCAGGCATGACTATGGACATCAATGATCATGGTGCCAACTCGCAATAATTCCTCTTCTCAAAAATTCTCCTATCAGCATACCGCCCCGCACCACGCTTGCGAGTTCGCACCCCCCCTATAACCTCTACACCCCTCACGGTCACATACAGACCGTTTCTTTTGTGCAACACGCAGGCATTCTCGTACTTTCCCATTCAACCCGAACCGAATTCTCCTGAGAGGATGGGAAGTTGAGGGTAAGTTTGCCGGGGTGCTTCCGGTCTCTCAACGACTCGCCGCGGGAACTTTCAGCATGCGTTACGACTTAATGGTCATCGGTAGCGGTCCTTCCGGCCAAAAAGGGGCCATCGCCGCCGCCAAAATGGGCAAAAAAGTCGTCTTGATCGAGCGGCAGGGCAGCAGTGTCGGCGGCGTCTGTCTCCACACCGGTACTATTCCGTCCAAGACGATGCGCGAAGCCATCCTGCACCTCACCGGCTACCGGCAACGCGGCGTCTACACCGACCAGTTCCGCCAGAAACGCAAAATCACCATGGACGACCTCCGCCGCAAGTTGGCGCAGGTCATTGAACACGAACTCGATGTCATTCATGAATATCTCGATCGCAACCAGATCGACCTGATCTCCGGCGATGCTTCATTCATCGATCCGCATACCGTCCAGGTGTGTTCCGCCGGCCATTGCGAGCGTGTCGAAGCCGACAAGATTCTGATCGCCACGGGAACTAAACCCGCCCGGCCCGCGCACATTCCGTTCGACGGCGAAACGGTCTTCGATTCCGACGAACTGCTCGCCCTGGATCACATTCCCCGTTCGATGATTGTCGTCGGTGCCGGGGTGATCGGCATTGAATACGCGTTGATGTTCGCCACGCTGGGCGTCGAAGTCACCGTGGTGGATGGCCGCGATCGGCTGCTTGATTTTTGTGACCGGGAAATCGTCGACACTCTCATGTTCCACGCCCGCGCGCTCGGCATGGTCTTTCGCTTGGGCGAAGATGTCACCGGCATCGACCGGCTGCAGAACAAGGCCGTGGCAGTGCGATTAGAGAGTGGCAAACGGCTGCTCGCCGAGTCGGTGCTGTTCAGCGTGGGCCGCGTGGGAGACACCGAGAGCCTGAATCTTCCCGCTGCCGGACTGTCGACCGATGAACGTGGCCGTTTGTGGTGCGATGAAAATCATCGGACCTGGGCACCCCACATCTTCGGCGTCGGCGATGTCATCGGTTTTCCCTCGTTGGCCAGTGCCGCGATGGAGCAAGGCCGCCGCGCGGTCTGTGCGATCTTCAACAAACCGTATGTCGCTTACCAGAATCTGCCCTACGGACTGTTCACCATTCCCGAAATCTCGATGGTCGGCAAGAACGAACAGCAGCTGACGACGGATCGCATTCCTTATGAAGTCGGCGTGGCGTCGTTCCGCGAAATCGCCCGCGGCCAGATTTCCGGTGATCAGAACGGCATGCTGAAACTCCTATTCCACCGTGAAACGCGCAAACTGCTCGGCGTCCATTGCATCGGCGAATGCGCCACCGAAATCATCCACATCGGCCAGGCGGTGATGGGCTTAGGCGGCACCATCGACTACTTCCGCGACACGGTCTTCAACTACCCGACCATGACCGAAGCCTACAAGGTCGCCGCGTTCAACGGGCTCAATAAGCTGAATCTCGATTTCGTCCGGGACGATTCGCTGGAACAGGATGTGCCCGTCGAAGTCTGCGAAGAAGATGTGCTCGATCAGGTCGCCGAATTGACCGAACTGTGCGCCGCCGGCACCGTGTGATGAATTGCGATAGTCTCGAATCCCCCGGTGATTCACCGGGGCGGGTGGCACGACCCTGAGTCCTCGAAGGGCGTGGCGATGACTCGAAGACCACGCCCTTCGCTAAGGCCTCAGGGACGTGCCACTCGATCAGAATCGCCGTGCGATTCCTTCAGCGCAACGCCGCCAACGCGGTCGCCATATCGCCCGGCAGCGGGGCCGTGATGGTCATCCACTCTTGCGTGATCGGATGCGCGAAACTCAGTTCGGCCGCGTGCAAAGCCTGCCGGGCAATGAGATGCGAAATCGGGGGTTGGCCCGGTTGCCTCGGCGGGCGGAGTCGGCCAAGCGTATCGTAAAATTCCTCGCCCAACAGCGGATGGCCAATCGCCGCGAAATGAACACGAATCTGATGCATTCTGCCGGTGCGCGGCTTGGCTTTCACCAGCGTATGCCTCGGCAATCGCTCGAGAATGTCGTACGCCGTGGTCGACGGTTTCGCTTCCAGCGCATCGGCTTGGCACGACATAAGTGCCGTGCCTGCTGCGCGGCCAATCGGCAACTCAATAACTCCATCATCCTGCTCGATCACGCCGTCCACGATGGCCAGATACGATTTCGCGATCCGCCCGAGTTGAAACTGAATTGACAATTCGCGATGCGAGACATGATCCTTGGCGATAACGACCGCGCCGCTGGTATCCATATCGAGCCGATGAACAATCCCCGGTTTCAATAACCCCGGCCAGGCGGACGTGCGGTCGAGATAATGCTGAGCTGCGTTCACCAGCGAACCCGATGGCGTGTCCCCCGTGGGATGAATGATCAACTTCGCCGGTTTGTTGACGACCAGCAGCCAGTCATCTTCAAAAATCACCTCAAACGGAATCGCTTCAGGCGGAATGAGATCATCCGGCGGTTCCAATAATTGGACGCCGATTTTCTGCCCCGGATAAACCCGATGCCGCGTATCCGCCGGTTCGCCATTCACCGTGACGAGGCCGGCCCGCACCAGCCGCATGAGCCGCCAGCTGGTGTAACTGCGAAACCGCCGCGTCAAAAACGTATCAATCCGCACTCCTCGCAAGTACGGTTCGACATCGAGTTCGGCGGTGTAAGGAAACGGACTGATCATGGAGTTTTGTGCGCGGTCCGGGCGTGGCGGTGATTTAGGTTGAGGGTCGAGCTTACACTCAACGCGGCCAAGCGGACAAACAAGGCACGTGCATCGACATCAAAATCCACCGCGCGCACTGGATCAGATTCCCCTGAATCGCCCTCCGGTCGGCTGCCCATCGACCATTCTCAAACACCTTGTCGCGCAACCAAGTCGGGTAGGGTGTGAGGATTCGACGGGATGGGCGTCTTCTTCCAGTCGCGTCACCGGAACGGTTGTGTTAATTCTGGTTCACGCTAGGATGACGGCGTCGCTAACTTCAATTCTGATCACTCTTTTCGATGTTTCATGTTGGAAAGGCCGGGTTCACGATGGCCAAGGAAAATTCTGAGGAAAATTTGGATGCCTCCATCGCCAGGCTGGGGCAGGCGTATGCCTCGATTCGCGAGCAGATGTCCCGCGTGATTGTGGGGCAGGATGCCGTGATCGAGCAGTTGCTGATCGCCCTGTTCAGCCGGGGGCATTGCCTGCTGGAAGGTGTGCCGGGACTGGCCAAGACGCTGATGATCAGCACGTTGGCGCGGTGTCTGTCGATGACGTTCGCCCGTGTGCAGTTCACGCCCGACCTCATGCCGGCGGACATCACCGGGACCGACGTGCTGCAGGAAAACCGTGAAACCGGCAAACGCGAGTTCCGGTTCATTCCGGGGCCGTTGTTCCACAATGTGGTGCTGGCGGACGAAATCAACCGCACCCCGCCGAAGACGCAGGCGGCGCTGCTGGAAGCCATGCAGGAGCGGCAGGTGACGGTGGGGCAGACGCGCCACATGCTCGCCGACCCGTTCTTCGTGCTGGCGACGCAGAATCCAATTGAGCAGGAAGGGACCTATTCGCTGCCGGAAGCACAGCAGGATCGGTTCATGTTCAAAGTGTTTGTGAAGTATCCCACGTTCGATGAAGAACGCGAGATCGCCAAGCGGACGACTTCGCTGCAAACCGAAGAGATCCAAAAGGTTCTGTCCGGCGAGGAGATTTTGGAACTCCAAAGGCTCGTCCGGCAAGTGCCGGTGACAGATCACGTCGTCAATTACACACTGGCGTTGGTCCGTCAGACACGTGTCGGCCAGCCGGAATCGCCTAGTTTCATCAATGAACAACTGAGCTGGGGTGCCGGGCCGCGCGCGGTGCAATTTTTGTTGTTGGGAGCGAAAGCCCGCGCGTTATTGCTGGGGCGGACGTACATCTCCACGGAGGATATTCAGGCGCTCGCCGCGCCGGTGCTGCGGCATCGGCTGGTGACGAACTTCGCGGCGGAAAGCGAAGGCATCACCTCGGACCGCGTGGTCGACGAACTGATCCGGACAACACCGTCAAAGGAAGGCGAACTGACCCGTGATCCGCGATTCCAGAAAATTTTTGCCGCCTGAGGCGATCGCCCGGATCTCCCGGCTCGAGATTCTCGCTCGGAACGTCGTTGAAGGCTTCCTGAGCGGCAATCATCGCAGTCCGTACTTCGGGCAGTCGGTCGAGTTCGCCCAGCACCGCGAATACACCGCTGGGGACGATATCCGCCGCATCGACTGGAAGGTCTGGTCGAAGACCGACCGCTATTACATCAAACAGTATGAAGAGGAAACGAACCTACGCACGACGTTGCTGGTCGACCTCAGCGAGTCGATGCTGTTCGGTTCGGGGCAGGTCACGAAGTATGAATACGCCTGCCAGATCGCCGCGGTGCTGAGCTATCTGTTGTTGCGTCAACAAGATGCCGCCGGGCTGGTGACGTTTGACGCCGCGATTCGCCAGCGGGTGGAAATCTCCAGTAAGCGCAATCATCTGCATGCGATACTCGCCGGTTTGGGGCGGGACAACCCCGAACGCAAAACCGATGTGTACGACGTCCTGTCGAAAGTCGCGGATGAACAGCAGCGGAAAGGGCTGATCGTGCTGGTGTCTGATCTGTTCGCACCCCGGGAAGGCCTGTTCAAGGGCTTGAGCCTGCTGCGAACACGGGGCCACGAAGTCATGGTCTTTCAGGTGCTCGACGATCAGGAACTCGACTTCAATTATGCCGGGACGACGAAATTTGAAGGCCTGGAACAAGCCGGCGAACTGATCTGTGATCCCCGGTCGCTGCGAGACGGGTATCTGGCGGCGATGCACAAATATCTCGAAGATGTCCGCCGGCATTGTGCCCGGCAGATGATCGATTTCCAGACGATTCGGACCAGCGAACACCTCGATGCAGTGCTGCGGCATTATTTGACACATCGCGTGGGGATGCGGAGGTCGGTGCGGAATTGAGGCTGCAAACCCGCAAGCGACCGACATGACCCACTAACTTTTCAACCCTTAACTCTCAACCCTTAACTCTCAACCCGCTTAATGACAACCTGGCTCGCCAGTCACTTTTTTAATCCGGCATTTGTCGCGGGGGGTGTGGCCCTCATCGCGGCACCGATCATCATCCATCTCATCAATCGGATGCGATACCGGCGCGTCCAGTTCGCGGCGATGGAATTTCTGCTGCAAAGCGAGCAGAAGAACCGCCGGCGTTTGCTGCTCGAACAGTTGCTGCTCCTGCTATTGCGGATTCTGGTGGTCCTCGCGCTGGTCATGCTGATCAGCCGGTTGATTCTCGATCCCTCGCAGTTGTCGCTGTTCCGCGGGGCGAAGATGCACCATGTCGTCCTGCTCGACGACAGCGGTTCGATGCATGACCGCTGGGGCGAAACCTCGGCGTTTCAAGAGGGGATGAAAGTCGTCCAGGAGATGATTTCCGCAGGCGCGCTGCGGCCGGAAACGCAGCAGTTTTCGCTGTTGCTGCTGTCGCGGCCCGATCAGCCGCTGGTCTCGGAACGCGACTTGACCGAGAGTTTTCAGCAGGAAATGGCGACCCGGCTCGATCCGCAGATTCTCACCGCCACGCATCGCTCGCTGGACCTCGCCGCGGGTTTGCAAACGGTGCGGCAGTATCTGCAAGACGATAAAGGAACGATTCGCCAACTGCATATCGTGTCCGATTTCCGCGAGCACGATTGGAAAGATCAGCGGGCGTTATCCGCGACGATTGAAGAACTGACGAAAGCCGGTGTGACGGTGAACCTCGTCAAAACGGTGCCGGATGTGCATCCCAATCTCGCGCTCAGCCAGTTGAGCGGAGCGACTCAAGTCGCCGCGGCGGGGGTGCCTTTGCGGCTAACCATCGGCGTGAAAAACTTCGGCACCGAAGCGGTGAAAGATGCGCGCGTGGTGCTGTCCGACGATGGGAACCGCGTGCCAACCAGTATTCTGTTCGAGTCGATTGAAGCCAACACGGAAGTCTTGCACGATGTCGATCTGCGATTGTCGACGGCTGGGAAGCATCGTCTCGCGGCGGCACTCGAAGCCGATGCGCTGCTGGATGACAATGTCCGGCATCTCGCGGTGGATGTCTCCTCGACAATTCCCGTGCTGATCATTGATGGCGATCCGTCGGGGGACCAAGCGGGCTATCTCGTCGACGCGCTCGCCGCCGATCCATCGAGTACCGGCGTTTCACCGACCGTCGAACCAATCGATGCATTGCGCCGCCGGCCGCTCGATGGTTTTCGCTGTATTTACCTGCTGAACGTGCCGGAACTTCCCGCCGACAGCGTGGCCTTGCTGGAGAAATACGTCCGCGACGGAGGCGGATTGGTCTGGTTCCTGGGTGATGCGATCCGCCCGGCGTTCTACAACGAATCGCTTTACAAGAAAGGGGAAGGCCTCTTCCCCGTGCCGCTGGGAACCGCGCCAAACGAATTGGCGGTGGACAGCACCAGTCCGGGGGCCGATCTGGTGCCGGGCGATCATCCGGTCTTCGCGATCATGTCCGGGGACGACAATCCGTTTCTCGACAGCGTGCGGATCACCAACTATTACGCCACGGCGGATGACTGGGTCCGCGACGACCAGCAGCGGGCCGACCGCGTGCGCACCCTCGCTCGTTTGAAGAACAAAGATCCTTTGATGTTCGAACACGCTTTCGGCAAAGGGACCGTCTTCACCAGTCTGACCACTGTCGATGAAGCCTGGACGAACTGGCCGATCAACCCGAGTTATGTCGTCGTGCAACTCGAACTGCTCAAAGCGGCCGCGCGCAATGAACGGAATCTGGAACTGCGGCTCGTCGGCGAACCGATTCAGTTATCGCTCGATCCGAGTCTGTACACCGAGAACATCGAGATCAGTGTGCCGACCGCCGATGGCGAACAGGTCACCCGATTGAAAGCCGCGCCGACGGAGACTGAGGTTCCAACTGGCGATGGGACCGCAGCGCCGAAAGAAAAGCCGGAATTGCGGTTGTCGGCGTTGTTTCGCGAAACCGATACGCCGGGCGTATATGGCGTGCGGTTGGTGGATCAGAATCAGGTGACGGAAGAACGGCTGCTGGCGTACAACGTGCCGTTGCAGGAAGGCGAACTCGATTTGGCGACTACGAAGGATTTGCGTCAACGGCTGGGGGACAATCCGCAAGTTCTGATTCACGAGCCGGGACAACTGGACTGGGTTCAAGGTCAGGACGCCGGTTCGGAAATCCGCCAGATATTGTTGTGGGGGCTGTTGATTCTCTTGCTGTTGGAACAGGCGCTGGCATATCGGTTGAGTTTTCATCTGCCGAGGGTGCGGGCGCTGGCGGTTTGAGGGGAGAGGCGAGAGGGCGAGAGGGATGAGGCGAGAGGGTTAGAGGGCAAGAGGGTTAGCCGCGACGCGTAGGGTTTCCGAGCGGAGCGTTTTTTCCAGATAGTTCACGACTACGAAACACTTTTCACTCAGCATGACATGACATTTGAGTTCCCATCACTGACGACGAACTACCTGCTGGCGCAAACGGCGGGGACGTTCACCGTCCGCGAGTTCGATTGGCCGCAAACGCCCCTGGGCTGGCTGCTATTCCTCGGCGGCAGCCTGGTCGTCGTCGCGTGGGTCGCCTGGCTGTATCAACGGGATACGGTCGAACTCAAACCGGTCTGGCGGATCTGGTTGGCGGCATTGCGTCTCGGCACGCTGGCCGGACTTTTGCTGATCGCGCTCAATCCGCATGACCGCACGCAGAAAGATACCTTCCGGCCGTCGCGCGTCGGCGTCCTTGTCGACACGTCGCTGTCGATGCGCCATCCGGCCAAATCGATCAGCATCGGCGGTTCCTCGCAAGAAGCCGACCGCACGACGCGTGTGGAAGCCACCTTGAAATTCCTGGGGCAATCGAAGCTGATCGAAACGCTCCGTCAGCAGCACGAAGTCAGCATTTACACATTCGATAGCGGCCTGACAGGACCGCATCGCGTGTTTCCCTTCGCCGCACCCGATGCTGCTCAGCCTCTGGAACCACAGGAAACACCCGTCGATTGGGCGACCTTGCTGGAACCGCGCGGGCTGGAATCGCGGTTGGGGGAATCTCTGGCGGAACTGGTGCGGCAGACGGCGGGCCGCACGCTCTCCGGTCTGGTGATCGTCACCGATGGTGCGTCCAACGCCGGACTCGATGCGGTGATGGCCGGCGAACGTGCGGCGGCGGCGAAAGTGAAACTGCTATCGGTCGGCATCGGCGGCACCGAACCCCCCGTCAATTTGCTCGTGTCCGATGTCCAGGCCCCGACCGAAGTTCAAAAAGGGGATGGCTACGAAATCACCGCGTACATTCAGGCTCAGGGTTTGGCCGGCCGAGACGCCGAAGTCGAACTGTTGCAGCGGCCGGATGGCGACAACGGCGAGCCGACGCTGGTGGAGATGAAGCCGGTGCGGGTGCTGGAAGATGGCGTGCCGGTGGAGATCAAGTTCCCGCGCACACCGGATGCCACCGGCAAAACGCAATACACCGTCCGCGTGAAGCCCGCGCAACGGGTCGCGGAGTTCGACGAGCAGGACAACGCCCAGACATTTTCGGTCAACGTGCTCGATCGGCCGACCCGGGCACTGCTGGTCGCCGGCGGACCGATGCGCGATTACCAGTTCGTCCGTAACCTGCTGCATCGGCACAAGTCGATTGATGTCGATGTCTATTTGCAGACGGCATCCGTCGGCACGAGCCAGGAATCGGACAATCTGCTGCTGGCGTTTCCCACAACGCGCGAAGAACTTTACGAATACGATTTGATCATCGCCTTCGATCCCGATTGGCAACTGCTGCCGGAAGATGCGCCGCGGATGATCAACGATTGGGTGGCGAACGAAGCGGGCGGTTTGATTCTGGTGGCGGGCGATGTTTACACGCCACAGTTCGCCGCGGTCGATGGCCCGCTCAATGGGGGGGATGCCGATGATCGATTTACGCCGCTGAAAGAATTGTACCCGGTCGTGTTGAGTTCCTACTTCACGGCGACCCGCTTCGATGCCGACACCAGCCAGCCTTGGCCGATTGAGTTCACCGATGAAGGGAAATCCGCGGGCTTTCTGCAACTGACCGATGATCCCATCACCTCGTCGGCCCGCTGGAAGGACTTCCCGGGATTCTATAAGTGCTATCCCACTGCGGCGGCGAAAGCCGGGGCGACGGTCTTCGCCCGGTTTTCCGATCCGCGTGCTCAGGGGGAAATCCCGATTCTGATGGCGGCCCAGTTTTACGGACAGGGCCGAACGTTCTACCTCGGCAGCGCGGAGATGTGGCGGCTGCGGTCGGTGGACGATGAGGATTACGATCGGTTCTGGATCAAGACAGTCCGCGAAGTGGTGCAGGGCCGTTTGAAGCGCGGGGCCAAGCACGGCATGCTCAGTCCGGAAACACGCCGCGTTTCGTTGGGACAGACGGTGCGGGTCCGCAGCCGGTTGTTGAATGGACAGTTCCAGCCGCTGGATATCGAAACGGTCCGGCTCGAAATTTATGATCCGACGGGTAAGCCGCTGATCCCGCCGCGCTCGCTGGTGAAAGACCCCTCGCGGCCGGGGGAATATGTGGGCGATTTCCGGGCGAGTGTGCCGGGGGTTTATCGACTGCAACTCCCGATTCCCGACACGCGTGAGGAACTGACCGACGAAGTGACGGTCGTGTTGCCTAAACTGGAAGATGAGAATGTCCGCCAGAACGTGCAGTTGCTGAGTCAATTGGCGGAGTTGACGGGAGGGGCCTACTTACCGATGGCGGACGCGGAAGCCGCGCTGCCGGGGCTGTTGCCCAACCGGGGGGAACTTTTCAAGGTCGACGAGCGTCTGAGAACATTGTGGGACCGCGAATGGGTCCTGTACCTGCTGGTGGGATTGTTGTCGCTGGAGTGGTTGACCAGGAAATTGGTGAAGTTGTCGTAAGTTGAAGAAATCGCCCCCGGCGGCTCGCCGGGGGCTAAGACGTCTTAGCCCCCCGTCAATGACGGGGGGCCGCTGGTCTAACAGGTTGTGCCATGTCATCGGTATCCCCCCCGCAAATCACCAACGTTCTCGACCGGTTGCGCGGCCGCATCCGGCGGTACGTTTTGTGGGAAGGCCTGGCGCTGGTCGTCGTTGTGCTGGGGCTGATTTTCTGGGGCAGCTTTCTCGTCGACTGGGCCTACTTCTCGCTGAGCAATCTGGAACTCCCCCGCGAATTTCGGGCGTTGTTTCTGATCGCGGCATTGGGATGCGTTGCCGCTGGGGTGCTGATCTGGATCGTCTTCCGCCTGGTGCGGAGTCTGCGTTCGCGGGCGCTGGCTTTGGTGCTGGAACGCCGATTTCCGCAATTGGATGATCGGCTCATCACGGCGGTGGAAGCATCGGAAGGGGCCCAATCGACCTCGGGGGACCTTGGTTCACCGATGTTGGCGCACACAATTCGCGATGCGGCTCAACTGGCGGAAAAGCTCGATCTCGCCGCCGTGTTCGACTGGCGGCCGCTGCGGCGGGCCGTCGTGCTGGCGACGATGCTAGTCGTTTCGATTCTCGGGCTGATGGTCTTCGATTCGCAGGCGATGGACCGCTGGGTGCATGGCTTTCTGGGGCTGTCGGACAATTACTGGCCGCGTGAAACGGAACTCCGCGTGCAGGTGTTGTTGCAACCGGGCGACCGGGTACGAGACTTCGAGAACTATAAATACCGCCATCCGCGCGGAGCCGATTTGACACTGATGGTCCTCGCCGCCGATGGCACCGTCTGGCCGGAACGGGTCAAGCTGACGTACCGGATGAAAAACGGCCGCGGATCGGGGCAACCGTTTTTGAATCGGACCGGCGACCAGCCGTTTCTCCACACGATTGCCGGCCTGCTGGATGATGTCGACATCTGGGTCAGCGGGAACGATTATGCGAACGCCCGGCCGTACAAGATTGAAGTGGTCGAGCCGCCGCATGTCGATATGGTCGAACTCGATGCGTTATTTCCGGCGTACATGGGGCTGAATCCGATTGGTGCGAATGGTCCGGAGCGGACGCCGCTGCCGGTGCAGGGGGTGCAGATTTCCGTGCCGATGGAAACCGACTTCCTCCTACGCGTCCAGGCCAATAAGCCGTTGCGGGCGATGCGGCTCGAAGGGGAATCTCAGGGCGAGCGGTTTGAAGTGGAGTTCGGCCGGAAGTCGGCCGATGGCTCCGCGGCGACGCAGTCGGCCGGTTTTGTGACGTTGAAATCGCAGGATGGCAAACCACAACTGCAGATTCCCTGGCCCGCCGACATGCTGCCGGAAATCTGGTCGGCCGATCAGCGGACGGCGAGTATTCCGTTCGCGTTGCCTCAAGCCGAGATGCCCCAGCTTTCGGAACAACTTCAAGCGGCGGTGGAATCCGGCGTGTTGAAGTTGCCGCTGATCTTCCCGCCAGATGCGATGATCCGCATTCATCTCGAAGACGCCGATGGCATCTCGAGCACAGAACCGGGCCGGCTGACGATTAACGGCATCATCGATGAACCGCCGCGCATCGAATCGGAACTTAAAGGCATTGGCACATCCATTACCCGCAAGGCCCGCATCCCACTTGCGGGCGTCGTCACCGATGACTACGGCGTCGCGCAGGCCCGCTTTGAGTTTCAAGTCGACGCCACACCCTGGCAGCCGCGCGAGTTCACGCAGCCGGTGGCGGGAGTGAAGGAGTATCGGCTGGCCCGTGACGAGAATGAACCGTTCGAGCGGTTCGACGTGCTGCCGCTCGATCTGTCGATTCGTCAAAAGCTGCTGCTCACCGTCTGGGCACAGGATGGCGACGACCGGAATGGCCCGCATGAATCGCGGGGGCAGAAGTTCGAATTCACGATTGTGCCGGTTGAAGAACTCCTATCGATTCTGTTCGCGAAAGAATTGAACCTGCGTAAGCGGTTCGAGCAGATCATCACCGAGATCAAGCAGACGAAAGCCGATCTGGAACTGCATCGCGATAAACAGGCCCGCGTGCTGGAATTGCAATCGCAGCCGGCGACCGACAAGACCGCCGAGGAATTGACCACGCTGCGTCAGGCGATTGCCGCCTGCGCCGAGCGCAATCTGCATGGATTGCGGAAGAATGCGACGGAGACGGCGGCGATTGAAAGTTCCTTCCGGGATATTCGTGAGGAGTTGGTCAATAACGCCGCGGAGACGGTGCAGATGCTCGACCGGCTCGATCTGAAGATCATCGGCCCCCTCGCCCAGATCAACGCGACCGATTATCCGAACGTCGATGGCATTCTGGGGATCTTCCGGCTGGCGAATGAGCAGGGGACCGACCCGACAAAATCAATTGCCGAGTCGATCACCGAAACGGAGTTACTGGTCGAGCATCTGGAACAGGTGTTGCTTGAGATACAGGAACTGGAGCAGTTCCACAAGCTGCTGGAAAATCTGAAACAGATGATCACCGATCAGCAGGATTTGATTGAGAAAACAAAGATTCAGCGCAAACAGAACGCCATCAAGGCGTTAGAATAGTAAGTCGACCGACGGCGGAGAGCCCATCCTCAAAGGGGATTTCCCATGCAGCGCGCGATGATGTTTTGGGCAATAGTGCTGACACTCTTGGCGACCGGGCCGCACCGGCTGCTGGTTGCCGAAGTCCGCGCGCAGGAAGCGGCCGCGGTCGAGCAGGCCGCGCCGGAAGCCGCTCCCGCGACGGAACCGGGGGAATCGCTGCACTCCGTCCAGGAAGGCCTGGCGATGCGGTATCAGCGGTTCGAGAACACGATGCTGCAGGTCGCCGAGTACTTGCGCAAGACCGATCCCGAGCGGGCCGATCTGCTGGTGCGCGCCATCGGCAGAAGCAAGGAGACACGGCTGCCGGACCAGTTCGCGCATCTGATCAATCTCTTGCAGCAGGAGCAACTGGGCGATGCGCTCGATGAACAGGAAAATGTGATCGTCCTGATGCAGGGCTTGCTCGATTTGTTGCAGAGCGAAGACCGCAAGGACGAAATCGAAAAAGAAAAAGCCCGCATCCGCGATCTCATCAAAGACGTGGACCGGATGATCGACAATCAGACCGATTTGCGTGGCGATACGGAACGGAAAGAGAACGCGGAGCGGCTGAAAAGCCGTCAGGAAAAACTGGCCAAGGACGCGGAGAAACTCGTCAACAAAATTGACGGCCAGGATGCGGCCAAGGCCGCCGCGAAAGCTGCCAAGCAAAACGCGGGCAAGCCCGGCAAGCCAACTGCTGGTGAACCGAAAGACGGCGAGGAACAAGCCGAGGGCGAGAAGCCGCCCGACGGAGACGACATGCCGAAAGAGGGCGAGCCGAAGGACGACATGCCCAAAGAGGGTGATGCCGAAGGCATACCGGGTGAACCGAAGGACGGCGATTCAGAGAGTAAAGACGGTCAGAAAGGCAAAGACGGCGGGAAACCCAAAGACGGTTCCAAGCCCAAGGATGGTGAAAAACCCAAGGATGGTGAAAAACCCAAGCCTGGCGACAAGCCTAAGGATGGTGACCAGCCCAAAGAGGGCGACATGCCTCCGGATGGGGCGGAACCTTCGCCCGCTGATGGTGAACCGTCCGAGCCAAAAGACGGTAAGCCGGGCAAGCCCCAGAAAGGGAAGCCGAGCAAACCCAAACCGGGCAAGCCGGGGCAACCCCCCGAGAGCGACCCGTCCGATCAGGAACAGCAGTCGGGCGATGAGGCGGAGCAGGAAGAGTCTCCATCACAACAGGCGAAAACTCCGGGCCGCGAGGAAATTCAGCGTGCCAAGGAGGACATGGAACGGGCCATTGAAGAACTGAAAAAGAAGAACCACGGCAAGGCGTCCGATGAGCAGGATCGGGCCATTGCTGAACTGATGAAGGCGAAAGAAAAGCTGGAAGAAATTCTGCGGCAGTTGCGCGAAGAAGAACGTGAGATGCTACTGGCCGCGCTGGAAGCCCGCTTCCGCGACATGCTCGCCCGGCAACTGGTGATCTACAATGGCACCGTCGGCCTGCATGCGGTGCCGGAAACGCAGCGGACCGACCGGCATCGGAATCGCTCGGTGGAGTTGGCCCGCGGCGAGGATGAAATCGCGCTCCTGGCGGCGAAAGCGCTGACGCTGCTCAAGGAAGAAGGTTCGTCGGTCGCGTTTCCGGAAGCGGTCGAGCAGATGCGGGACGATATGTTGACGGTGGTGTCCCGGCTGGAACGTTTCGATGTCGCCGACCTGACGCAGGGAATCGAGCGAGACATCATCGAATCGCTGGAAGAACTGATCGAGGCGTTGCAGCAGGAAATGGAGAAGAGCAAGGACAAGAAACAAAACCCGCCCCCGCAAGATCAGCAGCAGCAAGACCCGCCGCTGGTGGATCAACTGGCGGAACTGAAAACGCTGCGGGCGTTGCAGCACCGCGTCAATCGGCGGACGAAAGTTCTGGGCCGGGAAGTCGAGGGGGAACAAGCCGTCACGCCGGATGTGGTCTCGCAGTTGCGGGAACAAGCCCGCCGCCAGGAGAGAATCCAGCGGGCGACATATGACCTTTCCACCGGAAAGAACAAGTGACTTTTTGGTAGGGTTTGCCGAGTCGGCGAGGCGAACCGTTCTGTGACTTACCAAAGCGGTTCGCCTCGAAGACTCGGCAAACCCTACAGAAAAGATGAAATTGGACAAGGAGATAAATATGCGACGGCTCCTGATGATCGCCAGTGCGGCTCTCGCCTGCCAGGCCGGCTCGGCTTTCGCTGCCGAGGAAGTCTACGCCGCGCCGCGTGTTGATGATGTGCGCGGGAAAGTTCTCGTCTGGGCCGCTGAACAGCCCGGCGTCGATGCGGCGAAGCAAGCGGCGCTCCAGCAGATCTGGACGGGTGACACGCCCCTCCCAGCCGACGAACTGCTCGACCGGGTGATTGAATCGTTTTCGGTCTTGCATGAAGGAGTCGCCCGGCTGATCGATCCAGCGCGTTCCGCGGAACCGGTGGCGATCAGTATGGAACTGCTGGGGCAAGGTACGCCGTTCTTCAAGGCGAATATCGGCCTCTATGTCGGACGACTGTATATCGAACGGCGGATGTACGACGAAGCCAACGAAGTGCTGACGGCGGTGGACATCAAGGAAGCCGTCGATCCGGCGTGCCTGCTGTTCCATCGAGCGGTCGCCTCGCAGGCACTGTTGGAGATCAAGCCGGCCCTCGAGTCGCTCGACGCACTGCTCAAGCGGACGGAGAATGTTCCGGTCCGGTACTCGGCGACTGCCGTGTTGATGCAGACCGAATTGCAGAATCTCCAGGAAAAATCGCTGGGCGAAGTCGCCCGGCTGATGTCGGATTCGGAACGCCGGCTCGATCTGGGCCGCGCGGGGGAAAAAGTGCAGGGGGTGCAGGACCGGATCATCGCCAACCTCGATGAGCTGATCAAGAAAATGGAAGCCCAAGGGGGTGGTGGTGGAGGGGGCGGGGCCGGTCAGAACAATTCCAATCAAGGGGGCAGCCCGGCGAACGACAGTCAGGTCAAAGGCGCGACGGCACCCGGTCTGGTCGACCCGAAAAAGCTCTCCAAGGAAGGGGCCTGGGGCAACCTGCCGGAAAAAGAGCAGGCCAAGGCCAAGAATATCATCTTCCGCAATTTCCCCTCGCATTACCGTCATGCGATTGACGCCTACTCCAAGAAACTGGCCACGCGCACCGCGCCGAAGGACTAATCGGGATGCTCTCGCTGACACCCATATTTCTGCTCGCACTCGCCGGTCTGCCGGTGGAAGCCACGTCGTTATCGGGCGGCACGGTCTCCGGGCAACTGGTCGAACTCTCGGCGACGGAATTGAAACTCCAGCCGGAGAATGGTGCCGTGACGACGATCCCGACCGCTGACCTGCTGGAACTCCGCGGGACCTCGGCCGCCGCGCCTGCGGCCGGTGAAACGCCGTTGGTCCGTGTGCGGCTGGTCGATGGGTCGGTGTTGCAACTTGCCGAGTTGAAGAACACGCTGAAAGAATTGCAGGGCAAACATCCCTATTTGGAAGGAGTCCTCAGCGTCCCCATGACGGCTGTACACAGCCTGCGATTCACCCCGCCGAATGCGAAGTTCGATCCTCTGTGGGAGCAACTGCTGGAGAAGGGGACGAAGAGCGACATGATCGTGCTGCAAAAGGCGGAAGTCCTCGACCACCTCGACGGCGTGGTCGGCGCGATCGACGAGCAAACGATCAAGTTTCTGCTGGACGGCGATGAGATCCCGGTCAAACGCGAAAAAGCCTTCGGCATCATCTATGCCCGCAAACCTTACAACGGCAAGCTGACCGCGCGTGTGCAGTTTGCGAATGGTGATTCCATCGCGGCAAAATCGGTGACCTCGAACGGCGACGAATGGAAGGTGACTTCCCTTGTCGGCCAAACCTGGACGTTGGCTGCCTCAGACATTTCGCTGGTCGATTACAGTCTTGGGAAAGTCGTTTACCTGTCGACGATGGAGCCGCGGAATGTGAAGTACACGCCGTTCATTCAGTTCGACGGGCAGACGGAGTTCTACTGGAAGTTCCGACGCGACCGAAGCCTGGAAGGCAAGCCATTGCGGTTGGGACAAAAGACGTATTCGCGCGGCTTGGCGATTCACTCGAAGACCGAATTGCGGTATCGGCTCGGCGGCGAGTATCGTCGTTTTCAGGCGCTATTGGGGATAGATGACGAGATCACGAACACGAACTGGGGCGCGACAGCGGTGCGGATTGTGGGAGATCGCCGGGAGTTGTACGCCGGGGAATGCCGCCCGCGACAGTCGCCGATTCCGCTCGATCTGGATGTGTCGGATGTGGTGGAGCTGGATATTATTGTCGATTTCGGGCCTGATAAAAGCGACATCAGCGACCGCATTCATTTGGCCGACGCGAGGCTGGTGAAGTAGTCGTGGCGAGGAAAAGTCGAGATCGGAAAGCGGCGGACAATGCAAAATAGAACATGCAAAATGCACAACGTAGGATCGAAAGTGGTCCCGCCGTTGCCGACGGCGGGCTTTGGGATTCTGCATTTTGCATTTTGCACTTTGCATTTTGCATTGTTTGGGAAGTTGACGTGTAGCTTCGCTCTCCTGTGCCTGGTGTCATCAAGCCTCCACGCAGCCGACCCGGCGGTTCTTAAAGCTCAGGCCGAGCGCATCGCCGTTGTCGACCGCGTTGCCACCACCGTGGTCGCCATTTTCGCCGCCAGCGGGCAGGGGGGTGGCTCCGGCGTGTTGATCAGTCCCGACGGTTATGCACTCTCGAACTATCACGTCACCAGCGGTTCCGGCGACTTCATGAAATGCGGACTGAACGATGGAAACCTGTACGACGCCGTCATTGTCGGCATCGACCCCACGGGTGATGTCGCGTTATTGAAATTACTGGGACGCGACGATTTTCCGCATGCCACTTTCGGCGACAGCGATCAGGTGCAGGTCGGCGACTGGACCTTCGCGATGGGCAACCCGTTCCTGCTCGCGACCGATTTCTCGCCCACCGTCACTTATGGCATCGTCAGCGGTGTGCATCGTTATCAATATCCGGCCGGCACGATTCTCGAATACACCGATTGCATTCAGGTCGACACGTCCATCAACCCGGGCAACTCGGGCGGGCCGTTGTTCAATGCCGCGGGAGAACTGATCGGCATCAATGGCCGTGGTTCATTCGATAAGCGTGGCCGCGTGAACTCCGGCGCGGGGTATGCGATTTCGATCAACCAGATCAAGTTTTTCCTCGATCAATTAAAAAGCGGCCGCATCGTCGATCATGCCACGCTGGGGGCGACCGTCCGCTCGGGGGATGACCGCACGGTGGTTGTCGATAATATCCTTGAATCGTCGGATGCCTATCGCCGCGGACTGCGGGAAGGGGATGAAATCGTCTCGTTCGCCGGTCGGCCGATCGGCAGCGTGAATCAGTTCAAGAACGTGTTGGGCATCTACCCGAAAGGCTGGACGCTGCCGCTGGTCTATCGCCGCGATACGCAGAAGCAGGAACTGTATGTGCAGATGCGCGGCTTGCATCGGGCGTCGGAACTGATGCCGAAGCAGCCCGGCCCGCCACGCGGGAAGCCGAAGCCAGAAGAGCCGGAGAAGAAAGACGAACCGGAGAAGGGGGAATCCCCGGATGGTGAAAAACCAAAGGATGCCGAGGAGCCGAAACGCCCATCCGCTCCGCCGATGAATCCCCACGATTCGCCAGCCGCGGAAATTCCTGAGGCGTACAAGCATCTGCTGGAGAAAAAAGACGGCTACATCAATTACTATTTCAACAAACTGGAACAAGACCGCGTGCTAGCGGGAATGGCGAGTTTTGATTCCTGGAAGACCGTTGCCGGTCGTTGGAAGTTGACGGGCAAAACTTCGACCGATGCAGCCTTCACATTAACGCTGGCCGACAACGGGATTGGCCTTTCTTTGCCAGATTCTCCGTACTTTCAATCGCTCGGCGAAAATGACGGCGATGCGATTGATGAACCGGCCGGAACCGGGGGGCTCTTGATCGCCTTACATCAAATGCGGCTGCTGCTGACCAAAGGTCGCGAGATCTTCAGTGATTTTTATTACCTGGGCAGCGAACCGCTGGATGGTCAAGGTGATCTGGTCGACGTGCTGATCTCCCGGAAAGACGGCATCGAAACACGCTGGTACTTCCGCAAATCGGATCACGCCTGGCTGGGATTCGACAGTTCGCTCGGCTCGGATGTTGATCCGGCGGAAGTCCGCTTTCTCGACTTCGGAACCTTGAACGGCCAGCTGATGCCCACGAAGTTTCTGGCGCGCAGCGGCGAGAAAGAATTCGCCGTGTTCACGGTCGAGACACTGGATCTAGCGGCGGGAGCCAACTGATGCGAATGCAACTGGTGCGGATTTTGTCGATCATCGCCGTCTTGATGCTTGGCTGTGATTTCGCGGCCGCGCAATCGAGTCGCGAGACCATTGCCTCGGTGTCGCCGAAAGTTGTGAAGATTTTCGGAGCCGGCGGCATCAAACAGTTGTATGCCTACAGCACCGGATTTCTGGTCTCTCCCGAGGGGCATATCGTCACCGTCTGGAGTCATGTGCTGGATAGCGATGCCGTGACCGTCGTGCTGGCGGATGGACGGAAGTTCGAGGGGAAGGTTGTCGGCGCGGAACCGCAACTGGATCTCGCCGTGCTGAAAATTCCGGCGGAAGGTTTGCCCCATTTTCAACTCGCCGACGCCTCAACGGCATCTCCCGGCGCGCGGGTGCTGGGCTTCAGCAACATGTTCAAAGTGGCGGCGGGGGATGAGCAGGTCTCGGTACTGCATGGCGTGATCGCGGCCAAAACCACGCTGGCCGCCCGTCGCGGCGTCTTCGAGGCTCCCTATCACGGGCCGATCTATGTCGTCGACGCGATCACCAATAACCCCGGCTCCGGCGGTGGCGTGCTGACCACTTGGGATGGTCGGCTGCTGGGGATGATCGGCAAGGAACTGCGGAATGCTCAGACGAATACCTGGCTCAATTATGTGATTCCCATCAGCGAGTTGAGCCAGCCCGTCGAAGAAATCATCGCCGGAAAGTTCACGGCCCGCCGTGCCGCAGACAGCGAACAGGAAATCGACGCCGCGTCCCTGGACCGTTTTCGCCCGGGCGATTTCGGCATCGTGATGCTCCCCGACGTTGTGGCCCGCACACCGGCGTTTATTGAACGGGTCACGCTGGGTTCGCCAGCGGCTCAAGCCGGGTTGCGGCCGAACGATCTGGTTTTGTTCGTCGGTGAAGAACTGGTGCAATCGGTACGAATGTTGCGCGAGGAATTGGGCCGGCTGGAAAGCGGCGGTCAACTTCGGTTGGTGGTCCGCCGCGGCGATCAACTCGTCACGGTCGAGTTGCCGATTCCGCGCAAGGAAGACTAGTTTCGCAATGCTTCGCAGCAGCGTGGTTACGATAAGGGTTCACATGATGCGCCGCGTTTCCCTGATGATCGCCTGCCTGGCCAGCGCGGCCGTGGCAGTCGCCCAGGATCAGTCACTGGAGTTTCTCGAAGAGCAGGCGATCCGCGAGGCCGTCGCCTTGGCGGAACCGTCGCTGGTTCGCATCGAGACGGTGGGGGGACTGGATCAGGCGCAGAATGTTTTGTTCGGCACGGGGCCGACCTCCGGGGTGGTGGTCTCCGCCGATGGTTACATCATTTCCAGCAGCTTCAACTTCGCAGCCCAACCCGCATCGATTCTGGTCACACTCCCGGATGAACGCCGGTTTCCCGCGAAGCAAGTCGCCCAGGACAAGCAGCGGATGTTGACGCTGCTCAAGATCGAAGCCGACAACTTGAAGCCCGCCGTGGCGGCCGCGCGAGATGAAATTCGCGTCGGTGCCTGGGCGATCGCGCTGGGACGGACGTTTGATTTGGCCAATCCGAACGTGTCGCTCGGCATTGTCAGCGCTGTGAACCGAGTGTGGGGGAAAGCGCTGCAAATCGATGCGAAGCTTTCGCCCGTGAATTATGGCGGGCCGGTGGTCGATATCGAAGGCCGCGTGATGGGCATCAGCGTGCCGCTGTCGCCGCAGGCCTCCGGGGAACTCGCCGGTGTGGAATGGTATGACGGCGGCATCGGTTTCGCTGTGCCGATGGAAGATGTCTATGCCGTGCTCGACCGGCTGAAAGAAGGCAAAGATCTGCTGCCCGGCCTGATGGGAATCACCTTTAAGACCGGCGTGCTCGGCAGTCCTGATGAGACGGTTGTGGATCGCGTGCGGTTCAATTCTCCGGCCTTCAAGGCCGGCGTGAAGTCGGGCGATCGCGCGGTGGAACTCGAAGGTAAGCCGGTCAGCCGGCTGGCGCATTTAAGGCATGTGCTGGGCCGCAAATACGCCGGCGATGCTGTGAAGCTGGTGGTCGAGCGGAACAACGAACGACAACCGCTGGACATCCTGCTCGTCGGCGAGTTAACGCCGTATGAATCGGCGTTTCTCGGCGTATTGCCGCTGCGGCAGCAGTTGGACCCGAATGCGAAGGGGGTGCCGATTCGCACCGTCTTCGCGGAATCCGCCGCCGCGAAAGCGGGCCTGCAACCGCGCGATGTGATCCTCAAAGCCAACGATCAGGAACTGACATCGGCCCGGCAACTGTCGGATTTGGTCAGCCGCCTGCGACCGGGCGAAAAACTGAATCTCACCTGGCTGCATGAATCGGCGGAACTTTCGGGCGAGTTGATGCTGGGATCCTATCCCGATTCCGTGCCTGCGGAATTGCCGACGGAATCGCTGCCGGCCGCGGGGGAAGCCGCGGCTGATGGTCCCAAGACGGGCCGCTTCACCGAAACCCTGCCGGCTCAGAATCGCGATTTCTGGGCGTATGTGCCGGAGAAGTTCTCACCGCAAGCCAGTTATGGACTGGTCGTGTGGATTCATCCCGGCGGCGACACGATGGACGCCACGATCTATCAAAGCTGGAAGACGTTGTGCGACCGTCGCGGCCTGATTTTGCTGGGGCCGAAAGCGGAGAAGGTCGGGGGCTGGACACCGCTCGAAGCCGAATATGTGAAAGACTGTGTGACCTGGATGAAGGAAAAGTATCCGGTCGACCCGCAACGGATTTTGCTGCACGGCTATTCGAGTGGCGGCCCGTTCGCGGGTCACCTGGCATTCAAATATCGGGATACATTCCGTGGACTGGCATTGGCATCGCAACCGCTGATTGGAACATTGCCGGAGAATGAACCCGATCTGCGGCAGCAGTTCTATCTGGTCTGCGGCGATCAGGATCCGCTGTTCGCCGCCGCGAAAGCAACAGCTGACGGAGTTCGCGCGGCGAAGTATCCGGTGGTCTTCACCCCGCTGCCGGGTGAAAAGCACGTCTATCCGCCCGAAGACGCCTTGGACGAGATTGCCCGGTGGGCCGATTGTCTGGACCGTATCTGAGCGATCAAGTTCTTTCTTTGTAGGGTTTGCCGAGTCATCGAGGCGAACCGCTTTCGCGTCATGATGTGAGTTGCGTCGGGCTATAGTGACCACACTTCTGCGAAGCGTCGCGAAGTTCTTTCTTTTCCCCGTATGAGATGCCATAATTGTCGTTGGGGATGTTTTGGTGGATCTGACTCGCGGGGGAGAGACAGGCGTGGCACCCGGTGCGACTTCGAGTGGATGCAGTCGTCGGCAGTTTCTGGGCCGCAGTGCGCAACAGGCCGCGGGGGTTGCCGCCGGGATGGTGGCGCTGGGGTCGGCCGTGTCCGCGACCGAGAATCCTGCGGAGCGCGTACGGCTCGGTCTCATTGGGCTGCGGAATCAAGGCCAGACGTTGCTGGATTCGCTGCTTGGAATTCCGAACGTCGAAATCGCCGCGTTCTGTGATGTCGATCCACAACAATTCGGGCCGGCTCTAAAATCGCTCAGTGAATCATCGCGGCCGGTGCCGAAGTGCGAAGCGGATTTTCACCGCGTGTTGGATGACCGTGCGGTGGATGCGGTCGTCATCGCCACTCCGGATCATTGGCATGCCTGGATGACGGTGCTGGCTTGTCAGGCGGGGAAGGATGTCTATCTCGAAAGCCCCGCGACGCACACTGTCGGCGAGGGAGCCATCCTGCTGGCGGCGGCGGAAAGTTCCCGGCGAGTGGTGCAGGTTGGCTTACAGGAACGGAGCGGCGCGCATGTGCAAAGTGCGGTCGAGGCAGTCCGGTCCGGCGCGGTCGGTTCCGTGCGATCCACGCGGGCCTGGGTTGTGCATCGCCGGAAGTCGATCGGCCGCAAGTCGCTGACCACGCCTCCGGCGGAGGTGGATTACCGGCAGTGGCTTGGCCCCGCGGCGGACCGCGCGTTTCATCCGAACCGGTTTCATTTCAACTGGCGCTGGTTTTGGGATTACGGCGGCGGCGAACTGGCCCACTGGGGCGTCCATTGGCTGGATGTCGCCCGCTGGGGACTCGATGTGGAAACGCCGCGGCGTGTCTCGGCCATCGGTCATGCGTCCGGATTCAACGACGATCAGGAAACGCCCGATACATTGTCCGTCCAGTACGATTTTGGCGGCTCCACAATCGTCTGGGAGCATCGCCTTTCATCCGGGCATGGGGTGGAGAACCGCAGTTCGGGAGTCGCGTTTTACGGTGATCAGGGAACGCTGATTCTCGATCGCGGCGGCTGGAAAATCTATGATGCCGCGACCCCGCTGACCGCCAACGGCGGAGACTTGCTGCGACCCCATCTGGAGAACTTCATCGATTGCATTCGCACGCGGCAGACTCCCGCCGCCGATCTGGCCACGGGCATCGCTTCCAGTGCACTGTGCCATTACGGCAATGCCGCATACCGCTTGGGACGTGAGTTACGCATCAGTGAACTCGGTCAGGATCCAGCCGCGAAAATAGTGCTCGATCCACCGGCACGGGCGGGATGGAAGCTCGCTGATCTGCTGCGGGCAACTTAACCGGATTGATCAGGCCGATGTGAAATTCGCGATTACTTTACGGCAAATCAACTTGATTGCCGCCGTTTCGCTGCGTGTTGATCCGCTGGATCACGCGCGAACCCTGGTCGAGGCCGTCGCGGCCGCCGGATTTGAAGAAGTCTGACATACCAATAATCGCCGGGCCGAGCAGGAACAGGTAGACGGCCGGCATCAGGCAGAAGACGGTCGGAAACAGCAGCCGGAAGGTGGCGCTGTTGCCTTTTTCATCGGCCCGTTGTTTCAGGCTTTCCCGCATAGAATCGCTGTAGGTTGTCAGGGCTTCCGAAACACTGGTTCCCATGCGATCGGTCTGCATGAGCAGCGATGTGAACGAGTGGACTTCCGGCAGGTCGATGCGGCGATCAAAGTTTTTGAGCGCTTGATGCAAATTGCCGAGTGACGCCTGCTCCATGACGATTCGCAGTTCCTGCGCGAGTGCGGGATATACCTGCCGCAGATCGGGCAAGACACGCCGCAGAGAGACCAACACGGTCAAACCTTGCGACACGCACATGTTCAGCATATCGAGCAGATCGGGCATCGCCTGTTCGATCTCGGATTTGCGCTTCGCGGCCCGGTTGCGGACATGCAGCCGCGGCAGCGACCAGCCGAGAATCGGCCCGGCGATAATGGCACCAATGGCGAATGGTTCCAGGTTGCGTGGTGCCAGCACCAGCAGCACCCCGCCGAGAATCAAAAAGCCCATCATCAGGGCGTAACGAATCGCGGAGAAGTTGGTCAACGCATGTGGTGAATAATAGCCTGCGGTCTGCAATTCCCGGCGGAGTTCTTCGCGGCGGGTATCGGTGTCCGGCAGCAGCGACGCCATGCCGGATGTGATCGAGCCGAAATACAGCTCGTCGTCTTTGGCGAGGGGAGTCTCATCGGGACGAATGCGCGGGAACTCCGCGGGAATGGCGTGCCTTTCCAGGGCAAACGTGGGTGCGGGCCGCCGCTCCCAGTTCGGGGGCAGGGTCGATTCCGCCACGGCGGGAACCATAGGAGTGGGACGCTGTTCCGCTGTGCGCGGCGGCGCATCAAAAATGGACGCCTGCATGGGACGCGAGGCTTGATTCTGCCGTCGCTGGAACAGCATGCGGACGAACATCCAGCCGACCGCCGTGGCGCAGAGAACGTAGAACGCGATGAGAAACCAGGCTGGGAACATGGGAGGGAACTTTGGTTGAAGTTCGAGGCGCGTGCGGCGTTCAATCGTGGATGGTTGTCAGCGACCCGGTGTCGTGCGTGATCGCACATATCGTTTATGTCTTCTGGCTGTCGTTCAAAATTCGCAGCACCCAGACCGCGCCGACAATTTCGAGGCCAATCGCCAGCAACGTGGCATTGCGGCCCCACGACGAAGAGAACAGATGTTGCAGATAATCGGGTTCGCGGAACGTGAAGAACGCGAGCACGGCGGGCGGCAACAGAATCATCAACGTGGCTGTCGCGCGGCTCGCAGCGGTGGCGGCACGCAGGCGGCCGAGGAACAACAGCCGATCGCGCACGGTGCGAGACAGCCGTTCCAGCACCGACACGAGGTCGCCGCCCGTCTGCTGTTGCACAATGAGGGTTGTATTGAGCAGGCTGAACGTGTTGACGCCGGTGCGGGCCGGCAAATCGCGGACGGCATCCCGCAGCGGCACACCCATATCGAGCCGGCTGGCGACGAGTTGCAGTTCGGAACCGAGCGGAGCCGGCGTATCGTCTGCCACCATCCGCAGGCTGTGTTCAACGCTACGGCCGGTCTTGGCGGCACGGGCAAGTTCTTCAACCATCGGCGGAATCTGGCCGAGAATCTGCTTTTGGCGGGCCGACCGCAGATACATGACCGCAACAATCGGAATCAGAAATCCAATCAAGGCTCCGACTGCCGTCGTGAGAAAATTCTCTTGAATCACGAAGACGAGGCCCCCCAGCGCGATCCCCGTGCAGACGCACAGCAGCAGGATCATCGACGGGGCCATGCCAACGCCCGATTGCAGCATCAGCAGGTCGAACCAGGAATTCAGCCGGTCGGATGTGTCCCCGCCACGGCCGGACCCGAAGGTTTCGACATCCTTCAGAATTCCGGCGAATTCGGGTTTGGGTTGAATCGCGGTGGCGGACATGGGGAACCTGTCAATCTGAGGGCTAAGAGCTAAGGGCCGATCACTGCGGCACTTCGCTGCGACTCGATCTTGTTTCTTGTTTCCTGTTTCTTAACCATCGGCGATCAAAACCGCGGGGCGTACTCTCTGCGGTCGGCCAGTTCGCGGGCCGAGAACATGATCGATGGCATTTCAAATCCGCGGCTGGCCAGACGCTTGAGGGCTTGCGGTTCATAGCCGGTGGCGTAGAACGCGCCGCGTGCCCGGCCGGACTCGCGGTCGATGCCCGCCAACCGATAGACGAAAATGTCTTCCAGCTGATAGACGCCATCCTGACAACCGCACAGTTCGGTGATTCGCATCACTTTTCGTTCACCCGTGCTGAGGCGCGTCATGTGGACGAGAATCTGCACGGCGGAAGCGATGTACTGCCGGGCGACCATCATCGGCAGTTCCACGCCAGATAACGCGATCATCAACTCCATACGGTCCAGCGCATCGCGGGTTTCATTGGCGTGGACAGTACTCATCGAGCCATCGTGGCCGGTGTTCATCGCTTGCAGCATGTCGAGCACTTCAGCCCCGCGCGCTTCGCCGACGAGGATGCGATCGGGCCGCATGCGCAGGGCGTTCTTGAGCAGATCACGTTGCGAAATTTCGCCGCGGCCTTCCACGTTGGGAGGCCGAGTTTCCAAAGCGACGACATCGTTCTGCTGCAACTGCAATTCCGCCGTCTGCTCGATCGTGACGACGCGTTCAGACTCCGGGATGAAACGGCTGATGTTGTTAAGCATTGTCGTCTTGCCGGCACCCGTACCGCCGCTGACGACGATGTTCATGCGGCCTTGCACACTGGCGATGAGGAAATCGGCCATCTCTGGAGTCAGAGAGCCAGCTTTGACCATGTCCTCGAAGACGACCGCTTTGCTCTTGAAACGGCGAATCGACACCGTCGGGCCACGCAGCGCCAGCGGCGGAATCACGGCGTTGAGCCGCGAACCATCGGGCAGCTTGGCATCGACCATTGGCGACACTTCATCGATCCGGCGACCGGCGCGGCCGACCAGCCGCTGAATGAAGTGCATCAGATGATCATTATCGGCGAACCGAATATCGGTCCGTTCGAGCAGACCGTTCCGTTCGATGAATACGCTGTCGGGGCCGTTGATCAGCACGTCGCTGATTTCCGGATTTCCCATCAGCGATTCGATTGGACCAAAGCCGTAGATTTCGTCCATGATCTCGCGGACCATCGCCTCGCGCTCGGCAGGCGGCAGATTGACCGCCTGTTGCGAGCAGAGGTGAGAGGCCAGCGCGCGCAGCTGACTGCGGAGTTCGTGCTCCGGCAACTGGCCGGCTTTGGAGAGGTCCAACGCGTCGACCATCTGTCGATGTAGGCGCGTCTTCAAAAGCTGGAAGGCCTGCCGCGAATCAGACTGCGAGCGGGAAACCGGGGGTTCAGCGATCATGGCGTATTCCGAATGATTGCGGGCAATGCGAAAGTTTCAGTTAGTTCGTCAGTTGCAGGTTGTAGATGTATTTGTTCGCGAGCTGCGTTGTTGATCCGGCACCCGTCACGGCGGAACGAGTTGCCAGCACCGTCGGTTGCAGGACAATGGCACAGGCACCATCTGGTTGATCGGTGACCGACATCACCCGAACGGCGATCAATTCCACGCACTTTGTCACCGTGAATGGCACTTCGGTTCCGGGCGTCGATTGCGAGAAGAGCAGGCAGATCCGCGGCTGGCCGAGAATCTGCTCCAACTCGTCCCGCTCGCTGTTGAGCAATTGAGCCGTCGAGTTCAATGTGATTCCACCGGCCGCAGAGAACTGACCGCCGAATGATTCCAGATTTTCCGCAGTCCAGCCGGATTGAATCTGCTGACGGAGTTTTTCTTCGTCAAAGTTCGTGCCCACATCCACGAGTTGCAGATTGCAGGTTTCCGGCCGTCCGTTGCGGGCCAGGCTGATGACTGTGATCTCCGGAATTCCATCCGAACCGCGGATCACGGCATGCGACTCGGTGTCGTAGGCGTAATCATCTTTGCCACGGCGTTGATCAATTTGCACCTGCCATGTATCGCGGCGTTCGCCGGTCGGATCGACTTTCCAGATCGCCAGGGGCAGGGCGGGGACTGGCGCATCACCAACGGGCCGCACGGCGCTGATTTGATTATCCACGCAGGCATCGGCCTGACGCACCACATCGCCAAACGGGACGCCGGTCAACTCGCCGATGAAGAGGGCCACGGGATTATTGCGTGCGCGGGAACGGTGCAGGGTGACGCGTGTGATCGAGGGTTGGGCATTGTCCGGCTCGAATGTTGTGCCCGCTTCGTCGGTGATGTAGTTTCCAAATTGGAGATCATCGCCTTCGCTGTCGAAGACCGGCGGTTCTCCGGCAATTCGGTTCGCGGAGGAGATCTCTTGAGCCGTTTGCCGCGCGGCACCCAGCCGCTCGGAGTCGGTGATATCCTGCCGCAGCAGATCATCGGAGGCGACCTGCCGGGCGGTGGCAAGAGCGACGGCTTCGGCGGCGGTGGTCAATTCGAGTTGGGCCGCTTCCAGCCAGAGGCGATCCAGAATGAGCGCCAGTCCGGCCATCGCCAATACGAGCGCGATCGCCACGACCGGGGTGGTAAGACCCCGGCGTGTCTTTCCGGCCAGAGGGGGCTGACGGAGAGACTGCATGGCGATGGACTTCAGGTTCTGCTGAGGTGTGGAAGAAGAGCCGGCGGTCACGCACCGCCGGCCGAAAATCTCGACTCGTCGTTAGTTCTGCTGGTTCAGGAAGATTCGCGAAGCGGTCGGCGGTGCCGGTGCATCGGCGGCATTTCCGTCTGTCGGCCGGACTGGTGTCGCAGGCACATTGGACGGAGCAGGCGTGATCGGCACCAGCTGCTGCCGCTGCCGATCGTTCAATGCCGGCGCAGTGTAGGATTCAATCAATCGTCCGCGGTCGGTGAAGCGATTCGTGGACCGGTCCGAGCCGCGATAGATTTCTGTCAGGAATGGTTCCGCCGCCGGGTCGGCCGGTTTCAAGCCGAGGATTTCAAACAGCGTGACGCGTTCGTTATTGGTCAGAGCAAGTCCGCCGTTGCCGCGGCCGTTGGGATTGAAGCTCAGCGTAATCGCCCCGCGATCGCGGGCCAGGGTGATCACATTGACCTGCGGTTCGGTGAGTTCGAGCGTGACATGATTGTTACCTCGTTCGATACGGTTGGACGAGATGTTGCGATTCACGGCGATGATCCGCACGCCCTCGAACAGCCGCATTGTCAGGCCGCCTTGCACGGCGTCATCCGAACTGCCCTGATAGGTGAACAGCACGTCGACGAAATCGCCGGCCTTGATCATCCCGTCGACCATCGCCGTGCTGTCGCCGACTTGAACGGAGACGGCCCGCATTCCTTCGGCGACTTTGAGCGACGGCATTTCGCCTGGCGGGAGCAGATCGTTGGCGCGAATCGGCTGGCCAGACTTGATGCCGACGCGGGCGAAACGGTCGGCGATCACGCGGCTGGTGCGGAGCATGTCGGCTTCGAGGCGGTTCTTGGGGTACGGTCCGCGGCCCAGGTGAGCTTCCGTCAGGCGGGTGCCGGGGGCGATGTCGGCAATCGCCATCGGAATCAGCTCTTCGGTTGGCTCAGGCTCTTTCGCTTCGACAGCGAACAAATTCTTGGCGACATAGGCGGCGATCAACAGGCCCACGACGCCGAACATGATCAACGTCAGTAAAGCAGGTGTCAGGCGTCTCACGGAACGTTCCTTTGCGGTGAATGCGGGACGGCGAATGTGCGGCGCGCGAGTGAGTGCCGGATTGCCGTCGAGTCTATGATCGGTGGTGCCATCCCTTACGGTTATTCACGAACCATCCGAGTTTCGGAGTACAAGTTCCGTCCATTCAGTCCGATGCCGATGGGCCAGAGGAGATCGGGCGCGGCAGTCTGCATCGGGACTTCGACGCCGACGGCGACCAGATCGCCGCCATGTTCGCCGAGAATGGCTTGCACCGTCATCCCCTGTTGCAACTGCGGTGTCAGCACCCGGCGGACTTCCGCTTCGACATCGGTGAGCGTCGCGCCATTGAGAGTCGCACGTCGGGCACCGGCCCGGCTGGCTTCGACCACCAGGCTGCGCGAATAAAACAGCACTGTGAACTGAAACAGCGCAATCAGCACGACAAACAGAATCGGCAGCGTGAGGATGAGTTCCATCGTCAGCACGCCGCGACGAGCAGGCCGAGAGTCATG
>Ga0105047_10002565_pt1 | contig 32339 bp, 33 predicted proteins | sample MAT04_FD_78384 | JGI IMG/M metagenome (GOLD analysis project Ga0105047, IMG submission 78384) | Freshwater microbial communities from Lake Fryxell liftoff mats and glacier meltwater in Antarctica - MAT-04 (megahit assembly) | ecosystem: Environmental > Aquatic > Freshwater > Ice > Liftoff... | reverse complement strand
TGACGACATCTTCGTCACGCTGGTCTACGTGGTCCTCGACACGCCCAACCGCCGCATCCACTTCGCGAACGCCGGCCACATGCCGCCGACGATCCGGCGCCGCGGCGAGAACGACGTCATCACGCTCGACGTCACCTCCGGCCTGCCGCTCGGCGTCCTGGCGGACACCGACTACGACAGCCAGGAGTTCGCGCTGCAGGGGGGCGACACGCTGCTGCTCTACAGCGACGGTCTGGTCGAGGCGATGAGCCCGCAGCGCGTGATGTTCGGGAACGATCGCCTCATCGCCTCGCTCGGACGCGGCGCATCGACCGCCAGCGTCCTCCTCGATCGCGTGGTCAAGGAGATGCAGCAGCACGTCGCCGACGCCCCGCAGTTCGACGACACCACCATCGTGTGCGTCGGCGTCGAGGGCCGTTAGCTACATGCACTGGCCGAGGATGATCGCCGAGACCTTCGGCGGCACCTCGGCGTTGTAGGTCACGCCGAACGTGCGGTTGTTGCCGCCGCGGAGCGTGTAGCAGAAGAGCCCCATCGTGCGGGCCGACGCGTTCGGTCCGGTCGCGTTGAGCACGGTCAGCGCGTAGTCCTCGAACGCAGCGCGAGTGCTGCCCAGGCTGGCGGTCATCGCACCGGTCGTCCCGTAGAACGGCGCGTGCACGATCGCAGTGGCGGCGTGATCGCCGAGCGCGGTCGAGATGACGATCTCGATGCCGATGAACGCGTAGTTCAGGAGATCGAGGTTGTTCTGGTTCGGGACCGCGCCCTCGGAGTCGGGCGGGCCGAGCAGCGTCTTGATGTCGCCGGGCGACGTGCCCTGGAGCGGGCTCATCGTGATGGTGCGGCCGCCGCCGAAGTCGAGGCGCAGGTTAGCGATGTCGATCGTGCCGTTCGGCTCCTGCCGGTAGAGCTTGGTCACCGTGAACGTGCGGACCGTGTTGTCGGGCGCGTACGCCGCGAGGAACCCGCGCGTGTAGTACTGCGCGAGCAGGCCCGCCGGCATGTCGATCACCGTCGTGCGCGGGGGCGCCATGTACGCCGCCTCGAGCTGGGCGCGGGTCGAGCCGATGCCGATGTTCATCGGCGTGGTGCCGGTGAAGTTACCGGAGACCGCGATCCAGAGGACGGTGTCGGTGCCGTCGACGTCGGCGGGCGGATCGTCGTTGTCGAGGTTGGTGTTGGTGAACCACACCGTCAGATCGACGCCGCCCGCGAGGTGCCAGTCGTAGCTGCGGGTGTTGGGTTGCGCGGTGCGAACACCCGCGCCGAGCAGCGCGGTGACCGCGGTGTACGTCGCGCCGATCGCGACCCGGCCCTGCGCCACATCGATGTGCTCGCCGGGCGAGAGCGACTCGTTCAACGGCATCGCCGCCGCATCGGGGTTGCCGGGCGCCGCGTCGTTGCCGGGCACGGCGGCGGCGTCCGCGGAGACCATCGCGGCAGCGTCGTCCATCCCCACGGTCGCCGCGTCGGGCTGGACCACCACCAGCGCGTCCGCGAAGGCCACCGCCGCCGCGTCGTCGTTGGCGATCGAGGCATCGGGGCCGACGGTGTTCGAGCCGCAAGCAGAGAAGAAGAGCGCCAGTGCAGCGAAGCGCGCCGCGATCGAGGTCGACATCGCGAGCATGGTAGCGAAATTGGCCCCGTGCGCCACTCCAGGGACAGCTAAGGTGTAGGCCCGTGGGTGTTTCGATGGGTCTCGGCTGCATGCGGCTCTCGACCGCGCCGGATCGCGACGCCGAGCGCGCGCTCGCCACCGTCACGTGCGCGCTCGACCTCGGGTTCGCGTGGCTGGATACGGCGCGCGCCTACGCCTTCGACGACGGCGAGCTCGGCCACAACGAGCGCCTGATCGCCGCAGCGATCCGCGCCCACAGCCACCAGCCGAAGATCATAAGCAAGGGCGGTATGCGCCGCCCAGCCGGGGCCTGGAGGCCGGATGGCCGCGCGGGGGCGCTGGAGGCCGACTGCGACGCCAGCCTGGACGCGCTGGGCGGGCTGCCGATCGACCTGTATATGCTCCACGTTCCCGATCCGGCGGTCCCGTTTTCGACCAGCGTGCGCGCGCTGAAGCGGCTCCTCGATCGCGGCCTGGTGCGGGCGATCGGGGTCTCCAACGTCAGCCGCGCGGAGCTGGTCGAGGCGATGGATCTCGCGCCGATCAGCGCCATCGAGGTGGCGCTCGGGCCCCACGCCGATCACGCGCTGAAGGGCGGCGTGATCGCCCACGCGGTGCGATCGGGGCTGCGCGTGTTCGCGCACGCGCCGCTCGGGGGCGCGAAGAAGAAGCGCCACCCGCTGATCGCGAAGCTCGCGCCCGAGGGCGTGACGGCGGAGGAGCTCACGCTTTCGGCGCTCGCGCGGATCCACCCGGCGATCGTGCCCATCCCCGGCGCGACCCGGCCGGAGACGGTCCGCTCGATCGCCCGTGCGGACGCGCTCGAGCTGCGCGACGAGGATCGCGCGGCGATCGATGCGCGCTTCGGCTGGTGGCGCGCGCTCGCGCCGGCGCCCGAGGTGCCCGCGCGCCCCGGCGAGGTGGTGATGATCATGGGCCCGCAGGGCGCCGGAAAGAGCAGCCACGTCGCCCCGTGGGTCGAGCGCGGCTACGTGCGCCTCAACCGCGATCTCCGCGGCGGCACGCTGGACGCGCTGCATCGCGCGCTCGGTGCGGAGCTCGATCGACCCGAGCCGCGCGTGGTGCTCGACAACGTCTACACGACGCGCGCGGGGCGGTTCGAGCCTCTAGATCGAGCCCGGAAGGGCCGCGTGGGGGTGCGCGGGATCTGGCTCGACACGCCGCGCGCGGATCTCGAGATCAACATCGTGACCCGTATGCTCGAGAAGCACGGCGCGCTGCTCGAGCCCGAGGCGCTCGCGCGCAGCAAGGACCCCGCGCTGTTCGCGCCGACCGTCGTCCTGCGCACAGTGCGCGAGCTGGAGCTCCCGGAGCTGGATGAAGGCTTCGCGGCCATCGAGCGGATCCCGTTCACCCGCCGCGCGCTTTTGCCGGGCCATATCGCTCGCGCGGTGGCCGTCGAGAGCAGCGGTCGGATCTCGATGGAGGCCCAGACCTGGCTCCTCGACGGGCCGCCCGGGCCGCGACTGGTGTTCGGCTGGACGCCCGGGCGGCGCGCTCTGGCGCTCGATCTGGGGCCCGACGTCACCGTGATGACCTGCCCGCACGAGGGTGGGCCGCCCCGCTGCTGGTGCCGCCCGCCGCTCCCCGGCCTACTGCTCGCGTTCGGCGCGCAGGCGGGCGTCGACTGGTCGAGGAGCGCCGTCCGCGGCACGGGTCCCGCGCACCGCGCGCTGGCCGAGGCGCTCGGCGCACATCACGTCGGCGGGTGAGGGTGCTTTACGCGGACTGGTTTTGTCTTAGCCTGTAGCCATGGCCGTCGTCCTCCACTGCCCGAGCTGCGGCGCCGCTGCGAATCCTCACGCCACCGGCTGCGCGTACTGCAGCGCGGTCCTCGCCCTCGCCTCTTGCCCCTCGTGCCTGGGCACCGTGTTCACGGGCTCGCGCCACTGCGTCCACTGCGGCGATCGGGTCAACGAGCCGGCGCTCCCCGGCGACGCGGGCGCCGGCCCGCACAAGTGCCCGCGGTGCCGCGAGCGCCCGGCCCTCACGTCGCAGCGTCTGGGCGACGTCGCGGTCGAGCAGTGCCCGACGTGTACCGGCGTGTTCGTGCGTCACGCGGTGCTCGAGCGGCTCGTCACTCACCGCGACGAGGCCGCGACCGTGAGCCGCGATCTCGGCGAGGCCACGCGGACCCAGGTGCCGTTCCAGGACGTCGTCACCTACCTGCCCTGCGCGGCCTGCGACGCGCTGATGGGGCGCCAGAACTTCGGCAAGCGCTCGGGCGTCATCATCGACACCTGCAAGAAGCACGGGGTCTGGTTCGACGCGGACGAGCTCCGTCGGGTCGCGGCGTTCGCGGCCGCGGGCGGGCTCGACGAGTCGCGGCGGCGCGAGATCGAGGAGCTCGATCGCAAGATCTCTGAGAAGAAGAACAAGGTCATCCAGCACGCGACGTCGACCCACGAGCTCAGGACGACGCAGCCCGGCTTCGGATTCGACCTGCTCGACGTGCTCTGGCGGATCATCAGGTGATGCACAACGTTGTGTACGCCGCTACACAGCACGGCTTTTGAAGATCCAAACGAGAGGCCCATCACGCTCCTCGACAGCCCGCTGCCCAGCAAGCTCGGCGACAACAGCACCTTCGCGTAGTAGCGTCCGGGCCGCGATGCTCGCCGCGCCCCCGCCGGGCATCCACGAGAGCTTCGAGCAGCGAGGCCCTGATCCGCGTGTGGGGCGCGCTCGTCCGCATCGACGCCGATCGTCGCGTGGTGCTGATCCTCCACCAGCTGGAGGGCCTCTCCACGAAAGAGATCGCCGAGGCGCTGGACCTCGGCGAAGAGGCCGTTCGCTCCCGGCTGCGGCGCGCGCGGACCGAGCTCGAGACACGACTGAGGAGACCGCCCGATGAGCGTCGAACGCGACCTGGAGCTGGCCCGAGAGGCCATGAATGCCCGAGAAACACCGCTCGATCCGGGCCGTCGCGCCCGCCTGTGGGCGGAGTGGACGGTGGCGCCTTCGGTCCGGACACCAGCTTCTTCCCGTTCGACCCCGACGCGGGCGACGCGACCTTCCCGTTCGTGCCGGACAGCGGCCTCTTCGACGGCTCCTTCCCGTTCTTCGGCGACGGGGGAACCGCCCCCCCCGGCCGCGGCTAGGCCCCTCGAAAACTCTCCGCCGCCCCTTCCGGGGAGGCCTGCAACTGAAGTAGGGTCCCCCACATTTCCGGGGGCCTTCGCTTCCTGGGGGGAGAGTCACGATGAGCACGATCAACGTCAACGGGAAGCGTTTCAGCGAGAACGTCGCCAAGGACACCTTGCGCGACGAAGGCCTCAAGCCGACCAAGGCGAACCTCTCGCGGCTCGCCGAGCTGGCCAAAGACAAGAACCACAACAACTATCTCAGCAAGAGCGAGCTCTCGCAGGGCGCCAAGGCGCTGGTGCGTGAGATGGACGGCGGCACCGCGAACGGCGGCGTCACGCCGAACAAGCCGATCGCGTCGGTGGTGAAGGTCCCGCCCGCGTCGCTCGAGCGCTACCAAATCTCGGTGAGCGACGACAAGACCACGCTCACGTTCGATCCGCGCCAGCCGAAGAACCTCTTCGCCGCGCGCGCGGCCGGCGCCAAGAGCACCAAGAGCGTCAACATCGGCCACACCTTCCTCGGCGGCGTGAACGTCACGATCGAGAACGCCAAGGGCGAGACCTCGCCCTTCAAGGACGCCAAGTGGGTGAAGAAGTCCTTCGCCGAAGTCGTGACCGACAAGGACGATCTCCAGCGCCTGAAGGACAACGGATACGACATCAAGGCGAAGCGCGACATCCTCGCGGCCAACACGGTCGGCGACGAGAAGCCGACCTTCTTCGCGCTGCGCGACAGCAAGCTCGACGAGAACGCGCCGGACCCGAGCGGCCCGAACGTGAAGCTCGCGGCGAAGCAGGATCTCACGCGCGGCTTCGTGGCGATCTGCAGCGAGACCACCATCGAGTGGTTCGGCGATCGCCCGCAGTTCACGGTGAAGAAGCCGGTCGTGTACCTCTACCCGGCCAAGAAGACGAACGTGACGGTCACGGTCGAGCCGGTGGGCACGTTCAGCGCGCAGTACCCGTCGACCACCAACGGCACGTGGCAGATGGTCGCGACGCCAGATGGCACGCTGTTCGATCCGAAGACCGAGAAGAAGTACGGCTACATCTTCTGGGAGGCCAACAACCCGGGGACGCTGGCGATCGATCCGACGAAGGCCCACTGCGTCTCCGCGGAGCACGCCGAGACGTTCCTCGACGCGGCGAGCATGCGGCTCGGCCTCAACGACAAGGAGAAGACCGACTTCGTGTCGTTCTGGCTCCCGGCCATGCAGAAGAACGCGCTCAACCTGGTGCAGATCCTCACCGGTGAGGAGGTCAACGCGGTCGCGAAGATGACCGTCGACCCCAGGCCGGACTGCGAGATCCGCGTGTTCCTGATGTTCCGCGCGATCACCGATCGCGTGATGGCTGGATCGCCGCCCATCCCCACCCTCCGCCGCGGGACCTTCACCGTCGTGGAATGGGGCGGCGCGAACCTCGACGAATAAAGTGGCCCAGCCTACGGCCCCCGGTGATTCGATCGGGGGCCGTCATTTCCCCGCAACCACATGGGCGCACCTCCGATAACAATGTAGCCCCCCCCCTACGTGGGCCGGGAGGTTCTTCACATGCCCAGCAAGCTCTCGATTTCCAATGCCGCCACCAAGATGAGCGCGGAGTACCGCGAGATCGTCCAGAAGGCCGCCGGCAACCAGACGCTCACCACCCGGGAGCGCGGCAAGCTCGAGTCGCCGTGGGCCAAGTCGACCCTCCCCGCCAAGCTCATGACCGTGGACAAGGCGATGGAGAGCTACATCGAGCCGAAGATCAAAAAGGCGCTCTTCGCCGTCTCGACCGACAAGAAGAACATCACGCCGGGCGACGCCCAGAAGCTCTTCGTCACCGAGCTGCGCGCCTCCGCCGAGGGCCTGTTCGGCACCAGCTCGAAGGTCGCCAAGCTGAAGACCGCGCTCGACGCGCTCGATGTCCCGCAGCTCACCGACTACGGCACGAGCATCGGCTACTCGACCTTCAAGGCACAGTCCTTCGCGGCGGTGATGGCAGAGATCAGCGGCTACGAGTACGAGGCGCAGCAATGGAGCGAGTCGAAGGGCACCAAGGCGGTCAGCGACTTCGCCTCTGCGATGAAGAACATCGGCGAGGAAGAGAAGCAGCACATCATCGAGAACGCGGAGCCCACCGAGGTCAGCGCCGACGACGTCCTCGCCCGCTTCACGAAGGTCGGAGCCGAGGCGACGAAGGCGTTCAAGCCGGTCTCCGACTTCAAGAGCATCCGCAGCCTCAGCCACGGCATCCAGGAAGACGGCGACACCCAGTACGAGCTCCTCCTCGCCCAGAAGAAAGACAACTCCTGGGTCGCCATCACCTACTCGAACTGGCCTTTCTAAAGCCTAGGTCGAATTTCGAAGCTTGTAGCCGCTCTCGGTCGCCCGGACCTCGAACGGCACGCCGCAGTACATGCAGGTGAGGTCGTCACCGATCGTGAAGCCGTCGGAGTAGTTGTTCGTCGCGGTGCACTCCGGGCACTCGAACTCGGTCCACGGCGGCCCCTTGCTGCTGCCTCCCTCGCCGTCGTCGTCGTCGTCCTTCTTACGCATCGCGCTCATTTCGCTGCTCCTGGCTTCGGCTCGAGGGGGATCGCGAGCGTGTGCGGGCGCGTCTCCTGGATCGAGAAGGTTTGCTTGTACGGGTGGTAGCCCGGCGCCTTGATCTCGATCGTGTGCTCACCGAGCTGGAGCCGGTCGACCTCGATGGGGGTCCCGTTCGAGATGAGGTGGGCGTCGAGGAAGACCTCCACGTCGCGCACCGGCGAGGTCTCGATCAGCAGCGAAGCGCCGCCGGTCTGCTGGCTCCACAGCACGATGGCGAGAAAGCCGATCGTCACCAGGACGATCAGCGCGGCGCCCACCAGCAGCATGCGCGGTTGCGTGCCCACGGTCATCGATCGCGGCGGTGCCTGGAGCGCCGGGCTGACCTTGAGCGCGCCGAGCGGCGCCACCATCGGTGACGACTGGGTGGGCGGGTTGCTCGGCATGGGCATCGGCATCGGCATCGGCATCGGCATCGGCATCGGCATCGGCGAGGGCGCCGGGATGTCGCGCGCCCGCTCCTTGATCTGGCGCGAGCCGGTCATCGCGGCCGGGATGCTCATCACCGGAGCCAGGGGCGTCGCCTGCGCGGCCGCCTTCTTCATCTGCGAGGTCGGCCGCGCAATCGGGAGATCGGAACCCGCGGGGATCGGCATGTCGCCGGTCTTGTCGCCCTCGGCCGGATCTTCCACCACCGTCCGCAGCGCCGCGTCGGCCTCGAGCGGGGCGTCGTTGCGCTCGACGACGATGCGCGGAACGAGCGGCTGCCCCGGATCGCGCACCGGAGGCACGCTCCTCGTATCGGAGTTCCCGAGGCTCGACATCCGCTCGAGCAGCGCCGCCTGGGCCGCGTGGATCTCGTCGGCCAGGCTCGGCTCGTCTTCCGCCGTCACGGTCGGGCTGCTCTCCGACATGCTGCGCTGGATCGTTTGCACCGCCGAGTCGTCCTCGTCGCCCATCACGGTGGCCGACATGTCGTCGTGGACCGTGCGCTTCTTGGGTGTCCCGCCGTCCACCGGGAGCACCAGCGCCGGCGCGCTCGGCTCCTCGAACGTCGGGTTCGGTGCGCCGCTTGCGTCGCTCTCGAAGGCGAGCGGGTCGCTCTTGCCCAGCACCCCGATCCCCTGGAGCACGCTGTTCACCGGCTTCTGCGGCTCCTCGGCGGGCATGCGCACGCCGCTGAACGACTCGAGCTTCACGTTCTCGGCGTCGATCTCCTCGGCGTACGCGTCCGTCATGAACTGCCGGAGGTGATGCGCGTGGACGATCTGCCCGGCATTCACCAGGTATCGGGTCAGATCCTCGAGGACCTCGCTCGCCCACTGGTAACGATCGCCCGGCTCGCGCGCGAGCATCTTCAAGCAGATCTCCTCGAGCCGCGTCGGGAGGCCCGGGTTGTGTTGCCGGAGCGGCGAGACCTTCGCGTTACGAACGGCCTCCAGCGTCGCGTAGTCACTGTCCGCGAGGAACAGGCGCTCGCCGGTGAGCATCTCGTAGAAGATGACGCCGAGCGCGAAGATGTCGCTGCGCCGATCGATCTGCCGCCCGCGCACCTGCTCGGGCGACATGTACGCGAACTTGCCCTTGAGCACGCCGACCTGGGTCCGCGTCGACTGCGTCGCGGCCTTGGCGATCCCGAAGTCGCACAGCTTCACCTCGCCCTCGTAGGAGAGGATGACGTTCTGCGGCGACACGTCGCGGTGGATGATCTTGTAGTCCTTGCCGCCCGGCTCCTTCCTGCGATGAGCGTAGTCGAGCGCCTCGGCGACCTTGATGATCACGGCCGCGGACATGGTCGGATCCATCGGGATCTTGAGCCGCTTCTGCCGGTCGAGGATGGTCCGGAGGTCGCGGCCCGCGACGTACTCCATCGACAGGTAGTGGACCCGCTCGACCTGCCCGAAGTCGTAGATCTGGACGATGTTCTGGTGCGTGAGGCGGCTGGCGAGGCGGGCCTCGTCCACGAACATGCGGACGAACTCCTCGTCCTCGGCCATGGCCGCCAGGATCCGCTTCACCGCGACGATGCGCTCGAAACCGTGGGCGCCGAACGACTTCGCGCGATACACCTCGGCCATGCCGCCGACGGCGATACGTTCCAGGAGGAGCAGCTGCCGCCCGAGGGGAATGGGCCCGCGCAAAGGTTCGTTCCGCGATTCGCGGGTAGCCTAGAGAGCCCCGGCCCCCGAGTAAAGCGCGGGCGTCTGCGGATCCGACTCCGTTATTGACCGCCAGCCTCAGGAATGGTTATGAGCGCGGCTTCTATGGCTTCGAATACCAAAGCGAGCGAGCTCCGCCGTAAACACAAGCATGCCCAGGCCGGGAAGAAGCGTAAGAAGGCCCTGAAGAAGGCCGGCTCGACGCGCAGCGAAGCCGAGCTCTTCGGCAACACGCTCGCGCGCTAAGTCGGGTGTAAACACGGGCCCCTTTCCCGAAGCTCCGCGGCGTGTATGCTCCCGCTCGTCATGGAGGAGCTAAGCAGTGGCCGATAATGAGCGAGCGGGCGGCGAAGGGTTCGACATTCCGATCCTTCCGCTCCGCAACAGCGTGTTCTTTCCGGGCAGCATCATGCCCATCTCCGTCGGCCGCCCGAAGACCCTCGCGATGGTGAAAGCCGTCGAGGAGTCGAGCGAGCCGATCGGCATCGTCGCCCAGAAAGATGGCTCCATCGACGACCCGGGGCCCGACGACCTGTTCGTCATGGGCACCACCGGCCGCATCGTTAAAGCGCTGAAAGCAGGCGACGAAGGCTTCCATCTGGTGCTCCAGGGCCTGAAGCGCTTCCGTGTCCTCGCGCTCACCCAGACCACGCCGTATCTGCGCGCGCGCGTCGTCGAGGTGAAGGACATCAACGCCGACCCGCTGAAGATCGAGGCGCTGGTCATGAACGTGAAGAAGACCGCCCGCGAGGTCGTGACGCTCATGCCGGAGATCCCGTCCGGGGCTGCGCAGTTCGTGGACGGTATCGACGATCCTGGCCACCTCGCTGACCTCATCGCCGCCAACCTCGACGTATCGGTCGAGGAAAAGATGGAGGTGCTGAACCTGGTCGAGGTGACCGCGCGCCTCGAGCACGTGCTCGAGCTCCTGCACCGGAAGCTCGAGGTCTTGAAGCTCTCGAACAAGATCGACTCCCAGGTGAAGGGGGAGATGAACAAGACCCAGCGGGAGTACTACCTGCGGCAGCAGCTCAAGGCGATCAAGGAGGAGCTGGGCGAGACCGACGGCACCGAGAGCGACCTCGACGAGCTCGAGCAGAAGCTCAAGCAGGCCAAGCTGACGCCCGACGCCGAGAAGGTCTCGCGCAAGGAGATCCGCCGCCTGCGGCAGATGCCGTCGTCGTCGTCCGAGTACACCGTCGGCCGCACGTACCTGGAGTGGATCGCGGACCTGCCCTGGTCCAAGACCACCGCGGATCAGCTCGACATCCCCAACGTTCGTAAGGTGCTCGAAGAGAACCACTACGGCCTGGAGAAGGTGAAGAAGCGCATCATCGAGTACCTCGCCGTGCGCAAGCTGAAGAGCGACATGAAGGGGCCGATCCTCTGCATGGTCGGTCCCCCCGGCGTCGGCAAGACGTCGCTCGGCCACTCGATCGCGACCTCGATGTCGCGCAACTTCCAGCGCATCTCGCTGGGTGGTGTGCGCGACGAGGCCGAGATCCGCGGCCACCGGCGCACGTACGTCGGCGCGCTCCCCGGCCGCATCATCCAGGGGCTCAAGAAGGCCAACACCAACAACCCGGTGTTCGTCCTCGACGAGATCGACAAGCTCTCCTACGACTTCCGCGGCGATCCCGCGGCAGCGCTGCTGGAGGTGCTGGATCCCGAGCAGAACAACAGCTTCTCCGACCACTACCTGGAGATCGCGTTCGACCTGTCGAAGGTCTTGTTCATCGCCACTGCGAACCAGCTCGAGCCGATCCCACCGGCCTTGAAGGACCGCATGGAGATCATCGAGATCCCTGGCTATACGCACGAGGAGAAGCTGCACATCGCGAAGCGCCATCTCATCCCGAAGAGCCTGGAGTCTCACGGCCTGACGACGGCCCTCTGCGACGTCTCGGACGAGGCGCTGGCGCGGCTGATCGTCGACTACACGCGGGAGGCCGGCGTTCGAAACCTCGAGCGCAACCTCAACGCGGTGGTGCGCGGCGTGGCCGTGAAGGTCGCCGAGGGCAAGAAGGAGCAGACCAAGGTGTCCCAAACGGATCTCGACGAGTACCTGGGGCCAGAGCGCTTCTACAACGAGATGGCGGAGAGGACCGAGGTCCCCGGCGTCGCGACGGGCCTGGCCTGGACCGCGGCGGGCGGCGACATCCTGTTCGTCGAGGCCACCAAGATGACCGGCAAGGGCAACCTGACCCTGACCGGCCAGCTCGGCAACGTGATGAAGGAGTCGGCCCAGGCGGCGATGAGCTACCTGCGCGCGCGGGCCCCCGAGTTCGGGGTCGCCGACTCGATGTTCGAGAAGAACGATCTCCACATCCACGTCCCCGCGGGCGGCATCCCGAAGGACGGCCCGTCGGCCGGCATCACCATGACGGTCGCGCTGACCTCGCTCATCACCGGCATCCGCGTGCGCAACGACGTGGCGATGACGGGCGAGATCACGCTGCGCGGCAACGTGCTCCCGATCGGCGGCGTGAAGGAGAAGGTCCTCGCGGCCCTCCGCGCCGGTGTGAAGGAGGTCATCCTGCCGTCGCGAAACCAGAAGGACATCATCGAGGTGCCCAAGGAAGTTCAGGACAAGCTGAAGTTCCACTTCGTGAGCCGCGTGGACGAGGCCCTCGACATCGCGCTGGTGCAGCCGCCCGAGCGGTTCCCGGTGAACCTCAGCATCCCCAAGGGCCCCGAGGGCTCCGGGGAAGTTAAGCCTTCGTAGCCTAAGCCCCTCCACTCGAAGTGCAGAGGAGGCGCTTGCGCCGACGCCAAGGCCCGCCCCCCTTACCCTGAGCAACCCACCGGTTCGGAGCGACAGACCTCGTCTTCGAGGTAGGGCGGGTGTCACGCGAAGCGTGACGGGTCCTGCTTCAGGACGGGTGCGTAAGCGGGGTGGCGTGGTTGCGTTGCAACAGCCTGTCATCCGCCGACGACGCATCGAAAAGACGCCACGGTCGGTCGCGGACCAGATCCTCAATCGAGATCAGGGGTTCGGGGGTGGTGAGGGCGGGTGGCACGGGGGCTGCTTTACTGCTTCGCATGCTCACGCGGAACTCAAGCGCCCCCCTCAACAGCTGGCTCGCGAATGTGAACCAGCACCTCGACCAGCGCCGCACCGATCGTTCGGCGCTCCCCCGCACCAAGCGTAACCGGGAGCGCGAGCGCGCGCGCCGCGAAGCTCGCCAGCTCTTCCGCGAGTACGAGATGGAGCTGGCCACTCTTCAGTAAGCTTCGTTCCTGGTACACCGCCGACATGGAGTACGGCATCCAGCGGCGCGGCATCTATCTCGCGCCGCCGACCGAAGCCGAGGTCGAGTGGTTCTGTGATCAGTTCGAGCTCCAGGAGGTCTGGGAGATCTTCGGGATGGAGGGGCCGAACAAGATGAAGATGCTCCGCCTGTGGCGGAGCGGCGACATCGTGGTGGGCATCCTCCACCGCGTCAGCCCGAGGAAGCGGATCGGCTTCGTGGTGATGTTCCCACCCGACGCCAACCGCGATTTCTGGGAGTTCGGCTACGCCATCGCCGAGATCGCCGATCGGGACGCGTTCAGCGCGATGTACTCGACCGACGCCATGGCCCACTACATGTTCGAGCACCTCAACGTGCTCGCGATGGGCTGGCGCACGCGCTCGGACAACCTGGCCGCGCAGGCGATCGTGCGGCGGCTCGGATACACCCCGTTCGAGACGGTCAAAGACGAGCACCACAGCTACACGAAGTACCGCCTCGATCGCGAAGGCTGGATGCGCCGGCGCGGCAAGCTCGACCGCGGCGAGGAGAGCCACCCCTCCGGCCTCGGCGCCACGTTCATCACGCTCCCGACGTTCCCGTACGAGCCGCACCCGCTCCCGAACGTCCCGCAGCCCGAGGTCGAGGCCGCGCCTGCGCCGGTCGCCAAGAAGAAGCCGGTCGCCAAGAAGAAGCCGGTCGCCAAGAAGAAGCCGGTCGCCAAGAAGAAGCCGGTCGCCAAGAAAAAGAAGCGCGCCTAGAGCGGATTGGCGCTCTAGTACTCCTCGGGCACCGCGAGGATCGCCATCGCGCCCGTCGACGTCCCCACCCGCACGACCGTCCCGGCGCGTCCCGAATCCAGGATGCGCGCCATGATCCGCGGCGCCGTCGAGCCCTTGCCCAGACCCAGCGGATGGCGCCCCGACGTCACGCGCGCGCCCTCGGCGGTGCTGGTCTCGATCTCCACCCAGCTCAGGATCAATCGACCGACCGGGACCTCGATCCGCGGCGGCGGCGCGCCCACGCCATAGCGCTCGACCGTCACGCCCGGGCCACCGAACCGCAGCCGCCACGCCGCCGGTTGGCCGGCCGTGACGACGCGCGCCCAGGCCCGTCCCCCGTCCGCGCCCGCCTCCGCGATCGCGCTCTGCAGCTCGGGCAGCGACATGCGCCCGCGCCCGATCGTCAGCGCGTAGAGCTTCGGCGAGACGCCCAGCTCGGCGGGTGCCTTCTTCGAAGGTCGAGTGACGATCGACGCCGAGATCGCCCGGCGGATCCAGCGCACGCCGTGCTTGTCGTGGACCTTCAGCGTCGCCGTCGCGGGCACGTCGAGATCGAACGTGATGCGCCGCTGACCGAGCGGCAGGCGAGCCTCCTTCCCGTCGATGATCAGCGCCACGGTGGGCGGCTCGACGGGCGCAACGACCGCGAGCGGAGGGACGAACACCGGGGCCGTCTCCGCGCCGTCGAAGCGCCCGCAGGTGATCTCGAGCCGGGCCCGCAGGTGCTCGCCGGGCGGAGGGAGATCGACCGCGACGGCCAGCGGAGGGAGGCCCGTTCCGAGCGTGGGCAGATCGCGGCCCACGACGAAGCCGTTCTTGTTCACGCGCTCGAGGTGGATGGTCCAGCGCGTCGGCGCTCGCAGCCCCGGTCGCACGTCGGTGGAGAGGAGGACCCGGCCGGCGGCGATCGTCGCGGTGAGCGTGGCGTCGGGGAGCTGATCGGCGAGCTCGCCGATCTGGAGGCGGCCGGAGTCGAGATCGATCTCGAGCGGTAGCGCGCGGGTGCCCGGAACGGCGATCAGAGCAAGGGCGAGCGCGAGCACCGAACGCGATGCTAAGGCACCGCAAGACAACAATCAGCTCATTTTGGCCGCCGATGCCTCTCGCCTGGCGGCGTTGCGCCGCCTTGGATTACGCGCAGTAGTCCCTCGGACAGCGCGCCTTGCCAGACGAGCGCCTCGGCACCCAAAACGAGCAGCTTATTGTCTTACGATGCCTAAGGCTTACGGCGCGGAGAAAACAGCTCGGCGCCGGAGATGGACGTGTAGACCGGCTCGGTCGGGAGCCAGCGGTAGCCGCCGACGGCCAGCAGCTCGCCGCTGCCCAGCTCGACCAGCGAGAAGCGGGCGCGCTGGTCGTTCATCGTCTTGATCGTCGGGCGCGTGACGAAGCAGGTGCCGGTCGGGCGGTAGGTCGCGAACTCGCCGGTCGCGAGGGTGGTGCCGTCGGCGTCGTGGCCACCGACGAAGACCGCGAGGTCGCCCGACATCGCCGAGGCGTGGCGCCCGCGCGCGACGCTCATGCTGTCGGTGCAGACGCGCGAGAGCGTCGCGGTGGCGTCGTTGAACTGCCACAGCTCGACCGCGTTCGACGGGTTCTTCGGGATGGTGATCGGGACGTTCGAAGGGTCCGCATCGGCGATCGATCCGTAGCCGCCCGACAGCATCACCCGGCCCGCCTCGTCGACGGCAGCCGCGTGATAGATCGGGCCAACGCCGGTGGTCGTCCCGGTGTTCGTGACGCGGTTCATGCCCATCTTGCCCTCGAGGTGCACGACCTCGATCGAGCGCAGCGGGCCGTTCTCGTTGTAGCCGCCCACCACCATCACGTCCTTGCCGGTGCCGAGCACCGTGGCGGAGTGGCCGTAGCGCGCCTGCTCGAGCGCCGGAGCGCCGTTCGGGCGGTACATGAACTTGGTGTCGGGAGAGAAGACCTCGATGGTGCCCTGGAACTGCTGATCCATCGGGTTCGACGACTGCGGCACGAGCTTCCGGCCGCCCATGAACGCGACCTCTCCGTTGGCCAGCTTCACCGCGGTGTGGCCGGCGCGCTCGTCGGTCAGGAAGCCGGTCGGGGGCACCGCCTCGACCGCGACGGCCGAGGCGTCGTGCACGTCGAGCAGCACCACGGTACGGATCGAGGCGGCCATCGAGCCGTCGCTGAACTCGCCGCCGGCGATGAGGATGCGATCGCCGGAGATCAAGGTCGCCGTGTGGTAGGCGCGCTCGCCGCCCTCCTGGCGCTTGAACTCGTAGATGGTCTCGAACATCCCGGTCTTCGGATCGAAGGCCTCGACCGTCCGCGGGTAGAGCTTGCTGCCGTCGACGATCGACTCGCCGCCGATGATCACGACCTTGCCGATGCTCGGGACCCAGGTCGCGGTCGCGCCGTGGCGCGCGCGAGAGAGCGCGGTGCACATCGTCGGCGCCGCGAGGTTGGTCGGCTTGTAGAAGTCGTTGAACGGCGCGATCGGCACGGTGATCGTCACCGGATCGGACGCCGAAGTGAGGTCGTAGCGCGCCGAGACACCCGCCGCGTCGGGCAGCGCCTTGGGGCGGTCGCCTTCGTAGCCGAGGACCACCAGCTGGAAGTCGGAGACGAGCGGGATCGGGACGTCGGCGAAGGCCTTGTCGCCTTCCACGGTGAACGCGCTGAGGCCGGCGCCGAGATCAGTGCCGCGCGCCTCGTAGCCGAGCAGGCCGAGGCTCGCCAGGACCGGCTTGTTGCAAGGATCGACGATCTTCACGTCGAGCGGGACCGGGCTGGCGCACGCCGCCGAGGTCGCCACGAGACAAACGAGCCGCTTCACCACGTGATCCTCAAGTTGCCCTGGTCAGAGCTGGAGTTGGTCAGGATGAGGACGCCGCCCGCGGCCGCGCCACCGGCGACAACGACGCCCGCGAGCGCCCAGACCCACCACGCCACGCCTTCGTCTTCGTCGGGCCGCTCGTCGCGCGGAACGACGGCGCTCGCAACCAGCGCAGGCTTGCCCTCGTCCTTCGGGACCACCGACGGCCCCTTCGGCGGCTCCGCGGTCGCGGTCGCACCTTCGCCGCCCTTGCCGATCGGCCCGCGGCCCTTGTCGCCGCCTTCGGCCACGACGGCTGCTTCCTTCGGCATCTCGATCGGGGCGGGCGCGCCGATCACGGTCGCGACCTTGGCCTCCTTGGCCGCCACGACCGCCTTCTTCTTGGGCTTCAGATCGAGCTTCGGAGCGATCTTGAAGGGCATGTCGGCCGACGGGTTGGTGAGCTTGTTGCTGAGCACCTGCTTCTTGAGATCGGCGACGAGGTTGAAGACCTCGATCTGGGCCGAGAGCATGTCGAGGTCGAACGCGATGTCCTGCGCGCGCCCGATCGATCCGTCCGACACCGAGATCAGCGCGGTGTAGATGTTGAACGCCGTGTCGGTGCGGTAGATCGCGCCCGCCATCACCCAGGTCGCGCCGGCGCGCTTGCCCGCGGCGCGGAGCTGCTCGATATGGCTCTTGTCGATCTCGTTCTTGGCGATGGCGCCGAGCACGCCGACCGGCGCGTCGTCGGCGACCGGCCCGCTGGACGCGCCCGCGGCGCCGTCGAACTCCACCAGGATCGTCGCCTTGCTGCGCACCAGGAGGCGCTTCACCTGCGCCGGGTCGCCGGACTTCTCGATGCGGATCCAGTGATTTCCGGGCAGGACCTCGGTGATGTTCATTGGCGCCTTGCCGACGTTCTTGCCGTCGAACAGCACCGCCGCACCGGCCGCCGCCTTCACTTCGATCACGCCGCGCGGGCGGCGCAGCACGTTGAAGCGGGCGCGGTTGTACACGCGGATGAAGAGGTTCGGGTACTCGCTCTCGTCGAGCATACGGGCGGGCGCGTAGTGCACCGCCTGATTGAGCGCTTCGTCCGCAGAGTCCTCGTCGCCATCCAGGAAGTGCGCGATCGCGAGCTGCAGGTACGCGTCGCCGATGATGCGGATGTCGGCCACCGCGTCGCCGTTGGCGTCGAGCAGCTTCACGGCCTTCTTGAGCTTGTCGATCGCGGGCGCGGGGCTCTGATCGTCGATCGACTGCTTGGCGCCGGCGATCAGCTCCTGGGCTTGCTCGCCTGCGGCCGCGTCCCCGCTGGGCGCGTTCTTCGATCCGCCCTCTTTGGCACCGGCCTTGGGTGCGGCGACCGAGTCGGCGACGTCGTCCGCGCGCGCGACGGTGACGCCGGCCGATCCCATCTCCTGGGCGACGACGACCGTGGTCTGCTCGGCGAGCTCGGGGGTCACGCCCTTGTTGAGCGACTGATACGGCAGGATCAGCACCGCCGGTTTGTCGGCCCAGGCGCCGAGCGGGCACGCCAGGACAGCGGCCGCCAGCGGGATCCAGAGATTACGCGGGTTCACGACAGTGCCTCTCATGTCATCGGGGTGTCGCCGGGTCTACCGACGGATGACCGATCGGTCCGAGACTGCGTCAGAAGCGCGATCGCCTCGAGCAAGGCGTCGATGCCCTGCCCCGTCGAGCCGCTCGTCCCGATGACTTCGTTGCGATCGACACCGTATGCGGAAGCGATCGCGTGCAAAGCGGGTTTCTGCTTCGCCTTGGGAAATTTGTCGATCTTGGTCCCGACCGGAATGACGCGCGCGGAGGTCTCCTCGAGCCACTCCTTGATCTCGATGTCCTCCTCCTGGACCCCGCGCCGGACGTCCACCAGGACCAGAACGGCGCGCAGGTTCGGGCGCCCTGTCAGATATCCCTCGATCATGTCCATCCACGAAGCGCGCTCGGCCTTCGGCGCGTCGGCGAAGCCGTACCCCGGCAGATCGACCAGCGCGAACTTCAGCCCGTCGCGCTCGACCTCGAAGAGGTTGAGCATCTGGGTGCGCCCCGGCGTCTTCGAGGTGCGCGCGATCTTCGCGCCCGCGAGGCGGTTGAGGAGCGAGCTCTTCCCGACGTTCGATCGCCCTACGAAGGCGACCTCGGCGAGGTCGCTCGGCTCGAGATGCGCCACGGTGGGCGCCGACTTCACGAAAATGCTCTTCATCGAGACCTGTGCCCTGTTGGCGATGTCTGCCCGCTCGGGCATGCTGCTCGCTGTGACCCTGGGTAGTCCTGGAGGACGGACCGTATGACCCCTGCCGCATTTACGACCATCAAAATCGCCGCCTCGGCACTGCTCATCGTCGGGTCGCTGACGTACATGCTCTCGACCTCGATGAGCGAGGAGATGGAGTTCTTCCACCCCGCCGACGTCGTCATCGTCAAGGCCGATGAGCTGCGCGGGCAGCGGATGCGCATGGGCGGACACGTCATGAAGGGATCGGTCGCCCAGAAGCCCGGGACCCTCGAGTACCAGTTCGCGGTCCAGCCGATCGCCGGGATGCTCAAGCACCCCGAGGCCGCGGATAAGTACGTGACCGTGCGCTTCACCGGGATCGTGCCCGACACCTTCAAGGACGACGCGCAGGTGATCGTCACCGGCACGCTGGGCGACGACAACGTCTTCGCCGCGAAGGATCTGATCGCCAAGTGCCCGTCGAAGTACGAAGCACAGGCCAAAAACGACGGGACCTACTGAGATGCCGCAGCTCGGCTATGGGCTCCTGCTCGCAGCGTTCGTCGTCATCGTCTACACCGCCGCAGCGTCGATCGTCGGTCACCGCACCGGCTCGGCGCGCCTGGTGGCCAGCGCCCAGTACGGCGTCTACGGCCTGTTCGGGCTCCTCGGCTCGGCGTCGCTCGTCCTCGTGTCGCTGTTCTTGGTCGGCGATTACAGCGTCAAATACGTCCAGCACTACAGCGATCGATCGATGCCGCTGTTCTACAAGGCCACCGCGATGTGGGGCGGGCAGGACGGATCGCTCCTCTTCTGGGTGACCGTGATGTCGACCTGGGCGGCGATCGCCGTGTACCAGAACCGCGATCGCAACCGCGAGCTGATGCCGTACACGATCGTGGCCATGATGTGGGTCTCGCTGTTCTTCGTGACCTTGCTGGTGTTCGTCTGCAACCCGTTCGAGACCGTGCTCGGCGCGGCGACGACCGACGGTCGCGGCCTGAACCCGCTGCTCCAGAACCCGTACATGGTCACGCACCCGCCGACGCTCTACCTGGGCTACATCGGCTGGACGATCCCGTTCTGCTTCGCGATGGGCGCGCTCGCGCACGGCAAGCTCGACTACGGCTGGATCGCGTCGATGCGCCGCTGGTGCCTGGTCGCGTGGGTGTGCCTGAGCGTCGGCCTCACGCTCGGCGGATTGTGGGCTTACGAGGAGCTCGGCTGGGGCGGCTACTGGGCCTGGGATCCGGTCGAGAACGCCGCGTTCATGCCCTGGCTGACGGGGACCGCGTTCATCCACTCGGTGCAGGTGCAGGAGCGCCGGCGCATCTTCAAGGTCTGGAACCTCCTCCTCATCATCATCACGTTCATCCTCACGCTGCTCGGCACGATGATGACGCGCTCCGGGATCGTGGAGTCGGTGCACGCCTTCGCGCAGTCCTCCATCGGCGACATCTTCCTCGCGTTCCTCGTCGTGACGTCCGTGATCTCGATCGGCCTCTTGCTCTACCGCAGGAAGGACCTGCAGCCGGAGAGCCAGCTCGAGTCGATCCTGAGCCGCGAGTTCGCCTTCCTCATCAACAACTGGGTGCTGCTGGCGGCCGCGTTCTTCGTCACCTTCGCCACCCTGTTCCCGGCGATCTACAAGTGGCTGTCCGGCGGCCAGGAGATCAACGTCGGCCCGGCGTTCTTCAACCTGTGGATGATCCCGATCGGCCTCACGCTGCTCGCGCTGTGCGGCATCGGCCCGCTGCTGTCGTGGAAGAAGTCCACCGGCGCGACGATCAGGCAGCAGTTCCTCTGGCCGGCGAACTTCGCCGCGGTGATGGGCGGGATCTCGGCGCAGATCACCATGGCCAAGTACGGGAAGTTCTCGCCGATCGCGGTGATCACCTTCGGCCTCTGCGCGTTCGTCTTCTCGACCATCGTCCAGGAGATCGGCCGCGGCACACGCTTCCGCATGAAGAACTCCGGTGAGAAGGTGGCCGACGCCTTCCTCACGCTGATGTCGCGCGCGCGCCGCCGCTACGGCGGGTACGTCGTGCACTTCGGCGTCGTGCTCTTCTTCATCGGCTTCGCCGGCGAGGCGTTCAAGATCGAGATGCAGTCGACGGTGAAGACCGGCGAGAGCACCAGCATCGGCGACTACACGGTCCGCATGGACGCGCTGGTGTTCGAGGACGACGGGCAGAAGAACATGGTCACCGCCAAGCTGACGGTGATGGACAAGGTGACCGGGGAGATCCTCGGCACGATGGCGCCGGCCAAGTGGTCCTACCGGAAGCCCGAGGAGCAGGTCACGACCGAGGTCGACAAGCGCATGACCCTCGGCGAGGACCTCTACCTGGTGCTCGGTGGCTACGACGGCAACACCCAGACCGCGGTGCTCCAGCTGAAGGTGAATCCGCTGGTCAACTTCGTGTGGATGGGGTGCTCTTTCCTCATGCTGGGCTTCTCGATCGCGGTGTGGCCGGATCGGAAGACGTCGCCTGTGCCGCTGTTCTCGCGGCGAACGGCGATGGCAGCGGCGAGCTGGGCCACCTTGCTGGTGGGCGTCGTGAGCTTTGCGCTGGCTTTTGGCTGAGGTTCGATGAAAAGCACGGAACGCACGCTCGCCGCGCTCGCGGTGATGATGATCGGTCTCGGGTTCGGCCTGCGGGTCGACGCGCAGGACGAGGAGATGGTCAACAACGGCCCCTCCCCGCTCCTCTTCGCGCAGAAGATCGGCGTCTCCGCGACCGACACCTCGCCGCACACCGCGGTGCAGGCCGAGACGGCCAAGCTGATCGGTCGCGAGGTGGTCTGCCTCTGCAAGACCTGCCCGAAGCGCAACGTCACCGACTGCGACTGCGGCTGGGCCGGCGACAACAAGGTCGCGATCCTGAACGCGGTCGCGCGCGGCATGTCGCGCGACGAGATCCTCTCCGCGTACCGCAGCGTCTACGGTGATGCGGGCCTGGCGATGCTGCCCAACGAGGGCATCAACGTGCTGGCCTGGGCGCTGCCGTACGGCGGCGCGATCTTCGGACTGGGCGCCGCGCTGATGGTCGGGCGCCGGCTCATGGGGCGCCGCAAGTCGGAAGCGCCCGTCGCCCCCGCAGGCCCGGCGGTCGACGGTGCGGCGGAGGCGCAGCTCAAGCGCGAGCTCGAGGATCTCGACTGATGGCCGTGGCGGGACGGACCGATCGCGCGTGGGTGTTCCTGGAAGCGCTCGTCGCGCTCGCGGTGGTGGCGGCGGTGATCGGCACGTCCTACGGTCCGGCCGCGACCGTCGGCTTCATCCTGGTAGGCTCCGCGCTCGCTGCGACCGCGTTCTTCCTCGCCAAGATGATCGGCGCGCTCTCCGACGAGGGCCTGGATGTGCCGCGAAAGCGGCTCGATGAAGAGCGCATCCGCCTCGAGGCAGAGAAGGTCATCCTGCTCCACGGCATCAAGGAGTTCGAGGCCGACGCGGGCGTCGGCAAGGTCGATCGCGCCGACTACGAGCACCTGCGCAAGACCGCCGAGAGCCGCGCGCTGGAGATCATCCGCGTCCTCAAGGACGACGACGCGCGCTGGCACCGCGAGGCCGAGGCGCTGATCGAGATGCGCACCGGGAAGGTGACGACCAAGCCCAGCGGCCTCGATGGCCCTCGGGTCGTGCTCGAGAAGAAGCCGTCGGTCGAGGTGACGTACTTCAAGCCCGTCGAAGGCGGCGTGAGCTGCAGCGCCTGCGATCGCGTGAGCGACGCCGACGCGCGCTACTGCACTGGCTGCGGCCGCAAGAGCGCCTCATGATCCTCGCCCTGGCGCTGATCCTCGCCTCGCAGACCGCCGATCTCGCGTCGGAGCTCACCATGTTCTGCGAGGCCACCGAGACCGGCCTGCGCGTCGAGGAGAGCTGGTCGGTGAAGTCGTTCGCGGGGCGGAGCGTGCCCATCGGCGAGCTGACGATCCCGCTGCCCGCCGGCGCCAAGCGGATCCACGTGTCGCCCGAGTCGAAGGGCTTCGCGATGGGCACCGACGGCCAGTCGGTCGTGGCGACCACGCCGCTCGAGATCGGCGAGACGCGAAAGCTACAGCTGCAGTACGACATGGCGGCGACGGGCGAGGTCGACATCACGCGCACGCTGCCGTTCGCGCTCGATCAGGCCCGCGTCATCCTCGAGGACGCGCCCGGCGTGGTGCTCGGATCGACCGAGCCGCTCGTCCGCACCGAGCGCACCGTGAACAGCGTCGCGTTCGTGCTGTGGGACCTGAAGGACGTCGCGAAGGGCCGCACGATGACGCTGTCGTGGAAGGGCCTGCCGGCGCACGCGCGCTGGCCGCGCAGCCTGGCGCTGGCCCTGATCGCGGGGATCGTGGCGCTGGCGATCTACGCGGTTCGTTCCAGGAACGCTCCCGGCGCTGATCCGACGGCCGCCAAGGCGATGCTCCCGCTCTCGGGCACCTCGCGGCGCGAGCGGCTGGTACGCGCAGTGGAGCTGGTCGATCGCGATCTCACCGATGGCAAGCTCGACGCCGATCAGCACGCCCGCCGCCGCGCGGCGCTGGTGAGCGAGCTGGCGGTGGTGCTGCGCGACATCGAGCTCGAGGGCCGATGAATCTCGAGCGCGTCGAGGCCCAGGACGTCTCGAAGCTCTATGGCCGCCAGCGCGCGCTCTGGAAGGTGAGCCTCGCGATCGAGAAGGGCCGCACGGTGGCGCTGCTCGGGCCGAACGGCTCGGGGAAGACGACGCTGCTCGATCTGTTCTCCACGCTGTCGCGGCCCACCAGCGGCGAGATGCGCTTCGGCACGCTGGCGCCGAAGGACGCGCGGCTCGCGCGCGGGCGGATCGGCATCCTCTCGCACGCGGCGCTGACCTACGGCGACCTCAGCGCGCGCGAGAACGTCATCTTCTATGGCCGGCTGCACCACCTCGAGGATCCCGAGGGCGACGCGGTGCGGCTCCTGACCGAGCTCGGCCTGGAAGAGGCGATGGACCGCCTGGCGCGCACCTTCTCGCGCGGCATGTTGCAGCGCCTCGGCCTCGCCCGCGCGCTGATCGGGCGGCCCCAGCTGGTCTTGCTCGACGAGCCGTTCACCGGCCTCGATCGCGCGTCCACCGAGCGGGTCATCGAGCGCATCCACGTGCTCAAGGCGCAGGGCGCGATGGTGCTGATGATCTCGCACGATCTCGCCACCACCGCGGCGCTGGCCGACGAGGTGGTGCTGCTGCTCCGCGGCCAGAAGGTCGCCCACCACCAGGGCGCGCTCGACACCGACGCGCTGCGCACCTTCTACGCCGACCACGCCGAGAGGCCCCGGGCCGACCCTTCGGAGAGGCCACGCGCGTGATCAAGGACGCGCTCCGCATCGCCGAGAAGGATCTCAAGCTGGAGGGCCGCAGCAAGGAGATCCTGCTGACGATGGGCTTCTTCGGCTTCCTCGCGGTGCTGACGCTGGCCTTCGCATTTCGCCGCGGAGACGCGCCCGTCGCGAGCGTAGCGTCGGGCAGCCTCTGGGTTGCGATCGCGTTCTCCGGCACGCTGGGCCTCGGGCGCGCGTTCGAGCGCGAGCGGGAGAACGACTCGATCCGCGCGCTCTTGCTCTCGCCGGTGCCGCGGACCTCGATCTATCTCGGCAAGGCGATCGGCATCGTCACCTTCATGTTCGTGGTGGAGCTGGTGGTGGTCCCGGCGGTGCTGCTCTTCTTCACCATCCCGATGGGCGTCGAGAAGATCGCCTGGCTCACGCTGCTGTGTGTCCTGGGCACCCTGGGCTACGCGCTGGTCGGGACGCTCCTGGCCGCGAGCTTGATCCGATCGGGCGCCCGCGACGTGCTCCTCGCGGTGGTGCTGTATCCGATCATCATCCCGGTGATCATCGCCGGCGCCATGGGCACCAACGCCATCTTCGAGCCCCAGATCGCCCACGCCGATCTGGGCACCTGGCTCCGCGTGCTGGGCGCGTTCGACGTGGTGATGCTGGTGACCTCGCTGTGGATCTTCGAGGCGTTGATCCTCGACTAGTCCCCAGGCTCCGGACTAGGCTGCGCGCGATGACACCTGGTGCGTTCGACGAAAAGGGACCGCTCGGCTTCCCGCCCGTGCTCGCGGTGCTGTGCGCGATCACCGGGCTGATGTTCTGTTACTCGCTGCACCTCGCGTTTTACGTCGCGCCGGTCGAGGCGCAGATGGGCTTCGTGCAGAAGATCTTCTACTTCCACGTGCCGTCGGCCTGGGTGCTGTTCCTCAGCGTCGGCGTCGCCGCGGTGGGGAGCGTCGGCTTCCTGTCGACGCGCGGGGCGAAGTGGGATCGGCTGGGCAACGCGGGCACCGAGCTGGCGATCGTCTTCGGCGCGCTGGTGCTGTTCTCCGGGCCGCTGTGGGGCCGCAAGGCCTGGGGCGCGTACTGGGTCTGGGACGTGCGCCTCACGTCGTCGCTGGTGCTGGTGCTGACGATGGTCGCGTCGAAGATCGTGCGCGGCTACGCGGGCGGCTCGGCGAAGCAGATCGCGGCGGGCCTCGCGATCTTCGCGGTCATCAATTCTGTATTCGTCTACTACTCGGTCGACATCTGGCGCGGCACGCACCCGCCCAAGGTGATGGGCGACCTCGACCCGCTCATGAAGAAGGCGCTCTGGACCAGCGTCTTCACCTTCCTCCTCGCCTACGTCTGTCTGCTCTGGATGCGGCTCCGGTTGGGGCGGCTCGAGGCCGCAGTCGATCATCTCCACATGCAGGCCACCGAGGCCGGGCTCCACGATTGAAATGAACACCATGCACCACGCGCGCGCGCTCGTTCTCTCGATCTTCCTCGCTGCTCCGGTCCTCGCCGAGGCCCAGACCAGCACCACCACGCCCGCCGTTGCGCCGTCAGCGCCCGCCAAGCCCGCGCTGCCCCCCGGCTTCGAGCCGGTGCCCGGCGGCGCCGCGCGCGCGGAGTCGGTCGACGCCAACGTGCTGGTGGTCGCGGCGTACGCGGCCTTCTTCCTCGGCATGTTCGGTTTTGTGATCCACGTCGCTCGCAGGCAGGCTGCGCTGTCCAAGGACATCGAGGAGCTTTCGAGGAAGCTCGAGAAGCGTTCATGACGATCGCGCACCTCGTCTACGTGCCGTTCGTCGTCCTGGTCGGCTTTTTTGCCGGGTGGTCGATGGGCGGGCGCTCGATGCGTGGCGAAATGGAGCGCGCCGAAAAGCGGCGAAAATCTCGCGAAGGGGGTTGAGCAGATAGCCTATTCGCGAGACCGTGCCCGTGGGTATGACTACCGAGGGAACCACTAAGGGGCGCGTGCTCGTGATCGACGACGAGGTGTTGATCGGGCGCAGCATCCAGCGCGCGCTCGGACGCAACTACGACGTGGTGCTCGCCGACGGCGGCGCGCGCGCGCTCGAGATGATGAAGGCCGATACCAAGTTCGACTGTGTCCTCTGCGATCTGCAGATGCCGGACGTCTCGGGCATGGGCGTCTTCGAGTGGGCGCAGGAGAACGCCCCCGCGCTCATCGCGCGCTTCGTGTTCATGACCGGCGGAGCGTTCTCCGAGAAGGCCCGCGAGTTCATCGAGAAGACCACCGCCGAGCGGATGGAGAAGCCATTCGACACGCAGGTGCTGCGCGCCACGGTCGAGCGCATCTGCGCTAAGTCTCGTTGAGCGCGGCGTTCAGCTCGCGCACCACCCGCTCCATCGCTGCTGCAAACGCCGGATCGCGCGCGCTCTCGGGCACGGCGGCCAGCACGATCTCGTCGCCCTCGACCACCGCCCACAAGCGACCGCGCGGGCGCCGGCCGGCCCCGAGGCCGAGGCCGATCAGCGCGAGCCCACCGGCCATCGCCGACGAGAAGCCCGAAGCCGCGATGCCTTTGCCCGGCTTCGGCGCGTTGCCCAGCCAGCGCGCCTCGATCGCCACGTCGCCCTCGCGGTGGCGCCCATCGAAGCCCGCGGGCGCGCGCGCATAGACCCAGAAGTCGCGCGGCGGCTCGCCCTCCGGCTGGCGCTCGAAGCGGACCGCCGGCCCGAGGCCCTCGCGCGAAGGCAGGTACTCGCGCAGCGTGTAGCGCACCGGGCTCTGGAAGAACTTGAACGGCTCGCCGGCGACGATGTCGAAGCGGCCGCTGGCGCGCGAGCGCTGATCGGTGATGTCGACGACCGCGCGCGGGATCTTGCTGTTCGCGTCGGTGTGCGCGTAGAGGCTCGAGCCGAGCACCAGCGCCATCAACCCGGCGTGCGAGAGCGCGGGCGCGAGCCGACCCGATCGGCCGACGTCGAAGACCATCCGAGCGCGCGCCCCCGAGGCGTCCTCGGCCACCGGCGGACCGAGGCTGTCACCGAGGAGCGCGCGCGCGATCTCGACGGCGCTCTCCGGCCTCGGCGCTTTGACGGTGAAGCCCATCGGCGGGCTCTTCGGCGGATCGAGGGCGACCCTGGTCCGGCCGCTCGCCGCCGCGGTCACCAGCACCGCGAGCAGGTTGCCGAGCACCAGCGCCATCAACGCGCGAAACCAGAACGATCCGTAGATGCCGGTCAGCCCCCAGGAGGCGAGCTGATGGATCTCGGTGGCGTGCGCGTCACGCGCCAGCGCGAGCGCCTCGGGCCCCTGCGGGATCAGCGCGGCGGCGATCGAAGTCACCGCAACGAGGATCGCGAGCAACGCGCTCGTGCGGGGCGAGGCCAGGATTCGCCAGAGGGTGCTCATCATTGGGCGGGTGGTTTGGGTGGGCCGTGGTTCACGCGCTTCACGTCGCTCGCGAAGTCGTAGGGCACCACGCTGGGGCTCTCGCTGCCGTGGCACGGCGCGCAGGTGTTGGGCGTGATGTCGACGAGGCCGAGCAGTCTGGCCAGGACCTTGTCCTTCATGACGTAGCGCTGCGAATAGAGCGCCCCTGCGCCGTGGCAGCTCTCGCACTGCACGCCGGCCAGGCTCGGCTCGGGCACCGCGGGATCCATGGTGTGGCAGGTGCGGCAGCCGCGATCGCGCTGCTGGGTCGGGGAGAGCCGCGCCATCGAGGAGGCGTGGCTGGTCGTCTTCCACTGCGCGTGCTCGGTCTCGTGGCAGCTCTTGCAGACGTCCGATCCGACGTAGTCGGCCGCGCTCGCGGGGAGGGTCAGCGACACCAGGATCGCGACCAAAGCTCGAGTCCCCGACACGGCGCGGACGCTAGCCCGCCGGTTGTCCTGCGAAAAGCACAAATATGAGACGATGCTGCGAGTGGTATCGAAGGTCGTCGGCCTCACCGGGGGCATCGGCAGCGGCAAGAGCACCGTCGCGCGCCTCCTGGCCGCGCATGGGGCGCGGATCATCGACGCCGACGTCCTGGCGCGGCAGGTCCTCGACCCCGGCAGTCCGGCCCTCGAGGCGGTCCGCACGCGCTTCGGATCCGAGGTGTTCGACGCGAACGGCGTGCTCGATCGCAAGGCCCTCGGGGCTCGCGTCTTCGGTGATCCGGAGGCGCGCGCGGCGCTGAACGCGATCGTCCACCCCGATGTCGCGCGGCGGGCGATGGAGGCCATGGCCCAGCTGATGGCGGAGGACGTCCCGGTGATCGTCTACGACGTCCCGCTGCTCTACGAGAACGGCCTGGATCGCTCCATTCCCTTCGTGGTGGTGGTGCACGTGCCCCGCGACGTGCAAAAAGCCCGCGTCTTCGGCCGCGACGGCCTCAGCGAGGCGGAGATCGACGCCCGCATCGCCGCCCAGCTGCCGCTGGACGACAAGGCCAAGCGGGCCCACCACGTCATCGACAACAGCGGATCGCTGGAACAGACCGAGGCCCAGGTGGCTGCCCTCTGGTCCACATTGTCCAAAGTGGTGTAGGTGTCTCCACGGATGGCCCACCGCCACGCGCTCATCACCGGGTACCCCGGCTTCATTGCACGGCGCTTGGTGCGAAAGCTCCTCGCCGCGGACGACGGGCTCACGGTGAGCGCGCTGGTGCTCGCCGAGGAGAAAAGCGCGGCCGAGGCCGAGGCGCTGCGGGTCGGTCCGACCGATCGCATCCGCATCCTGGTCGGCGACGTCGCGGCGATGGACCTCGGTCTCTCCGGTGAGGAGTACCGCCGCCTGGTGGACGAGGTCACCGAGGTCCACCACCTCGCCGCGGTGCAGCGGGTCGGCGTCGAGCGCGCGGTCGCCGAGCGCGTGAACGTCGGCGGGACCCAGAACGTGCTGGACCTGGCCCGATCGCTCACGCGCCTCGAGCGGCTGGTCTACTTCTCATCCGCCTTCGTTTCGGGGCGCCGGGTCGGCGTGATCCGCGAGGAAGAGCTGGAGCACGGCGCCGGCTTTCGCAGCCCCTACGAGGCCACCAAGCACCACGCCGAGCGGCTGGTGCGTCTGGCCGCCGACAAGCTGCCGATCACGATCATCCGCCCGAGCGCGGTGGTCGGCGACTCGCGCACGGGCGAGATCGATCGCTTCGACGGCGTCTATCACTTCGTCCTGATGCTCGCCGCGTCGCCGGCCGCGATCCCCATCCCGCTGCCGGGCCACGGGGACGCGCCGCTGAACCTCGTCCCGGTGGACTACGTGGTGGACGCGGTCCACGCGATCACGGCGCAGCCGGAGACGATCGGGAAGACGTTCCACATCGTCGATCCAAACCCGATGTCGGCGCGCGGCGTCTACGCGATGGTCGCCGAGCGGGCGCACAAGAAGGTCCCGCGTTACACAGTCTCGGCGAATCTGACGAAAGCGCTGCTGCGGATCCCGGGCCTCGACAAGATCGCGCCGGTCAGCGGGCAGGTCGTCGATTATCTGAATCACCTGGCGTTCTGGTCGTCGGCGAACACGCTGGATGCGCTCGAGGGGACCGGGATTCGCTGTCCGCGGTTCGAGACCTACGTCGACAACCTGGTTGGATTTGCCCGTCGCGGGATCGGCTAGGACTTCTTCTTCCGCCGACCGAAGAGGCGCGCGAGGATGCCGCCGACGATCCCCAGCGCGAAGCCTCCGATGTGCGCGAACCACGCGACGCCCTCGCTGGTCGAGCTCTCGGCGATGCTCAGGATCCCGTTCAAGAACTGCTGCACGCCCCAGATCCCGAGGAACAAGATCGCGGGCACCTCCAGGAACGTGAGGAAGATGAAGACCGGGAAGAGCGTGAGGATCTTCGCCCGCGGGTAGAGCACGATGTACATGCCGAGCGCGCCGGCGATCGCGCCCGAGGCGCCCACCGTGGGGAGCGTGCCGGTCGGATCGACCGCCCACTGCGCGAGGCAGCCCGCCGCGCCGGCCAGCAGATAGAAGACCAGGTAGCCGAGGTGGCCGAGCCGATCCTCGATGTTGTCCCCGAACACCCGCAGATAGAGCAGGTTCCCGATGACGTGGAACCAGCCGCCGTGCAGGAACAGCGAGGTGATCAGCGTGAGGAGCACCGGGCCGAGCTCGGCCTGACCGTCGACCGCGGCCTGGAAATTGGCTGGAATGAAGCCGAATTCGCGCACGATCGCGTCGGCCTCGGCGGCATGGATGATCTGATAGCCGAACGCGATCCCGCAGGCGAACAGCAGCGCGTAGTTCACGAACGGCAGGCGAATGCGCGGGTGGATGTCGCGGATCGGGATCACGCGGTGCTTCGTCGCTACCACAGTGCATGTGGCCAGAAAACGTCGGCGCTCCAGCTTGCCCCCGGTTTCGTACGAGTGTTAGCTCACGACGCCCGATGGCTGTGCCCGGTCGATCGCACCCTGCCCTGCTGGCCGTCCTCGCGCTCGCGGCCTTCGAGGCGCGCGCAGAGGCCGCTTCGCTGACCCTGATCTCGCGCACGTATTATCAAGGCTCGCAGATTCGCTTGTTCGACAGCGCGAACATCGACGCCTTCCGCGATCTCAATCGCTTCGCCGAGTGGCTCGACGTGTCCGGCTGGTCGATGGGGCCGAGCGGCCAGTTCGACGCGGTGGTCTCGATCCGCTACCGCACCGACTTCGGCACCGGCTTCCACCGCGACACGCCGACCGGCCTCGGGATCCCGGCGGTGGACGGGCGCGATGATCTCGAGATGCCGTACGCGTACCTCGACTGGAAAAACGTCGTCGAAGATCGCCTCGACCTGCGCATCGGACGGCAGCTCCTCACCGATGACCTCGACTGGTTCAGCCTCGACGGCGTGAAGGCGACGCTCTGGCTCGACCTCGCCCGCGAGAACCAGGTGGAGATCTACGTGGGCATGCCGGTCCCGTACGACACCTTCCTCAGCTCGGAGCCGTTCCTCTACGACGGCACCCAGATCCTCGACGGCCCCTCCCTCACGTTCGGCGGCGCGGGGCACTTCAAGCTCGGCGAGGACTTCAGCGCCAGCCTCGCGTACCGCCACACCTTCATCTTTCGCGGCACCGATCTGGATGGCGCGGCGCGCGCGGTCATCTCCGACACGGATCCGCGCGAGGCTCCGCTGGTCGAGGCGGTCTCCGGCGGCAAGGTCGGCGTGAACGAGGCGTCGCTCGGCCTCTCGCTCGGCTACATCATCCGGCCGCTGAACACCGATGTATATGCGCACGGCGTGTACAGCTTCCTCTTCGGCTCGCTCGATCGCGCGCGGGTCGGCGCCAGCTTCACGCCGATCGAGAGCGTGCACGCGCAGATCGAGTACCTGCGCGTGCAGCCGCGCTTCGCCGCCGACTCGATCTTCAACTACTTCAACATCAAGCCCTATGATCGCGGCCGCCTGGAGCTCGCGCTCGAGCTGTGGGGCGGCCTGTGGATCGAGGCCGGATACTTCCTCCACATCGTGAACGGCGCGCCGAAGGGCCCCACGCTCGGACCCGTGGTGTCGCAGGCCGAAGGCGCCGAGTTCAAGGGCAGCGACGCCGCGCACGGACCGAGCGCGGGCGTCGAATATCGCGGAAATGGCTGGGGCGCCGGAGTCACTTTCGAGACCTCCACCAACTTCGGCGGAAACTATGCCTACGGCGGCAATTACCGGATGATCGAGGGCTTCGGGCGGATGAGCTTCCTCGAGGATCGCCTCTCCGCGAACATCCGGCTCAACTATACCGGCGCGCAGACCGACTGGTTCGAGGGCATCGACAGCGGCGCCGTCGCGCCGGAGATCCAGAGCTTCGGCACCGCGCTCGGCGTCCGCGTCCGCGTGCTCGACGCGATCACCGCGCGCGTCGACTTCATCAAAAACTTCGGCGCTGTTCTCGAAGGTAGCTATCGGCTGCAGACCATGCTGGAGGTCCGGTACTGATGCGCCGCCCGTGGCTGATGCTGATCGCCGCCGCGAGCGGGATGCTCTGCGGCGCGGTGGTGTTCGAGGGCGGACCGAGCCCGGTGATCTATCCGCGGCAGCGCATCCCGATCGAGTTCGATCACAACTATCACACGCGCCCGGCCGACGACGCCAAGAAGCAGAAGGGCGAGGCGCTCTCGTGCACGTTCTGCCACGAGAACGTCAGCGATCAGAAGAACTCGGCGGACACCGACATCCCGGGCCACGCCGCGTGCGAGAGCTGCCACGCCGAGTGGATCGGCGACGAGCAGAAGCCGGCGCCGATCGCCGAGTGCTCACGCTGCCACAAGGATCTCCGCGTCGTGCTGGGCGTGAAGACGTCCACCCGCGCGGCGAAGATGGTCATCCCGCCGCCGAACATCCGCTTCGATCACTCGCAGCACGTCACCGCCGGCGTGGAGTGCGTCGATTGCCACAAGAACGTCCCGAAGAAGGGCGTGGCGACCCGCGAAGACTATCCGACGATGGATCGCTGCATCGCGTGCCACAAGGAGAAGTCGGTCTCGATCGAGTGCAAGACCTGCCACCTCAGCGGCGTCACCGGGCGCTTGATCACCGCGTTCAAGAGCGGCTCGCTGGTGCCGGCGCGTTATCACCAGGCGGCGGTCCACACCGGCGACTTCCTGCGCGATCACGCGGTGCCGGCGCAGCGCGAGCCGGCGTACTGCAAGAAGTGCCACGGCGT
>Ga0105047_10002564_pt1 | contig 32361 bp, 33 predicted proteins | sample MAT04_FD_78384 | JGI IMG/M metagenome (GOLD analysis project Ga0105047, IMG submission 78384) | Freshwater microbial communities from Lake Fryxell liftoff mats and glacier meltwater in Antarctica - MAT-04 (megahit assembly) | ecosystem: Environmental > Aquatic > Freshwater > Ice > Liftoff... | reverse complement strand
TGCTTTGGCCCAACTCACGCCGATCATCGCCAACGAACTCAAAGGCAAGTAACGATCGCTCCCGTTAGGCGTCGCGCGGTACAACGTAGAATTCCATCGCTTCGACAGCAGAGAGGCCTTTGGGCTCTTTTTGGGCGTCGGGATGCGTCGTGCGATAGCGCCGTAGAATCGATTGCTGCATGACGGCCACAACGTCCGGGTGCTTCGTCGCGACGTTGTAGAATTCGCCGGGGTCGGCCTTCTTGTCGTAGAGCTTGAAATACCGGCCGGGGGTGGGATTGCCGGTCTCATAGCCATCGGTTCGTTTGCGGCGCCCGGAACCGAAAATGAACTTCCAGCGGTCATCGGCGGCGAACACCTCTTCATTCTCCAGATATTGACTGAAGATCTCCTTTCGTGGAGTTGCCGCTCTCTTCCCTTCCAGATAGGGTCGCAGCGATTGTCCATGTTGAACGGGCAACTTATCCAAACCCATGACGTCGGTGATCGTCGCCGAAACGTCGATGTGTTCCGTGAAATCCTGGACCACCGCTCCTTTGCGAATCCGGCCTGGATAGCGGACGAGAAGAGGAACCCGAAGCGCCGGTTCGTAGCCACAGTGCTTTTCGAAACGGCCATGTTGACCGAGGCAGTAGCCGTGATCGGCCATGTAGAAAACGCAAGTATTTTCCGCGAGGCCCAGCCTGTCCAGGGCCTTCAACACGTCGCCGACATTTCGATCTAGCGCGGAGACGGAGGTGTAGTAAGAAGCGGCGATTCCCTGTTTATCGGCCGTCGTGAGGTCGCGGAAAATCAGCGGAATTTGCTCAGCGTCTTCCGGGCCAACCTTGGGCGCCTCAAAGGTTTTCGGATCGTACTGGTCTTTGAGATCGATAGGGAAGTCATAGGGTGAATGCGGCTCGGGGAAACTTACCCAAAGCGCGAATGGCTCCGCGCCGGCTTTGTGCTGCGTCAGCCAATCGATCGCGCGATTCGCGGTGAATGTGCCGCGCATCTCCTCGTAATAGCGCGGAAATGGGAGTTTATCGGCATTCAGCCATATTCGCGCCGGATCCTTAAACGGCTGCCAGCGTGGCTTCCGGCCTACACCGGGAGGCAATTCGCGCGTGGCTGGCGCGGCGCTCCAGGCTTTGTTGATGTCCTGCTCGGTCATCATTTCATCGAAGCCGTAGAGACCGGGCGCGCTGAGGCGGTTCAAGTGCATCTTCCCGAAAACCGCGGTGCGATAACCGGCGCCCTTGAACTGTTTCGCGAGGGTTGGCTTGGCGGGGTCAAGCGAAGTTTTGAGAACGGTCACACCGGCGGCGGATGGCATTTGCCCGGTGAGCAGGCTCTGCCGCGAGGGCGTGCATACGGGCTGGTTGCAGTAGTGCCGCGCGAAGCGCACACCTTGGGTGGCGAAGTGGTCCAGGTTCGGAGTCGACACCTTGCTGTTGCCATCGGCGCCCAGGACGTAACCGGCATGGTCATCGGCGATGATAAACACAAAATTGGGTTTGCGCCCAGCCTGTGCCGCAACGCTGGCCGAGGATGCGAGAAGAGTACGGCGGGAGATCATTCCGCAATACTACTCCAACCGCGTTTGGAAAGATCGCGGTAGATGTAATAGCCGGCCGCGGCAGCCAGCGCCAACATGCCCAAGCCGAGCCCGGTCTCTTTAAAGAGCACCTTGCCAAAACCGAAAAGGGCCATGTATATCATGACGCAGCCGGCGATCCAGCACCCCAGGTTGTTGAGCCCGTCGGTGGCGGGTTTGACATCCGGGGCCAGCGCCGCGACCGGTCCCCAGCCGCCGCGCGACGGCCGGGTGCGGCGATAAAAGGCGATGAGGGTTTCGTTCGATTCCGGCGCCGTCAGGAAGGTTGCCGCCAACCACGCGACGGTAGTAATTCCGACGGTGATAATCATGATCCAGGCGAAGTCGACCGGGTTGTCCGAATCCAGTTTCCAAACCGCCTGCAATGCGACACTGACGACAAATGCAGTCCCCATGGCCACCACTTCGCTCCAGGCGTTGACGCGCCACCAGTACCAGCGCAACAGCAGCACGCCTCCGGTACCCGCGCCGGTTACAATCAGCAATTTCCAGGCGCCGGCGATTGAATCCATATAGAAGGTGACGCCCGCCGAAATGAGCGTGATGATGACTGTCGCCACTTGTGACATCAAGACGTAGTGTTGCCCGGTTTCATTGGGCTTTAAAAAGCGCCGGTAGAAGTCATTCACCAGGTAACTGGCGCCCCAGTTGAGTTGGGTAGCGATGGTGGACATATAGGCCGCCGCGAAACCGGCGAGCATAAGCCCGCGCAGCGAGGGGGGCATGTAGTCGATCATGACCTTGATATACCCCGTTTCGGGATCGGCGAGGCCGGGATAGAGGATCACGCTGGCAAGCGCCGTGAGAATCCACGGCCAGGGCCGAATGGCGTAGTGGGCAATGTTGAACCACAGCGTAGCGAGCAGGGAGTGACGCTCATCGCGAGCCGAGAACATTCGTTGCGCAACATATCCACCGCCGCCGGGTTCAGCTCCCGGGTACCACGTCGCCCACCAGTTGAGCGAGATATAGACGAAGAACGTGATCATCGGCATCCACGGCGAGTCGAGATCGGGCACGAACGCGAGCATGGAATTTTTCCCGCCGGGCGTTACGCCGCGGGCGAGATCGAGCGCCGCGAGCTTCGTCATCATCGCGTCCATACCGCCGACGGCCTGAACGGCGCAAACGGCAAGGACGATCACCATCGCCATTTTGATAAAGAACTGCACCACATCGGTCACGAGAACGCCCCAAAGTCCAGCCAGTGTAGAGATCCACGAAGTTATGCCGATAAGAAAGAGTACGACAACGATCGCCGTGAACTTATCCACTCCCAGAACCAGCATCAGGATCTTGACCATCGCCAGGTTTACCCAGCCAAGAACGATGCAGTTGATTGGAATGCCGAAATATAGCGCCCGGAACCCGCGGAGAAAGGCGGCCGGCTTGCCGGAGTAGCGGATCTCGGAGAATTCTATGTCCGTCATGACCCCGGATCTTCGCCAAAGCCGCGCGTAAAAGAAGACGACTAACATGCCCCCAGCCACGAAATTCCACCAAAGCCAGTTACCGGCGATGCCGTTTCTGGCGACCATGCCGGTGACGGCGAGCGGTGTGTCCGCGGCGAAAGTCGTTGCCACCATCGAGGTTCCAGCCAACCACCAGGGCACATCGCGCCCGGAGAGGAAAAACTCGTCAACGCTCGATCCAGCGCGCTTCTTGTAGTAGAAGCCGATGGCGATATTCAGCAGGAAATAGAGCGCGACGACAACCCAATCGAGGATGGAAATTTGCATGGGTAAGCCCCTTCAGGAAATTATCGAATTATACAGGGTAACCTTTGGCCCGCCGGTTGCACTACATAGGTGGATGCTTTTACGTTTTGGATTATTTATCTGTTTGACCACGATCGCGGTTCAAGGGCAGAAAGTGGAAGTAGTGGAGGCGGAGGGTGTCTATTTCCCCGGCGTCGCCGACTCCAATAGTCCGATGCACTGGGCAAACGGTAAGCGTTATGTTTACAACTCCGACGGGCTTCCGATCCGCAGCGAAGGTGTGCGGCTAGCCGGGATGCGATACGCGCGCGCGACATATTTATTGAACTCGACAGTCGCTCCCTGGTGGATGGAAGCCACCTATCAGGACGAGGACGGAACGATTTATGGCTGGTACCACCACGAGATTTACTCGTTCTGCGAGATGAATGGGGACCGGTACGTTGGAGTGCCGGTGATCGGCGCAGTGATCTCCAAAGACAACGGGCATACGTTCCGCGACTTGGGGATCGTCCTTTCCGATGGCTATGAGCCGAATTGCGAAGCAAAAAACGGATACTTCGCCGGTGGACACGGCGATTTTACGGTGATCGTTGACCGGGAGAAGAAGAATTTATACTTTTTTTTCTCCGTCTACGGCGGACCGGCCAGCGAGCAGGGCGTGGCGGTGGCCCGAATGGCTCTTGCGGATCGCAATGAGCCGTCTGGAAAAGTTTGGAAATACCAGGATGAAAAGTGGGAATCGCCCGGAATAGCGGGTAAAGTGACGCCTATATTCACGGTGCGGACCCCGTGGGAAAGCGCCAACGCCGACGCCTTCTGGGGACCGTCGGTCCACTTCAACCGGGAGTTGGGCGAATATGTAATGCTGCTAAATCGTGCGTGCTGCGCTCCGGATTGGCCGGCCGAAGGGATTTACATTAGCTATAACGGCAACTTGGAGAACCCTAAGGGCTGGGACGAGCCCGAGCGGATCGTGGAAGGGGGCGGCTGGTACCCGATGGCTGTCGGCCTCGAAACCGGCGATACGGACAAGACCGCCGGATCTCGGGCTCGATTCTTCATGGGCAGCGACTCCCATTGGGAGCTTATTTTCCGAAAGGGGGAGACGGGGGTTTTACCGCTCCCGGCTCGATTGAACCGTCAGGACGCCGAGACTCGGCGTCACAAGAACCGGACATTCAAGTCTGGACCCCGAAACGCGGCAGCACCCAACGCATCAGCGCAAAGTAAGCAATAAGAGCGACGACGGGAAGTAGTAGTTCTGACATCTACAAATCTAAGATGCAACGGATCGCTGTTCCGTGACAAGGCCTAAATTGAAACGCCGCCGTACCATTTCTGGTAGCGGCGGCGTTTCGGTTTGATACGCGGAGCGGCTAGCTCTGCTGGGCGAGCTTCTCGCGTTGTTCCTTCAGGATGGCGCGGCGGCTCAATTTGATCTTGTTGCCTTCGAGCGCCAGGACCTTCACCATGATCTGGTCGCCTTCGTTCAACTCGTCGCGAACGGCCTTGACGCGGCTCTCCGAAATTTCGGAGATGTGGAGAAGGCCATCCGTACCGGGGAAGATTTCGACGAATGCGCCGAAATCGACAATCCGGACAACTTTTCCCAGGTAAGTTTTACCGGGTTCAGCCACGGCGCAGATGTCTTGAATCATCTGCAACGCCTTTTCGCCGGCCAATCCGGAGGTGGCGTAGATGTTCACCTGACCGTCGTCGTTAACGTCGATCTTGACGCCGGTGGTGTCGGTGATGCTGCGAATCATCTTGCCGCCGGGTCCGATCAGTTCGCGGATCTTGTCGACGGGGATGGTGATGGTGGTGATACGCGGGGCGTACAGCGAGAGCGTGGGACGCGGCGTGCTGATGCAGGCATTCATCTTGTCGAGAATGTGCAGGCGGGCGCGTTTGGCCTGTTCTAGCGCTTCCCGCATCAGGGTGATGGGGACGTTGGGAACCTTGAGGTCCATCTGGAGGGCGGTGATACCTTCCTTGGAACCGGCAACTTTGAAGTCCATGTCGCCGTAGTGATCTTCGGCGCCGGCGATGTCGGTGAGAATCGCGTAGGCGTCGCCTTCTTTAACGAGGCCCATGGCGATACCGGCGACAGCGCGGTCAATCGGCACACCGGCGTCCATCATTGCGAGCGAACCGCCGCAAACAGAAGCCATCGAGGAGGAGCCGTTGGATTCCAGAATGTCGGAGACGATACGAATGGTGTAGGGGAACGTCTTTTCGTCGGGTACGACAGCGATGGTGGCACGTTCGCCGAGGGCGCCGTGGCCGATTTCGCGACGACCCGCGCCGCGCATGAAGCCCACTTCGCCAACCGAGAACGGGGGGAAGTTGTAGTGGAGCATGAAGCGCTTGGAGAGTTCGGCGGGATCGAGCATTTCGATCCGCTGTTCGTCGTCCTTCGTACCGAGAGTGCAGGTAACCAGCGCCTGGGTCTCGCCGCGGGTGAAGAGCGCCGAACCGTGGGTGCGGGGCAGAAGGCCGATCTGGCAGTCGATGTCGCGAACTTCGTCAAAGGCGCGTCCATCGGGACGGCGGCGAGCCTTCAACATTTCGTCGCGGAAAATTCTTTCCTTGAGGGAATCAAAGACGCCTCCGGCTTCGGAGCGCTTCTCTTCAGGGAAGGCTGCTTCCGCTTTGGCGTGCAGGACGTCGATGCGGCTATAGGAATCGATCTTCTTATACTTCTTCGTGTCCATCGCATCGGTGAGATCGGCTCGCACCAGCGCATCGATCTGCGCCAACATCTCCTGATTCACGGTGGGCGAAACGAACTCGTACTTCGGCTTACCGCAGAGCCGCATCAGTTCGCGAATTCCAGTACAGATCTTTTTGCAGCATTCATGGCCGAATTCGAGGGCCTGGAGGACATCTTCCTCGTCAACGTGCTTGGCGCCGGCTTCGACCATGACGACGCCGGTTTCGGTGGCGGCGACGATGAGGCTGATGGGGCTGGCCTTGATCTGCTCGTAGGTGGGATTGGCGACAAACTTACCGTCGACCTTGCCCACACGAACTGCAGCGAGCACTTCGTGGAACGGAATATTCGAGATGCCGAGCGCGGCGCCGGCGCCAACCATGGCGAGGGGACCAGGATCGCGTTCGGTCTCAGCCGAAAAGACGAGTCCGATGATCTGCGTCTCATGCTTGAACCCGTCGGGGAACAGCGGACGCACCGGGCGATCGATCAGGCGGCAGGTCAGCGTTTCCTTTTCGGTCATGCGGCCTTCGCGCTTAATGAATCCGCCGGGGAACTTACCGGCGGCGTAAGTCGCTTCGCGGTAGTCGACCGTCAACGGGAAAAAGCTCGCGCCAGGACGCGCCTTGCCGGAACAGCAAGCGGTGACGAGCACGACGTTATCGCCCGAACGGACGATGACGGCCCCGTCAGCCTGCTTGGCCATCACGCCAGACTCTATAGAGATCTGTGTGCCAAACAGGTCGATCTCGACTTTATGCAACATGTTATTTCCTTGAACCTTTGTAATTCTCCGCGCTTTCCGGCGCGAACGGGCATCAAGGAGACGGGAGAGTTTAGTACGAGGGTGGGTCCACTCACCGGAGCGGATTTGCCGGGTCTATACGAGAACCCGTACCGATCGAAGCTCCACTAGCGGCGAATACCAATGCTGGAGATCAGAGTCTGATAACGTTCCAGACTGCGGCTCTTGAGGTAGTCCAGAAGGCGGCGGCGGCGCGCCACCATGGTTAACAAACCACGGCGGGAACCGAAGTCCTTCTTGTGGGACTTAAAGTGCTCTGTAAGCTCGGTGATACGTTGGCTCAAGAGCGCTACCTGCACCTCTGGCGAACCACAATCGTTCTTATTGATCCGGTACTTGCTAATAATGTTCGTCTTGGACTCAATTGCCAGGGCCATGGTGTTGCTGTGGATACTCCTTAGTCTTACCTTAATCGCTATTATTCAGAATTTAGGATAGCACAGCTGGCAGCCGGGAGTTTACTTCGGCGGCATGCGCAGAGCCCCGTCGAGACGGATTGTGTCACCATTCAGCATTGGATTTGTCAAAATAGCCAAGGCCAATTGGGCGAACTCCTCCGGGCGGCCAAGGCGGCTGGGAAATGGGACGGTTGCTCCGAGTTGCTCTTTTACGGGTACGGGCAACCCGGCGAGGAGCGGGGTGTCGAACAGGCCGGGCGCGATGGAGACGACGCGGATGCCACTCCGGGCAAACTCGCGGGCAAGAGGCAGCGTCATTCCGGCTATTCCGGCTTTGGATGCGGCATACGCCGCTTGGCCTATCTGTCCATCGAAGGCCGCGATGGAGGATGTGAGGACGATTATGCCGCGTTCGCCATCCTCATTCGGCGTGTTAGCCATCATGGCGGCGGCGGCGAGTCGAACGACGTTAAAGGCGCCAATCAAATTTACGTGAATCACACGCTCAAAGTCTTCGAGCGGCAACGGCCCCTCTTTACCGACCGTGCGCTGAGCGGCGGCTAACCCGGCGCAGTGGACTACACCGTGCAGCGGCGAGGCGAGCGCGATAGCGTCAAGTACATCCGCCTCACTGGTGACGCTTCCCCTCACGCTTGGCGCGGCGGCGGATTGGAGATCGAGAATCACGGGGCGGGCGCCCGCGACGGAAAGCGCGGAGGCGGTAGCGGATCCGAGACCGGAGGCGCCGCCGGTGACGAGAATGGCTTTGCCGGGGAGTTGCAATGCAGTCAGAACTTTCGTCGAAGGAATCTGGCGGGGAAAAAGAGTGTCACTTGCGGCGCCGCTTAGCAATTATGGGAAATATGCGGCGACGATGAGGGCGGGCGGCCGGGGCGGCGACGTCTTGATAGCGAAGGCGTTTGGCCCCCCCCGCACGGATGCAGGAACGGGCGATCAGGAATGACACCCCGCCTGGACCGTCGGACGCCGAAAGCTGTTCGGTCTCAATCCCGTCCAAGGCTTCGAGCATGGAATCCCGAGAACTTATCGGGAGGCCGGCGCCGGTCGTGATGTGGAATTCACCCAACTGAATGGTCCGGGTGGCGATCGCGGCGACGCCGTCGTCCACCGCCCCGCTGAGCCCGATATCCATCAAAAACAAATCCTCTTCGTTCAGGATATCGCGGCAGTGGATTCCGCAACCGGCAACCGGAGTACCGGTGACCAGAATCCGGTATTTCGCCTGGAGGTACGCCGACAAGAGGCGTTCCTCGTCAGTTCCGGGCCTCGCGGGATGCGCCGTCGCATATCGCCGGACCAGATTGACGCCGTTTTCAAACCAATCGTAAAGGCAACAATCCATCAACACTGTGCCCAGGTCCATGTTGTCCAACAGCAGGACTCCATCCCGCAAAACGCCGAGCGCGGCGCCGATCTCGTTAAACGCCCGGTTTGGAATGGTCTTGACCATTTTGTGATTCAGCTCCATGCTGAGCGCGCGAAAAGCGCGGTAGCCGGCGACGTCTTGGGGTGAAGGGATGAAGCGATTACTCATTTGACTCCGAGTCTTACGGGCGAACTGATGCGCCCTGAAGGCCTCTTCAAAGCATAGCCTGTCCGATCGCCTCCATTCTTGATCCTATCAGCGGCAAATCCGGCGGCGCGGCGCCGCGCTAAAACATAATCGGTATACTTTGTTCAAGCTATTCCCATGCCTATCGATTGGTTCCCCCTTTGGCTGAGTCTGCGCGTGGCGGTGATCGCAACAGCGGGCGCGGCTCTCGTGGGCATCCCGGCGGCCTACTGGCTGGCCAATCGCGAGTTCAAAGGGAAAGACATCGTGGACGCGGCGGTAACGCTGCCGCTGGTGCTGCCGCCGACGGTGGCGGGGTATTATCTGCTCGTCGTGTTGGGCCGGGAGAGCTGGTTTGGCCGTGCCTACGAAAGCCTTTTTGGCGAGCCTCTAGTCTTTACCTGGCAAGCCGCGGTGATTGCGGCGGTACTGCATTCGGCGCCGCTGCTGGTGAAGTCGACGCGCGCGGCGCTGGAGAGCGTTGATCACGCCTATGAGCGCGCGGCGCGTACTTTGGGGGCACCCGAATGGAAGGTGTTTCTGCGGGTGACGCTTCCGATCGCGCGACGGCCCGTGATGGCCGCGGCGGCGCTGGCCTTCGCCCGATCCCTCGGCGACTTTGGCGTGACAATCATGGTGGCGGGTAACATTCCCGGCCGGACGCAGACGGTGGCTGTCGCGATTTATGACGCGGTGGAAGGCGGCAACGGCGACACAGCACGATGGCTGGTGATTGTGGTGAGCGCGGTGTCCTTGGCGCTGCTGACCCTGGCCAACCGGTTGACGCCGCGGAGAATTCCCGGATGATCACCGCCCGTCTGCGTAAGTCATTCGCCGCCAGACCCGATTCGCCCGCGTTCACTTTGGATGCCCAGTTCCAGGCGGGCGCCGGGGTGACGGTGTTATTCGGGCCGAGTGGCTCCGGCAAGACATTGACGCTGAATTGCATCGCCGGATTTGAGCGGCCCGACGACGGCCGGATTCTGCTTGATGACGCAATTCTTTTCGATGGCGCGGCGCGGGTATTCCTGCCGCCGCAGGCGCGACATTGCGGCTACGTGTTCCAAAACTACGCGCTGTTTCCGCACATGACGTTGCGGCAGAATCTGGAGTTCGCCGCGGCGGCTTTTAAGAATCTGGAACGGCACAAACGCGTGAGCGAAATGCTGGAGCGGTTTCGTTTGGGCGATGTGGGCGGGCGGAGGCCGCACGAGCTATCGGGAGGACAGAAGCAGCGCGGATCGATTGCGCGGGCATTGCTCGCCAGCCCGCGCGTCCTGTTACTTGACGAACCGGCGCAGGGCCTGGACGCGCCTTTGCGGCAGGAGTTGTACTCCATTCTGCGAGAGGTCCAAAGCGACTTTCCGATGCCGGCGCTGCTGGTTACGCACGACCTGGAGGAGGCGCTGGAACTCGGCGCGCAAATGCACGTATTCCGCGAAGGAAAGATCGTCCAGAGCGGAGTTCCTCAGGCGGTGCTTGGCGAGCCTGCGTCAGCGGATATCGCACGCCTCCTAGGAATCTACAATTTGCTTCCGGCGGAAATCCTGGCGTTGGATCCGGGCCGGAACAGCAGCCGGTTGCGAGTTGGGGAATGGGAGATTAACGGGGTCTATTACCCCGGGCATTTGAAAGGGGACCGAGTGACGCTGTGCGTCAGCCATTCCCAGGCCCGTGTCACCGCGCGAGAGGGACATCCGCCAGCCAACACAATGGGGATGGAGCTGCGGCACGCGGTGGCCGGACCGGACCGGGCGCGACTGCTCTTCGAGGGTGATTTTCGGGCCGAGGTAGACCGGGCGGAGTGGGAACGAATCTCGCGAGCCAAGGAGTTCGCCGTAGAAATACCGGCAGCCGCGCTGCGTTTGGTTAAAGGATGATTCGCTGCGCCATCACCGCTGGCCATGGCGTAAGCGGCAGCGTCCTGCGGCGGGTGGACTGGGTGCAGGTTCGCGAAAAAGATTTGCCGGCACGGCGGTTAGCGGAACTGGCGCGCGGGCTTACGGGACGCGGCCCGAAGATCATCGTCAACACGCGGGTCGACGTAGCGCTGGCGGCCGGCGCGCAGGGCGTGCATTTGCCGGCGGGATCATTGGCGCCGCGGCTAATACGGGCGATCACGGGGACCGATTTTCTGATTGGAGTATCGTGCCATTCGGCCTTCGATGTCACACGCGCCGAAGAAGAAGGCGCCGACTATGTATTCCTCAGTCCAATCTTCGAGACGCCGTCCAAACCGGGGTACGGGCCTCCGCTAGGCGTGGAGGTTTTGCGAGCGGTTTGCAGGCGGGTGCGGATCCCGGTGTTGGCGCTAGGCGGTGTGAACGAACAGAGAGCGGGGATTTGCGTCGCCGCCGGCGCGGCTGGATTTGCATCCATCACGGCTTTTGCTGCGTCAGAATAAGTACATGCGATACGTCGTGGCGTTGGCATTGGCCTGGTGCGCCTGGGGACAAGCGGATTGGCGGGAGACCGCCATTGGCGGGCGCAAGATCCGCTATCAGGTTGTAGACGGCGAGGCGATCTGGCAGGGCGATATCGTACTGGGACCGGCGGAGAACCTGGGCAAGGGGAGCCGGGCATCCGTCGTGATCAACGGTCCGGCATTGCGCTGGACCAACAACGTAATGCCCTATGCGATCGATGCCGACGTCCCGGAGACGGAACGCGTGGAAGGGGCAATCCGGCATTGGAACGAGAACACGCCGTTGCGATTGATCCCGCGGACGAATGAGCCCAACTATGTTCAATTCCGGCGGCGCAATGGAGTTTCATGCAGTTCCAGCGTGGGCATGAGGGGCGGCCAACAATTTATTACCCTGCCGGACGAGTGCGGAGTGGGATCGATCATTCACGAAATCGGCCACGCCTTTGGTCTCTATCACACACAATCGCGAGAGGACCGCGACCTGTTTATACGCCTCTCCGAAGACGGCATCGAGCGCGACAATTTGAGCCAATATGCTCAGCAGATCGCCAATGCCGACGACGTGGGCGCGTACCCCTACGACTCCATCATGCACTACAGCGTGGCCGGATTCGCGCTTCCGGGCAACCTAGCGATGGAGACCATTCCAGCGGGCATTCCATTGGGTCAACGCGCCGGTTTGACGCCCTCCGACATCGACACAATCATTCGCGTGCAGGGCGGGCAACCGTCGAAGACCATCATCGCGTCGAATCCTCCAGGACTCGACGTGGTGGTGGATGGCGCGGCGGTCCGAACGCCGGCGGAATTCGAATGGCCGGCAGGGTCGCAACACAGGCTCCGCGTCGACGATTCGACGGCAGGCGCGGTGGAACTCCGCTTCGGCCGGTGGAGCGACTTTGGCGCGCGCCAGCACACGGTGACGGCGTCGCCCGAGACCACCGTCTACACCGCCCACATGCGCCGTCTCTTTCGCCTGCCTTTGACAACAGTTCCCACGGCCGGAGGGCGCGTAGCAATGCGCCCGGCCCCGGAGGATGGCTTGACGCCGGAGGGGCAGCGAGTGGAGTTGGAAGCGGATCCGGCGCAGGGTTTCGCCTTTACTAACTGGAGCGGCTTCGGATTCTTCTCTACACACGGAAGCGCGAACCCGATCCGGTTTGTCCTCACTTCTCCCCAAGTCGCCTACACCGCTGGATTCTCAACAGGTGTAGTGACTACGGTTACAACGTCCCCGCCCGGACTTCGAATACAGGTTGACGGGACGGCCTATACTTCCCCCCGTCAATTTGTATGGGTCGCCGGAACGCGGCACGATATTGCCATTGAGACACTTAATCAAACGACCCTGGGAGGCGCGGCGACGCACTCCTGGCGAGCCTGGAGCGACGGCGGAACGCAACGGCATGCGGTAACCGCCGGTTCCGATGGCGGCGCGTTCACCGCTGAATTCGCGACGCAGTTCCAGGTTCTGACGGCGGTGTCACCGGCGGCCGGCGGGCGCGTGGTAATCGACCCGCCGCCGGTGAACGGGTTTCTGCAGGCGGGTGCGGTAGTAACCGTGACGGCCGCACCGAACAATGGCTACGCCTTCGCCGGCTGGACTGGAAACATGCCGGGAAGCGAGGCGCAAAGGCTGATTGCCGTCGAAGGAGTGCTGGACCTCCAGGCGCGTTTCGCCCAACCGGCCGTGCTTACGGAGGCGGCATTGGTAAACGGCGCCTCGTACTTCTCCGGTCCGATTGCGCCGGGAGAGATCTTGACGCTTTTTGGCGTGGCTTTAGGACCTGACGACCTGACCGGGTTGACGTTAACGGCGCAGCGGCGGGTGGCGACCTCGTCGGGCGGAGTGCGGGTTCTGTTCGACGGGACGCCGGCGCCGGTGCTCTACGCCAGCAGCGGGCAAGTCGGAGTAATCGTTCCGTTTAATGTGGCCGGAAAGGCGGCGGTGCGCGTGCAGTTAGAGTTCAACGGGCGCCTGACGAATGGAGTCACGATGAATGTTGCGACTGCCGCGCCGGCATTCTTTACGGCCAACTCCTCCGGACGCGGCGGGGGCGCGTTCCTGAATGGCGATGGCGGACTAAACACGGAGGCGAACCCGGCTGAAAGGGGATCGATCGTTGTGTTGTATGCCACCGGAATGGGCCCGATGCGACCGGCGATGAACGATGGAGAACTCGCCGCCCCGCCGTACGCACAACCCTTGATTGCCTATAAAGTGCGGATCGCCGACCGGGAGTGCGAGGTACTTTACGGCGGCGCCGCACCGGGATTGGTGGCCGGATTGGCCCAATTGAATGTGCGGGTACCCGCCGATATCGCACCCGGTATCGTACCGGTGTCGCTGGAAGTGAATGGCATGCGCAGTCCGCGGACGGTAAGTCTGGCGGTACGCTAGTAGATTCGTGAAGACTATTGGAATTATCGGCGGCGGGATTATTGGACTGGCGACGGCGTATCGTTTCGGGCAGAAAATGCCAGGTCGCCGCGTGCTTGTATTTGAGAAGGAATCCGCGGTGGGGCGCCACCAGACCGGTCACAACAGCGGCGTGCTACATGCCGGGCTCTACTATAAACCGGGCTCGAACAAAGCCCGTCTGGCGGTGGAGGGAATCCGGCAGATGGTCGCATTTTGCGCGGAAAACGGCGTAAAACACGAGATCTGCGGGAAACTGGTGGTGGCGGCAACGGAAGACGAAGTGCCGCGGATGATGGACTTGTACGAGCGCGGTACGGCGAATGGTCTGCACGGGATCCGCGTACTCGATCGCGCTGGGATGCTGGAAATTGAGCCGCACGTGGGCGGCGTTGGAGCGCTACGGGTTCCGGAGGAAGGGATTGTCGACTACGCCGGTGTCTGCGCCGCGCTGGTGCGAAAGATTAGCGAACAGGGCGGCGAAGTGCAGACATCGGCAGGCGTCACCGGCCTGCGCGAAACGCCGCGGGGTTGGATCGTGGAGACGCCGGGCGGTGACGCGGAAGTTGACTTCATCGTGAACTGCTCCGGACTGCATTGCGATCGCGTGGCCGAGTTGGGCGGCGTGAAGCGGGAGATGCGCATCGTACCGTTTCGCGGTGAGTATTATTTACTGCGGCCCGAACGGCAACATTTGGTTCGCACTTGATCTATCCGGTACCCGACCCGTCTTTTCCCTTTTTAGGCGTGCACTTCACGCGCCTGATTCATGGGGGCGTGGAAGCCGGGCCGAACGCTGTTTTGGCCTTCGCGCGTGAAGGCTATACGAAACGGGATTTCGTCGCCAAGGATCTCTGGGACGCGTTGAGCTTTCCCGGCCTTTGGAAGTTCCTGGCGCGTTATCCGGGGGTAAGCTGGTACGAAATCAGACGGTCGTTCAGCCGGCAACTCTTTTGCGAATCGCTCCAGCGTCTGGTGCCGTCGATTGCCGTGGACGACATTCATCCCGGCGGGGCCGGCGTGCGTGCGCAATCGATGCTTCCCAATGGCGACCTCGTGCAGGATTTCCTTTTCGCCGACCGGCGACGGGCGCTGCATTTGTTGAACGCGCCGAGCCCGGGAGCGACCGCGTCACTAGCGATTGGCGAAGAGGTGGCGGCGCGCGTAGAAAAGTATTTCTAGATCGCCAACATCTTCGACAATGCCGTGAAGACCAGGATGACCGCGGGCCCAAGAGTGACCAGCAAAATCGCGGGGAAAATCAGGAAGAAAATCGGGAAAACCAGCTTGACGCTGACTTTCCGCGCCTGCTCCTGCGCCGACTGGCGCATGCGCGTCCGGAGAAAACGCAGTTGATTGCGAAGCGCGGTAGCGAGGCCTGTGCCGAAGCGATCACCGTCAATCAGAACCTGCGCGATACGCTTCAACTCCGGTTCCGTGTTTCGCTCGACAAGCCCGCGCAATGCTTCCTGCCGGCTGCGGCTGGCGAGCATCTCCATCAATACCAGATTCAATTCCTCGGCGAGTTCAGGGTGGCTTTCATCGAGTTCGCGGGCCGTTTCGGAGATGACGGAATCGAGTGATTGGCCCGCCTCCAATGCCAGTATCATCAACTCCAGAGCAATGGGAAGAGAACCGCGAAGATGACGGTCGCGGCGCGTGTGGGTGGAACGAAGAATGCGATCCGGCAACAAATGCCCGATGCCGGCGCCGGCCATAATTGCCAAAACAACACCGGTGGAATCGCCAGAGTTGATAAGCGAAATAAGCGCCACCAAACAAACTACGACCAGAATTGTGGCCGCCTTGATCCCAAAGAATGTAGTCAGCGCATCCGGATGCCGGTATCCGGCATTGCTCAGCAGTTGCCGGTAATGATCGACGTGCTGGGATCGTTTCGGAATCAAGGCGCCCACATTTTTCAGGGTGTCCTTGAACGAGTCCGCGGGTGGTTGATCGATGGCCGCCGTGCCATCGCCGCGATTCATGAAGACGTAGCCCAGCCCCGTGATACAGCCCATCACGACGATGAAGAAACCTATTAGGATTGGCAATTCTGTCATAGTTTCCTCAAACGGAAATACGGACGATACGTTGAATTACGAAATGCCCGGCGATTACGAAAACGATTGCCGCGCCGATCATCATGGGGCCAAACGGATGATCGACAAGTGTGAGGAGGTAACCGGGGCTGGTGAGGTAGAGCATGATCGCGATACCGAAGGGCAGAATCGTCAAAACGCCGCCTGTCATTCGGCCATGCGCCGATACAGCACGAACTTCTCCGCGTAGTGACACACCTTCACGAACCGTTTCAGCCAGGTTTTCGAGTACCTCGGTAAACCGCCCGCCCGAGCGACTGCTAATTAACGCGGCCGCCACAAAAAGCCTCACTTCCAAGATCGGTACGCGCTCTGAGAATTTTTCAAGGGTAGTCTTCCAGGGCATACCGAGCCGGCGCTCATCCCGTATGCGGCGGAACTCCGGACCCAGCGGCGCAGCCAGTTCAGCCGCCAGAATTTCAATCGCGCCCTGTAGCGGATGACCGGCCCGCATCGCCCGCGCCAGGCTCTCCAAAGCATCCGGGAATTGGGCTTCAAACAAATCCATCCGGCGCTGCCGCTGCCTTGACAAGTACATGTAGGGCAGACTGGCCCCGGCGGCGAACGCCGCGATCGACGAACCAGGCGGCAACCATCGCACATCCATCACCAGCGCCGCCCCGATGCTGCCCATCAGCAACATCATGGCCGCCACGCGCCCGACCGACCACCGCAGCCCGGCGTCTTCCAGCATCCGGCTCAAATGCTGAATCACATTCAACTTCTTCAGTAACAGTTCCATGATGCTGATGGAACTGTGCCGGGTGTCGCTCAATAGAACCGATTCCTCGCCGTCGTCGTACGGCAACTCCGGTTGCGCATCGCGCCGTGCGCGCATACGGCTTTGAATGAAAGCGGCTATGAGGACCGCCGTCGCCGCCGCGAGGAATGTCGTTACGAAGAAGAGGATTGCAATCGCTGCCGCCACGCCTGCCGCCTTTTCTTACCGTGCCGCCGCGAATCGCGGGGTCACCACCAGCAATAATTCGCTTCCGGCCATGTGCGGCGCAGGCGAGTGAAACAACTTCTCAATCAGTGCGGGCGCCGAAGCATCCTGTTCGAATCCGGCCACTAGCAGCGACTGACCCGCCGCAACATTCAAGTCCGCCGAAAATCGCCGGCTGCTCATACCGCCGCGCTGCGGAAGCGTCAACTCCGGCCGCACACGTACCCACATCGACCCATTTCCGGCGCCGCGGGGCATCAATCGGAGACGTAAATCATACTCATTCTGCTGCTTTCCGCCAGCCTGCAGCGAAACCTCCTGCCATTGCGGAGAATCTACGCTTTCATTGGACAGTATCCGCAAGGATTTCGACTGCTCCAACGTTTCGGCCTTCCAATCGGCCGGCAGCAAGCCAATTCGTACCGCCGCGTTCCCGCCGGCTGCCAGACCGGCCCGCGAAGCGAATTCGCGGACAGTATCGGCCGCGGCCGCCGCCATCCGAACCTGGAAGCTTACCCGCGGACCCGGCGCCGTGGCGACCGGCGCGGCTGCAAACGACCTCATGTGTACCGGCGCGGCTATCGTTTCTTCTTTGTCTTCGCTATTTCGCAGGACGATCCGCACCTTAGCCGCCGAATCGGCCAGCGCCACCCGTTCCACGTCCCGCGCGGGCACCAATAGGTTCAACACCGTTCCCGGCGCCGGTTGCGGGCTTGTATCGGCATGGACGTTCAAAACCTCGACGTTGGACAAGATCGTCCGCACCGGCGACTCCCCCGTATTCGGCGCTTGGATCGACTGTACGTCGATCCGGTTCCCGGGACGCAGAAACGGCACGAGTCCGACCGAATCCGCCACGCGGATTGAAATTGCCCGCATGCCTTTCGGAATCGTTAAGCCCGGTGCGCTTTTCGTCCCGGTCAATCCGGGGGAAACCACTGCTTCGTTCGCGGCGAACGCCTTAAGAGCGGTCCGGCCCACTACATCCTCAACGCTTCCAAATGCCCCCTCCGGCCGCTCAGCGCCGGCGGGTTGCAGGCGCACATCGGCGGCTGTCAATACCTGCCCGCGGTCGATGGCGCGGGCCATCACCACAAGCCCCGCTGCGTTCGCTGCCGGCGGCGGCGCCGCACCGCTCAATTTGCCCACGAACAGTCCGTAAAATACGCCGGTAGCCGCTATTGCGACGACGAACGCTATGCCGAGAAAAGGAAATAAGTTGCGCTTCATTGGGGAGCCCGCAACTTCATTCAATCATGTAACTTCGTCGCGGCGAATCGAGCATAGACACTATCCGCGACGGGTATACACCTTAGTGTTTGGACGGTGATTTTACGTAGACGAACCGCTGTTCGACGTCGCCCTTAGGCGTCGTTGCCGTGCGAAAAATCATCAGCGCCCGGCCGCTTTCTTCCAACTGCCACTGATCGACGGTCTTGATCTCAGTCCCCTGCACCAGAGTCTTCGCCTTTACGTGTAACATCGGGCCCCGCCAGGTGGTGTTCGAAACAACCTTATTCCCGCGCATCGTGTTCTCCGCTTCCTTGCCGGACAAGTCGAGCGTATAGGTACTCGTCGAAGCCCCCCGCGCATCAATCAGCGTTGATTCCACCGCCAATTGGCGCTCATTCTGCTTCACATTCATCGACAGCGACTGCGGTGGATTGGCGCCGCCGAAACTGCTCTTTGCCAAATCCAACGCCCAGGATCCGGAGAAATCCGCGGCCGACAGCACAACCGGAAACAGCGCGAAAACAAGACGGCGCACCATGCCCCCGAAGGTAGCAGCAACGCCCCCAATAGTCTCTCGGGTTTAGACCTTAGACATCACTGGTACTCCCGGTTTCGGCGCCAGAAATATTTTGTAGACAATCGCGCCGAGAGCAACCGTTGCCAACGCCGTCATGGAGACAACCGGGCGCAACAGCAGACCCGATACCGCCACCCAAACGCCGCAGACCAGGAAGAAGACCGGCAACAACGGCCACGCAAAGCTAACCACCGGCAGCGTGCGCCAGCCCGGCCGTTTCCGGAAAACGAAGAGCGACGCCACGGCCAGCGCCGCGAAGGCGTTCAGGAGAAAACCGACATAGAACATCAGATCGCGGAACGGCGTCAGGCACATGAACACGGCGCAAACGCCCTGCATCGCAATCGACGCCACCGGCGTTCGCCACTTCTCATGCACCGTGGCCGCGGCCGAAAAAAACGCTCGATTCTTGGCCATCGCGTAATACACCCGCGGTCCAATCGTAACCAGCGCATTCACCGACGCCAGCAGCCCAGCCGCCATCAATACGCTGAACAACGACGCGACATCCACGCCAAAAAGTCGCTCCGACGCCTGTGAACCGACGCGCAGGACGCCTTTCATCTGTTCCAGCGGCGTCGCATAAATGTAGAGCAAGTTCAACAAACCGTAGAGAATGGCCACAAATACGGTGCCCAGCGTCAAGGCTTTCGGCAGCGTCTTTTCCGGCTCTCGAAGCTCCTCGGCCACGTAGGTAGCCGCGTTCCAACCCGAATAGGCCACAAAGATGAAAATCAGACTCGTCGCAAACTGCTCCCAAATCGGAGCCGTCGACGTGCGCACCGCTACTTGCGAAAAGTTCGACCAGTCGCCCTTCCCAAACGCGAAACCTAACACCAAAAACCCCGCCAAAACCGTCAATTTAAGCGCCGACAGCACATTCTGGACGCTGCTCACGAATTGAATCCCGAAGAAATTGACGACGGTGAAAACAAGAATCAACGCGCTGGCGGCCAACTGCGCGGGCCCAATCTCCAACGGCCCAACCGACATCGTATTCGTAGATTTCAACATCGGGAAGACGTAACTCAAATACTCCGAAAATGCCAAGGCCGCTAGGGCGACAGGCGCCGAGAATCCGGCAAAGAACGAGACCCAGCCGTCCATGAATCCCCAAGTGGGGCCGTATGCCTCTGTAAGATAAACGTATTCGCCGCCCGAACTGGGAAAATTGATGCCCAATTCGGAGTAACAGAGCGCCCCGGCCAAAGCTATCATCGCCCCGACGCCCCAGATCGCAATTACCAGTCCCGGATCGCCCAGATCGCCAGCCAGGAACCCGGTGGTGGTGAAAATCCCGGTCCCGATCATATTCGAAAAAACCAGCGCCGTCGCGCTTAGCAGGCCGATTTGGCGAAGCAGCCCATTGGGTTGTTGAGTGGAAGAAGCCATGAAGTCGCGTTGTGTCCTATCGTAGCGGAGTTGCCTGCGGTTTAGTGCAACAGGGCCGTACCAGGCGCGGATTCGTGGCGCGGAACTCGGTCGTAAATCTGCCAAACATCCGAACAAACAGTATCCCAACTGGTGCGGCAAGCGGACTCCCGCGCCTCCCGGCGCAGCCCCGGCAGTCGCGTCGGATCCTCAAGAAGCTGCAAGACACTGCGAATAAAATGGGCATCGGAACGGGCAACGAAGCCATTCACTCCCGATTCGATCAGATAGCGCGGACCGCCCTGATCTCTTACGACCGCCGGAACACCGCAAGCCAGCGCTTCCTGCACGGCCGATCCATATGTATCGGTACAAGACGGATAAACAAATAGGTCCATGCTGGCATAAGCGGCCGCCAACGGTTCGCCATCGAGAAAACCGGTGAACTCCGCTCGACGCAGTCGTCGCGTCAAAAAACTCCGTTCAAAGCCGTCGCCGACAATCAGGAATCGATGGTTGCCCGGCGGCAACTGCTTCTGGAGCTCCACCAGCAAGCGCACATTTTTCTCCGGCTGCAGTCTACCCGCGAACCCGAGCGTGAATGCGCCGTCCTGCCGGAATCGCTTGCCCGGATGGAACAGTTCCGTGTCCACGCCACGCGGCATCAGATGAACGGGCTTGCCCGTCCGTTCGTGCAGCATCCCCACCAGTTCCGGGTTTGGCGCAAAGAGCGCCGACGCCAGACGGTAGAACAGCGCCACGCCCTCCAATGCGCCGCGCTCGGTAAGCAGGGTCACAAAGTCCGCGTATGCCTTTGGAAGGAAGCTGAATAGCGGATGGTCCAGAATGATGTGGAGGCGGTGTGCCGCCAGTTCGTGCAAGTTGTTGTGCCAACTTGCGATCAGCGGAATGTTGTAGTGATAGGCGAAGTAGACGCCCATCAAGCCGATATCGCCCGGCCCGGTGACATGGATCACGTCTGGTTTGAAGCGGCGCAACGCATTGCGAACACGCAGCAAATGACGCCCCAGCAACGGGTCGAAAGCCAGATCCTTATCGACCGGAATCGACGCCGAGGCCCGCCGCAATTCCAGCACCGCAGTCGGACCATCGCCTTCGAACTTCGTTACTTCCCCGCCCCGAACACACAAAAACGGCATGCCGGTGCGGCGCGCATAGGAATCCAGTTCTCGGCTGGTGCGCGCCATCCCGTTCACTTCGTGAAAGGAATCGGCAAAGTAAGCTACGCGAACGGCTGGCAATGTATACTCCGAGACTGGAGGGACGCTGCCGTCATTATAAAGGTTTCATCCGTGCTTGTGCGGGTGGAATACCGGTTCCATGCCGTGCAGGGAAAGGCGCTGGTCGATGGCCGCCTCCACGATCTCCACCTCTTCAGCGCTCAACCCGCCGGCGAGGTCGAATATCTTCTTATAAAGTCCCTTTGCCCGGCCGCGGCTCACTTCGCCGGGGCAGCTCAACGCATACGCGAACAACGCATGATCGCGCGCGTCGGGATCTTCAAACAGCTTCTCCAGCGTCCCTGCCGCGTGGCCCACGCCCAGGTAACCGGCGCCCCAGATCGCCTGCCGTTGTATTTCGCGGTCTTCATCTTCCAGGTGCGGCGGAAAGTGTTCGGAGAATCGCTTGTCGAGACTATGCCACATGGCCTTCAGCGCCAGCGCCCGCGTCTGGGGATCCTGGTAGAACTCCTCCAACCCGGCCACCAACTCTTCGCTGATCACGCCCTCTGCCAGCGCACAAGCGGCGCCGGCGCGTTCGAGTGCGGGAGCCTCGGGGTCGGCGAACTTCTCCTCCAGCTTTTCCCGAATTCCCCGGTCTTCGATCACTCCGGCCAATGACTGCCACGCTTGCGCGCGAACCGTCACATCGGGGTCCTCTTCCGCCAGCGCCACCACCTTGGCCAGATCGTCTTCATCCAACTGCTCGTTCCCCAGGCTCTCCACCGCTTGACGGCGGATTTCGGCGTCCGGATGTTCCAGGCAGGCCAACATCTCCACCGGTTCCAGCACATCGAACACCGGTGAAGCCGTCTCCGGAAAATACGCGTAAACGTCAAACGGCGGAGGCGCGTCGGGAACAGTCACCGCGGCCAATTGATCCAGCGCAAATTCCAGTTCGTGCTTATCGTGCGCGAAGGATTCCGATTCAGCGTCGAGACTCGCGATCCGAGCCTCTATCGACTCCTTGAACGAAGCCTTGCCATACAGGCTGATATTGATCGCCGCGTCAGCCGGATCGGAAACCAACCGGGCCTCCAGCAGCGCGTCGATCCGCGGATCGTCCACCCTTAGCCCAGCCAGCAGGAACTCGACATTGGACTGCGCTTCCGGCCCCGCATCGGCATGCAAGGCCAGCAGCGGTTCTATCGCCGCCGCGCCCAGTTCCGCCAAAGCTTCATAGATGTCGCTGGGGTCGTCATCGGCGGCGTCATGCAGCAGGTCGACATACACGGGAATTCCGGCGGTCGAACGCAGCGCCCGCAGAAGATGGAAAATCTCCGCGCTCAAATCAATCCGCACCTCTTCATCCATATCCAGGTAGAAGGCGGCCAACTCTTGCGCTGTCTCCTCCGGATCGCGCGCCAGAATGGCCGCGATCCAGGCGTGGCCGGCGCCAATACGGCCAAGCGAGGCTTCCGATAAAAGCTCGTCCAGCGTCGATTCCGCGTAGCGATCCGGAGTGAGTAACATGCAAGTTCCTTTATTTAGTAAGTGCTGCGTCCGCCGGAGGCGTCGTAAGTCTGAGCCGTGACAAAGCTGCAATCGGGGCTCGCCAGGAAGTGAACCACCGCCGCGATTTCTTCCGGCTCGCCGGTGCGGCGCATCGGAATCTTATCGGTCATGTACTTCACCTGCTCCGGCGTCAATTGATCCAGGATCGGCGTGCGCACAACGGCCGGAGCCACGGCGTTCACGCAGATTCCGTCCGTCGCCACTTCTTTACCCAGCGATTTCGTGAAGCCGATCACCGCCGCCTTCGTGGCCGAGTACGCCGTCATGTTCGGATTGCCGTCCTTGCCGGCTACCGAAGCGATCGAGACGATACGCCCGTACTTGTGTTCGCGCATATGTCCAATCACGGCCTTGCACCCGTTCCAGACGCCGTCCATGTTGACGCGAATGCACTTCGTCCAGTCGCTGTAATCCTGTTCCCACAGCGGCGCGGCCTTGCCGGCGATTCCCGCGTTGTTCACCAGAATATGGATGCGGCCGGTCCTGGCGATAACCGCCGCCCAAGCCGCTTCCACGGACGCCCAGTCCGCGACATCCACCTGCACCGCGAAGGCGCCGGAGACAGATTCCGCGGCCGCTTCAGCCGCCGCCAGGTTCATATCGGCGATCGCCACCGTGGCGCCGGCCGTGGCCAATCGCCGCGAAATCGCCAGACCGATGCCGCTCGCCCCGCCGGTGACGATCGCGGTCTGCCCGGTAAGATCAAAGTAAGCCATAAGATATCTCCAATAGGTAAGTCTGACTGACAAAACGGCCCGCCCGCGAGAAACCCGAGGCGGGCCGTCGAATGAAACGCCGCGGCCGGAAGTTAACCTTCCTTGACGACGTTGACTTTAATATCGACCGACACCTCGCGATGCAAACGGATGGTAACCGTGTGTTCGCCGAGTTGCTTGATCGGGTCGTGCAGGATGACCTTCTTTTTGTCGATGTGGAACTTCTGGTCTTCCAGCCGAGCGACGATATCGGCGCTGGTGACGGACCCGAAGAGCTGATCGTTCTCGCCCGCTTTTTGAGCGATCGTGATGGCGACCGAACTCAGCAGCTTGGCCAGTTCCGACGCTTCGGAGGCTTCCTTGGCTTCCCGCCGTAGAGCGGCCTGCCGTTCCTGTTCGACAATTTTCTTGTTGGCGTCCGTAGCGGCGACTGCAAGCCGTTTCGGCAGCAAAAAATTACGCGCAAAACCCGGGGCGACATTGACCATTTGGCCGCGCGAACCGAGTCTTTCGATGTCTTCTCTCAAGATGACTTCCATGATGGACTCCTCGAATTTCCGGATCGGGCGGAACTAGGCCGCCGTTGAAAATGGCAGCAATGCGATATTCCGGGCTTGCTTAATGGCCCCGGTCAACAGCCGCTGATGAATTGTGCAGACACCGGAGATCCGGCGTGGAGTGATCTTGCCCTTCTCGGAGATGAAGGCATTCAGCATCTTCACTTCCTTATAGTCGATGAAGTCGATCTTCTCGACACAGAAACGGCAAACTTTCTTCCGGCGGAAAAACTGTTTCTTACCGCCAGCCAGGGCCTTATCCCCACCCGTGGGGCGCTGCGAGGCAGCGATCGGACGACCACCTTTGGTCTCAGCCATATATTTGTCCTCTTTTGACCTTTCCTGTTAGTTCTCGCCCGGTTCGGGGGTTGATACGGGAGCCGGAGCGGCGTCGGCATTTGCGGCGACGGGGGCTTCGACCGGAGCTTCGACGGCGGCTTCCACCGGCGCGGCAGCTTCGGCTGCATCGGCGACCGGAGCGGGCACGCCCGGAGCGGGAGCTCCAGGAATCGCGCCAGGCGACGGAGGCGGTGCGCCCGGCAATGCGGCCGGTGCGGCCGGCGCGGTCAATTGCGGCTTGCGAGCCAGCCGTTTTTCACGGCGCTTCTGCCGCTTAACCACCCGCTTCATGCGCTCGTCCATACGCACGGTGATGAACTTCATAACAAGGTCGGCCACGCGCAGGCGGCGTTCCAGTTCGTGGATCGCGGTCGCGGCGCATGAGAAGGCGAGCAGGATATAAATGCCTTCGGTCTGCCGGTTTACCCGGTAGGCGAGCTTGCGCACGCCCCATTTGTCAGTTTTGTCAATTTTTCCGCCGCTTGCCGTGATAATTCCGCTGAGCTGCTCAAGCAGCGCATCGACTTCCACATCGGTTGCGGCAGTGTTGACGATGAACAGTTGTTCGTAGGTTCTCATTGTTCCTCGTTTGCACCTTGGGCGCGACGATTGTGAATCGTCATGGCCTTTTCGACGCCTTCGGTGATGATGGTCTCAACAGCTTGAAGCGCTTGCTCCAGTGTCGATTCCAGGGTTTCCATTTGCGCTTTCCGAACTTTGGAAAGCACATAGTCCTTCATTTCTTTCACCGGATGTTCCGGGCGAATCCCCAGCCGAACCCGAATGAAATTCTCGTTGCCCACGCCGCGAATGATTGAGGAAACGCCGTTATGACCACCGGCGGAACCTTTCATCCGGATTCGCAGCGAGCCCCACTCCAGCGCCAATTCGTCATAGATCAGAATCAGCCGCTCGGGTGGGAGCGTGTATTTTTGCAGCAACGGCTGTATCGAGCCGCCGCTCAAATTCATAAATGTTTGCGGTTTGGCCAGCAGGGCGGACTTCCCGGCGACAACGCCGGCGCCCACCAGGGCCTTGCACTCCGGACGGGTAAGGCGGATGTTAGCCCGCTCCCCCAGCCGATCAATGGCCAGGAAGCCCAGATTGTGGTAGGTCTGCTCATACTCCGGACCCGGATTACCGAGCCCGGCAATGAGCCACGAAGGCCCGCCGGCAATCTGCGCTTCCACAGCCACGGTTCACTATTTCTTTTTCTTATCGGCGGCGGGTGCGGCGGCTTTCTTATCGCCGGCCGCGGCTGCCGGGGCGGCTTCCTTCTTGCCCTTGGCCTTGGCGACTTCAGGTTCGGCGACAGTGGCGGCAGCGGCCTCTTCGGCGCGCGGCGCAATCACGTGGACCAGCACCGATTCAGCCGGTGAAACCAGCCGCATGGAAGCCGAAAGCTTGAGGTCACCGGCGCGGACGGCCTGGTTGACGTTCAGATCGGTCACATCGACATCGAAGGTCGCCGGAATCTCGTTGGGCAGGCACTCAATCGTCACTTCACGATTGATCACTTCCAGCATGCCGCCGCCGATCTTCACGCCGATGGATTCACCCTTCATGTGAACCGGAACGCTCACCTTCAGCAGCTTCTCCAGATCGATCCGGAGCAAATCGACGTGCATCAGATTGCCGCGAACCGGGTGATGGAGCCAGTCGACAACCATCACGGCTTCCGCGGCGGCATCGCCTACGGCCATATCGAAAATCGTGTTGTGGCCGGTGTCCGAATGGAGAATCTTGTTGACCTCTTTCGGGCTGACGGTCACGGCGACCGGATCTTTTCCAGTGCCGTAAATGATCGCGGGCATCAGACCGCGAACCCGCAGACGGCGGGCTTCGTTCTTGCCCCGGGCGGGGCGCGGTGTGGCGGCGATGGTGATATCTTTTCTCATACTGACCTCTGGGTGAAACGGATTGAATTGAAACTTGTGCGTGCTGTCTAAACGAAGAGTCCGCTGACGGACGTTTCTTCGTGGATGGATCGAATGGCCTGGGCCAGCAGCGGCGCCACCGACAGCGTTTGTATGCGGTCGCAGCTCTGGGCCTCATCCTTCAGCGGAATTGAGTTGCTGAAGATGACCTTGGTAAGACGGGAATTCTGTATGCGATCAATGGCCGGTCCGCTCAGGACGGCGTGCGTGGCGCAGGCGGTAACGGCGGCCGCGCCGGATGCCAGCAAGGCTTCCGCGCCCTTCACCAGCGTTCCGGCTGTATCAATAATATCGTCGATGATCAGGCAATGCCGGTCCCGCACGTCACCGATCACGTGCATTACCTCGGCAACATTCATTTCTTCGCGGCGCTTGTCGATGATCGCCATCGGCGCGCGCAGCCGTTTGGCGAACGCCCGCGCGCGTTCCACGCCGCCTGCATCCGGCGAAACAATCATCAGATTGTCGAAAGTCTTCTCCCGGAAATACTCCACCAGCACCGGAGCGGCGTAAAGGTGATCCACGGGAATATCAAAGAAGCCCTGGATTGGCGCGGCGTGTAGATCCATACAAAGGACCCGGTCCGCGCCGGCGCGCTCAATCAGGCTGGCGACAAGCTTTGCGGAGATCGGCACGCGTGGTTTATCTTTCCGGTCCTGCCGGGCGTATCCGTAATAGGGCAACACCGCGGTGATCCGGTCGGCCGACGCCCGTTTCAGCGCGTCGATCATTAGCAATAGTTCTAAAATGTGGCGGTCGACCGGGTTGCAGGTGGGTTGAACGACGAAAACATCCGCGCCGCGGACGTTTTCCTTGATTTGCAGGTAGATTTCGCCATCGGCGAATGTGCGCACCGGCGCGACACCGAGTTCCAAACCGAGACATTCGGCGATTTCGGTGGCTAGTGCCGGGTTGGCATTACCAGTAAAGAGCTTGAGCTTTTCAGGTCTCATCGCTCGTTGCGGCGCCTTGGCGCGTACCGGCTTTGGGGCGGCCATTGCTTTCCGTCCTTGTTTCCGTCCATGTGTTCCTGCAGTTGACGCCACCAAGCGGCACGATATCGGCTCCGGCTCATGAATACCGCCGGAATTACCTTGGGCTGAGGACGCAGAGTTTCACACGCTGCCTGCGCCTGCCGTACCTGGTTTTGTGTGGTAAAAACTCCGAAGAGCGCTGAGCCGCTGCCGGTCATTCTGGCTGGGTCAGCCCCTGATTTCTGTAGATTTTTGAGGATGGATTTCAACTGCGGGTGCCGGGGGAAAACCACACCTTCGAAATCGTTCTCGAGCCGGGATCCAGCGCCGCCTGTAGACAGGGATTTCCCGATCCCCCAGACGCGCGCCTGGAAACTACCAATATACTGAATCCGTTGGGCTTCCGTCAATTTTCCGTGACTGTCGCGGGCGAAGGCCCGGTAGGCGTCCGGGGTGGAAACATGAATCGCCGGCGCAACCACCAGGACCTTTCGCGCCGGCAATTCGGGTAATGGATAGAGTTCCGTCCCCCGCCCCAACGCAACCGCCGCCCCGCCCAACAGAAAAAAGGGTACGTCCGAGCCCAATTCGGCGCCAATTTGAGCCAGCGTTTCCAGCGGAATTCGCCACCCCGCCAGCACCGGAAGGCCCAGCAGCACGGCGGCCGCATCCGCTGACCCCCCGCCCATCCCGGCCCCCATCGGGATCCGCTTTACCAGCCGCATCTCAATCCGCCCTGTTCCGCCAGTGTGGGCAAGTAGCAGCCGCGCCGCCTTCGTCACCAGATTGTCCGGAATCTCTACTGACCCTTCCAGCGCCAATTCCGTCTTCCGTCCGGGCGTAAACGCTATGTCCAGGGTGTCGAACACGGAAACAGTCTGAAAAACCGACCGCAGCTCATGAAACCCGTCATCCCCGCGGTTCAAAACCTTCAGGTCCAGGTTCAATTTAGCGAATGCCTTCAAGCGGACGTGGCGAGTGGCGGCCATGGCGCGCCCTAGTAGTGGACGAGCGACTGTATGGGATAACCGCTCAGTTTCTCGCGGCCATTCAAGAAATCGAGCTCGATGACAAATCCGAAACCGGCGACCTTCCCGCCCAGTTTCTCCACCAACTGCGCCACCGCCGCCGCCGTCCCGCCAGTCGCGAGCACATCGTCAATGATCAACACTCGTTGACCGGGCGTGATGGCGTCTTTGTGAATCTCGAGGGTGTCAAACCCATATTCCAGCGCATATTGGATCGATTCGACGGCCCAAGGCAGCTTTTTCGGCTTCCGTACCGGAATAAAACCCTTGCCAAGCGAGTGCGCCACCACCGGGGCGAAGAAGAACCCACGCGCCTCAATGCCAAGCACAACATCAACATCGGCCGGGTTGACGCCGGTTTGTAAGCCGGAAATAACCGAGGCCAGTCCAGTCGCGTCTTTCATCAGCGTCGTGATGTCGTAAAAGAGAATGCCGGGCTTCGGCCAGTCGGGAATCTCCCGAATAAGTTGTTTGAGATGGTCCATGGAAGGAAATCGCCGGGGAAAACCAGTATAGCAAGCCGGTTTACTCAATCCGCGCGTTTAGCGTCTCCAAACTCGCCGCGTGATACGAACGGTAGGCGAACTGGAAACTGTCCAGCGATTCCAAACCGCCCGGGCGAACCGGTTGCGGTGCCGCCGATCGCGCCGTCGTCACCAAACGCTGCAATAACTCGGCGATCTGGCTCGCTTCCTCATCGTCCAGCGTTCCTTTAACCTGGACTTTTGCTTCGAATGCCGACTCGGCCGAAACCGACTCTTGGCCTGCCGTCCTGCCATTCGCGCGAGCGGAGTAAACACCAGCCCGAACCCGATTCAGCGCCTCAAATGAAATGCTCACAGTGTCGCCGTCATCGGTTTTCACCTCCAGGGATACGGCTTCCCGCGAGGAATACTCGGCATGGACACCGCGAAACGACGCACGATCCGGCGCGTCGCCATCCTCGCGAGCCGAACCTACGCCGCGCTCAACCCCGAGCGAAGCCGCCGCCCGCGAGGAAGAGTCAGCTTGAACCACGCGAAACGATGATCGATCCGGCGCGTCGCCATCCGCGCGAGCCGAATGTACACCGCTCTCTACCCGTTCCAGCGCCCCGGACGAAAGGATGACCGAATCGGGATCGCCGGTATTTCGTCCCGGCGATGTCGCCTCGCGCGTAGTGCCCTCGGCTTGAGTTCCGCGAAAGCTCCCCACCGAACCAGACTGCGGCCCGCCGCCAATTGCCGCGTGCTCGGGCTCGTCATCCACAGGCGGATCCCGGTCTAAACGCGCCCGCTCCGGGCCACCTTCCACTTGCGGCCCGCCGCCGAACCGCGCTCTCTCCGGCCCACCCTGCGGTTTCGGAACGCGGTCGTTTGCGGTGGACCTGCGATCTAACCCCTCCCGCGAGGGGTAGGCGTTGGCGATGGAGGAAGTACCGATGGAATTCGACATACATAGGCCTTATCGGTAAGGAATAGAATAGCTTCAGCGAATTTTGAAGTCAGTGCTTTTGGCCTCCGGCGAGGCCTCCAATACTTCCACGTCCCGGACTTCCGCCCACCGGGGCCCTTGCCGCAACCGGCCTTGGAAAGCATCCAGCGTTTCCGGTCGGCCCTGCCCAAACACCTCGACGCGCCCATCGTCGAGGTTCCGCGTCCAACCAGTAACGCCGAGCGCCGTCGCCTCCCGTTGCGTGAAATAGCGAAACCCCACGCCCTGCACCCGTCCCCGTACCAGCCAGCGGCGCGCAGCGCTCATCCCCCACCTACTCGGCCGACTTCGGCTCCGCCGTCTTGGCCTTCTGCAACTCCAAGTACCGGGCCCGCGATTCGATAATCGCCCGGCGCGCCTCCGGTGGCCCGCCCCAGCCTTCCATTTTCGGCACGACACCCTGCAACTCCTTATAAATAGTGAAGAAGTGCTCGATTTCCCGGCGCACATGGGGGAAAATCTGGTCCAAAGTGTGGATCTGGTCGTACCGCGGATTCCGCGTCGGCACCGCAAGAATCTTCTCGTCGATCCCCATCTCGTCCGCCATATAAAGGATTCCAACCGGCCGGCTCTCAATCAGGCATCCGGTGAAACTCGGTTCCGCCACCAAAACAAGCACATCGATCGGATCGTCGTCCCCGGCCATCGTCCCCGGTACGAACCCATAGTCGCCCGGATAGTGCATCGGCGAGTACAACGCCCGATCCAACCGGAAAACGCCCAAGCCGACGTCGTATTCGATCTTGTTGGCTGAATTTTTTGGGATTTCTATGATGACACGGACGATCTCCGGGCAGTCGGGGCCGGGGTCGATGTCATAGAGCGAGTGGTTGGGGAGCACATAAAAAGGTTAGCAAAGTTCACGCAGCGGAGGCGGCTGAGGGGGTCCTTCGCTATTTGTTCGCGTAGCAAAAGCGCAAAAGCATAAAAATACAGGACTTATCCTCCCCAAAAGGGACGGATCGCCCTTGAAAACCAAAGGAAAGGAGCTTATGCTAGGTAAAGTTCAGTTTTTGTCGTTAAGTGTCGTTCAAAGTTCTTGACATGAGCCCTGAAGCGTTAGAAAAGCAGCCGCTCGGAAATGTCGTTACCCGCTGTGAGGAGAACGGTCGCATTCGTCTGCCTGGTAATTGGCTTCATTTCTTCACCCATGACCTCGGAGCTAAAAAAGTCTTCACTACTTCGCTGGATGGCTCAACCATTCGGGTCTACCCGGAAGAGATCTGGCGCGCCAACCTCGCTCGCTTCAAAACATTACCCGCACAATCGGCCGATGTTAAACGGATTCTTACACTTGCGAATCACTTCGGCGTCGAAAGCACACTTGAAACCCACGGAAAAGTACTCATCAAACAGGAACTTCGCAACAAACTCGCCATCGCCGGTTCGGATGTCGTCCTCTCCGGCGTAGGTGGAGTGATACATGTCACGCGGAAAACCGACCACGATGAGCTCATTGATAGCTGTCTCGCCGTCGCTGCCGACGCCGTTCAGAATCTCACACTCTTAGGAATGGAGTAAAGCCCCGAGTTAAAGGCAATGAATGCAACACATTTCAGTAATGCCGGCCGAATCCCTGGAGGCGCTCCAGTTGCGGAGCGGTTACTCCGTGATCGATGCCACTGCTGGGATGGGGGGGCATTCCAAGCTCCTGAGCGCCGCCGTGGCGCCGGGCGGCCAGGTCTACGCCTGCGATACGGATCCCGAATCGTTGGCGATGGCCGAAGCCAATTGCGTGGGTTCTCCGAGCCCCATCACGTTCTTCCACACCCCGTTTTCACGTCTAAAAGAGACGTTAAATGCGGCAAAAATAGGGCAAACAGACGCACTTTTAGCGGATTTTGGCACCTCTATGATGCATTTTCAGACCGGCGAACGGGGTTTCAGCCTCATGAACGACGGTCCGCTAGACATGCGTCTCGATCGAACGTCGGACAATCCGACCGCCGCCGATCTGGTCAATTCCTTGTCGGAAAAAGAATTAGCGAATTTGATCTACACCACTGGAGAAAGGAGAAGTCGAGCAATCGCCAGAGCACTCGTGCGTGCACGGCCCGTAGTTACGATGAAGCAATTTGCTTCAAGCATACTCGCGGCCGTGCCTCGTACGGGCAAACTGCACCCGGCGACACTTTCAGCTTTATCTCTCAGGATCGCTTGCAACAGCGAGTATCAGGAGATCGACGCTTTGATCAACCAACTCCCGTTCCTGGTACGTCCGGGCGGACGCGTAGCCTTCATTACGTTTCACTCGGGCGAGGATTTGGTCGCCAAGACCGGTACCCGGCGAATCGCCAAAGAGGGCAAGGCGAAGTTGATCAACAAACACGTGCTTATACCCACGCCGGAGGAAGTCCGGCGGAATCCAGCCAGCCGCAGCGCAAAAATGCGGGTGCTGGAAATGTTGTAGTTCGCGAAGTTGTAGGAAGCAGGGGGAATTAAACCATGGCTACCACTTGGGCATGGATGTTTGAAAAGAAGGATTCGGGCGCGTCGAATGCAAAGTCTGGCGCACAGTCCCGGAATCGAAACGAGGCCGACCGCTATCATCTGCGGCCGATGCCGAACGAGGAAATCCACGTCTTCGTTAAGAAAATCGACAACACGCGCGTCGTCCGCGAGCAGGACCCGAAAGCGAATGCTTCGGCCTGGCGGACCATCTCAATGGCTGGAATCTTCGCCTTGGTGGTAGTCGGGC
>Ga0105047_10002563_pt1 | contig 32366 bp, 28 predicted proteins | sample MAT04_FD_78384 | JGI IMG/M metagenome (GOLD analysis project Ga0105047, IMG submission 78384) | Freshwater microbial communities from Lake Fryxell liftoff mats and glacier meltwater in Antarctica - MAT-04 (megahit assembly) | ecosystem: Environmental > Aquatic > Freshwater > Ice > Liftoff... | reverse complement strand
TTGGGCGCTCGTGTCGGCAAGGCCCCCGGGTGACGAGCCCGGCATCGCCGGTGTCACGCTCTAGACCGCTCGTGCGAGCCTGCGCTCGCCAGCGCATCTGGCGCGTGAACCGGATCGTGAGCAGGCCCTGTGTGCCGCTGTTTTTTACGCACCGCCCGCGACTTGGACGACCACACACCATGGCCAGCCTCAGCACACCAAAGAACGCCTTCCTTGCCGGCCGCTGGACGTCGGAAGACTCCGCCAAGCTCTACGGGATAACCGACTGGGGCAAGGGCTACGTGGGCGTCAACGCGCACGGCAACCTCACGGTGATGCCGTCGAAGGACCCGGCCAAGCAGGTCGACTTGTTCGAGGTCATCGAGGGGCTTAAGGAGCGCGGCGTGCACACACCCGTGCTGCTGCGCTTCAACGACGTGCTCAGCCACCGCCTGCGCGAGATCCGCAAGGCCTTTGACGACTCGATGACCGAGCAGCAGTACACCGGGGGCTACTCGTGCGTCTACCCGATCAAGGTCAATCAGCAGCGGCACATCTGCGAGCAGATGGCCAAAGAGTGTGTCGAGCTGGGCTTTGGGCTTGAGGCGGGCAGCAAGCCCGAGCTGCTGGCGGTGCTGGGCCTGTCGGCAACGGCGGGCGGCCCGGGCGTCAACGGGATGCCGATTATCTGCAACGGCTTCAAGGACAGTGAGTTTATCGAGACGGTGATCCTGGCGACCAAGCTGGGCCGCAACATCATCCCGGTGGTTGAGAAGTTCTCAGAGCTTGAGCTGATTGTTCGGCACGCCAAGGCGTACGGGGTCCGCCCCAAGATCGGCATCCGCGTCAAGCTCTCGAGCAAGGGGGCCGGGCGGTGGGAGAGTAGCGCGGGGGTCCGCAGCAAGTTCGGGCTGTTTGTCTCCGAGGTTCTGGCGGCGGTTGAGTACCTCAAGAAGCACGAGATGCTCGACTGCCTGAACCTGATGCACTGCCACGTGGGCAGCCAGCTCTTCGACATCCGTGTGCTTAAGAACGCCGTCAATGAGCTGACGCACATCTACTGCGAGCTTGCGCGGATGGGCGCGGGGCTGAGCATGCTGGACATCGGCGGCGGCATGGGCGTGGACTACGACGGGAGCCAGAGCGCCTGGCACAGCAGCATCAACTACAGCGTGCAGGAGTACGCGGCGGACGTGGTCTACCGGATCAAAAGCGTGTGCGACAACGCGAAGGTCAAGCACCCGATGATCATCACCGAGAGCGGCCGCGCGATGGTCGCGTACTCGTCGGTGCTGGTGATGGACGTGCTGGGCACCAGCCGCTTCGAGAGCGACCCGCAGCTCGAGAAGATCAAGGGCGACATGGAGGCCGAGAGCAAGGCCGGCGGCGACGTGCCCCAGCCCGTGCTCGATCTTCTGGACACGTACCAGAACATGACCGACCGCAACATCGTCGAGGCCTACCACGACGCGACCCAGGCGCGCGACGAGGCGATGAGCCTCTTTAGCCTCGGGTACATGACCCTCCCGATGCGCTCGGCGGCGGAGCGGCTGTTCTGGGCCATCGGGCACAAGCTGCTCGAGCGTTCCGCCAAGCGCGGCGAGCTGCCCGACGAGTTCGAGAGCCTGCCCGAGCTGCTCAGCGACATCTACTTCTGCAACTTCTCGCTCTTCCAGAGCATGCCCGACTCCTGGGCGATCGACCAGCTCTTCCCGATCTGCCCGATCCACCGCCTGGGCGAGGAGCCGACGCGGCGCGGGATCCTGTGCGACATCACCTGCGACAGCGACGGGAAGATCGACCACTTCGTGGACAAGCGGATCGACAAGAAGACCCTTGAGCTGCACGAGGTGCGCGACCTGCCAGGCGTGGGCAAGGGCGTTGAGCCGTACTACCTGGGCGTCTTCCTGCTCGGGGCGTACCAGGAGATTCTGGGCGACCTGCACAACCTGCTGGGCGACACCCACGCGGTGCACATCAGCGTTGACGAGGCCGGTCGCTGGCACATCGACGAGGTGATCGAGGGTGACACCGTCGAGGAGGTGCTGCAGTACGTGCAGTACGACATCGCGGACATGAAGCGCGCGATGCGCCTGGACATCGAGGCGGCCTGCCGCCAAGGGCGCCTGACGCTGGCCGAGGGCAAGAGCCTGGCGAAGTTCTATGACGACGGGCTCGAGGGCTACACGTACCTTGAGGAGTGATCGGGCTTGGGGTGGAAGGCGGGCCGGCAGCTGTCCCGGCCGCACGCGCCTTTGTTCACCGCTAGCACTTAGCCTCGCCGATCAGCCGCCGATCAGCTCCGGCACTCAGGCCTTGTCGATCGGTGCGCCGATCAGGTTGCCGTATTCCGTCCAGCTCCCGTCGTAGTTCTTCACATCGCGCAGGCCCAGCAGGTAGCGCAGCACAAACCACGTGTGGCTGCTGCGCTCGCCGATACGGCAATACGCGATCGCCGGTGCGTCGGCACGCACGCCCTTGTCCTCGATGTACAGCTTGCGCAGCTCGGCCTCAGTCTTGAACGTCCCGTCAGGGTTCACCGCGCTGCCCCACGGGATGCTGACTGCGCCAGGAATGTGCCCGGCCCGCTGGGCCGTCTCGTTCAGCCCCGGCGGCGCGATGATCTTCCCGCTGAATTCATCGGGCGACCGAACGTCCACCAGCGAGGTCGCACCTGCCCCCGCATGAGCCCCAGCATCAGCCCCGGCATGAGTTCTCGCACCAGCTCTTGCGCTCGCAGCGACCGCCAGAGGCAGCACCTCCGCCACCGTCGCGCGCAGCGAAAGGTCGATCGCGCCGATGCGGTAGGTCTCGGGCGCAAAGCTCGGAAGCTCGGTGGTGAAGGGCAGCTTGTCGTCCGCCAACCACTGTGAGCGCCCGCCGTCAAGCAGACGCACGTCGGCGTGCCGGTACAACTTCAGCAGCCAGAAGGCGTACGCGGCAAACCAGTTCGCGCTGTCGCCATAGAGCACCACCGTGTGCCGCTCGTTGATGCCGCGCTCGCCCAAAAGCTTCGCCAGCACGCCGGGCTCGGGGACGTCGCGGCGCGTCGGGTGCTGAAGGTCCTTGGCCCAATCAAGCCCGATCGCCCCAGGGATATGACCCGCGGCGTACTGCTTGGGGTCCACGTCCACCTCCACCAGCCGCACGCTCGGGTCGCGCAGGCGCTCGGTCAACCACCGTTGTGAGACCAGCGGCCCCGCTCCACCGCTGAGATCGATCACGCCCTCGCGGGCCACGCCTTGTGCAGACACTGTCATCGTCGCGCTCCTGTGTGCTTCAACTGTTCCGACCATCGCGTCGCCCGCGGCGTACGCCCCCGGGCTTTGAATCTGTGTGCAAATCAGCCGCGTGTCACGCGGGCCCGCCGGCGTCGCCCAGCTCGGGCAGGTGTTTGGCCATAGAGGCGGTGTACTTCAGCACATCGTCGCAGAAGATCATGACGCCCAGCCCGATCGGCTCGTCCGCGGCGACCGCCAGCGCGCCCTCAAAGATGAGCCCGCTGCTGGGCCCGGCCCGCAGCGCCTCGCGCCGCAGCAGGCGCGCGGCGCGGGTGTACGCGTGCTCGTAGGGAATCTCGACGATCCGATCGATCAGCGCCGGGTCGTAGAGCTTGCTGACGCCCAGCTCACTGACGTTGCGCAGGCCCGGCACGTCATGTCCGGCGCTGGGCTGTACCGCGATGATCTTGATCAGCGGGTTCTGGGCCTTGAGAAACCGCGAGAGGCCCATCGCCGTGCCAGCGGTGCCAAGGGCGGCAAAGACGTGCGTGACGCCGCCGCCGGTCTGGTGCCAGATCTCGGGACCGGTGGTATGCTCGTGGGCGAGTGTGTTGTTGGGGTTCTCATACTGGTTGGGCATCACGTACTTATCGGGCTGGGCCCGGGCGTGCGAGCGTGCCAGGCCGATCGCGCCGTCTTCAGCGCCGGGCAGCGGGCACAGCGCGTCGTTGGTCACGTCCAGCTCAGCCCCGGCTAAGCGCAGCAGCAGCCGTTTCTCTAGCGGCACCTTCGCCGGCACCACCGCGCGGACGGGGTACCCGCGCATCGACGCGAGCGCCGCGAGCGAGAAGCCGGTATTCCCGCTCGTGGGCTCGACAACCCCGCGCCCGGGGCGCGACGGGCCGAGCTCGCCGGCCTCCTCAAGCCCGCGCAGCATCGCCCACGCCGCACGGTCCTTGACCGACCCCAACGGGTTCATCCACTCAAGCTTCGCCAGCAGCACGCTCCCGGACGGTACCGCGTCGCGCACACGGACCAGCGGCGTCGGGTTGTCAACATCGGGCAGCATGTCGAGCACGCTGTCGAAGACCCGCCGCTGCAAGTCACGTTCAGACTCCACTTGAACTTTCATCGCACGCTCCTTTGCTAACACGCGCAGGCCACCACGGCTTGGTGCAGCGCACACCGCGGCTCAGAGGCTTGTTGTTCACGCAGTGGCGACCAGTAACGGCGGAGGCGGACGCGCGCACGCTGGCGGCGCGACGGAAACGCCGCCAAACGTCAGCGACAGTCGGGGGTGCCCGCGCACGATCCGCACGCGCAACAACAACAGCGCTCGCACGCCAGCGCCACGGCGCTGGCCGCCAGCGGCCGTCGAAGCTCAGAGTTACGCTCACGCGACACCATGCGGTGTTCTACGCCCTTACGCGGGCACGGGTTCGGGAGACTTGATGATCGAGGACGCGCACCTGATTGCTGCGCGTGGCCCACAGCCAACAGCGACGATCTGTCACCGCCCAGACGCAGCGAGCACTGCAGCAGTTTCAATGGTGGTCACGCGACGCCGCGCTGGCGGTCCAGCGAGACGCCAAGCAGGAAACCGCCCGGCACCGGCCCGCAGCGCACGACCGTGCCGGTCTTGTGCGGCATGGGCACGCCGTGGCTCGTCAGCGTTACCTTCGCGCCCAACGTCAGGGCCTTCTCGCACGCGCAGCCAAGGCCGGTGTGCGAGACGTCTGTCAGCAGCACGCGGCTGACCACGACGCGGTCGGGCCCGTCGTGGAACACCGCCGTGACCAGCTCCTCGACAACCTGGCGCGGAGCGCGACGCCGGTCGCTCTTGACGGCGTCGAAGTTCAGGCTCGGCCCGGTCGGCAGCGTCTGCGGCTGTTGACCGTCCACCAATCGAAGGGCGTTGCTGCTGGTCTGTGCGCTCATCGTTCAGCTCCTGCGGACATCTCCGGCATGCAATCACGCCCGGATAACGTCTCATCGGCCAGCCCAAGGGGCAACTTGATCGCGCTTCAGGTTTCAAGCCGCGCCGCAGCTTGTCACCCGCCATCCCAAGGGGTGTACCTCCAAAAAGCAAGCCGCCCGGGGGTTGCCCGGGCGGCCTGGGAGAGCTCCAGTTGGGGCTCAAGTCAAAGCTTCAAGTCTTTGCGTCAGGTCCGCGGGTGCGGATCAGAAGCCGATCTGAAGCTGAGCGCGGACGGCGAACTCGCCGGCCTTCTGCGACGAGCCGATCAGGCCCAGGGTGCTGCCGAGCGGGTTGCCGCCACCGATGGTGGCGCTGTTGAGACCGTCGGTGCGGGTCATGGCAACGATGCAGTCGACCGTGAACTTGGCGGAGGAGTCGGCGTAGTAGTTGGTGAAGCCAAAGGTCACGAAGTGCTGATTCTCGGTGAAGTCATCGCCGAGCTGGTTGCCGCCGTTGAGGCCGCCGAGGGCCAGACCGTCGTACTTCACGAAGATCTCGGGAGCGGCGTCCCAGCGGTACGAGCCCTGGGCGGTGAAGCCCAACGCGTTGCCGTCAACCAGGTTGGCCCCGTTGCCGCTATTGATGTTGGTGCCAACGACCGCGGCGTAACCGCCGAGGCCGCCACCCTCAACCTGCACGTCAGCGGTGTAGGCGAGAAGGTCCTGGCTGGGGAACGCCGCGGTCGCACCGGGGAACTCCCCGGCCGACTCGGTGCCCTGCTGCCAGTGGAGGGCGAGGCCGGCCTGGCCTGCGAACGCCGAGCCAACCTTGCTGGTGTAGTCGCGCAGGTCGTCGGCTGAGCCAGCGAAGCGCCAGTTGCCGCGGCCCGTCACGGCGTACTCGGCGTTGGTGGCATCGGTGAAGTCGTTGCCCGAGGAACGGAAGCCGTTGGTGATATCGACGAACACGTCGAACTCATCAGCGGGGGCGAACTTGAAGCTGATGCCCTGCGCGCGGCCCTGGCTGAAGACCGAGTTGACCACGCCACGCTCGACACCGAGGGTCGTCCCCTCGCTATTAAGCTCTTCCTTGAGGAAGTTGGGCTTGAACTGACCGGCGCGGAGCGTCAGCGACGGGCCGTACTTGTATTCCATGAACACGTCGTCGACGTTCACGGCGTTGTTGATCTCCTGGACCAGGCGGACGTTGTAGCGCAGGTCGGTGTTGATGATGTTGCCGCTAAAGACCAGGTAGCTCTTGCGGAGCTGGAACCCTTGGGTGAAGTCGTCCGCACCGGCGGTCGTGTTGCCGGTGAGGTTGATGTCCGCCGCGGGCACGCCGCCGCCGAGGCTCCCGGCGGGGATGGTGGCGCCCGTGCTCGGGGCCGTGATGTTGTCCTTGTCACGGAAGTTGGCGATGTAGCGGAACTGGATCAGGCTGTTGATCTTCAGTGAGAAGTTCCCGTCCGGGCTGCGGACGACGAAACCCTTGTCGTACCCCGCGACCCCGCCACCCTGCAGCAGGCTGCTACGGGTCTCGGCGTCGGCGAGCATCTCGGCCACCATGGCGCGAACCTCGTCACGGGAAACGGGCTCGGCGGCCATAGCGGTGGTGCTCACCGCGGCGCCGGCCAGCAGGCTCAAAGCAATCATCTTGTTCATCGCAACGCTCCTTGCTTGCATGAGACGTGAGTGCTTCTTGAGGTCGTCAGGTCGCCCGTCTCGAAAGCGCCTGACCGAGGCATTCCGGGTGCTTCATCCTCAACGCGAGGAAGGGCACCCCCACATTGCACGTTCCAAGGCACCGACCGTCGGTGCCGAGGGGCCCCCGCCTTCTCGGACGAGGAGAACCGCCACAGGCGGCCCGGTGTGCGGCATTCTATAGGCCCGCAACTTAGCGGATGCAAACACCGCCGGTCGGATAATCGACAGACGACCTCCAATCTCAACGATCTTTTCACAATCCACAGCCTGGACACCCTCTAAACTCCCTTCGCAATCCTCTACGACGACCGACCCAGACCGATCTTTGCGCCAAAAACCTTTCAAAACACAAACAAAGAAGCCGTTTGTGCATTTACGAGTCTCGTCCTGACCGTCCGCACCCGGGCAGAACCATCAAACTGCTGATCTGAGGTGTCCGGTTTGGCCCCCAAGACGCCCTGGTCGGTAGGCGGACGGGTCGGAAGGGCGAAGGTTTCCTCAGTATTGCACAAGCCGAGGGTTGAGATTGTTGGGGCCGGCCAGGTTTGCGCTGAATCGTGGCCCGTGCTTAAGTTTGGACCGCCCTGTTTGTGGAGCTGACCAGACATGTCCTCAGGCCGACGCATCATGGTGGTGGAGGATGAGCGCGACCTGGCCGACATGGTGGCGTACAACCTCACCAAGGCAGGGCACGTGCCCATCGTCGTTCACGACGGGATCCGGGCGGTGCAGTTGGCGCAGGGCCACCCACCAGAGCTGGTGGTGCTGGACCTGATGCTGCCGGGGCTCTCGGGGTTGGACGTGGCCCGCGAGCTGCGCGGGAGCCCGGCGACGAGCCTGATACCAATCTTAATGTTGACGGCGCGGTCTGAAGAGGGAGACCAGGTCGCGGGCCTGGTGGCCGGCGCTGATGACTATGTGACCAAACCCTTCAGCATGCGGGTGCTGCTGGCCCGGGTTGAGGCGCTGCTGCGCCGGGTGCCTGCGCAGCCCGAGGGTGACGGGCAGGTTGGCTCCGTGAGCTTCGGACCCATCGTGGCCGACCTGGGCGCGCACGCCGTGACGGTCGAGGGCGTGGCGGCACGCCTGACGGTCACCGAGTTCCGCCTGCTGGTGGCGCTGTTGCAGTCGCCCAAGCGCGTGCTCTCAAGGGCTGACTTGATCGCGCGGGTCATGGGCCCGGGCATCATCGTCACGGCCCGGACCATCGACGTGCACGTCGCGAGCATCCGTAAAAAACTGGGCGCCTACGGCGCGTACATCCGCACCATCCGCGGGGTTGGCTACCAGCTGCTCGCAGACGAAGAAGCCACCGCCGACGAGGCACCGCGTTGAGCGCACTGCGGGTCCGCCTGGCCACTGACGAACCCGCGCCAGTACAGCCGGTTGGGCCCTTGGGCACCGGGGTCAACATTGTGCCGGTGCGTACGCAGGCGGCCGCCATTGGCACCGGGGCGGGCCCGGTCAGCGCGGGTAAGGGCACTGGTTTGCCGGGCCGGGCGTCGGGCGTCGCGGCGGTCTTTAGTTCCGTCATGAAGAGCGGCTGGCGCGAGCTCTTGGTCCCGATGTCAGCGGTGCTGCTGACGGGCGCGGTGGCGTACATCGCCGGGTCGATGGTGCCGGGCCTATTGACGCGGCAACTGCTGATTGCGGTGGCGGTCGCGGGCGGTATGGCGCTGGTGATCGCCGGTGCCGTGCGCCGCAGCGCGCAGGTCGCCCGGCTCAACCACCAGGTTCAGCGGATGCTGAGCCCGGGCCACCAGCCGCTGGTCGAGGCTTCGCGTGCGCTGTCAAGCGCCAGAGAGGGTGACGATGAGCTGGCGGGCCTGCGTCAGGCGCTGGGCCAGCTTGGCGAGCGGATGGCTGGTCAGATAAAGGAGACGGCCAAGAAGACGCGCAACCTCGAGACGCTGGTGGACACGTTGGCAGACCCGCTGGTGGTGACGGACCAGAACGACGAGGTCCTGCTGTGCAACGCCGCGGCTGAGCGGTTCTTCTCGGCCCCGCGCTCGACGCTGGTGGGCCGCCCTATCCGCGGGCTGTTCACCCGGCGCGAGGTGCTGGACCTGCACGCGCGGGCCCACGCCGGCGAGAGCTGCCAGGCGCGCGTAACGCTGACGGCGTCATCGGGCGTGCGAACGTACGACGTCACGGCCGCGCCGCTGCCGGCGGCCTGGGGCACCGGGGTCTTTGGGGCCATGCTCTTCCTGCGTGACATCACTGGCCTGGCGCAGGCGGTGCAGATGCAGACCGACTTTGTCGCCAACGCCAGCCACGAGCTGCGGACGCCCATCGCGGCGATCCGGGCGGCGACCGAGACGCTGCAGGACGGCGCCGTCGACGACCTGCCGATGCGCGACAAACTGCTGCGGACCATCGACAATCACGCGCACCGCCTGGAGGAGATGGTGCGTGATCTGCTGGACCTCTCGCGTCTTGAGAGCCCCGGGCTCGCGCCGCGCTTGCACCCGGTGCACTGGCACGAGCTGGTCGCGACGATGCGGCAGACCTTTGAGCCGTTGTGCGCGCAGCGCCGTCTGACCCTCGACATCGGCGTCGGCCCCGGGGTTGAAGGGTTCGTCAGCGATCCGCGCCTGGTCAGCCTGGTGCTGCGGAACTTCATTGACAACGCGGCAAAGTACGCGCACGAAGGGACGGCGATTGTCGTTCGCGTGGCGCGAGCGGCCGGCGGTGCTGGTGCGCCGGGCGCGGGGCTGCGTTTGCAAGTAGCCGACCGTGGTGTGGGCATACCACTGGCGCACCAGGAGCGCGTGTGGGAGCGGTTCTATCAGGTTGACCCGGCGCGCACGGGTTTTACCAGCCGGCGTGGGACGGGCCTGGGGCTGGCGATTGTCAAGCACGCCGTCACGGCCTTGGGCGGATCGGTGGGGCTGTCGAGCGTGTGGGGTGAGGGCACGACGATCTGGGCCGATTTGCCTTGGCGGGGTGCGGTTGAGTTTGAGGGCCAGGCTGGAGCGGCTTGAATTTGGAACGGTGCTTTAGTCGCCGGCGCGGTTCAGCACACGATCAAAGCGGACGGCGACGCGCTGCTGGCCCCCGCCGATGGCGACGGCCCGCACGATCGTGCCCGCGTGCAGGGCGCTGGCGGGGATTACGCCGGTGACCTTAAACTCGATCCAGACCTCGACGCGTTGGCCCGGGGTCAGCGGGCGGACGGCGTGGACGTCAAGCAGGGTGCCGCCGGCGGAGTAGTCTTGAGTTTGCGCAGGGCACGCGCTGTTGAGCCCGGCGGCCGCGAGCTTGGCGGGGCGGTAGGCGTGGTGCCGCGGGTAGATCCTGCGTTCGCGCGTACCGCTGCTGTCGTGGTGCCCGTGTTCCATGCGTTGCTTATCGGTTGCTCCGGGGGGCAAGTTGACGCCGGCGGAGTGTCTGTGCTGGCGAAGCGGGTCACGCCGCCCCGCCCCCCACATGTGGGCGGACAGCGTCTGTCGGCGGACAGCGCGGGCGATGAACGGGTTCAAGGGCGCCGCCTTGCTGGCCGATCCTCACTGAGCATGGAGCTTTCGGTACTAATCCCGACCTCGCGCCGCCCGCACAAGCTCGGCGCTGCGCTGACGACGCTGGCCCGCCAGACGCTGGCCCGCGACCGCTTCGAGGTGCTGGTAGGTATAGATGGCCCCGAGAACGGCGAGCTCGAGTCGGTTGGCCCAAGCCCAGAAAACGTCACGATCCTCTCGTTCCCGCGCAGCGGCCAGGCCGCCACGAGGGCCCGATTGCTCGAGGCGGCCCGGGGCAAGTACGCGCTGTGTATCGCCGACTCGGCGCTGTGCGCGCCGACGTTGCTGGAATCACACCTGCGGGTGCAGGCGTCGTCGCCTGCCAAGGGCGGTGTCATCTCAACTGGCCCGGTGCGGCTTGCCCCGCTCAAGCCCGAGCGCACGATCGACCGGTTCTTGCTCGGCACGCGGGTCTTCACGGGGTACGCGCTGGCGCCAGACGAGCGTGCCGATGCACCGATCACCGGCGGTGGGTTCCGCGCCGTTTCGCCGCTGAACCTGTGCGTGCCTGTTGAGCTAGCGCAGCGGCTTGGCGGGTTCTGCCGCCAGCTCACCAGCGGGCAGTTTGACGCGCAGGAGCTGGCGTGGCGGCTGCTGAAGTGGCTCAAGACGCCGGTGATCGCCGACGCGCGATCGTCGCTCGATCTGGAGGAGCGCCCCGAGCCCGAGGACTGCTATCGCCGCATCATCACGCTGGGCTATGAGAGCGTGCAACTAGCGCAGATGAACCCGAGCTGCGCGATGGACGTGCTTGGGCAGGAGGTCTGCGGGCCGGGTGCTGCCCGCTCGGGCAAGACGATCGTCACTCGTGAGCGTCAAGCCGCCAGGGAGGCGATGACCGCGTTCGAGATGATCGCGGGGACGCCGACTGCGGGGCTTGCGGCTGGCGAGGTCCAGTCGCGCGTCGCGCGGGCAGCGAGCAACTTTGAGGTGGCCCGGACCTGGCTTTGGCAGCTCGGGCAGCTCGCGGCCCTTGAGAACCAGACGCTCACGGCGGTGGTCTCAGAGTTTGAGTACCAGAGGACCGGCAAGTCCGAGCTGATCCCCGCCAGCCGCCAGCGGGCGGCGTGAGGGGGTGAACATCGTCATGATCGGCACGAGCCCAGCGCGGGCGAGCTGGCCAACACATGCTCCGGCTCAAGCCGTCGCGTTTGCGAACGGCGCGGTCGCGGGCCGCATCGGGCGCGGCCTCGGGGTCAAGCGGGCCGCGATGCCACGGGCGGTCACGTCCAGCAGCCACGGACGCGTCAGCCAGCCCTGGGCCCAGTATCGGGCCAGCTCGCTGGGGCGGTGCTGCCCGGGAACGATCTGTGTGCGGCCAGCGGCGATAGCGCCGAGCACGCTGGCGGTGGTTAGCTCCGATGCATCCACCAGCGTGTGGGCCCGCCCGAGCGTCCCGGCAAAGTGCGCATCACTGCCCGCGACGATCGGGAGCCCGCGCTGGTCGGCGTAGGCGATGGCCCGAAGGTTCGCCCCGCGCGAGAGCGTCTTGCTGTTCCAGCCCTCGACGGCGTCGAGCGGCAGCCCGTCCATGACCGCGGCACCCATCCCGCTGCGCGAAAGGTCCATCGGGTGGGCCGCCACGGCCAGGGCACCCAGATCATGCGCACGGGCGACGGCGTCACGCGCCGTGGGTTTGCGGGCCGAGTCATAGCTCGCACCCAGCACCAGTAGGTGGCCCTGCTGGCAAGAGACCTCAACCCCGGGGATGACCAGCAGGCCATCGACGGACCGGCCAGACGGGTCTGCCAGACCCATGGCCACCAGGTGGGCATAGGCCGCGCAGCGGTCATGATCGGTGATCGCGATGGCGTCCAGCCCCATGCGTTTGGCACGGGCGACTACCCGCTCCGGACGGGTGATCCCGTCGGGGCTTACGCGGGTGTGCACGTGAAGGTCAACACGCAGCATCATGCTTGGAGTATCGCCCACGATTGGCCCCGGGTCGTCGGTATTCCACCCACCCTTACACAGACTTTGCAAGACCCTTGCGCCGCCTTCACACTCGGCAGATCCGCGATCTGCGCCTCCCTGCGGGTCGAGGCATCAGCACGTTGAACTGTGTGCCGGTTCGGGCCGATAAGCGCTAGGGACGGTTCCGCCATGTGCCGTCGATACTCGAAGAGGACTTTCAGCCATGTCGCAGCGCCCCGCACGCTCACACTCGCCCCTGATGCTCTTGGCCCTGGCCATCGCGGCGGGGACGACGGCACCGACCGCGATCGCCGCGGAGCCAAATCAGGCCTTCGCCGAGCCAATTCTGGTCACGCCCTCACCGGCAGCGCTTGCCGCAGAGCTTGAGGACATGGCCCGCATTGCGGCCCAAACGCAGGCCCAAACGCAGGCCCAAGCCCTGGCCAGGGCCGCCAGCGCGCAGTTGGCAGCAAGTGCGGCAGCAAGTGCGGCAGCAACCTCCAACTCCACTTCCACCACCACCTCCACCACCACCACGAGTGCCATGCCTACCGGCGAGAGCAACGGTGTGCTGGGCGAGACGATCTCACGCATGCTGCCGAGCTTGCGGGCCCGCGCCAGGACGCCCGCCGCCGCTTCGGGTTCAGGTTCAGCCTCAGGCTTGGAGGCGGGCCCGAGCGCCGGTTCGTCGGCACCGGCCGCGCTAGCGCCGCCGAGTGTCGGCGCGATCTCGATCCCGCTGGATGCCGGGGCCACGAGTTCATCTTCTTCGGGCAACGTCTCGGCCAGTCAGCAGAGGGCGTGGGCGCGGCTGCGCCAGCACCCCGACATGCTGACCGCCGGCCCGTCACGCAGTAGCTCAGGCGGGCCCGAGCAGGCCGACGCGACCGGGCGGGCCAGCCACGTGAAGTTCCCGCCCGAGCCTCAACTTCAGGCCGAGCTTGGGTCAGGCACGGCCGCGGTCGACGGTGCGGACCCGGCCAGCGCTGACCCCTGGCTGGCGCTATCGCGTCCTGGCGCCATGCACGCGCTGTTAGGGACGCTTGAGGGGACGTGGGACGTCCGCGCCGAGTTTGACCTTGGCGACGGGCGCGGGACCGACGTTGTGACCGGCACGATGGTCAACACCTGGACGCTCGGGCGGCGCTGGCTGCAGCAGAGCTACGCCGGTGCTTCGCCCGCGCTGGGGCGGTTTGACGGCCAAGGTACGCTGGGCTTTGACAACGCGCTAGGCCGGTTTGTTGGTTCGTGGGTTGACAGCCTTTCAACGACGATGATGCACACCACGGGCACGTACGACGGCGCGACGATGGGCATCACCCTCGCCGGCCCGTTCGCGGGCCCTGAGAACTCAACCTTCACGCAGCGGCAGGTGCTCAACGTGATCTCGCCGAGTCGATACACCGTGACGATGTTCCTGATCACCCCGCATGGGCGCGAGGTCCGCACGGGCCGGGCCGAGTACCGCCGGCGTTCGGGCGCGATTACTTACACGAACCCGCAGGGCGAGTAAGCCGCAGGGTGAGTAAGACTCAGAGCGAGTAAGACGCAGGGCGAGCAAGCGGGCCTTCACGGGGCCGTCACGCCCAGAGCCTTGCACGTCGTCGCGAGCATGGCCTGCTGCGCGAGGCTCAGGGCCCCCGCGTCGCCGCTCTTGGCACCCGCGAGCCCGGCCTTGGTCAGCAACTTCTGCCCTCCCTCAGGCCCGGCCTTGAGCGCGTAGGCGTAGCGCCGTGCCAACTCGACATCGCTCAGCCACGACACATACGCCACCAGCGGTGCCTGGGCCTTGACGCGCGCGGCGCGGGCGGCGTCAGCTTCGGCGGCCTTGGCCGGCTCTTGCGCGTCGCGGCGCAGCTCATCAAGGCGCGACCTGAGGCCTGCGATCAGCGCCCCAGGCTCGGCAACACCCTTGACCGGATCGTTGAAGTGGCAGTGCCGCAGGAGCAGCTCGGCGGTGCGCCGGTCGGCGGGCGGGATCGAGAGTGCCGAGGCGGGCTGGTTCAGTGCATCGTCAAGGAACGTGAGGTTGAAGATCTCATCCTCGACGATCCGGCACAGGATCAGGTAGCGGTGCAGGGCGACCCCGTCACGCGTGAGCAGGCTCTCGCCCGCCAGGTTTCGCAGGGCGATGAAGCGGTCTTTCGCGGCGGGCGAAGCGCCGGCGAGCAGGAACATCTCGGGGGCGACGACGCTCAGGAGTGCGGGCTCGAAGGATGCGTCCGCGCTCGGGCCGCGCTCCCAGAGCCAGGTGTACATTCCCGCGGCCGCTTCGAGCTTCTTGGCCTTGATCGCCGCGCGAGCCTGATCGAGCACGTCCAGCGGCTTCGAGTCCGGCGCGGGGTCAAAGGCCGGGACTTTCTGCCCGTCGGTGTTGTGCAGCGTCGTAAGCGCTGCGTTCGCAGCGGCGTCACGCTGGTCGTAGCGCACGACAAACGCGGCGTGGGCCTTGGCGCTCTGCAGGCGGCGGACAGACCAATCTAGACGGGCCGCCAGCGCAAACGACCCGGCGACGGCCTTGGCTGGCGGGTTCGTCACCTCGGTGGCGGCTTGGTTCAGCGCCATGAGCTTCCCGTCAAGGAAGACCAGCGGGTCGCCACCGGGCTTGTCCGAAAGGGCGGGGCCTTTGTCGTTGGTCAGCTCGCGGATGAGCCCGACGTCGGTGACGTCAGCCACCAGCGCGTGCCGCGCGATGAACGCGCGAGTCGGCCCGCTGGAGAGGGCCCGCTGATTGGCGGCCTTGTTGGACGGGCTGTTGGAATAGGTGACAATCAGCAGCTTGCCCTCGCCACGGGCTGCGCTGACGGCCGCCATGAGCTCGGCGCGGGCGGCCTGCGTGCGGGCCTCAGGGGTAGTGGTGGTGGGCGGCTTGCCCGGCTGGGCGAGCGCACTTTGGGTCATGGGCGAGTTGGCAACGAGCGTAAGGCTCAGGACAAGGCCCATGCACAGTGCTGCTTGCCGGTGTATCTGCTTCATGCTTGATCTTTCGTTCAACCAACGCGTTCTAGCCGGCATGTTCTGGCCGGCATGTTCTGGCCCCACGACCTTCACTTAGACGCCCTGAGCGTCCATTCGTGCTTGGCCTGCGGCGGATGCTTGAGCGCCAATGCCGCCAGCGTGCGCGCGGGTCCGCAGGCGGGTCCGCAGCTTGCGGACGGCGATGGCCAGCAGCAGCAGCAGCCCGCTGGCCACCGCGATGCTTCCTGACGCAGAGACGGCCTGGTCGTGCCCGAGCAGCGCTGGCAGGAAGACGGCCCCGAGGTACCCGCCGATCGCCGCCACGCCCGCGATGAGCCCGCTGAGAAGCAGGTGCGGGCCGAAGCGGTCAGTGAGTTGGCGGGCCGCGATCCCCGGGCAGGCCAGCAACGCGACGACCAGGATCGACCCCACGGCCTCAAAGCTCGCGACCGTTGCCGCCGCGACCAGCGCCATCACCACCAGCCCGACCAGCCCCGGGCGGAGGCCCATCGCACCAGCGAGCGCAGGGTCAAAGCACCACAGGCGGACCTGCTTGTACATCACGCCCAGCATGGCCAGCGCGAGCGCCAGCACGGCGGCGAGGGTGACGACCTGCCGCGGCGCCGCGGCCCACGCAGCGGGTTGCGTCAGATCAGCAAGTGAGCTGACGCCGGGCCAGCGGATGGCTTCGAGCACCCCGTAGAGCACGCAGTCGGGGTCAAGGTCTACGCGGTCGCCCGCGACGCGCAGCAGCACGATGCCAAGGGCGAACATGACGCTAAAGACCACGCCCATCGCGGCGCCGGGCTCAAGCCTGCCCGCGCGGCGCAGCAGCGCGATGAGGCCGACGGACGCGAGCGCCGCAAGGCCTGCGCCAACAAGCATCGGCAGGCTGGCGCGTGAGCCGGTGAGTATAAAGCCAAGCACGAGCCCCGGGAGCACGGCGTGGCTCAGCGCGTCGCCCATCATGGCGCTGCGGCGCAGCACCAAAAGCCCGCCCAGCACGCCACAGAGCACCGCGGCGAGCAGGCCGGCGAGCATCGGGGCCAGGTCGGTCTGGACGGTGAGCGTCACAGGGGATCATTGGTGGGCGCGCGGGTTGGGCGCGCGGGTTGGTCACGCACTCACCAGGCTGAGCGCAGCGCCGGCGGCCAGCGCGCCAAGCACGAGGCCCGCGGGGGCAAATCGGGCCGCAAGTGGCCAAATCGAGCGACCGCCTGTCGGCTTTGGCTGGCCCGCCATCACCGCGCTTAGCGCCAGCGCGACGGCGGCGATGATCGCCACGGCCCAGCGAGCCGGCCGCGCGGGGCCCGCGGAACTGGTTGCGGCGCCTATCGCGTCGATCAGCACGGGCCCAACCATCAGGGCCGCTACGCCCAGGACCAGTCCGATGGCGATCGCGGCCAGCGCGTCCAGCGCCGCGTGTGCGCGCGGCCAGCCCACGAGCCTTTCGAGGGTCTTGTGCCCGATCAGTGTGATCCCCACCGCCGGCGCAAAGATGCCCAGGGCCATGACTACGCCCACCACTGGCCCGCCCGCGAGCGTGCCAAGGAAGGCCGCGATCGAGACCAGAGGTGCGGGCAGGCACGTGACAATCGCCAGCGCGTCAAGGAACTGCGAGCGAGTGACGTGCGACGCCGTGCCGCGCTCAAGGATCGGCAGGGCGGTATACGCCCCGCCAAAGCTCAGGCTCCCGGCCTTGAGCCCCAGCACGAGCGCCTCGGGCCCGCGCATCGGCGCGGCGTCTTCGCGGACGCTCGTCGCGAGGTTACTTGCGAGCGATTGGCTGGGCGTGGCAGCGGGGCCCGCGAGCACGAACCACGCCGTAGCCGAGGTCAGCGCCAGCGTCCATAGCCAGGCGCGGGGTCCGAGGCAGCGCCGGCCCAGGTCCAGCCCCGCCTTGAAGATCAGCACCAGCACCACCGGCTGCGCAAGCGCAAGGCCCCAGACCAGCGGCGTCGGCAGCCCGCCCCCGGCGATGGCCCGTGCGTAGAGCAGCGCCGCGAGCAGCACCAGCACTGTCCCGGGCATCGCGAAGCCCAAGGCCGCGGCCAGCGCGCCCGCCCGCCCGCGCCGCACCGCGCCAAGCCAGCAGCACATCTCGAGGGCCTCGGGCCCCGGAAGCGCCTGATAGACCGCCAGCGCGCGGGTGAAGCGCTCGGGGGCAACCCAGCAGCGCTGCTGAACGAACTCACGCTGCGTAAGGGCGATCTGTGCGGCGGGCCCGCCGAAGCCCAGGACGCCAACGCGCGCGAAAGCCACGAAGATCGACGCCAGCGAGTCGGTCGGGCGCGGGTCCATGGTCTGGCTGTGAACGCGGTGCGCGGCGTGCTCAGCCGCCGGGCGTGCCGTAGCCGCGAAGATGCCGGGTCATGTCGCGCCCGAACTCGGCCATGCGGTCGCGTTGCGCCGGCGAGGTGCCGCGCTGCCCAACCTGGTCTACAAAGTTCATAAACGGCGCGACGCGATTGCGGTCGATGGGCCCGCCTGCGGGAGGCATGCGCTGCTCGTCACGCTTGGCCTGCTCCTTCATCTGCTTGAGCATCTTGTCGTCGTCGGCGGGGTCGGCCGCGTCGCCGCCAAGCTCGCGCATCAGGCGGGCCATCTCGACGGCGGCCTGGTCCATGTACCCGCCGCGGGCGTCGGGGGCCATCTTTGCGTACTCGAGGGCGAACTTGTCCCACACGTCGATGGCCAGCTTCTCGGCGTTGCGCTGAAGCTGCGCGCGGGCCTTGCCGGTGATGCCCTCGGCGAACGCGGCCATCAGCGCCGAGTCGCCCGAGTCCATCCCGCGGATCTTCTTCATCAGCTCGCGCAGCAGGCGCAAGCGCTCGTCGATGGGCAGGCGGTTGAAGTCCTCGGAGACCAGCGTGTAGTCAAGCACGTCGGCCAGATCAGCGTCGAAGACGTCCGGCACTGCGCGCGGGCGCGTGCTGACATACGCCATCGCCGACCCCGCGCACACCAGCACAATCAGCGCACTCAGGCCAGCGCGCTTAAACCACGGGCGTTGGCCGGTCCAGGCCCCGGCCTGGTCGCGGCAGCGGGCCAGCGTGGTGCCAAGGGGCTCGCGGTACTTCTTGGGGGGCAAGCGCAGGCCGCTGAGGGTTGTGCCGCGGAAGTCTTCGGGCTTGAGGATCGGGTCCATGCGGTTCACTCCGGAGGCTTGTCTTAAGAAGAGGCTTTGGTGTCGGTGAATGGTCAGTTGGCGGGGTTAGCCCGGCGGGACAATCGCCCCGCCGCCCTCGAGGCCCTGCTCGATCTGGCGGATGCGATCTTCTTGCGGGAATTGGAGCCAGTCAACGCGCCACTCGCCAAAGTACAGCGCATTCTTGCCGGTCTGCCCGGTCTGCTTGTGCCAAACGCCCGCGTCACCGAGCAGCGGAAAGTCGGTGTTGGACTCATAAAACTTGGTGGTGGCAAAGCTGACCTGGCGCTCGAGCTCTCGGATGCTCGGGGGCGTGCCGCCGGGGCTTTGGAAGCGCCGCCCGAGCTCAAAGGCCCGGATGATGACCCCGCCCCAGTACTCGTAGCTTGAGCCCGAAACGCGGCCACCCTCGAGGTCGCGGTCACTTGGGCAAAAGTACGGGTCTTTGGCCAGAAACGGGCTGGCCGGGTCGTTCAGGTCGATCCGCGCGGGCGGTGTGGTGTCCAGGTAGGGAACCATGAACTCCCAGAGCGCCTTGCGCTCGTTGCCCGCCAGCGCGGGCCCGCCAAAGACCCGCGCATCGGGCAGCACGCTCTTGTAATCGCGCAAATAACCCTCAAAGGCCAGCCCGAAGCTCTTGAGGTTGATCAGGCACTTGGTCCGCCGGGCGGCCTCGCGGCTCTTGCTCAGCGCTGGCAGCGTGATGCCCACCAGCAGTGAGATGATTGCGATGGACACCAGCAGCTCAATCAGCGTGAACCCCCATGCGCGGCGGGCGCGGTGAAGGGTCTTGCGGTGATGGTGGTGCGTGCGTGGCATGAGATGACCCGACGGCCACAGGGCCTCGGCTCACCCTTGTTCTATCGGCTCGTGCCCGACAGGTTTCGCTGATCGGTACGGTTTGATCCCCGTGGCACGATCAGGCCCCGAACGCATCCAGCATCAGCCGGGCCATCGCGTGGTTCAGCGTGTGGCCCGAGCGCACGGCCCGAACGTGCCCGATGATCGGGCGGCCGACCAGGGCCAGGTCGCCAATTGCATCGAGCACCTTGTGCCGGGCCGGCTCGTCAGGCACGCGCAATGGGCCCCCGCTAGCGATACCGCCGGGGTGCAGGGCGTCAGGCCCCAGCACCAGCACGTGCTGAGTGTCAACATGGGCAAAGTGGCCGGCCTGCTTAAAGGACTCCGCCTCGGCCAGCGTGCAAAAGGTCCGGGCCGGGGCGATCTCGCGCTGGAAGCGGAGGGCGGTTCCGACCGGGTCGTCCCAGTTGAGGGTTAAGCTCGCGCGCCGCGGGCCTTGCCCGCCCAGCAGAGGCGCGCCCAACAGAGGCGCGCCCAACAAAGGCGCGCCAAGCAGAGTGGCCCCCTCGGCGGCCTGGCCGTAATCCAGCTCGTAGTCGATGACCAGTGCCCGGGGCGGGTGCCGCGCAGGGTTCAGCGGGCCGGCCTCGATCCACGCGGATCCCTCGGCGACCTTGAGTGGTCCGCGGATCACCAGCGGCGGCGGCGAGCCGTGCCCAGGCGTGAGCTCTGAAGCGCCGGCGAGCGCGTCAAAGAACCGGCTCGCTGAGCCGTCGAGCATCGGAACCTCGCCCCCATCAAGCCCGCAGAGCAGGCTCCAAAGGCTCAGCGCGTACGCCGCGCTCAGCAGGTGCTCGGTCGTACTGACGCTCGGCCCGTGCTCAAGCCGCAGCACGGTGTTGCGGCCGACACTCCCGGATCGCAGGCCCCCGGCGACGTGGCGCACGTCCGCGGGGATCAGGGGCGCGCCCGGCGCATCGGTGCGTTGAAAGACCACCCCGTGCGCGGCCGTGGCGGCTTCGAGGTGGCGGTGGTCCGTCAGCGTAAGGCGCACGGCCAAGGGTGAAAAGAGCCCCGGGCCCGCGAGTGTGACGGGGGCGATCAGGCGTCGCGCTGGTACACGGTGAACCTGGTTGCGGATCGCAGGTTCGGGCGTGCTGGCGGTCATGTGTGCCCTGCGCTTTGCGGTGCTCGTAGGTTGTGACGTGGCTGGTCAGGGGTGTTTGGCGGTGCGGTCAAGGCCCTCGATGATCCGGCGCAGCGCGATCTGAGTGCGGGCCCAGTCGCGGTGGCGGACCGCCGGCGAGCCGCTGAACGTCTCGCCCTCTGGGACATCGTGCATGACGCCCGCGAGGGCTGCAACCCGCGCGCCGCGCCCGATGGTGACCCCGTCGCCCACGCCCGCGCCGCCACCGATCATGACCCCATCCTCGATTGTGACGCTCCCGGCGATGCCCACGCACCCGCAGATGACCACGCTGCGTCCGACGCGGCAGTTGTGGGCGATCTGGACCTGATTGTCGATCTTGGTCCCGCGTCCGACGACCGTCGCACCGAACTTGCCGCGGTCGATGGTCGTGCTGGCGCCGATCTCGACATCGTCGCCGATCTCGACGTGCCCGATCTGCGGGACCTTCTGCAGCCCCGCGCCGCCCGGGGCCGCGATGTACCCAAACCCGTCGGCCCCGATGACCGCGCCCGCGTGCAGCGTGCACCGCGCGCCAATCAGGCACCGCTCCAGCACGCTGACGTGCGGGTGCAGTGTCGTCTTTTCGCCGATGCTGGCCCCCACGCCTAAGAACACGTGCGAGACCAGCACCGCCCCCGCGCCCACGTGCGCGCCCGCACTTACCACGCACAGTGGACCAACGTGCGCCGTAGGGTCGATTGTCGCGCCGGGCTCGATGATGCTGCTCGCGTGCACGCCCGGGGTTGGCGGCGCGACCTTGGGACGGAACAGCTCCAGCAGCGTACAGACCGAGCGGTCCGGGTCGTCGACCAGCAGGGCCGCCCGCTGCTGGTGGTCAAACGCCGGGAGCGTCAGCGTGCGCGGGGCGATGACCACCGTCGCGTGGCTGGCGGGCCAGCGCTGGGCAAACTTGGCCGAGCGCACGAACGTGACGTGCGCGGGCCCGGCGCGGTCCAGGGCCTCGACGCCGGTAACGAGCAGGTCGCCGCAACCTACCAGCTCAGCACCAAGGGCGCGGGCCAGCGCGTGGGCCGTGAGTCCTATCGGCGCTGTGCTCGGTTCGCTCATGGGCGTGCGGGGTGCGGGCCGCAAGGCTGGGCCCTTGGGTTACGATCACTTCTTGCTGGCGGCGGCGAACTCGTTGTTCAGCAGCGCGATCAGGTCATCGGTCAGGTCGTGTGTCTTGCTGGCAAACAGCACCCGGCGCATCGAGATGATCCGCTGCGTCTCGGCCGTGCTGGCCTGCTCGGCGACCTTGATCGACTCGTCGCTGGCGATCACCATCGTCGCGCCGCGGGCCTCGGCGAGCTTCTTGGTCGCGGCCTGGATCTTCTCGAACAGGTTGCGGAACAGCTCGCTGGTCCGCTGGTCGAGCATCGCCTCGCTGACCTCGCGTTTGGCCTTTAGTGAGATCTGCAGCTCGGCGGCCTTGCCCACCGCAGTGCGTTTCTCCGCCGTCCGATCAGGCAGCGCCTGGGCCGTGATCGTCGCGCCCTTGGCGTCCTCCTCGGCCTTCTTCAGGTCGTTCTGGAGACCGATGGCGTAGTCCTGAAGCTGCTTCTGCAGGTCGTTGCGCTCCGTCAGGCTATTGAAGACCTTCTCAACGTCGACCACGCCGATATTCGACGGCAGCGCTACCGCCGCAGCGGGCTGCACCGCCGGGCTCACCTTGGGCCACAGGGCCACGCCAGCGATCAAGGCGGTCATCACAACACAGGCAGCGATCGTGCGACGCATCGGCAGACTCCAGGGATCGGGGGCCGCACCGCGCCCACTGAAGGTCCGGCGCGACCCAGATTGACACCGCGCGAGCGGCCGCGCCGCCCGACCAACCCAAGATAGTATTCCCTAACCGCGCCTCGGCAAGCCGCCAACGGTCAGTTTGATGGCCCTCGCCTATGCTTGCCCCCATGGCCAAGACCCGTGAGATCAAGAAGCGCATCAAGGCGGTCGGCAACATCGGCCGCATCACCAAGACGATGCAGATGATCGCCACCAGCAAGTTCGCCCGCGCCCAGGCGGCGGCGACGGCGACCAAGCCTTACACCGAGGGGCTCTTTGGGCTCGTCACCGAGCTGGCCGGGACCGCTGGCGACATCAACCATCCGCTGATCTCCGGGCCCGGCGGGGGCTTTACGCCCGCGGCGCGCGAGCTGACGCTGGTGATCACCTCTGACCGCGGGCTCTGTGGGCCTTACAACAGCAGCACGCTGCGGCTGCTGATGAACCACCTGAAGACCCAGGTCAGTGGGACGCGCGGGGCCCAGGTGGACGTGGTTGGCAAGAAGGGTGCCGGCTTCCTGCGGTACAACGCCGTGCCCGTTTCTGAGCACTACACCCAGTTCGGCGACAAGCCGAGTTTCGAGAAGGTCGCGGCCTTGGCTCAGGGGTACATGGACCGATTTATTAGTGGTGAGATCACCGGCGTAAAGGTCGTCTCTATGCGGTTCCTCTCTGCCGGGCGCCAGCAGCCCGAGGTCACGCCGTTGCTGCCCCTGAAGCCGCCGGCGAAGGTGGCAGGCGCGAGTGGTGTGGCCGGTGCGGCCCAGAGTAGTAGCGCGCTGGTCTATGAGTTCAGCCCCGCGGCCGAGGGCCTGCTGGCCGACCTGCTGCCCGAGACAGTGAAGGCGACGCTCTTCCAGATCTTTAACGACGCGGTCGTCAGCGAGCACGTGGCCCGCATGGTCGCCATGAAGAGCGCCACCGACGCCTCCAAGAAGGCCAAGAAGATGCTCACGCGCGCCTTCAACCGGGCCCGCCAGGCGCAGATCACCACCGAACTGACCGAGATCATCGGCGGCGCGGCGGCGCTTGGCTAAGCCAAGATACTCGGCCCACGCGAGACAGCGGGCTTACCCCAGCGGCACGTGCTCAACCACCTGCAGACCGAAGGCCTCAAGCCCGGGCATGGCCTGACGGCTGTTGGTCAGCAAGCGCAGCTTGCGAAGGCCGAGCTGACGCAGGATCTGTCCGCCGATACCGAACTGGCGCATGGTGGCTGGGATGGCCCCGCCGTGGCCCATCGGGTGGGCCAGGTCGGGTGCGTCACTTCCACGGAGTGTGGCGGGGTCGGCCGGCCCGCGCCGAATGGTCTGCAGGCGCGCTTCCAGCGGGCTTTCTGGCGTCGCGTGCCCCTCTGGCCGCAGGTAGACCACCGCGCCGTGCCCGTGCTGTGCGATAGCACGCATCGCGGCCATGAGCTGCTCGTGCGATGAAATGGTGGCGTGTGACTGGACTGAGGTTTGGCCCTGCGACGCGAATGGGGATTGGCTTTGGCCCAAACCAGCCACGATCGGCACGCCTTCAAAGACATCACCCAGCAGGTTTCGGCGGTGCATCCGCACCAGCGTGGGCCCCTCGTGCTCAAGCACCCGCCCCGCCGCGTCGACCAGGCCGACGTCGCCCATCGTGAGCACCACGTGTGGCAGCGGATCAACCAGGCTCTCGAACAAGAACATCTTAAAGTCGCCCGCGCTGGTCCGCACCGGCGTGCCCGTCAGCGGCTCAACACGCCGCACCAGGCTCTCTCGCGCCAGGCGGTGCTCAATAAGTTGGTTGACCGAGCACATCTTGAGCTTGTGCTGTGCGCAGAGCGTGACTAAGTCGGGCAGGCGGGCCATCTCGCCGTCGTCGCGCATCACCTCGATGATCAGGGCCCCCGGGGTGAGCCCGGCCAGGCGGCAAAGGTCAACGCTGCCCTCGGTCTGCCCGGTGCGAACCAGCACGCCCCCATCGCGCGAGCGCAGCGGGTTGATGTGCCCGGGGCGCACGAAGTCTTCAGGCCCGAAGCGCGGGTCGATAGCCATCTGCACGCAGCGGGCCCGCTCGCGGGCCGAGACGCCGGTAGTCCCGCCGTGCTTTGGGTGCAGGTCGATCGAGACGGTGAAGGCGGTCCCGCGGACGGTGGTGTTGACGCTGGCCTGCGGGTGCAGTTCGAGGCGGTCGCAGTCGTGCTCTGGCAGCGCCAGGCAGAGGTAGCCGCGCGCAACACTGAGCATGAAGGTGATGGCCTCTGGCGTGGCAAACTGGGCGGGCAGGACCAGGTCGCCCTCGTTTTCGCGCGACTCATCGTCGGTCAGGACGATCATCTTGCCGGCGCGCAGCTCGTCAAGGATTTCAGCGATCGGCGAGAATGGGTGCACGCGGCAGAGTAGGGCCGCGAGAGAGGCTGTCAGTTCGGCGGGAGCTTGACGATCGCGACCCCGACATGCTTCTGAGGCGGGGACTGGTGCCGCGATTCGTCGGCAGGCGGCACCCTCGAAAGCCCGATGAGCCGGTCCTTCGCGCCGCACTCTGGGCAGGGTGCGTCAGACCCGGACAGACTCGGGTAGTCACACCCGGCGCAACGCGGGGTGGTTTGGCCTTTGTAGCGGCGCTCCGCGAGCCAACGCTTCGCGAAGAGGGTGACGAACGAGGCATGCATGAGGAGCCAGAGCGCAATCAAAGGGACAGCCATCGACCCAAATTTCTCAAATAGCTCGGGCCAAGTCCGAGCCGCGTACCCGTGCGCCATCACGGCGATGTAAATGACGAGAGTCAACACCAATCACCACAGAACCCGTCAACTCTCGCGGCGCGATGTTACAGGCCACGGCCTTCTGTGCTGTCTGCCGAACCACGAGCGGTCAATCTTCATGCCCGCGCTCAGCGCCTGAATCGTCCACTGGACGGCAAGCACCGCCTAAAGCAAGAAGGTGATGCCAGCGCGTTTCAGTCATGTACTCTCCCCGTCGCGCGCACGTCCGCGATGAAGCCGACACGCCGTGCGAATCGCCGGAACTTGGCGGCCTTGTACAGCTTTAATGCTGGCTCGTTGCCTCCGTCCACAGCGCACGCCAGGGCCGTCGCCCCGCGCACCGAGAGCTCGGTCATCGCCATGCTCAGCAGCGAGGCGCCAAGCCCCTTGCCACGCAGTGGGGGCCCCAGGCCCAGGTAGACAAGCTCGGCGGTTTCGTGCTCGTCAAACCGCGTCAGCAGCATGCAACCCTCGGGCGCATCGCCCGCAAAGACAATAAACCACAGCGCTGGGTCGAAGGCGCCGACGGCAAGGTGCGAGGCCAGCACGTCTTGCGTCCGCCGGATGCCGCAGAGCGCCGGGCAATCGAGCGTGCCCTCGTAGCTGCGTGCCATTGCGCGCAGAAGCAAGTCTGTGCTCGCCGGCCAGCCCAGGCTCGCGAGTGACGTCACACGCACGCCCGGCGGCCACGCGGGCACAACCTGCGGCGTGCGCGGCACCTCCGTACGCATGTACCCAAGCTCAGCCAAGGTCGAGAAGCCCGCCCGCAGCAGCGCCTCGCGCACGTCAGCGTGGTGCGGCTCGATCAGCGCTTGGGCAAGGTCAAAAGCCGGCTCAGCGCCGGTGGCAGAGCGCGCGATCAGCCAGTTCCGGGCAAACTCGACCACTGCAACGCGCTGCGCGGCCCGCCCGTCGCGGCTCGCGCGCGAGAGTCGCGCACCCTCAAAGCTGCTGGGCAGATCGATCGGCTCAGCATCGCGCGAGACATAGACCCCGACGGTTCGTCCAGGCGACGCCGCCAACATGCAGACTTGCCCGAGCATGGGCCCGCCTTCAGGTGCGCTTCGCGGCCCGGCGTCAGACGCGCCGTTCGGCCCGGACTCACTCTCACCGGCAGTCGGCGGCTCAAGGGTCCCAAATAGCCAGCGCGGGTCGGCGCCCTCGGCCAGGGCTGTTTGGGCGTACTGATCAACCAGGCGGCCCAGCTCGGCGGGGTCTTGCCGCGCAGACACCAAGCGTGCGAGCGCGCCGCGCACCAGCCCCGGGGCGAGCATCCCGCAGGTAAAGCCCTGGGAGGGCGGCGGCTCGGGGTTGGAGGGGTTTGCGGGCGGCATGCCGGGCTGCGGTCTGGTACACTAGCGCCCCGACGGTGGCCGTCCGCCGCGGCAGCAACGGAGCGAAGCATGTCAAGCGGTCTTCCTGCGCGTCCAACCAACCAGCCCTGCGACAGTCGGCCCAGCCTCAGCGAGCCCCGCTTGAGCGGACCCTTTATGCGTCGGGCCGGTGCGGCAGGACTGATCCTGAGCGCGGCGGGGATGATCGCGGTCGTGCTGGGCGGGCTGGCCCCGCAGCCCGAGGCGGTCCCGCGTCGCTGGCAGCTTGACGTCAACTGGGGTCCGATGCGGGTGCTGACGGTGGCGACCAGCGTCGGCACGCGGTCGTTCTACTACATGGGGTATGAGGCCGTCAACACCTCGGGGCGTGACATCACCTTTGCGCCGACGTTTGAGCTGGTTGATGGCGACGGGCTGGTCACGCGTGCGGGCAAGGACGTGCCGCAAGAGGCCGTGAGTGCCGCGCAGGCCAAGCTCGGCGGCGCGCTGATCGAAGACCCGATCTCAGTCATCGGTCCGATGAGCCAAGGGCGCGAGAACGCCAAGGTCGGGTTCGTGGTCTTTGCGTGCAACGACCTGACCCCCGGCGAGATGCGCGTCTATGCCGCGGGCTTTAGCGGCGAGACGGCCCTGGTCCGGACGCCCGAGGTTCGCACCGCTCAGGGTGGCAAGCTGGCCAGCCAGCTCATCACGCTCCGCCGAACCAAGGAGTTGCGGTTTTCCGATCCGGGCGACTTGGCCGGGCGGCGTGATTTGCCGCTGGATTTAGCCGAGGCCCGCTGGGTCATGCGGTAAAGGGCGGGCTTTGCCTGGTTGGTCTTTGCTCGGAGCTCAAGCGTGGCTGGTGGGTTGTCGCTTGAGTGATCTTGGGACTGGCCTTGGCTTTGGCGCGGGGCTAGACTCTTGGCCCGGCCCGTCTTGAAGACAGGCCAGGCTTGGAGTGAAGAGCTTCAGGCCGCAATGATTTTCGGAGCTTTGCTATGGCGCATAAGAAGGGCCAGGGTTCGACCAAGAACGGCCGTGACAGCAACCCCAAGTACCGCGGGGTCAAGCTCTACGGCGGCGAGACGGCCAAGGCCGGATCGATCATCGTGCGCCAGGCCGGCACGCCCTTCCACCCGGGCTTCAACGTCCGCATGGGCAAGGACTGCACGCTTTACAGCGTGGCTGAGGGCAAGGTCGTGTTCATGGGCCGCAAGGTCCACGTTGAGCCGCTCGACCCCGCGACGCCGCGCCCGTTCTACCTGGCCAACGCGCACTAAAGTGCGGTCGTGGTGGGCAGCGCGGTAGCAGAGAGTCTTGGTTTTTGACGGATCAATGAGCGCCACCCAGTGGGTGGCGTTTTCACTTGGCGGGCGATCAAGACCGCGCCGCCAGCGCGTCAGTACATCACGGCGCTCACCGCGCGACCCACGCCCGGTTGATCAGCCCGTAAAGGTGGTGGTCGCGCCAGGTGCCGCCGATCAGGATCAGCTCGCGCTTGGTTCCCTCGAACGCGAACCCCAGCCGCTCCGCCAGGCGGATCGACCGGTCGTTGCCCGGCATGATCGCCGCGCAGATCCGGTGCAGGTTTGGTCCCGCCGGCTCAGGGCCGAAGCCCCAAGCGACCACGGCCCGCACCATCTCAAAGGCCAGGCCCTTGCCCTGCGCATCCGCCGCCACACGCCAGCCGATGTTGCACTCCCAAACGCTCCCGCGGAAGAGGCCCCCGAGGTTGCAGTCGCCAACAAAGGCGCCCGTGGCGCGATCAACGGCCACGAATACAAACTCTGTGCCCGCGACGACGCCCTTTGACCAGCCCTCAACCGAGCGCTCAAGCCGCTTGTTGAACTGGACCTCAAGCGCTTCGCCCGAGGCGGCGCTGGCGAGATAGCTGCTCCATAGCGCGTTGCTGGCGGCGTAAGCAGCGACGCATACCTCGCGGTGCCGCGCCGCAAGCGGAACGACCACTAGCCGCGCGGTGGTGAGCGTGGTGACCAGCGTGGGCGCAGCGTGCACCGGGGTGGAGGGACTTGCGCTGGTCGCGTCGCTGCTCACCGTGCGTGCTCCGGCTCACACCCTCATTTGCGGACGGCCCTTCTCAGGCCAGTCAACGTGGAAGAACTCGCCACGCGGGCGGTCAACGCGCTCAAACGTGTGCGCACCGAAGTAGTCGCGCTGGGCTTGCAGCAAACTGGCGGGCAGCCGTGCGGCCCGGTAGCTGTCGTAGTAGCTCAGCGCGCTGGCAAAGGCCGGCACCGGGATGCCCTCGATAGCCGCCCGCGCCACCACCGCGCGCCAGGCGACCTGCTGCTTCTTGATCACGCCCGCGAAGTACGGGTCCAGCAGCAAGTTGGCAAGCTGTGCGTCGCGCCCGTAGGCGTCGGTGATCTTCTGCAGGAACCGGGCCCGGATGATGCACCCGCCGCGGAAGATGCTCGCGACCTCGCCCAGCTTCAGGTTCCAGTTCTGGCCCTTGGACGCCGCGGCCATCAGCGCAAAGCCCTGCGCGTACGAGCAGATCTTCGAGCAGTACAGCGCCCCGCGCACGCACTCAGCCCAGTCGGTCTTCTTCTTGCCCAGCGTGATGCCGAAGGCCGCCAGGCTCGCCGGCGTCGCGCCCTTGAGCTTCTTGCTCGCCAGCACGCGCTGCTCCTTGATCGCGCTGATGTTCCGCGCGAAGACCGCCTCGGCCATCGTCGGGGCCGGCACGCCAAGGTCCAGCGCGCTGTTGATCGTCCACTTGCCCGTGCCCTTCTGGCCCGCGGCGTCCAGCACGATATCTACAAACGGCTTCTTCGCGCCCTTGGCCGGCCCGCCCGTATCCGTCTGCTGCAAAATGTCCGCCGTGATCTCGATCAGGAAGCTGTCCAGCTCGCCGGCGTTCCAATCGGTGAACACCGCGCTCATGTCCTTGGGCGTCAGGCCCAGCACCTCGCGCATGAAGTGGTACGCCTCGCAGATCAGCTGCATGTCGCCGTACTCGATCCCGTTGTGCACCATCTTGACATAGTGCCCAGCGCCGTCAGGCCCGATGAACGTCGTGCACGGCACGCCGCCGCTGATGGGCTTGCCCGCCGACGCACCCTCGATCGGCTTGCCGCTCTTGGCGTCAACCTTGGCCGCGATCTTTGTCCAGACCGGCTCGAGCAGCTTCCACGCCTCGGGCTTGCCGCCGGGCATCAGGCTGGGGCCAAACCGCGCGCCAAGCTCACCGCCCGAAACGCCCGAGCCGACAAACAGAAGTCCCTTCTCGCCCAGGGCCTTCTCGCGGCGCTGCGTGTCCTGCCATTCGGCGTTCCCGCCGTCGACGATCAAGTCACCCTTGTCCATAAGCGGGACCAGCGCATCGATGGTCGCGTCGGTCGGGCCGCCGGCCTTGACCAGGATCACCACCCGCCGCGGACGCTTGATGCTGGCGACAAAGTCCTTCAGCTCGGCCGCGGGCACCAGCCCACCGCCGGTATCGCCAAAGACCGCCGGGGGGTTATCGTCCGTGAACCGCTCGGTCTTGGCCGTCGTGCGGTTGAAGACCGCGACTTGGAACCCATGGTCGGCCATGTTCAGCGCCAGGTTCTTGCCCATCACCTCAAGGCCGATAAGCCCGACGTCGGCGGCGTTCACGGGCGGAACAGGCAGTGTGGCCATAGCGCAAGCGTCCTTCGGCCCATGGCCGGTAAGAGTCAGTTCCCGGTCGGCCCGCAAGGCCCACCCGGCGCGATGAAGATAGGCGTGGGGCCAGAGGGGGGCCCCTGCCGCCCCGTCCGACGCCCTTCTTATGCGATTTCTGGCCCGCACCCTTGGCGTGTGGTACTGTTGGCGTGTGTCGGCTGCGGGCCCCGCGGCTGTGTCCATCCATCCCGCTGATCGCCCGGGTCAACGCCCAGGCGCACCAGCGGGCCAACGCGAGGTAGGGAGAGTTTCAAGATGACCAAGTTCGCTCTGTCGTTCGCGGCCGGTCTGGCCGTGAGTGTCACCGCCATGGCCCAGTCGTTCACCCCGGGCAACCTGGTGGTGAGCATCGTTGAAATGCCCGGCACCAGCTCCAACACCGGGCGCCCCGTCAGCGTCCAGCAGTTTGACCTCGCCGGCCTGAGCGGGTCGTTCAACGCCTCGCGCGTGCTCGCCCTGCCGGCTTCGCCCAACCAGACCACCACGGTCGCCAATAGCTTCGTGCTCTCGGGCTCGGCAACCAGCGAGGGCAACCTCACCCTCTCGCCCGACCGCACCACCCTGGGCCTCGCCGGGTACAACACGTGGGTCCTCCGCGGCGGCAACACCAGCTTCACCACCGGCTCCGTGGCCAGCACCTTGAACTTCGCTGGCAACACCGGTACGACCTTCGCCGCCAACGTCCCCCGCATCGTTGCCTCCATCCCCGCTAACTACAGCACCACCTCCTACACCCTCATGGGCAACACCTACAGCGGCAGCAACTTCCGCACAGCGGTGGTTGACGGCAGCGGCTTCCTCCTCGGCGGCACCTCGCTAACCAACAACACCGGCAACCGCGCCACCGGCGGCGCCCGCTCGTTCTCTGGCGGGCCTAACTCTGTCGCCCTCACCGGCGCTCAGTCGCCCGACGTGCTCGTCCCCAGCCTCGTCAACACCCGCCAGGTCGCCCGCGACCTCAGCGGCAACGTGATCATCGCTACCCAGCAGGCCACCGCCGGCATCACCCCCGGCCTCTACCAGGTCATCAGCGGGAACGCCGTCTTGCTCCCCGGCTTCGCCGCACCCGCCTTCGGCGCATGGGGCCCCAACGACTTCGAGTTCATCACCGGCACCACGCTCTATATCGCTGACGACGGCTCCGCCGGCAACGCCCCAGCGCAGTGGGGCGGCCTCCAGCGCTGGGACTTCAACGGCACCACCTGGGCCCTCTCCTACGTCATCAACCAGGTCGTCGCCAACGCCCAAAACGTCTTCGCCGGCCTCCGCTCCATTACCGTCACCACCGACGGCCAGCAGAACACCATCTACGGCATCGATACCGGCGGCCGACTCGTCGCCGTCGTTGACGCGGGCGCCTCGTCCGTCTTCACGACCCTCGCCACCCCCGCCGCGGGCCAGTTCTTCCGCGGCGTCGAGGTCACCCCCGGCACCGCCATCCCCACCCCCGCTGGCGCGGCACTGCTGAGCCTGGGCGGCCTGGTTGCCATGCGTCGCCGCCGTCGTTGATCACACACGCCCAGCCGCCACGCCTGACCCGCGCGGCGACTCTTTACTTCATCCCTAATGGGGCTGGGCACACGCCCGGCCCCTTTCTATTGGTGGCAGCCGCGATAACCGACGCCGTCAGCCGCGCCCACAGCTCGCGTGCGTCCTGAACCACGGGCGCCGCCGCATCGGTTGTTGCGAGGCGCATGAGCACGGTCCCAGCATCAAGAGGCAGCGCGGTCCGCAGAGCAGCGACGAAGAGCCGATCCTTCTCGCGCTCCGCCAGTAGCTTTGAGTCCGCCAAGTCGTGCGGCTCAAGGCATCACCCAGTGGCCGCGCCCGTCCCGGGCCCGCGCAGCGGCACAAGCCTCTCCCGCCACCCAGCCGTAAGCCGCGCCTCGCGCTTCACAGCCCAGACCTGCCCGGGCGAGAGAACCCCCGGGCACGGCGAGCAACTGCGCAGCCGCTGCCCACATTCGCCCTGGTCTTCGAGCAGCTCACAGACGTTCTCTTACTGGCCGCTCCAGCAGCCCCGTCCAATCGGCGCGTCCGCCCGCAACCCCCATGTCAGCAGGGCCGCCCGCCGCCGCCCACCGCCGCCCACCGCCGCCGCAAGTTCTCGCGCGCGAGCTTGACCAGCTCTGGCCGACTGCGCAGAGCCGCGGCGACGTGCCTGTGCACCGCCAAGCTCACCGCATCAGTCTCGTTCGCCGGGCCGCTCACGCCAGGATTCTGACCCCCACCTACCTTCAACGCATGTGCGCTCAGGGCCCTGCGCCCTCGCCAATCCCCCCCACATGGCTCTACCGGCGCGTCACGCCCGACGAGGCCGAGCGCATCTTCACCGATGACCGCGGCGTGCCCTTCGGTGCTGCCAGTCAAGCCTGGCTCGAACTCCGCGCCACCGTTACGCCCGCCGACGAGCTCTGGATCTACGACAGCCGCGCGCACATCGCGCCCGGCTCGTGCGCGAACCTTGGCGTGTGCGTTGTGCGCCACGGCCGCGTCACCCGGCACCTGCTCATCCG